>Ga0255338_1002830_pt1 | contig 23209 bp, 20 predicted proteins | sample MeOH1_35cm_T4_19_FD_203715 | JGI IMG/M metagenome (GOLD analysis project Ga0255338, IMG submission 203715) | Sandy soil microbial communities from University of British Columbia, Vancouver, Canada - MeOH1_35cm_T4_195 | ecosystem: Engineered > Artificial ecosystem > Sand microcosm > Unclassified ...
TCTCATCAGCCAACCAGCGAGCCTCATCAATGATTTCCGTGGGCCGACGCGAAACAAATGAGCCTCGAAAGTATGGAATGGCGCAGAATGAACAACGCCGATCGCAGCCGGAGGCGATTTTGAGCGGTGCCCATGGAGTCGATCCCAAGCGCTTACGAAGCGGAGAGCCGCCTGCAGCAACCAGAGCTTCCTTGACTGCGATTCGCTCGACAGGTGCAATGGGAAGAAGTGATCGGCGATCCCGAGGGACGTGTGGCACGTGTTTCTCGCCGCCAACAATCGACTGGAGTCGAGCACTTATTTCTCGATAATCATCAAATCCCAAGATGGCATCAGCCTCCGGGAGCGCATTCGCCAGTTCTTCGCCATAGCGCTCGGCCATGCAACCGACAGCAACAACTGCACGCGTTACGCCGTGGCCTTTAAGCGAATTCGCCTCTAAGAGCGCATCAATTGAATCTTTTTTGGCAGATTCTATGAATCCACAGGTATTTATCAGCGCAACTTCGGCCGACTCAACATCATCGACCAGAGTCCAGCCATCCGCCGCCAGTCGGCCTGCCAACTCCTCGGAGTCAACCTCGTTTCGGGCGCAACCCAAAGTTACTACTGCGACTGTTCGACTCATTGAAACGATGATACAGAGTTAATTGGAAGAATTCGATCCGTAACTACGATCGACAACTTCTCCGAGTCTGCCGGGGGTGGGGACACTTGTTCCGTTGACAAGAACATCAACAGCCCCGGCATTTCCGAATCGGATATTGACGACACCGTTACCAGCAAAGACACTTGCGGACCCCTGAGCCATACGCCCAACATATATTCTCTGACCGAACTGATCTGTGACTGATAACCAGGAGGATCCGCGACTAGCGGAAACTAAAACTGAAATATCACCCGAACCCAATGTGGGAATTACAGGGGCAACTGGAGTGGGTTCAGCCGCAATTGGTGTATCGGATAAAGAATTTGTTGCCGCTGGAGTAGTCGAAGATAAAGAAGGCGTCGGAGTTGTAGCAGCAATCACAGTGTTGGTTGCATTACCCCTAGCAGGTTGGACGTTGGTATAGACGATTTGGCCTCCAACGACCAGAACCACCGCGCTTGCTGAGATCATCGAGAGCGCCTTGAGGGAGATGCGAGATCTTTGTTGCTTGGGCGGAGTTACTTTGGTTTCAGAGAACAATTCATGCATTGGACGAACCGCGGTTGACTGTTCTGCGTCGAATCTTTCAAGAAAGACCGAAGGCTCGACTCCGAGGGCATGTGCAAGATTCCGAACATGTCCGCGCGCGTAGGTGTCTCCACCACACTTTGAAAAATCGTCCAGCTCAAAATCTCGCAACAAAGTCGCACGAATACTCGTGCGTTCGGCAAGTGAGTCGATACTCACGCCGGCACTCTTACGCGCTTGTTTTAAGATCGAACCTAATGACATAAAACCTGTATCTATCTCTTGGCGGGGATCCAAGAGGCAAGGGTAACGCGCTAGGGCCCTATCTTCATAGTTTTATCTTTGTGGGGTCAGTTACGCACGCTTAATAATCCTGAAGAGTGCCCAACACATCATCCAGATCCTCGACTTTAACCAGGACCACCCTTGCCTTTGAGCCTTCCGACGGGCCCACGATCCCACGAGACTCCATCAGGTCCATAAGTCGACCAGCTTTTGCGAAACCAACCCTTAGCTTACGTTGGAGCATTGAGGTGGAACCAAATTGTGTCGTAACTACCAGGTGAACGGCTTGAAGAAGTAACTCAAGGTCATCGCCGATTTCCGTTTCGTTAACGACCTGCCTTACCTGAGAAGCAGTCACATCACTTCGATAGCGTGGAGTGAGTTGACTCTTCACATGATTAACAACAACTTCGATTTCGCGCTCAGAAACATATGCGCCTTGAATACGGACCGCACGACTTGCCCCCATTGGAATGAAGAGAGCATCACCTTGGCCGATCAACTTCTCTGCGCCGGCACTATCCAAAATAACTCGGCTGTCCGCCAAGCTGCTTGTTGCGAATGAAAGTCTCGAAGGTACGTTCGCTTTAATAAGTCCAGTAACTACGTCAACGCTAGGACGTTGAGTTGCGAGTACCAAGTGAATCCCCGCCGAGCGAGCTAGTTGAGTAATACGGACAACACACTCTTCGACCTCTTTGGCCGCAACCATCATGAGATCGGCAAGCTCGTCGATCACAATCAACAAATACGGATACGGCTCGAGCACTCGGTCACTTCCTGGAGGAGCGACAGCTTTACCAGCACGAACAGCCTTATTGAAATCATCAATATGACGGTAACCGAAAGTCGATAGGTCTTCGTACCTTAAATCCATCTCACGGACCACCCACTGCAACGCATCGGCGGCTTTCTTAGGATGGGTGATGATTGGCGTGATCAAATGTGGAATTCCATCATAAGCGGTAAGTTCGACTCGTTTGGGATCAATGAGAATCAAGCGCACATCATCCGGAGTTGAGCGCATGAGAATCGAAACGATCATGGCATTGATCATGGAGGACTTTCCAGCACCAGTAGCGCCTGCTACCAAAAGATGAGGCATCTTTGCCAAATTTGCGCAAACGAAATTGCCCTCTACATCTTTGCCAAGTGCAACCAACATTGGATGATGGTCCTGACCTGCAACCGAAGATCTCAAAACGTCACCCAAGGAGACAATCTCACGATCGGAATTAGGAATTTCAATTCCAACTGCTGACTTACCGGGAATGGGCGAAAGAATTCGAACTTCGCTGCTTGCTACAGCGTAGGAGATGTTCTTTGCCAACGCCGTAATTCGCTCCACTTTAACTGCGTTCCCAAGCTCCACCTCGTAGCGAGTAACGGTTGGCCCCCGCATAAATCCGGTCACGGTGGCATCAATCTCGAATTGAAGAAAGACCTCAGTAAGTGCAGCGACGACCGAATCGTTGGCCTTGCTCTTGGCTTTAGCAGGCGGACCCGCACGAAGTGCTTCCGGAGACGGCAATTCATACTTGGCATCATTAGTCAGAAGAAGTTGAACGGGTCGCTTTCCAGGCACACGTTCTTGCCCCCGCACACGCTCAACTTCCACAGGTATTGGCACCGTGAACTCCTCATCAAAGCCATCTTCGTCGAGTTCGTCATCAATCCCCTCATCCATCTGGTGCTTCCAATCGGCGACCAGTGGTGTCTCAAATGGGGGGGATTCAGATATTTCGAAGTCTTCGGCTTCCTTTCTTACTCTGCCACTCAGTTTAGAAAGGATCCAGGCGAGGGAAGTCTTAGCCCTGATCGAAACCTGCGAGACAGGGGTCGCGGTAATGACAAGAACGCCGAAAATGAAAAGACAGATCAAAATTGGATACGCAAGAAACGAGGTCACAAGAAGTATGAGAGGGCGGGAGACTCCGTAACCGATCCAGCCTCCACCGCCATGCAGAGCCGACTCGCTCGTGCCGACCGATCCATTCAGCATGTGGGCCATACCGGTAGCACTCAAGAGTAGTGCGAATGTGCCGACAACAATCCTTCCGGTGGCAGCTTTCTCCTCTGGAACACGAAAAAGCCGAAGTGCAAAGTAAATAAGAACGAAAGGAGTAAAAAATCCAATACGCCCAAAGACTCCATAAAAGAAAGAGAAGAGGGCGCGGCTTACAAGATTGTCAGAATGAAACCATGTGCCCGCGGCGGCAATGAGCGCAAAAATCAGAAAGAGAAATGCAACACCATCCCTCTGATGGACGGGATCCAAATCGCGGGCCCCACGTGCGAGATATCGAACCACGCTTCCAATACTCTTGGCAAGGAGACGCCAAAGACCAGCAAGTCCTCGCCCGATAACTGAGCCCTTGCTCGAATTTTTCTTTGCGCTTTTTTTCTTTGCCGCCACATACGTGAGCGTAATTCCTAAAGAAAATCAATGCCCTTAGGCGCGCCGTAATCGGGTGTTATACCTCAATAACCAACGGAAGAATCATGGGGCGACGGCGATGTTCGCCTCCGACCCAAGCGCCAACGGTCTTTCGCACAACTTGTGAAAGTTGATGGGTTCCATTAATGCCATCAGATACCGCTACGGCCAGAGCCTTTTCAATTCGCAATTTCACTTCATCCAGCAATGCCTGGTCTTCAGCAAATCCACGTGCATGGATGTCCGGACCCGCCACAACTTTTCCGCTTTGAGAATCGATTACTACGACTACTGAGATGAATCCTTCCTCACCAAGTATCCGACGATCCTTCAGTGAAGACTCTGTAATATCACCGATACTCTGACCGTCAACATAAACAAATCCGACTGGCACACTCCCAGAGATCGATGCTTTATGGTCGATGAGGTCAACGACTATCCCATTCTCAACAATTATTGTGTTATCTCGCGGTACGCCAGATTGAACAGCCAACTCAGCATTCGCAGTGAGATGTCTCCATTCGCCATGGACTGGCATGACATATTTGGGTTTGACTACGTTATAGCAATACAGAAGTTCGCCAGCCGCCGCATGTCCTGAAACATGGACGAGGGCGTTACCTTTATGTACAACTTTTGCACCAAAACGAGTGAGTTCGTTGATCACCCGATAAACAGGGTTCTCGTTGCCAGGAATGAGGGATGACGCAAGAACAACTGTGTCTCCCTCTCCGACACGAATCGAGTGATCTCCGTTTGCCATCCTCGAAAGCGCTGCCAATGGCTCACCTTGAGACCCAGTGCATATGAGGACGATGTTATCGCCGTAGCTATCAATATCCTTGGCATCAACAATCAAATTATCCGGAATCGTCAGGTATCCCATATCTTTTGAAATCTTCATGTTCCGTACCATCGATCTGCCGACAAACGCTACTTTTCGCTCGTGCGCAAGTGCAGTATCAATAATCTGCTGAACTCGATGCACGTGTGACGCGAATGATGCAACAATCACTCTCCGTCGAGTAGCCCTAAATACCCGGTCAAGGGCGGGCATAATTTCTCTTTCGGACGGTGTAAACCCAGGAACATCTGCATTTGTCGAGTCAACGAGAAAAAGGTCTACTCCTCGCTCACCTAAAGTGGCAAAAGCACGTAAATCGGTAATACGACCATCAAGTGGAAGTTGGTCCATTTTAAAATCACCAGTGTGGAGTACAGATCCGGCTGAAGTGTGAATTGCAACTGCAAGTGCATCCGGAATCGAGTGATTAACTGCGACGAATTCAACGGTGAACGGTCCGATATCTTCACTCATCCCGGCGGAAACTTCTCGAGTTAATGGCGTGATGCGATGTTCTTTTAACTTAGCGCCGACAAAAGCTAGCGTTAACGCTGAACCATAAATGGCGATGTCGCCACGTTCGCGCAAAAGATACGGCACCGCACCGATATGGTCCTCGTGCCCGTGAGTAAGCACAATTCCAATAACATCGTCGAGCCGGTCGCGAATATAAGAAAAATCAGGAAGGATTAAGTCGATGCCCGGCTGAGTCTCCTCTGGGAACAGGACCCCCACGTCCACAATGAGCAACTTCCCTGCGGTTTCAAAAACCGTCATGTTTCGGCCGATTTCACCGAGTCCGCCGAGCGCAACTATGCGCAAGCCACCCGCCGGCAATGTGGCAGGAAGACCCAAGCCAGGATGAGGATGAGTCATTGAGTAAGAGTCACTCCACCGGCGAGAAGATCATCACGCAACTGTGAAATCTGCTCAGGTGTTGCATCCACTAAAGGTAACCGGGTGTGACCGCCTGGCAACCCCATTAAATTCAATGCCGCTTTGGTCAAGATGGCACCTTGAGTTCGGAATGTTCCTGTGAAGACTGGCAAAATCTTCTGGTGTATTTCAAGAGCTCGAGCAGAATTGCCTGCAAACCACGTATCGAGCATTTCTCGAAGTTGATTCCCGACCGTGTGTCCGCAAACGGAGACAAATCCAACCGCTCCCACGGAAAGAAGTGGAAGGTTCAAGATGTCATCACCAGAATAAACGGGTATCCCACTTCTTTTAATTACCCAGGAGGTAGATGCAACGTCACCTTTTGCATCTTTAAGAGCCACAATCTGTGGATGCTCAGCCAGGCGTACGATGGTGTCGGGTTCGATTGGCATCCCCGTTCGTCCTGGAATGTCATAGAGCATGACGGGCAGATCACTCGCATCTGCAATTGCCCGAAAATGCGCTTCGATGCCAGCTTGTGGAGGTTTGTTGTAATAGGGAGTGACAACCAAAAGTGCGTGAGCTCCTGCTTTTTCTGCCCGTAATGCTTGCTCGACCGAGTGCGTTGTCTCGTTATTGCCTGCACCAGCAATAATTTTCGCCCGAGTGCCAACTGCTTCAAGCACTACACGGATAACTTGGTCTTTCTCATCATCACTAGTGGTTGGAGCTTCTCCAGTAGTTCCATTGACAACTATCGCATCGTGTCCGGTGGCGATTAAATGCGTGGCTAGCGTTGAGACGCCGTCCCAATCAATCGACAGATCCTTCTTGAAGGGAGTCACCATGGCTGTTGCTAATCGACCAAATGGCGCCACGATTGTCATGAGGTAAGGCTACTACGATTGAGAGGTCGCTCTCCAACAATTCTCGGATCCACTTTAAGTCTCCACAATGGCCGAAGCTCAGGGAGCGATACGACCGGATTTTTCAAATGCCCCGTGAGTCAATGGCATCAATTCGGCAAAAATATCTTCCATTTTCTCTGCAACCATCTCAATTTCTCGTTGAGGGTAGCTTGGAAAGTGGGAGCCTTCCCTGGCCGTGCGAAGTGACAAGAAATTCATAAGCGCACGTGCATTCATGGTGACGTACATAGAAGAGTAGAGGCCTACCGGAAGAACAGCACGGGCCACTTCCCGCGCAATTCCCGCCTCCAGCATCCTTTGATACCGCTCATACGAATAAACGTAGCTTTCTTTCATTGCCTCAATCGTTATTTCGTACTGCTCTGGCGTCCCATCGATAAAAGAGTACGATCCCGTCTTTCCTATCTGAATAAGTTTTCGCTCAGGCGCCGGCAGATAGAAGACAGGACGAAGCTCACGGTAGCGCCCACTCTCCTCATTGTAGGAAGCAATGCGGTGACGCATAAATTCGCGGAAAACAAAAATTGGTGCAGAAACAAAAAATGTCATAGAAGTATGCTCGAAAGGCGAGCCGTGCCTCTCGCGGGCAAGGTAGTTGATCAATCCTGCTGAACGAGCAGGATCCTTGCTCACCTCTTCCAACGATTGCTCCCCCGCTGTAGAAACACGCGCAGCCCATATGACATCAGCATCACTTGCGCTTGATTTCACCAATTCCACCGACATATCACTCCTGAAAGTCGGAGGGTGCAATGCGGCAGATTCGGTCAGGGGCGCAAATTCTTCGGACATGTCGCGACCTTACCCAGCCTTGCGTGCACAACATCGGATTGATACGGCAGAATGCCAGTCGTGTCTGACACCACCAATTCCACGCTGAGAGATTCCTTCAGTGTCTCCCTGACGGTAGGCACGTACGGGATTGCCTTCGGCGCGGCGAGTGTGGCATCTGGCTTTTCTGTTCTGCAAAGTTGCCTCCTCTCCCTTCTGACATTCTCTGGCGCTTCGCAATTTGCAGTCATCGGGGTTATTGGCGCAGGGGGCAGCGCTCTAAGCGGGATTGCAACTGCTTCACTCCTTGGGTTTCGAAACGGGCTTTACGGAGTCCGGATGGCTCCTATCTTGAAAGTAAAAGGTATAAAACGCCTTCTCGCCGCCCATATCACCATAGATGAGTCCACTGGTGTCGCACTTATGCAAGAACCGCGCGGCGAAAATGCCATCCGCCTGGGTTTCTGGGCGACCGGTTGGGGTGTTTTTCTCTTTTGGAATATCTTCACGCTTGCCGGCGCGCTGGGCGCTCAAGCCATGGGGAACCCCGCAGCCTGGGGTTTAGATGCTGCGGTTCCCGCTGCATTCTTAGGATTGGTCTGGCCACGCCTGGACTCCCCTCGAACTCGCATCCTTTCAGTCTCGGCAATTGCTTGTGCAATTGCCTTCACCCCTTATCTACCCGCAGGGCTTCCCATCATCGCTACCACCTTCCTCGCCCTCGCTTTTGGATTGACCCAAAAATGAGCGTGACATGGTGGGGGGTAATAGGCACGAGCGTGATCGCCTTCGCTCTCAAGTACCTTGGCCATTCCATCCCTGAGAAATTCTTAACCCAACCCAAGGTTCAAAAGGTCAATGCCCTCATTCCTGTGGCCCTTTTGAGCGCGCTGGTGGCGGTGCAAACTTTTGCAGATAAGAGCCGATTACTCCTCGACCATCGCTCTGGCGGGGTGGGGGTTGCAGTCATTGCGCTCCTGCTGCGCGCGCCGTTCCCTATGGTTGTCATTTCATCAGCGCTCACGTCGGCATTTTTATACCATTTTATATAACGCACATACTGCACACTTTTATAGTCGATCAGGTCGCTGCTGCGCTGGATCCAAGGTGTAGATTGAAAAAGCGTGAGCGCAAAACTTTCCTGGAACGGTACGGGAATATAACAAATGACCAGTCACCCATACGTATGTATGGGAGCTTTCAGAGAAAGAGGGATACCTTGACGGAACTCCTTCTCATCGATTCTCAAGATCGGACGAAATATGGAACGGCAAGAAGGCGTGCTGCGAATGCTCTCGTGGCTCTCTTTTACGCCCAACCTTGAAAAAGTTGCTCGGGCACTTGTTCTGGACTATTTCTCTGCCTACCAAGCAACTCAATCAACTATTTGGCATCTCAACAAAGATGATGGCCTGTCGTGCCTAGCCGCTTTTGGAGGTAATGAATCGCTCCTTGACAATTTCCTATCTGGGAATGAATGGCGCACTGCACATGACCCAAATCGACTCGCCAATCAGTCGCCTTTCAAAAAGTCAGTCACATGGTCTGATGAGAATCAACTAGCCATCATAAATCTCCACGCTCAGAATTTGCTTATAGGATTTATCACTCTTCGCTTTTCAAAACCGGTAGATAGTACTGTCATAATCAATAAAGAGATTGAAAATATTTCAGCCGCTATTTCTCTCTATATAGCCCTGTGCTTTCAAGACGCTCTTGAACGTGGACCGTCCTCACGTGCACTGCACAACGGGTATTCAGATCTGACACCAAGGCAACAAGAGGTGCTAACTGGAATCACTCGGAAGAAGACAAACAATATAATCGCTAAAGAATTAGGTTACAGTGTGAGCACAATTCGACACGAGACAATGCGAATCTTTGAAGCCCTTGGTGTTTCCGACCGCATTGAAGCAGCAGCATATGCCACTAAGAATGGAATTATATAAAATCTAAAGTGCGATCAAACCTTTGAAAAAACACGCGCCTGCAGCACAGCAAAGAGTCGGTCTACATTTCTCTTCGTTTGCTCGTCCATCCGGTATCCGACAGGCTCACGAACTTGCGCACTAGTGAAGATCCCCTGTTTCACAAGGAGGTACTTTTCAATGGCCAGATAGGCATCTAGCGAGTGCTCGAGGCTAATGAGATTTGCAAGCGGGCCAGTAATGAGATCGACTTGGTTCCAATCCCCCTCCTTGAGCGCTCTCCACAGGGCGACAAGCGCCCAAGTTAGGTCTGCCCCGGGCATAGTCCCCACTAATCCCCGTGGGAAAGTATCAATGAGCGCTCCTCCCCCAGAACCCTCGAAGACTCGCGCGCGACCTAAAGTTGCCTCCATGAAGATTGTCAGTCGTGGCCCAATTGGGACCGCTTCTGGCTTGAAGTAGACGCGCGTGCCGTAGTTATCAAGTAGCTTCACTTGCAATTCAATCGAAAGAGGACGACCGATATAGCCGGAGGCGTCCTGGACAATCATCGGGATTTCCGTCGCGTCCAGAATTGATCCGTAATACGCATAAAGGTCCTCATCGCCCAACGATGTAGTAAGCGGAGGATTAACCATTACAGCGTCTGCTTGACACGTCTCCGCGTGTTTTACATAAAGAATGGATTGCTTGAGCGACTCACTTCCGGCGCTGAGTACCGTTAATGCGTTATGTGCATTCGTCACTTCACTGACTATTTCGTGGAGAGACATCCTCTCATTCGGCGAAAGACGGAGAATTTCAGTCACCATGCCAGTAGTAACGCCGTCTGCACCGTGACTAAGCACCCATTTCACTTCGCCTCGGAGAGCCTCTTTATCAATCTCATCTTGCGCGCTAAATGGGGTCTGGAGAACCGGAAGTACACCATGTACCTCTTTAAAGGAGCTCATCTATTCTACCTATCTCTCATTGCGTTGGACTTGTCTGCACGGTAAAGGAAACCCAGGTTTGCATGCTTTCATACGCACCTAGTTGAAGAGCGGTGCCATTTGCAATTGCATCAGTTAAAGAGATTACGGGGGAGGAAAAAGGTTCAATGGTAATGAGTCTCTCTTTACCCCACAACGGCCACTCTTTGATTCCGCCGAGAACCATCCACACCCAGCAGTACGGGAAAGTCTTTACATCCCAGTGGACTTTGACATCGGTCGACAGTTCGCGGTTGCGAAAGAGAACCGAAGCATCTTTCATCGGACCAAGAATTAAATGGCCATCAGTACCGTCATCATCACCAAAAATGCTTACATCCACCGCCGCACCCGTGCTGTCGGACGACAAAGGCCACACGGACTCAGTCTCGGGTTTAAAACGATAGGTGGGACCGGGATAATTTGGAATTTCGACTCTTTCACCAGGATTTACAACAATTTCCATACCTGGATCAATAAATGGACCGCCGAAAACCAAATGCTGACCCCATTGAAACTCAAGTAGTTCACCACTGAGATTTTCAACTGACTCATCAAAGCGAAGCTGACCTCCCGTGAGTGTCATGACGCGAATTAAGCGCATTGGTAAACGCCGTAAATTGACGGAGAATTCAACGGAAATTGATTCAGGCGAATCTTCCAAGATCCGAAAGTCCCAAGAGAGGAGGGCGACTTCGCCATGAGCCCCAAAGGGCGCACCTTTGTATGAAACCGGATACTGGGCTGAAGGAAGCACCTCTTGCCATCCGCCACTGAAATGATCTAGAAAATTTCCGATGGACGCTTCGATAGACGGTATTGCTGGACGAAAACGGACAATATCCTCATGTCCATGCCAGAGAAGATCTAGATCTAATTTTTTCGAACGTAATTCAAGAATTTCAGCACCGCGAGTGAGGCTCACTTTCAAGTGTATTTCTGGAGAATTCATCTCCACAATCTCATGACCCTCCCACAAGGCAAGGCGACCGTAGTGCCCGGTAGCGCGTCGAGTGAATGGGTCTCGAGGCCCATATGATGTCATGAGATCTTCTTCAATCTTCGATCAGCTGTTCGGCAAGCCGGTTTTAGGATCGAGGTTATAGCGCTCCGCCAAATCGCTATCAATGGCAGGCACACCAAGTGCAGAAGTCCAACCGCCTTCGACAGCAATACTCTGACCCGAAACATAGGAGGCGCGTGGAGAAAGCAAGAAGGAAACTACTTCTGCGATTTCAGCTGGTTCCCCAATGCGCTTCAAGGGAGTCAGTAATTCTAGTGATTGACGGCGAGCAACTGGATCAGGCGCATCAACAAAACTTTGCGCCAAAGCCGGAGTCATGATTGCTCCAGGTGCCACCGCGTTGGCGCGAATGCCGAATGGGCCATAAGCCACTGCAACATTGCGCGTTAAGGCATCCACGGCACCTTTAGTCATCTCATAAACGGCGTGATCAGGCCATGCACGACGACCATGAACTGAAGAGATATTGACTATCGCACCCGCAACTTTTCTTGTCGTAAATGAAGCAACAGCCTCAGCGCAGCCCCAGAAAGAACCAATCTGGTTTGCGCTAATGAGTTCTTCTAGCACTGCAGGATCATTTGGAAACGCGTGCATTGGGGCTCCCCGTGTCCAGCCAGCACAATTCACCCAAGCAATCAAATTCCCTTTGGCTTCTGCCATTTTCCTTGCGGCTTCATGAGTCGATCGTTTGCCGACATCGCCAAGAACCGAATACGCCGTATGCCCCGCTTCGGTGATTTCCTTTTCAACTTGCGGAAGCGTCTTCTCATTCAGATCAACGAGGATAACGGTGTAGTCCTGAGCAAGACGGAGCGCGATTCCACGCCCAATTCCGGATGCTGCTCCAGTGACAACTGCGACATCAATCATAATCTCGACTCCTCTTTACTAAGCGTGTTCTACTGGTGCATGGCAGAGCCATGAATGGGTCTCTGACCCTTGAGTGACGTGAAGTGGCTTAGTTTTGCAGTCTTCACGCCCCAACCCAACTGAGCAACGTGTCCTGTACAAGCAGGCGTCATCCAAGCCAGGACTTGGCAAGGATTGCACCTGCTCGCGGCTTCGTTTGCTCGTCGAAGGAGTCGCCAATGGGACAGAGGAAAGCAGACCGACTGTGTAATGGTGCCGAGATTTATTAAAGACATCATCCCGATTTCCACGTTCGACAATGCGACCGCGGAACATAACGGCAATCTCATCGGCCATATAGTGCGCGACACCAAGGTCATGCGTAATAAACAAATAAGTCAATCCACGCTCTTCCTGAATTCGCCGAAGCAAATTCAGTACCTGTGCGCGCACAGATACATCTAGCGCAGATACAGCCTCATCTAGAACCACAATCTTCGGATCCAGCGCGAGTGCTCGTGCAATGGCAACACGTTGGCATTGGCCACCGGAAAGTTCGTGGGGTCTACGGCGTAAGTGCTCTTTCTCCAATCCAACGGATTTGAGAAGTTCAATTACCTGCCCCCTTCTAGATTCTTTATCGCCAATTCCAAAGGCAATAAGTGGGGCAGAAATAATTCGTTCAACGGAGTGGCGACGATTGAGCTGGCTGAATGGATCCTGCTGAACAACTTGAATCTCGCGACGAAGGAGTCGTAATTCCTCATGTTTAAGAGAGCCAAGTGTCTTGCCCAAGATTTCAATGGAACCAGAGTTTGGAGTGTCGAGTCCCAGAAGTACGCGCGCGGCGGTCGTCTTGCCGCTGCCCGATTCCCCCACCAATGCCAGCGTGTGACCCTGTTTCAAGTCGAAGGAGACATTATCAAGGGCGTGAACGACGCCAGTCTTTCCTTTAAAAGTGCGACTCACATTGGTAACCGTGGCGACGGAAGTCATAAGCGAGCTCATCTAATGCACCATTCCAACTTGATACAACTCATCTGCCCTAAAACAGGCCGCGAGCCTGTCCTGCACTGAAATAAGAGGTGGTACTCCCTCTCGACATTGAAGTTGAACATGCTCGCAGCGAGGCGAAAAAACACAACCTTCTGGTCGATTATCCGGCCGAGGTGGTTGACCAGCGATTGAATTAATTGGCTTGGTCACATCAATCGTGTAATCGCACCGAGAGTCAAGAAGAGCCTTCGTGTAAGGGTGAACTGGATTCGAGAAGATCTGATTTACTGACCCTCGCTCGACGAGTTTTCCCGCATACATCACCATAATCTCATCACTAAATTGAGCAGCAACCCCCAAATCGTGAGTAATGAGTAGCACAGACAACCCACGTTCTGCCGCCAATTTATCTATGAGTGTCAGAACTCGATCTTGTGTAGTTACGTCAAGAGCAGTAGTTGCCTCATCCGCAATAAGCACCTTCGGCTCGCCACTGAGGGCAATCGCAATAACGACGCGCTGCAACATTCCACCTGACATCTCGAATGGATATGAGTCAATTCTTCGATCAGGTTCCGGAATGCCCACGCTGGCTAGGTGTTCAATCGCCATTTTACGCGCCTGTGCGTGATTCACATCGGAGTGAAGTTGAATACTCTCAATTATTTGTGCACCAATCCGCATAATGGGATTAAGAGCCGACATCGGATCCTGATAAATCATTGAGATGTCATTGCCTCGCATATGGCGAAATTCCTTCATGCTCATTCCAAGAATTTCTCTGTCTCCAATGAAGATTTCGCCCTTATCAATCCGAACTGGATCCTTTATCAATCGCATCAACGAGTATGCCGTCAGAGATTTACCGCTACCTGACTCGCCGACAAGGCCAACCTTGGTACCTGCAGGAATATCAAAGGAAACATCATCGACAACCCTCACACGTCCTTTCGAGGACGGGACTGAAAGTGTGAGGTTATTTACGATCAGTGCATTCTTCATATGGAGGACCGCCTGGAATCCATTGTCACTCTGATCCGTTCTCCATATGCGTTAAAGGCCAAAATTGTAATTGTGACCGCCATTGCTGGAAAGAATACGAACCAATAGGTGTTCCAAATTTTGGCGTATCCCTGAAGCATGAGCGTTCCCCACGAGGCATTGGGCGGCTGAATACCCAATCCAATAAAACTCAAGGTCGCCTCCAACATAACAGCCGCGGCCGCATTAATGCTAAGTTGGACCAGAAGTTGGGGCGCAATATTTGGCATGACTTCAGAAATGATCAATCTTGATCGTTTTGTCCCACTTGCGATTGCGGCCACAACGTAGTCGGCCGAAAGCTCAGTAACAACTGCACTTCGCGCCATTCTCGCCGTCGTTGGAGATAGCAAAATACCCACAACGATAGGTAATGAGATAACACTCGCACCAACTGCAGAGATACATACAAGAGCAAAGAGAATCTGAGGAATTGCCATGGTGGCATCAGCAGTTCTCATCAAGAATTCGTCCACCCAACCGCGACGAACGCCCGCAGTGAGCCCCCACAACGTGCCAATAATCAATGCAATGAGCGTGGCAGACATTGCAATCAGGATCGTGATTCGACCGCCATAAAGAATTCGCGAAAGGAGGTCGCGGCCTAGATCATCAGCGCCAAACCAATGACTCCCCGTTGGACCAGAAAAGGAGTCAGCAACACCAATTGCATTTGGATCGTAAGGAGAAAGAATCGGCGCGGCCAGGCAAATCCCCAAGATCAGAAGAATAAGAAATCCGGAAAAGGAGAATCGGCTCTTAAACTTCACTCTTCTGCTCCTTTGCTAGACGTAGCCGTGGATCCACAATTCCGCAGAGGACATCGAAGAGAAATGTGGTCAAGATGAAGAATGAAATAATTGTCAAAGCAACACCCTGGATCACCACATAATCTCGCTTAAATGAACTCTCAATAGCAAGTGATCCAATGCCGGGCAGTCCAAACATGTATTCAATAACAACGACGCCACTGAGGGTATATCCAACAATCAGCCCCAGCATAGTCAGAGTAGGTACCAAAGAGTTTGGAAGAATATGTCGGAAGAGGATACGAGCGCTTGAAAGACCTTTACCTTCTGCGGTACGCACAAAAGGAGATTGCTTTATCTCCAGCATTGATGCCCGTAGATAGCGCACCAGGTAGGGCGTGGCAGTCAATCCCCCAGTGATAGAAGGAAGGATCATCAATTTCAAATTTTCCGCAACGCCTTCCGACATGGGTACATACCCTCGCGATGGGAGCCATTGAAGTTGGAGCGAGAAGATCAAGATGAAAATAATTCCGATGACAAAACCGGGAACGGACAAACCTGTTGATGTGAAATATCCAATAACGCGGTCAACAATCGAGCCTGGCTTCAATGTCGAAAGCGGTGCCAAAATTAGAGAAAGCACGACTGCAATGACGATGATGAAGAAAGTAAGTTCGAGCGTGACTGGAATTCTTTCTGCGACTAGTCGAGTCACGGGAAATTGGGAGAAGTAAGAGACACCTAGGTCGCCGTGCAAGGCACGGTTAATCCAAGAGAAGAGCTGCACGAGGAGCGGGCGGTTGAGGCCCGCTTCCTCGCGTAGCGCCTTAAGGGCTGCAGGAGTTACTTCTGTGGCTGCACCAAGCTTCGCGAGCACTGGATCGCCAGGGAGTATCCGGATCGACATGAAGACCATCACCACACTCATCGCCAAAACGATGAAACTAGACGTCGCCCGTCGAATCAGAAACTTGCCCATATAACTCCTTTATCCTCTCTTCTAGATATTCCAGCAGATCTTTTCGTACCTGCTGATGTGGCAATTCACTACTTGATTGAAACGCCTTCTAAGTGAATCTGTCCGCCGGACTCAACCCATGCACCCTTAACGCTCGCGCGTGCTGCATGCAGAACGTCGAATACGAATGGAGTGATAAGTGGAAGTTCGGAGTTCTCAAGCTTCAATGCGGCACACCATGCAGCCTTGCGCTTGCCAGAATCGAGCGTTCCGATTGCCTTAGTGTAAAGAGCGTCGTACTTGGCACTCTCCCAGTTGTCTTCTGCACGTCCTGTTAGAAGGAAGTTCATAGAGAAAGCTGGTTCGCCAGGAACAGACTGGTAGTTAGGGAGCAACAAGCCGGGGTAAGTCTTTCCGGCTGGATAGAACTTAGCTGCCCAAGTTCCGACCTCGTTGTTCTCAATCTTCATGTCGATTCCGATTGATTTGAGTGATGCCTGAAGAACTTGACCCATTGCGTCGAATTCTGGAAGTGCTCCCGCAATGCCCCACCAGGTAAATGATGAGATGCCTGCATCAGCAAAAAGCTGCTTAGCCTTTGCAAGATCGTAATTGTAGGAAATCAAACCGCCCGCAGTGCCGCAGTTCCATGAACTCTTGTCTGGGACAATTGTATTGAACTTAGAAACTGCACCGAAGCCGTAGTAAGCAGACTTCAAGATCGCTGCTCGGTCTGTTGCATACGCAATCGCTTGACGTACGCGAAGGTCGTTAAATGGAGCTGACTTCATGTCATATTCCCATGTAACGGAAACGCTCGAGACTTTGGCCTTGACCAGTTGAAGGTTCTTGTCCTTCTGGAGTGGGGCCGCGTCTGCGAGTGGAAGCTGGTACAACACATCGATGTCACCCGAGCGAAGCGAAGTGACAGCGGCAGTTGGATCAGATGCCTTTACAAACTTGATCGAAGCCACCTTCGCAGCATTACCATAGTAATTGGGGTTGCGATCCATAACGAGTGAAACGTTAGGACTAAATGACTTGACCTTGTATGGGCCGGAGGTGGCTGGGTTCACATTGAACTTGGCAACCTGACTGACCTTGATCATCTTGATCCATGCAATCGCTTCTGGGAACAAAGCGTTTGGTGAGCTGAGATCAAAAATTACATTCTGACCTGAAGCAGTTACCTTGGTGATCATCTTGATCTTGTTTGCTTCTTGGGTAACAGTTGTTGGCTTCTTCGCGTAGTCGAATACGGCTTTAACTGCTTTAGCATCAAGGGGGGTCCCGTCCGAGAATTTAACACCCTTGCGGATGGTAAATGTCCATTGGGTTCCCTTGGCATTTGCCTTCCATGAAGATGCAAGATCTGGACCAACGGTGCCATTTGGCTTCCATTGAGAGAGACCTGACCATAGGAGCGGGAAGAGCGACTCCTCAAAAGCGAAGGTTCGGATAATTGGGTTGAGCTGAGGAAGCCCTTGCGTGGAACCCACGACAAGAGTTGTCTTCGCTGCCGCAGCAGGTCCGACCGTTGATGTGATTGAAAGAACCATGCCTACTGAAATAGCGGCAGCAAGCAGCTTCTTCTTCACACTGGTTTGTGACTGAAGCATCTATATCCCTCCAGAACTATGCAAAGTGGTGAGTTGAAGCTCAAAGCAAGCAACAACCCGGGGTGGTTGGCTCAGTGAAAGCCCTAAGAAAAACGTTGTCAATAGTAAAGTTAGGCTCTGCCGAACAGGGGTAGGAAGATTTTGGATGAAGCGAATACGGTCTCCCTTACTGCGGATTATTGAGTGGCTACCGATGCAGTAACGGGTTCCCACGAAGTTCTCGAGTGAGCGCCTCCGCATGTTTGACAACTAATCCTCCATAAAACGCAATTCGCTTCTGACGCGCTGGAGTTTTTATGCCTGTTGCACTTATAGCCCCCACGCAGTTGCCAGCATGGTCGAAAAATGCGGCGCCGATACAGAAGACGCCTTCAACATCTTCTTCATCATCAATCGCATATTTACGCTCACGAATCTGATTTATATCCCGCATTAATGAAGCCATTGTCGTATGAGAGTGCCGAGTGCGGGCATCTAATCCTGTTTCATCAATCACTGCAGCGATCTCGTCATCGCTGAGTTGCGCCAATATTGCTTTGCCGGCAGATGAAACATGTGGAGCTTCGCGTACACCCAACATTGTATGAAATCTAATTGACCCCGGTGCGTCCACGCGAGACACGAATACGGGGCGGCCTCCATCATTGATGGCTACACGAATAGTCATTCCCGTCTCTTGTGCCAACTGATGAATAAAGCCCTGTGCGATTTCATCTATCGGTTGTGTTGCGCGAGATTGGTCCCCCAGCCGAACGAGTGCCATGCCAGGCAAATAACGCGGTCCTGGATCACGTGTACGCACATACCCTGCATCAACGAGAGTCCGAAGAAGAGCGAGTGTTGAACTTTTCGAAATACCGATCGCTTTGGATAATTCAGTGAGCGAAAAACCTTCCACAGGTCCGAGTGTGATTACTTCGATGAGATTGAGCGCGCGCGCAACGCCTGCGACGCGATCTGAAGAATTACTCATCACCCACCCACTCCCATACGCTAGTGATATTCAATGTGAAACTTCGTGATGGTATCCCTTCCGAACGACGTTCGGCAATCAAGGGGTTTAACCACGGGCCTCCCGGCTTTCCATTTGACGCGTACGTGCATAAATCAATGCACTTATGACAAATGTAAGTGCTCCCCCGCAGAAGATCGCAATACGAACACTCGTGGCTTGGGCAAACCAACCAACCAGAGGGCCACCAGTTGCGGCGCCGATATAGAAAATGAAGAGATAGATGCCATATATGCGACCGCGGAAATCCTCGGGCGAACTTGAAGTGACCAAGGAATTTGAGGTCACCATGAAAGTAAGGTGGAAAATGCTTGCCACGCCTGCAAATAGTGCATATCCCCAGAAAGAGGGCATAAACGCAGAGAACATCCAAAAGATTGAGACCAATACCCCGCTTTTTAGCATGGTGGACAACTTTGGCGTATGACCGGGCACTGACCATCGAGCAGCAATAACCGCCCCAACAATAGATCCGAATGAGACAGCGACGCCGATATACCCTAGATAGGAGGCATTAAGTTTAAAAATGTTTTTTACCATCAATGACGATGTCAAAGCGAATTGCATTCCAAGGCCAATGAAAATAGCTGCCAATGCCATGGAAAGAACCAACGTCGGGGTTGTACGAAGGAATCTGATTGCATCAATGAGCTTGCCCGGCTTCGAGGCGCCAAAATTTTCCATCTCGATTTCGTGCACTCTCAATATCGGCAGAATACAGAAGAGTGTGAAATAGATGAGTCCGAGAGCAAACCATGGAGCACCATTATCAAAATGGGTAATAAGAAGCCCAGCCATAAGCGTGCCAGAGAGACGACCGATATTGAAAGTAACTGAATTAAGACTCATTACGTTCGCGAGATTCTCTTCACGAACCACTTCCAGTGAAATTGCAGTCCGAACAGGTCCCTCCATAGCATTAACGGTTGCAAGAATTAGAGCCGTGAAACAAAGAAACGAGTAAGTGAGCGTTCCTGCGTGATACAAAAAGAAAAGAGAAAAAGAAAAAATCGCGTCAAGAGCTGTAACCAGCATGAGAAAGTTTCGCTTGTTAAACTTATCTGCAATCGAGCCTCCAATGACTGAAACCAAAATAAAAGGTCCCAGTTGAAATGCCAGCATTCCGCCAAGAGCTGCAGCGCTCCCCGTAAGATCAAGAACCAACCAATCCATCGTCACTTGATGAGCCCAGCCGGCAACACTCATCAGAGTGCTGTAAGTGAAGACCAAGCGATAATTAAAAAACTTAAATGAGGTGAACATGCCAGCCCTTGTTGCCACTTGCACGACGTTTACCAGTCAAGAGAGAGTCTTTCGAAGCTGTCTCTGGCTTCCATCAAAAAGTGCGTCCATCACACCTTTGCCAAAAGGTGGTTGCCAGGCCGTGTAAAGATTGAGATCATGGAGAGGATCGGGTACTACGTAACCAATGGCTTCATAATCAACGCAAGTAATTGCTACAACCGCATAATCGGGAAACATTTCGCGAATCTTTTGCTGCCAAATTGAATAGACTTCGCACTGGACGCCAACAAAAAGAATCTTGCCGATGCGCCATCCATAAATTCTTAACTCAATGGCGCCCCCGTCCTTTACCAGTTTCGCGATAGATTTCTTCCTAAAAATTCTTTCCCGGGCAAAAGAATTAGTAGTGTTGCTCAATTCATCGTCCAACTCCTCAAGACTTGGCCATTTCTTGGTAGGAAGTTCCACCTGATCGGCAGTTATCACTACATCTTCTGACACGGTGTATGGCTTCGGTTCCCAGTAAGCAAGCGGAGCACCAGATTCAACTGCTCGATCGAAAGAGAACTTGTTTCCGGCTGCGTTCATGCCTGCGAGGGCACTTAGCGCAGCGAAACCTAATTGAGCGCCATGGCTATCGGCCACGTCGGTATCGGCAACGTACTGAAAAGCTGGTGCTAGATCACCAGAAGCGCCTTGCAAAAATAAACATGGCGCACCGTCATATTCACCCTCGATGACTTCACGCATTGCACCAACGTAGTCAGGAGAGACGAGTTTGTTCTCCCAACCCAGAGATGTCGGGTGACATGCATAATTGACAATAGTCCCAATAATTTTTCCATCCCGGATGCGAGTCACTCGTCCGACTAAAACTCTCTCGTCTGCTGGTTCATCCGGATTGAACCCGGTGAGAAAACGCGAAGGATCATGAGGATCTGGAAAATCACGGTTACTTGCAAGGGTGCAGTTCCCATCGCTAAAAGTAATGATTGCACTGTCTTGTTTCGATACCGCTTCTTTGCATACATCGACCATTGTCTGAGCCATTTCCTGCAAATAGCCCTCAATGAGATCACCTCCTGGTAAGTGTGATCTACTGCGAGCAAACCACGGTGAGGCGTGCGTATGTGAACATGCAAGCATTAGATGTGAATCCTCAATATCCAATGCGCGTATTATTTCTTTGCGTAACCAGAGCGCTTCTCTACCATCAAGATCGCCAAGTGATGCCGCATCGACAGTCATAAGGATTGCCGGTGAATCAGTGGGATCTGCCTGGATCGACATCGCTGTAACATAAAGAGGTTTATGCGTGCCCTCAGATTTGTCGTGACTCGAAGCGCCCCACATCCGACCATAGATCCCTGCAGGTGGAGTGATATCACCCCGCGCAAGGCCAATCAGTGCTTGCCCTTCAAGCGGGATAACTTCTGGTGTCGACATAAGTTGCTACCGAACCCCTTCGCATTTGCATCTGATCCATATTCCCGAATGTATGAATCTACGACGTGTAATTAGAAAAATGAAATTGTCATATCGAGAATCTTACTTCTTGGAATTGATTGGGTTCTGATACGAAACATCATTTGGTTCACTATCTTGTACTGGAATCGGGTGCTGGAACTAATAACCGTTCCCGTAAATCAAAAAGTTAAGAAAAGTTATCCTTCCGTTTTTGATGAGCGACATCTAAACTGTCTGCATGAGTGGCACTGTCTCCTGTTCATTTGACTTAGATCTACCAGGAAAAGATGCAGGCTATCTTCTTATTGGAAACTCAACTAATAACAGCGGCTGGGCAACTCACCAAGTTCCCATTATAAAAATCGCACATGGAGTAGGTCCAACAATGCTAGTTCTGGGCGGCAATCACGGCGATGAGTACGAAGGTCAGATTGCCGCATCGTCACTTTCGCGCGAACTTGACGTGAGTCAGGTTCGCGGACGGATCATCATCATCCCTTGCCTCTCCCAAGACGCTTCACGCGCTGGAAATAGACTCTGGCCTAATGGGGCCAACTTCAATCGATCATTCCCGGGAAGGGAAGACGGGGCGCTCAATGAGAAATTAGCCCACTACATCAGCACCGAACTTTTCCCGATATGTGATGGCGTACTTGATATGCATAGCGGGGGTCGAAGTATGTACTTCATTCCGAGCTCAAACATGGTATGGGTAAGCGATCTTGAACTTCGTAAAGAGATGATCAAGAACATGCTGGCATGGAACACCGAAGTTCACATGATCGGGGCTGAACAACCTGGGACAAACCCTTATTCGCTACTGCCGGGTGAGGCGGTACGTCAGGGAATATCAGTCTCTACGGGTGAGTTTGGCGGAAGTGGGTACACAACTCCAGCTACAGTAAAAAATATTAAGGCGGGGCTTGAAAATTTCCTACGTGCTTTCGGAGTACTCGAAGGCAAGCCTGTCACTCGCGAGGATTTGGGACTTGCTCCTGCATTGATCCTTGACGGACGCAGTCCAAAGGGGTTTGTGCTTGCAAGCAAGGCCGGAATCTACGAGAACTGTGTCCCGCTGAGATCCGATGTCCAAGCAGGAGACCTTGTAGGGAAGATTCACGATTTCGACCATCCAGATGTGGATCCGGTCGAGGTTTACGCGCACATATCTGGCGTCATAAACCTCATTCGCGGTTTTCCGCCGGTCACAACAGGGGATGTCGTCTGCGTCGTGACACCAAAATATGCCTCACTTGAAGAAATGGAAAAGGTGGCTGGCTAATCATGAGCGGAACCGTTGCTCCATCTTTCAATCTCGACGCCGAGGGAAAACACAAGGGTTATCTTGTTATTGGGGATTCGACCAATGAGAGCGGTTGGGCGAATTTCCATGTTCCGATCATCAAAGTCAAAAACGGTGTCGGTCCAACCGCTCTTGTGCTCGCGGGAAATCATGGCGATGAGTATGAAGGTCAGTTTGCCGCTGCTGAACTCGCTCGCGAGTTGCTGCCCGAACACATCCGAGGGCGGGTCATCATCATTCCATGTCTATCGCAATCAGCCTCAAGGGCGGGCACACGTCATTGGCCCTCCGGCGTGAACTTCAATCGCTCATTCCCCGGTGATGAAAATGGAGCAGTCAGCGACAAACTTGCCCATTTTATTTCAACGGAGCTTTTCCCCGCCTCTGATTCGGTAATGGATATGCACAGTGGCGGGCGGGGAATGTATTTCATTCCATGCTCGCATATGGTCTGGTCCAGAGACACCACGCAGCGTAAAAAAATGATTTCTAGCATGGTTTCTTGGAATACGAGTCATCATCTAATTTTCCCTGAGCAGCCAGGTACAAACCCGGCTTCACTTCTTCCTGGCGATGCTGAACGCCAAGGTAAGAATATTTACACAACCGAACTTGGCGGTGCCGGGATAGCAACATACGAGACAACCAACGTTGCCAAAAGTGGACTTAGAAATGCCCTTGCACACGCCGGCGTTTTATTGACTCCATCAAAGACTCGC
>Ga0255338_1002831_pt1 | contig 23188 bp, 24 predicted proteins | sample MeOH1_35cm_T4_19_FD_203715 | JGI IMG/M metagenome (GOLD analysis project Ga0255338, IMG submission 203715) | Sandy soil microbial communities from University of British Columbia, Vancouver, Canada - MeOH1_35cm_T4_195 | ecosystem: Engineered > Artificial ecosystem > Sand microcosm > Unclassified ...
GCTGGGGGTTCCCGCCCAGCCCGTGCTGGTGTCCAGCCGCACGCGCACCCTACCAGCCAAGCTGCTGCCTTCACCGCATGCCTTTGACCATGCCATCGTCCGCGTACAGGTTGGTGAGCGCGCCTACTTCCTGGACCCGACCTTGCGTGGCCAAGGTGGGCGACTCGACCGCATGAGCCAGGCGCACGAAGGCGCGCTGGTGCTGGTGGCCCAGCCCGGCAGCAATGCGCTGACCACCATCACCTCGCCCAACCAGGCGGAGATCACGCGCGATGAATTGCGCGAAGCAATCAAGCTGCCGAAATTCGGTGGCGAAGGTACGCTGGAGGCACGCGTGACGTGGACTGGCCTCAACGCAGAGTACATGCGTACCGCCATTGCGCAGATCCCACGCGATCAGCTCGAAAGGGCCCTGATGGAGCCCTACGAGAACCGCTATCCAGGCATCAACCGTGCCGAGGACTCGGTGATCAAGGACGACACCGAAAACAATGTGCTGGTAGCCACCAGCAAGTTCAGGATTCCGAACCTGGCGATTGCCTCCGGCGGCGATTGGGGCATCCGTTTCGGCGCCTCCAACATGAGGGGCGCCTTGCGCACGCCACCATCTGCGACCCGCACGCAGCCAATGGCGCTGCCATCGCTGCCGCGCACCATGCTGTACGACCTGGAGCTCGAGTTCCCGCCTGAGGTCTCGGTCATCACCGATCCAACGACCAGCAAGGTGAGCGACCCTGCTTTCAACTTCACTGTCAGCTACACCTTCCGAGGCAACCGGGCCACCGCGTCTGAAACCATGCGCATCCTCAAGGAGCAAGTTGAGGCTCGCGACACTGCTTCGTTCATGGCCGCAGTTCGGCGTCTCAACGAGATTACCCGAGCGTATTTCCTGGTACGGAAAAACGAGATCAAGTCCACCGGCTTCTTCGGCCTGGGTGCCAGAACCTTGCAGCAGTCGCTGCAGGACCGTCTCAATGACCGCATCGAAAAGGTCAGCAAGGCCATCGACAGCGGCAAGCTCACCGGCGAGGATCTGGCCAGTGCTTATTGCGACCGGGCGGAAGCGTATATCGACTCAGGCAAAGGCACTGAAGCGATGAAAGACGCGCAGCTGGCGGTGAAGACGGCCCCCAATCTGGCCGAAAGCTACAGCTGCCGCGGCAGTGCCTGGTTTCTTCAGGGTGACTATGGACGCAGTGCGGCAGACTACAGCAAGTCCATCACGCTCGGCAAGGCAGATTTCATGCCTTACTACCGGCGCGGCCAATCCCGTTTCTACAGCGGCCAGCTGCAGGCGGCATTGAACGATTTCACCCTTGCCCACACGATGAAGAACACCGGCGATGATGGCGAAGCGGCGCTGTATGCCGAACTCTGGCGCGTCTGGACGCAAAAGCGCCTGGGCCTGGCTCCGGATGAGGCACAACGCAAATTCGCTGCGGAGAATCCGCGCGGCAACTGGCCGCGCCCGGCCCTGGCTATGCTGCATGGCCTGCTTGGCGTGGACGACGTGCTGCAATTGGTTGACAGCAGCAAAAAAGGCGACGAGAAGGAAATGACACTGGCCGAAGCCTACTTCTACATCGGCCAGCATTACTACGCGCAAGGTGACAAGGCGCGGGCGATCGACTACTTCAGGAAGACGCGCGAAAAAGGCATCACCATCTACATTGAGCACGTGAGCGCTGGCGCCGAACTGCAGCAGCTAGGTGTGAAGGTGGAGTGAACCGCATCATGAGCCCAGCCTCCACCCAAATAGCTTTTCGCGTGGAAAACCATCGCGTGGATGCGTACGGCCGCCTAGCGCGCGGCAACGCGCAACTTCACACTTCTTTGCGCTGGCGCCCATCGACCTAATACATTGCCAAGCTAGTCTCTTGCGCTGTCTCTACACAAGGAGTGACAGTGAAAAAGCTTGTTTGGACCCTGCTCATCCTGGGGCCCGCCATGTGCTGGGCGCAGGCGGACGGCAATCCCCCCGCGCCGCCCGATGGCGAACGCGCCGCACCGCCGCCGCCCTCTTCCGTCAGCGCGCTCAATTACCTGGGCGCAGCGGGCCCGTACGACAACACGCTGGCGCAGTTGCGCGACAAGCTGGTCCTGACCGCGGCGCAGCAGCCGCTGTGGCGCGCCTATGAAGGCAAGGTGGACGCCTATACCGGCCAGCACTACCGTGAAAAGCCGGTTCTGCCGTCGCCGGACGAGCCGGCCCCGCAGCAGATCGGCCGGCTGGTGAACAACCTGCAGAACCGCCTGGCGGCGCTGGAGGACATCGAGCAGGCAGCCAGGAACCTGTTCGCCAGCCTGACACCCGAGCAGCAGAAGACCGTCAACCAGTTGCTGCTCTCGACCGTTCCAAGCTTTGCCCCCCCGGCCAACGCGGCGGGACCGTCGCAAGACAGCCGTCGCCCGAGCGGCCGGCCGGGCGGCGAGATGCGCTCGCGCGGTGGTAGCGCAGGGGGGATGGGCGGCTGGAGAAGTGGCGGTTTCTGATCTCTCCCGATGCCACCTGGCTGAAAGTTTTTGCACTCTTTACATTGGCTTCACCGATGCGTCATCTACCGACGGCGGCACACGCGCATGATGTCAACGTGCATTCCATGAAAGGTCAACGACCATGAAAAAACAACTGGTTCTGTCGGCCGCCATGCTGGCCAGCGGCATCTGCCTGGCGCAAGACGTCGGGCGCGTGATTTCCTCCACCCCGGTGGTGCAGCAGGTCGCCGTGCCGCGGCAGGTGTGCAGTACCGAGCAGGTGGCGGTGCAGCAACCCAAGTCGGGCGCCGGCGCGGCCATGGGGGCCATTGCGGGCGGGGCAGTGGGCAATGCCGTGGGCAGCGGCCCCGGCCAGGCGGCAGCCACCATGATCGGCATCATCGGCGGTGCCGTCCTGGGCGACAAGATCGAGGGCACGCCGCCGGCCCAGCTGCAAAACGTGCAGCGTTGCGGCACCCAGACCTTCTACGAAAACCGCCCGGTGGCGTACAACGTGGTGTACGAATTTGCCGGCAAGCAGTACTCCGTGCAAATGCCCTACAACCCGGGCCCCACCATCCAGCTCCAGGTGTCCCCGGCAGGCATGAGCCCGCAGGCCGCCGCGCCGGCAACGATCACCCAGCCGATGTACGTGCAACCGGCTACTGTGGTGGTGGCACCGCCCGTGTACCCAGGCTACTACGTGCAGCCCTATTACCCGCCGATCGGCATCCAGATGGGCTTTGGTTACTGGGGCGGCTACCGGGGGCCCCGGCACTGGCACTGAGCCCCGGGCGCACCCTGGCTCAGGGCTGGTGGTATTCCTGCACGGTCTCCCAGGCCACGGTCTGGAGGTGGCGGGCAATCTCGGGCGACAGGCCTGCGTTGTATTTCAGCCCCACGGGTGACTTCTTGAACAGCGAGGCATAGACCGTGCAGGCCGACAGGTAGGTGCCTGCCAGGCTGGGGTGGCGCTTGTCAGGCGCGTACAGATTGAGTTCGGGCATCTGCTTGACGGAGCGCGCGAAGGCCAGGCCGGCGGGAATGACGAAGACGTTGTTGTCGTTGCCGGCCTGGGTGTAGGCCTCGGCCAGTTGGGCCGTCATCTCCGGTGCATCCTGGTAGGCCCAGGACATGAAGAACACCGGTTTGGCACCGTGCTTGCGCACGGTGTCACTGTGTTTCTTGGCGTACTCCCTGAACACGCTCTTGAGCTGGGGATGCAGCGGACACTGGCTGCAGTCCATCATGATGGCGACATCGAACAGCTTGTCGAGCTTGTTGAACGAGACGACGTTGTTGGGGCCGAAGGAATAGCCGCCGATGGCGTTGGGCCGGAAATACGAGTCCACGTCGTGCCAGTCGAAACCCGAGCCGCTGATGGTGACCGAGGTGGCACGGTGCCGAAAGCCCGGCAGGCCTTCGGCGATGAGTTGGCCCACATGGCCGTGCAGGCTGTTGTTGTAATAAAAAAAGCTGTTGCCGATGTAGATGGCCGATGCCGGGTTGACGATGCCGGCATCGAGCACCTTGGGCTTGGTCTGCGCGCCAACCTGGCATGCTGCCAGCGCAAACAGGACAGAAGCGAACAGGCCGCGCAGACGGGCCGCGAACAGTGGGGGCATGGTGGTCTCCTGCAGTTTTCGTTGTGCGTGAACGCGAGTTCACTCTACTACAGGCGCTCCGCTGCGGCCAAGGTCCTAGGATGCCGCCCGCCCGAGGACGCGCATCTTGCCCTGCCACTTCTTCACGCCGGCCTCGCCCAGCTTGTCGACCATGCCGATGAGCGTTTCGTTCACCGGTGCGATGCCGATGAAGCCGAGGATGTTGCGCTCCAGCGACTTGAGGCTGTGGGCGCGGAAGTACCAGCGGTACACCAGCGCCGGCATGCCCATGGTCACCACCACGCGCGCGCTGCGCCCGGCCAGGCCTTTGTGGCCGAAGGTGCTGCTGTTGCCGTTGTTGTTTTCTGCCTTGAAGGCAAAACCGGGCCGCGCCACCTGCTCCAGAAAACCCTTGAGCAGCGCCGGCATGTCGCCCAGCCAGAGCGGGAAGAACAGCACCAGGTGCTCGGCCCAGGCGATGTCATCCTGCGCGGTCTGCAGCGCGGCGGGCAGTGCGCTGTGCTCCCAGGCCTGCTGGCTGCGCAGCAGCGGAAAGTCGAGCTTGGCGACATCGGTCCACCGGACCTCGTGGCCCGCAGCCTGCGCGCCTTCGGCGTAGGCCTCGGCCAGGGTATGGCACAGGTGTGGGGCCACGGCGTCAGGGTGGCCCTGGATCAGCAGGATACGTTGGCCGGCCATGATGTACCTCCAGGCAATGGGTTCGACGCCATGGTGGCACGGCGCAGCCGGCCTGTCCATGACAGGCATCAAACGCTATTATTTTGATAGCTGATTTAGCATATCCCACAAGGCCCGCATGCCAATTTGATGTCCCATAGAATGGGGCGCAACCTTCAAGCCCCCTTGCCCACGCATGACTCTCAGCGACACACCCCCCTTTTTCATCGGCCGCACCGAACCCGACGGCCAGCAATTCGACGCCTGGGCCAAGCAGCCATTGCTGCACTCGATGGAGCAAGGCGGCATCGACTGGCCCAGCTCGTGCCGCAACGGCACCTGCCGGACCTGCCTCGGCCAGTTGGAGAGCGGCCAGGTACGCTACGAGATGGACTGGCCGGGTCTGAGCGCCGAGGAAAAAGCCGAAGGCTGTGTGCTGCCCTGCGTGGCCCACCCCTGTTCGGACGTGGTGCTGCGCCCCGGCTATTGAGTGCCCTGGCGTACTACTGACCGCATTACTTGTGGGCGTCGAGCCGGCCGGCCAGCAGCTCGGGCAGGCGTTCGGCGCTCATGCGGAAACCGCAGGCCTGCGCATGGCCGCCGCCGCCCATGCTTTCGGCCAGCGGAATGCAGTCGTAGTCGCGCTGCGAACGCAGGCCGGCCTTGATGACGCCGCCCTTGGCGGCACTCCACATCAGCGCGAAGGTGCCGCTCTGTTTGGACAGGATGTCGCCCACCAGGCTGTGGAACATGCCGGGCGCATTGACCATCAGGCCTTGCTGGCCGTTGAAGACCACCGGTTCGGCACCAGCGGCGATGTCGGCGCAGAGCTTGTTGAACTTCTCGTCCATGGCATGGCCGCGCGCCATGAAGTCGGCCAGTTGCGCAGGCGTGAAGGACGCGATGTCGGCCCAGTGCTCGAAGGTATGGGGCTCCATGTCGAGCGCGGCGAGGAAGCTGGCACTCTCGGCAAACTCCCATTTCCAGATGTCGCGGTCTTCGACGAAGCGCACCAGGTCGGGCAGCGCACGGTCGGGCTGGAAGAACTCCCAGGCCAGACGCGAGCCGGACTTGGCCATGTCGAAGTGCACCACGCCGCAACGGCAGCTGAAGCCGGTGAGCTTTTCGGCCGCGCTCTTGTGATGGTCCAGCATCACCAGCTTGGCGGCGCGCTGTTCGATCTCATGCATGAGTTCGGGCGCGAACGAGAAGTCGAGGATGTAGACGGCGCGGCCGTCGAGCGGCGGCAGGTCGGCGGCGGTTTTCACATCGCCATGGTCCAGGCCGTGGAATTCGGCGCGGCCTTCGTAGAACAGCCAGGCCGCCAGCGCGGCGGCGAAACCGTCGGGGCAGCGGGCGTGGTAGAGGACCAGGGGCGAGGGATCGTGACGGTCAGGCGAGACAAGGAGAGCCAACGGCAGAATCGTTTTTTTCATACCCCCCTATTGTCGCCGCTGCCGCGGCGCCTTCGCCGACGCGCTAGCGCTTGACCTTGAAGCTGGCCGGCTTGCGCGCCGGGGGCTTGCTGGCAGATCTGGCTGCGCCTTGGGCCGGGCTCTTGGCCGCCTTTTTGACAGCCGGCGAAGCCGGTGGCTTCTTCACGCGAATCAGGCCTTCGCTGGCCAGCGCCTCCTTGCGCAGCTGGCGCTCGGCGTCGAGCTGTTTGCCCTCGGCCAGCCACTGGGCGAACTCGGCCGGGGTTTCCAGCGTGATGCGGCCCAGCCGGCCGGCACGGAAGTCGGACAGCACGACCTCGGCCGCCTTTTGCGTGTTGACGCGCGCGCCGCTGAGCAGCGCCCCGTTCTTGCGGCCGATGTCCTCCAGCAGTTGCTCGTCGCTCAGGCCTGCCACATTGTCGAGCTTGTAGCGCGCGGCCAGCCGGTCGGCATAGGGGCTCTTGAGGTAGTCCAGCAATTCCAGCGCCACCTCTTCCTCGTCGAAGGCGTTGCGGCCCACGGCGCCGCTGGCCGCCAGGTTGTAGCCGCTCTTGGCGACGATGATGCGCGGCCACAGCATGCCGGGCGTGTCATAGAGGTAGAAGTCGTCGGCCAGCGTGATGCGCTGCTCCATGCGGGTGACGCCGGCTTCGTCGGCCGCCTTGGTGACGCGCCGGCCGACCATGGTGTTGATGAGGGTGGATTTGCCGACGTTGGGAATGCCGCAGATCAGCACGCGCATCGGCTTGGCCATGCCGCCGCGCGTTGGTGCCAGTTCGTGGCAGGCAGCGATGAGCGCCTTGGCCGGTGCGGCCATGCCGGCGTCGAGTGCGACGGCGCTGGTCTTGGGCAGGCTGTTGTAATGCGCCAGCCACAACGCGGTGCGCGCCGGGTCGGCCAGGTCCTGCTTGCTCAGGGCCTTGAGCGTGGGCTTGTGCGCCGTGAGCTTGGCCAGCATGGGGTTGGCGCTGGAGCCGGGCAGGCGCGCGTCGAGCAATTCGATCACCACATCAATGTTCTTGATGCGCTCTTCGATCGCCTTTTGGGTCAGATGCATGTGACCCGGGAACCACTGGACGGCCATGGCTTGTTCTTCTGTGCGGATAAATCAGTTGGATGGGCTGGATTGTGAACCACTGGCTCCCCCCGCCGCGGCAACGCCGATAATGGGCGCCATGGCCCACCCACCCCGCATCCCCTCACGCCAGCACGACAAGAACGCCAACGACCTGCTGATCAAGGGCATCGTCGTCGCCCTGACCGGGCTGGCGGTGCTGCTGGCGCCCTACTTCAGCAAGTCGCCGGAGATGCAGTCCATCCTGGCCGGCTCAGCGCTGGTGGGCTGGTTCGCGCTGGTGCTGGGCGGCGCTTTCATCGTGCAGCACGTCCTGCGCCGCCGCGCCGGCAAATAGTCCCAGCCGCTGGGGTGACACGTAGTCCTGTCGAAAGATTTCGAACGGCAGGGTGTCGGCCGCCTCGATCGCCTTCTGGTCGAGCCGCGATTGCTCGGCCAGGGCCTCGAAGCGGGCCTGCTGCTCGGTTGACCAGGGTAGATTCAGCAACGCCTCGCGCGTGCGCTGCGAGCGCTCGCGCGTGAAACGCTGGAACGAGTTGTCATGCTCGGCCATGGCCGCCAGCACGCGGGCCGAGGGCAGCGCCGCGGCATCTTGCAGCACCGCCCCGGCCGCCTGCACCGCCTGGCTGTAGTCCTTGCTGCCGTGCGCAGCGTCCAGCGCCAGGGCAATCGGGCCGAAGGCCTGCAGCAGCTCGGTGCCCCATTCCACCAGCCCCACCTCACGCCCACCGCGCAGCAGTTGCAGGCCGGGCTCACGGCCACGCGCAGCGGTGAGGTGCTGGTTGTGCGCCAGTTCGGAGATCTCCTGCGGTGTGTCGGGCGGGCTGCCGCTCAGCAGGCAGTGCAGCAGGAAAACGTCGATGAAGCGCATGGTCTGCGCATTGATGCCCACCGGCTCGAACGGATTCAAGTCGAGCAGGCGCACTTCCACGTACTCGACGCCACGCTCGCGCAGCGCATGCAGCGGCCGCTCGCCGGAATAGATGGTGCGCTTGGGACGGATGGTGCCGTAGAACTCGTTCTCGATCTGCAGCAGGCTGGTGGCGAGCTGGATGTAGTCGCCGCCGGGATTGAGAATGCCCAGGCCCTCATAGGCCGGCCAGGGGCGCGTCAGCGCATCGTGCAACGAGGCGGCGTAGCCTTCCAGGCTGTTGTAGCTCACCGCCAGCGAAGCCTGGGCGTCGCTCTGGTAACCCAGCCGCCCCATGCGCAGCGAGGTGCCGTACGGCATGTACAGGGTGTTGCTGGTCAGTCGCTGCAGATCATGCTGGCGACCGAGCACAAAATTGGAGCACACCGCCGGCGAGGCGCCAAAAAGGTACAGCAGCAAAAAGGCGTGGCGGCGGAAGTTGCGGATCAGGGCGAAGTACTGCTCGCTCGTGACGCCGGGCAGCGACCAGTTGTAGTGGATGCCCGAGATGGTCTGCATGCGCCGGCCGTAGCGGTGGCCCAGGCCCATGCGGTAGACGCTCTTGGCGCGCCCGATGTTGGACGAGCCGTAACGGCCCAGCGGGATGGTCTCGTCGGTCGGCAGGCCGCAGGGCATGCTGGAGACCCACAGCATCTCGTCGCCGGCCTCGCGCAGCACGCGGTAGGTGTACTGGTGGACCTCGGTGAGTTCGTCCAGGCAGGCCTGCACCCCGGCATGCACGCCGGTGATGAGCTCAAGCTGGGACTCGCTGTAATCGGTGGTGATGTGCGGGTGCGTGAGCGCCGAGCCCAGCGCCGCCGGATGGGGGGTGAGCGCCAGGGTGCCTTCGGGCAGGGCGCGCAGGCTTTCCTTCTCGATACCGCGGCGGATGCCCCGCAGGCGATCGGGCGCCAGGGCATCCAGACGCTCGCCCAAACCCGCATGCGCAATAGTCATGACTGCCATTTCATTCTTCTTGATCGGACCCGGAAATTAACATGGACGGGCCAGGCTGTCCTGCGTAAGGGTTTGACGCGGGTCCGTCAGGCGCGGACACAAGGCCGCGCAACGCTGCATGCAGCGCCGGGAAAAAGCCGGGAATGGTCTGGGAGAAGTCCGGTCGATCCGGATCGGAAGTCGGCGGCGAATTGCCTGCCGCTCAGTGCGTCAGGCCTGCTCGTCGAGCAGCTGACCCATCATCTTCTTTTCGGTCTGGATAACCTTCAGGTTGGCGTCAAAGGCGTAACCAGCGCTTTTTTGTTCCACCAGGTCCTTGCTCAGCGCCTCACCGGGAATGGACGCCCGGCGGGTGCTTGCCTTGACGCCGCCCTCGGCCACGGCTTCCTGCGTCACTTCCTCACGGCGGAAGCCGTCGGTTTCCACGTTGGCGATGTTGTGGGCCGACGAGCCCATGCGACGCTGGGCCGCGTTGAGACCGGACTGGGCAATGGAGGAGGCGACGTTCATGGCAAGACCTTTGGACCTTCGGTTGCAATTTAACAAACCTTGGCGCTTTGGCGGCACCCACATTTGTAACAATTGGTTCCACCCGGGCGCCCACGAGATAATGGCCGCCGTCGCGGCATCCATCCCGTTTGCCCCGAATCCCCCCGAATGACCGCCCTGCCCAGCGCGCTTGAAGCCACTCAGGCCCTATTTGCCGAGCTGCAACAGCGTGCGCTGGCCGCCGGCATCACGCTACGCCAGCCACCATCCCCGCCGACCACCTGCTGCGGGCGTGGCTGCAACGGCTGCGTGTGGGAAGGCTTTTACACCGCAGCGGACTACTGGCGCGAAGAGGCGCTGCTGCAGCTGGCTCCCTGAGATTTGTCCCACCCTGGCGGCAGACACCCCATGAACAGGGGATGCATCGGCCCGGCAAGTTCCCTAGACTGTGCCCACACCACCGGAGACAGCCATGCGTCTTGCGTTCACCTCCTGTGCCAGTACCAATCTGGTACCCGCTCAACCGATCTGGGACGATATTCGCGCCAGTGCACCGAAACATGTGGTGCTGCTGGGCGACAACTTCTACAACGATGTGCCGGATGTCGGCATGACGCAATTGCAGGCCATGAACGACTGGGAGTTTGCCGAGCATCTGTTCGCGCGCTACCAGCAACAGTTCGGCGAGCCGCACTTCCGCAAGCTGGTGGCCGCGCCCGGCATCACGCCACACACGATCTGGGACGACCACGACTTTGCCTGGAACGATGCCGCCGGCGGCCAGATGCTGGCTCGACATCGAGCCCGACCGGGTCACCGTCCGCCTGCTGTCGTTCAACCAGCCGATGACCGAGAAGCCCTACCCGCGCAACGCTGGCGGCGACTTGGTCGTGGTTTGAGCCGGCTTGCCTATCAGGCCTTGCCGAGCTTGGCCATGGCGCGGCCGACCTCGTGCGTGCCCTGGGCACTGCCGTTGGGCGGCACGGTTTCGCCGGCACGATCCATCACCTCGGCCAGCTGCTGCGCCAGGCGCGAGTCGGCGTCCTGGTCCAGCCCGATCCAGGCACCTTGCGTCATGGTGATGTGCGCGGCCTCGAAGCTGCCGGCACCGGCGCACAGCGTGGTGCGGGTCGGCGCATCGGCACTGGCCAGCACCAGCATGGCGGGCACCACGGCTTCGGGCTTCAGGGCCTGCAGCACGGCCTCGGGCATCAGGTCCTCGGTCATGCGCGTGGCCGCGGTCGGGGCCAGGCAGTTGACGCGGATGTCGTGCTTGGCGCCTTCGAGCGCCAGCGTCTGCATCAGACCGACGAGGGCCAGCTTGGCCGCACCGTAGTTGGACTGGCCGAAGTTGCCGTACAGGCCGGTGGACGAGGTGGTCATGACGATGCGGCCGTATTTCTGCTCGGTCATGATGGGCCACACCGCTTTCGTGCAATGCACCGCGCCCATCAGGTGCACGTCCAGCACCAGGCGGAAGTCGGCCAGGTCCATCTTGGCAAAGGTCTTGTCGCGCAGGATGCCGGCGTTGTTGACCAGCACGTCGACGCGGCCCCAGGTGTCCATGGCCTGCTGCACCATGGCCTGCACGGCAGCGAAGTCGGTCACCGAGGCGGCATTGGCAATCGCCTCGCCACCGGCGGCGCGGATCTCGTCCACTACCGCCTGCGCGGCCGAGGCGGAGCCGCCGGAGCCGTCACGGGCGCCACCGAGGTCGTTGACCACCACTTTCGCGCCACGCCTGGCCAGCGCCAGCGCATGCTGCTTGCCCAAGCCGCCGCCGGCACCGGTCACGATGGCCACGCGGCCCTTGAAATCGATCATGCTGTCTCCTTGCAGTTTGTTAGCCTATGCTGTGAATCCTGCAAATCTTAATTCACCCTTTTTTCGAGACCGGTCACCTGTCTGACAGCGCCATGGAACTGAACTCCGAAGTCGTCACCGCCCCGCCGCGCGCCGCCGCCACCGTGGTCATGCTGCGCGATGCGCCTGAAGGGCTGGAAGTGTTCCTGCTCAAACGCCACGGCAACTCGGACGTGCTGGGCGGCGCCTATGTCTTTCCCGGCGGCAAGGTCGATGCGGCCGATGCCGGCTTGGCCGGGCACCTCGACCAGTCACCCGCCGAGCTGCACGCCGCTCTGGGTGAGACCGAGCTGGATCTGCCGGCTGCCACGAGCTTCTACGTGGCGGCGCTACGCGAGGCCTTTGAGGAATCCGGCGTGCTGTTCGCCACCGAAGCTGACGCTGCCCAGTTGCAGCAGGCCGCAGATCTGCTGCGCCAAGGACGCGCTTTCGGCGCGGTGCTGACGCAACTGGCACTGCAACTGGACACGCGCAGCGTGCTGCCCTGGTCGCGCTGGATCACGCCGCGCATGCCGTCGGTCAGCAACAAGCGCTTTGACACGCGCTTCTTTGTGGCGGCGGTGCCGGCGCAGCAGACGGCACGCCATGATGACTACGAGGCCACCGAGAGCGTGTGGCTGGCGCCGCGAATGGCACTGCAACAGTATTGGGACGGCCGGATCGCGCTGGCCCCGCCGCAGATCATGAGCTTGGCGCACCTGGCGCGGCATGCGTCGGTGGCCGGGGTGCTGGCCGAAGCGCGGCAGCGCCGTCCGCCGGTGATCCTGCCCGAACCCTTCGACCAGGAGGGCATGCGCGTGATCTGCTACCCCGGCGACGAACGCCACCCGGTCTCAGAGCGTGCTCTGCCCGGCCCGACACGCCTGCACTTTCGCAACAAGCGCTTCGAGCCGCATGGCGGCTTCGAGGGCTTGTTCGACTAAGGCCGCTGCGCCGCCAGCCAGGCCTCGATATCGGCCGGGTTGTTGAGCGTCCGCAAGCTCATGTAGGCCGCCTGCGCCTCGGGGTAGCTGCGGCGCAGGTAGTTGAGCCACTGCTTGAGGCGCCCGGCGCGGTGGCGCCGCTCGACACGGCCGCAAACCTGCCGCCAGAAATCGGCCAGCAGCGGCAGCAAGGTGGACCAGGCCAGCGGCGGTGCGGTTGGCGCGCCGACGGCCGCACGAATGGCCAGCGCCAGTCCCGGGTCGGCCACCATGCCGCGGCCCAGCATCAGGCTGTCGCAGCCGGTGACTTCGCGGCAACGCAGCGCGTCCTGCACGTTCCAGATTTCGCCATTCGCCACCAGCGGCACGCTGACCCGGGCACGCAGGTCGGCAATGCGCTCCCAGTAGGCCGGAGGCCGGTAGCCGTGCGCCTTGGTGCGCGCGTGCACCACCAGCTCGCTGGCTCCGCTGTCGGCAATGGCCTGGGCGCATTCCTCGGCACGGCTGTCGTCGTTGAAGCCCAGGCGCATCTTGGCCGACACCGGCACCTGTGCCGGCACGGCACGGCGCACCTGCGACACGATGCGCGCGATCAGTTCGGGCTCGTCCAGCAGCGCGGCCCCGCCCCCATGGCGATTCACCACCTTGGCCGGGCAACCGAAGTTCAGGTCCACGCCCGGCGCGCCGAGCGCGGCCAGAGCGGCCGCGTTGTCGGCCAGCACCGACGGGTCGGAACCCAGCAGTTGCGGCCGCACCAGCACGCCGGCCGGGGTACGCCCGCCGTTGCACAGCTCGGGCACGATGCGGGTGAAGACGCGGTCGGGCAGCAAGCGGTCGGTGACGCGGATGAACTCGGAGACGCAGCGGTCGACACCGCCGACACGTGTCAGGATGTCGCGCAGCACGCAGTCGAGCAGCCCCTCCATCGGGGCAAGAAGAATTTGCATGGGCAGGAAAAGGGGCTTCGGGCGAAATGCCGCCCTGAAAGAGCCGGCCTATCCTACACGCCGGCCAGCCGTGCCGGGTATCAGGACCGGCAACTCTGTTCTATGATCGTTGCACCTGTTTTTCTGGAGCTCCCCATGCGCTGCCGTCTTGCCCTCGCCCTGCTGTGTCTGGCCAGCTCCCTGGCAGCGGCCCAGGAGGCCACTGCACCGGCCAAACCGTTGCCACCGCGCTGGCGCCAAACCACGGCTGTCACGACGGTCATTGGTGCCGATGTACCACCCAATCTTGATGGGCAACTGCCCCTGACCCGCGTCATCCTGCGCGTGCATGACCTGAATGTGCTTGCCGCCCTGGTACAGGGAGCAACTGAATGCGTGATCGAAGCCGACACCACGGCCAATCTGTCATCGGAACGCATCATGGTCACCCCACGCCTGCAGCGCTGCTTCGATGCCCAGGGCAAGGAGTTCCCGAGTCGGAGTGTCAGTGGCTTCGCCGTGGACAAGGATGCCCGCACCGGCATCAAGGCCAAGATGAACTGGAGCCCGGAAGCCAAGGAATTGCTGCTGCTCGGCGTCGGCAGCACACAAGGCCAGTCAGGCTACTTCTCACGCCTGATGTCTCGCAGCCTGAGCTCGGCCTCGCTGGGCCTGAGCGATGAGTACTTCAGCAAGGATGACAAAAAGCCGGGACCGAGTCCCGATGCCGTGCGCGAGCTCCACGGTATCGAAGCGCTGCTGCCCACCTTGCTGCTGGAGCCCGGCCGCCAGTTCGACCTGGTGCTGAGCGTGCGCCCTTGAGGGGCCAGGCGGCGCTCAGGCGGTGGCGCGCTTGAGACGGATTTCTTCCAGACGGAAGCCCCCCACGGGCACGGTCTTGGCCGAGGTCAGTTCGCGCTTGAAGCCGGCCAGTTCATGAAAACGCAGTGCACGTTCGTTGCCCAACGGCAGCCAGACCGTGACCTGGGTACAACCCTCTTCCTGCAGGCCGTCGCGCGCGGCGTCCCACAGCGCCAGGCCGGCACCGCTATCCCAGTGCGAGGGCTGCACGTAGATGGCCCAGATTTCGCCCACGGTCGGTTTGGTGCCCTCGTCGCGCGAACGATCGTAGCCGACGAAGCCGATGACCTTGTTGTTCTCGTCGACAGCCACCTGGACCTGCGGCTCGCCGTACTCGATGGCTTCGCGCCAGAAGGCCAGGCGGGCATCGGCGCCCTGGGGTTTGAAAAATTCGGCCGGTACCAGATCGCGGTAGATGGTCTCGCTGGTATTGGCGTGGATGGTGGCAATGGCTTTGGCATCGCGCAGCGTGGCGGGACGGATGGTGTAACTGGACATGAAAAGACGAACTCGTTCGAAAAACCGCGCGGCAGGCTCGCCGCGGAAGCAAGCGGGCGATAATAGCGCACGCGATACCCCCACGCCCATGAGCAACGAGACGCCCCAGAAATCCCTGTCACAGCTGGTCGAGGAACTGCGCAGCTACCAGGCCGAACTGGAAGCCCAGAACGAGGCCCTGCGCTACAGCCGCATCGCTGCTGAAGGCGCCTCGGAGCGTTTCGAGTCGCTGTTCTCCAACGTGCCGCTGGCGCTGATGGTGGTGGACGAACTGGGCATGGTGGTGCAGAGCAATGCCATGGCGCTGCGCCTGTTCCGCCCGCAGGAATACGACCCACCGCTGAACTTCCTGTTGCCGCTGGTGGATGAGATCCATCTGGAACGTGTCGGGCGCTGTTTCGACGAAGCGCGCCGCAACGGCACCAGCGAGGTCACCGAGGTGGTCTTCCTGCGCGGTTCGGAAGGTACGCTCACCGGCGACCTGCACATGGCGCGCATCGAGTACGCGAAAGACGACGAGATGGCGCATTTCATCTGCGCCGTCATCGACCAGGGCCCCTTGCTGGCCGAACGGCACGCCCTGCAGGAAAGCGCCGAAGCGCTGCGCCAGCGCAACGAGGAACTGCGCTTCAGCGAAAACCGCATGGCGGCCATCATCAACTCCTCGCTCGACGCCATCATCTGCGTCGACGCCGGCCAGCATATCTCGGTCTTCAATCCGGCCGCCGCCGCACTGTTCCGGTGTCCGGCCGAGCAGGCCCTGTCCACCTCGCTGGCGCGTTTCCTGCCCGAGGCCATGGATGCCATTGCCGCCACGCAAGTCTCAAGCCACGCCCAGCTCGGCGAAGTGGGCGGCCAGACCGCCAGCGGTCAGCCGCTGGCACTGGAGGTGAGCGTGTCATGCGAACGCCACCCGCAGGGCAACATCACCACCGTGTTCGCACGCGATCTGACCGGTCGCAAGGCGATGGAAGCGCAACTGCGCGAATCGCACAAGATGCAAGCCGTCGGCACCATGGCCGGCGGCATCGCGCACGACTTCAACAACATCCTCGGTGCCATCCTCGGCAATGTGGATCTGGCCCGGCAAGACGCAGACGCCGATTCGTCGGTGCAGGTCAGTCTGGACGAAATCGAAAAGGCCGGCCGGCGCGCACGCGACCTGGTGCGCCAGATCCTGACCTTCAGCCGCAACGAGGCGCCACGCCGCGAACCGGTCAAGCTGGCCGAGGTGGTGCAGGAATCCAAGCGCCTGCTCAAGGTCACGCTGCCGCCCAACGTCAAGCTGCAGGCACAGATCGATGCCGAGACGCCGCCCGTCCTGGCCGATGCCACCCAGGTCGGACAGGCGCTGGTCAACCTGTGCACCAACGCGATCCACGCTATTGGCAGCGCGCGCGGCACGGTGCGCATCGAACTCGGGCAGGTCAGTCTCGACGAGCCCCAGGCCGATCCGCTCGGACTGGAGCCCGGCCTGTATGCCACGCTCACCGTACGCGACACCGGCAGCGGCATCGACCCGGCAACGCTGCAGCGCATCTTCGAGCCCTTCTTCACCACCAAGCAGGTTGGCCAGGGCACCGGCCTGGGGCTGGCTGTGGTGCACGGTGTCATGCGCACGCACATGGGCACGGTCGATGTGCAGAGCACGCCCGGCGAGGGCAGCGCCTTCATGCTGTACTTCCCGGCGCTGAATGCGCCGGTAGAACTGCCGGCGCCAACGCCGCCAGGCAGAAAAGTGAGCAGCAAAAGCAGCGGCCATGTGATGTACGTCGACGACGATCAGGCGCTGGTTTTCCTGGTCGAGCGCGTGCTGGCGCGCAAGGGTCTGAAGGTCAGCGCCTTCACCGATCCGCTGCAGGCCCTGGCGGCCCTGCGCGAACAGCCTGACGGCTACGACCTGGTGGTGACCGACTACAACATGCCGGGCTTCAGCGGCGTGGATCTGCTGCGCGAGATACGCGCCATCCGGCCCGAATTGCCGGTGGCACTGGCCTCCGGCTATGTGACACCGGAAATCGAGCACAGTGCGCATGCCGCCGGCGCCAATGCCCTCATCCACAAACCCAACGACGTGGATGAACTGTGCGACACCGTGCAACGCCTGTTACGCGGCAAGCCGGCCACGGCTTCCCATGCTGATGCCCGCTCTTGACGGCATTGAACTGATTTACGCCGACGATGCCCTGCTGGTGCTGGACAAGCCGGCCGGCCTGCTCAGCGTGCCCGGCCGCGGCCCCGACAAACAGGACTGCCTGAGCGCGCGCGTGCAGCGCCACTTTGCCGACGCCCTCATCGTGCACCGGCTGGACATGGCAACCTCCGGCCTGCTGCTGATGGCGCGCGGCGCGGCCCTGCAGCGCAGCTTGAGCATTGCCTTTGCCAGGCGCGAGGTGCACAAGCGCTATGTCGCCGTCGTCGACGGCCATGTCACGCCAGCGGCGCAAGGCTGGGGCGAGATCGATCAGCCCATCCTGCTGGACTGGCCGCGCCGCCCGCTGCACATCATCGATCCGAGCGGAAAACCCAGCCTGACACGCTGGCGCGTGCTGACGCATGGGCATGACGCTGCTAGCCGGCCGCAGACCTGGCTGGAGCTGGAGCCGGTCACCGGCCGCTCGCACCAACTGCGCGTGCATCTACAGGCTTTGGGCCACGCCATCGTCGGCGATGCGCTCTATGCCAGCCCCGAGGTTCAGGCCCGCAGCGAACGGCTGCTGCTGCACGCCAGCGCCGTGACGCTTCAGCATCCACTCACCAACCAGACCCTGCAGTTGAGCAGCCCGCCGCCGTTCTGAGCGGCGCCCAGATGCTATACAAATAATAGCTAGTAGCGCACACTTCATAAGGCAAAGAACCGAATTTGATGCTTAACCCGGAGGCGATCATGTCCCACCCCCATCTCTACATACTCACCGGCGCCTCACGTGGCATGGGGCTGGCAATCGCCCGGCAACTGCTGCAACCCGGCCACGCCCTGCTGTGCATCTCGCGCAGAACCAACGACGACCTGGCTGCGCAGGCCCGGCAAGCGGCCTGCCAACTGGAGCAGTGGCCGCTGGACCTGGCGCACAGCCGCGAGGCGGCCGCCATGCTGCGCCAGTGGCTGGGCCGGCCCGGCGCGCGCTACGCCAGCGTCACGCTGATCAACAACGCCGGCATGATCCCGCGTGCCGCGCCGCTGGCCAACCTCGATGCCGACGAACTGGCCCAGGTGATGCGCGTCGATCTGGAAGCGCCCTTGCTGCTGAGCGCGGCCTTTCTCGGCGCCACCGAAGACTGGGCCATGCCGCGCCGCGTGCTCAACATTTCTTCCGGACTGGGCCGCCGGCCCATGGCCTCGCAAGCCGCTTACTGCGCCGCCAAGGCCGGCATGGACCACTACACGCACTGCCTGGCATTGGAGGAAGCCCTCAAGCCGAACGGTGCCAAGGTCTGCTCGCTCGCGCCCGGCGTGATCGATACCGACATGCAAGTGCAACTACGCAGCGCCGATGCCGCGGCCTTTCCTGACCGTGCACGCTTCGAGCAACTCAAAAGCGGCGGCCAGCTCGACAGCCCCGAAACCGCCGCCCGCAAAGTGCTGGCCTACCTGAACCGCCCCGACTTCGGCAGCGAGCCGATCGCAGACGTACGGGAGTAATTCCGAAAGCCAAAACTTACCCCCTGCGGCACGAGCCGTAGCGTCGGAAGGAAGTCAACCGGGAAACGCCGTGAAACCGGCTCCGCCGGGCCACTGGCGTTGCCCCCTCTCTGGAGAGGGGGGTGGCGCAGCGAACGCAGGGAGCGCAGCCTGGGGGAGCCGCCCCTAATGCAGCGTCAACACCGGGATATGGGTATGGGCCAGCACACGTTGCGTCTGGCTGCCGAGGAACAGGCGCTCCATCAGGCCCAGGCCGTGTGTGCCCATGACAATGAGGTCGGCGTTGCAAGCTTGGGCCGCATCCAGGATGGCGCGAAACACCGGCTTGTCGCGTTCCACGATACGCTGGCAGGGCACACTGGCGCCGCGCGCCACGGCCTCAGCCTGGTCCAGCCAGTAGTTGGCTGCCTGCAGGCCGGGCACCTCCTGCTGCGGCTCCGACAGGCGGTAGCCGCTGGCCGTGATGCCGGACGGGAAGCGTTCGATCGCCGTCATCACCGTGACTTCGGCCCCAAGCCGGGCCGCAAGTTCGACACCGCGGGCCAGCGCCCGCATGGCAGCGTCTGATCCGTCGGTCGGCAACAGGATGTGCTTGAACATGGTGAACTCCTAACGCACAGGCAGATATGGATAGCACAGGCGCCGGGCCATCCTGTGCGGCATGGCCCGGTACGACATGTCAGGCCGCGTGCAGCATCTGCACGATCTCGTCCTTCAACTTGAGGCGCTGCTTCTTGAGGTTCTCCAGCGCCTCGTCGGTCATGACAGCGCCGCCGGTCTCGACCTTGGCAATGGTGTGGTTAACCAAGTCGTAGTCACTGAACAAACGCGCAAAATGATGATCCGTCGTCTTCAGGGTGTGGATCTTGTCTTTCAACTGGGGGAATTCGTTGACGATGTCGTGTTTGAGCAAATCCATTCAAGGTCTCCTAGTTTTGAATGGCTCCAGTCTAAGAGGCTGGCGGCCGAAAGTCATGATCCAGATCAATTTTCCGCCGCTTGCACGGTGCGTCTGCCGGACCTTGAAGCTAAGATGCCGGCCATGACACGCCGCAAGCACTGGAGCCTGAGCGCCAAGCTGGCCCTGATCGGCACCCCCTTCCTGCTGCTGGCTTTGCTGGCCACCGCGGCCACGCTGTGGGTGTCGTGGCAGCTCGACGGCGGCGCGGCAGCCGTCAACGAAGCCGGCCGCATGCGCATGCAGGCCTATCGTCTCTCGCTCTCGCTGGGCACCGGCGAGATGGATGTCCTACCGCAACAAGTGCGCGAGTTCGAGGACAGCTTGGCCGTGCTGCGCCATGGCGACCCGGAACGTCCGCTGTTCGTGCCCTGGGATGAAACGGTGCAGCAGCGCTTTGCCGTCATCGAGCAGGATTGGAAGCGTTTTCGCACGCTGGCAGCCACGCCGACAGCCCCGCAAGAGCTGCGCACCCGCACGATTGCCTTCGTCGAGCACATCGACGCCTTTGTCAAAGGCATCGAGCACCACATCTCGCGCTGGACCGCCATCCTGCACCTGCTGCAGACCACCATGATGGCGATGGTCGTGCTCGGCGCACTGGTGCTGCTGTATGCCGGCCACCTGTTCGTGCTGGAGCCGGTAGGCCTGCTCAAGCAGGCGATCGAAAAGATCCAGGGCGGCGACTTCGACGCCCGGGTCGACAAACTCACGCGCGACGAATTCGGCACCCTGGCCGAAGGCTTCAACGGCATGGCCGAGCACCTGCAGTCGATGTACCGCAACCTGGAGGCCAAGGTAGCGGAAAAGACGGCCGCGCTGGAAGAAAAACGCGAGCGACTGGAAAGCCTGTACGAGGTCACGACGCTGGTGGCACGCGCGACCACGCTGGATGAACTGGCCCAGGGCTTTGCGCGCAGCATCCTGCGCATCGCCCATGCCGACGGCGTGGCGCTGCGCTGGTCGGACCAGACCAACCAGCGCTACCTGATGCTGGCCGCCAGCGGACTGCCCACCGAGATGCTGGAGGCCGAACACTGCATCCACAAGGGCGACTGCGATTGCGGCAGTTCTGCGGACGCCACCAACCTGCGCGTCATTCCGATCCATGCCCTCGGCGATCCCAGGGACCGGCTGTGCGGCAAGGCGGGCTTCGAAACCCTGGTCAATATTCCGGTGTATCTGCACGAGCGCCTGATGGGGGAGGTGGACCTGTTCTTCCACGCCAAGGTATCGCCTTCGGAAGCCGAGCGCTCGCTGTACGAGGCACTGGCCAGCCACCTTGCCAGCGCGATGGAGAACCTGCGCCTCAATGCCCTGGAAAAAGAAGCCGCCGTGGCGCAGGAACGCAACCTGCTGGCGCGCGAGTTGCACGACTCGATCGCGCAGTCGCTGGCCTTCCTCAAGATCCAGGTGCAGCTCATGCGCGACGCCCTGGCCAGTGGCAACCAACAAGCCATCGCGCAGGTGCTGGAGGAGATCGACGCCGGCGTGCGCGAAAGCTACGGCGATGTGCGCGAACTGCTGCTGCACTTTCGCACCCGCGCCAACACGGAAGACATCGAGCCGGCGCTGGCCACCACCTTGCGCAAATTCGAACACCAGAGCGGCCTGCAGACCCATTTGCAGATCCAGGGCCACGGCCTGCCGCTGTCGCCCGACCTGCAAATCCAAGTGCTGCACATCATCCAGGAAGCCTTGTCCAACGTGCGCAAGCACGCACGCGCCTCGCAGGTCTGGATCGATGTGCTGCAGCAACCCGAATGGCGCTTCGAGGTGCGCGATAACGGCACCGGTTTCGCCGGCGGCGACGGCAACCTCGACGAGACCCATGTCGGCCTGCGCATCATGCATGAACGAGCCGAACGCATCGGCGCCCGGCTCGACGTCATCTCCACCCCGGGGCGCGGCACCTCCATCGTACTGACGCTGCCGGCCCAGCCGGCCGCTCAATCTGCGCCCCTCAGTGTCCCGGCCGCGCCGAGCGCCCCGGCCCTTGATCTGCATTGACACCGTTCTGACCATGCGCATCGTTTCGTCCGCAGTCCCGACTTCACCCGTGCGCATCCTGGTGGTGGATGACCACACGCTATTTCGGCGTGGCCTGACTGCCCTGCTGTCACGCGAGCCGCAATTCGAGGTGGTGGGCGATGCCGCCGACGCTGGCGAGGCCCTGCGCCGCGCCCAGGAACTGCAACCCGACCTGATCCTGCTCGACAACCACCTGCCCGGCGTGCGCGGCGTGGATGCCCTACCCGCCTTGCGCGAAGCGGCACCCGGCGCCCGGGTGCTGATGCTGACCGTCAGCGAGGACGAGCAGGACCTGGCCGACGCGCTGAAGGCCGGCGCCGCGGGCTACCTGCTCAAGACCATTGAAGGCGACGCCCTGGCTGAGGCCATTCACCGCGTCATACGCGGCGACAACGTGGTGGCCGATGAGATGACCAGCAAGCTGGTTTCGGCCTTCCAGGGCGGTACGCCGGCTGCAGCGCCCATACCGAGCCCGGCCGCGACCTTGCTCAAGAGTCTGTCGCCACGCGAGCGCGAAATCCTGCATGGCATCGCGCGCGGCGCCAGCAACAAGGAAATCGGCGCCGAACTCGGCATCGCCGAAACCACGGTCAAGATCCACGTGCAGCACGTGCTGCGCAAGCTGGGCGTGAGCTCGCGCGTCCATGCTGCCGTGCTGGCCACCGAAGCCGGCTTGGCCTGACCGACCTCGCATCCCCGGTCATTTGTTTGACCTGCCTCAAACAGACGGCGAAATCAGCCCTGGCGTAGTTCTTTCGAACGATGGCGCCTAGGCCATCGGAGGATGGTGCGCCAGACAAGCACTTCCTACAGTCTGTCCATACTCAAAAGGAGTTTGGACATGGACAGACACAGACAAGCGCTCTCGGTATTGATCGTCAGTACGCTGGCCTTCACCGTGTGTTTCATGGTGTGGATGATGTTCGGCGTGATCGGCATCCCGATCAAGAAGGCGCTCGGACTCAACGCCACCGAATTCGGCCTGCTCACGGCCACCCCGGTGCTCACCGGCTCGCTGATCCGCGTGCCGCTGGGCATCTGGACCGACAAGTACGGCGGCCGCATCGTGATGAGCATCCTGATGGCGCTGACCGTGCCCGCCATCTGGCTGATGAGCTACGCCACCGCCTACTGGCACTTCTTGGCCATCGGCCTGTTCGTCGGCTTGGCCGGCGGCTCGTTTTCGGTCGGCACGCCCTATGTGGCGCGCTGGTTTCCGAAGAGCCGCCAGGGCTTCGCCATGGGCGTCTATGGCGCCGGCAACTCGGGCGCCGCAGTCAACAAGTTCATCGCCCCGGCTTTGGTGGTGGCCTTCGGCTGGGCCATGGTGCCGCAGGTCTATGCCGCCATCATGCTCGGCACCGTGGTGCTGTTCTGGTTCTTCAGTTACAGCGATCCTGCCCACCTGGTGCCCAGCAATGTCAAGTTCATGGACCAGCTCAAGGCGCTGAAGGACCCCAAGGTACTGAAATACTGCCAGTACTACAGCATCGTGTTCGGCGGTTACGTGGCACTCTCGCTCTGGATGGTGCAGTACTACGTCGGCGAGTACGGCCTGGACATCCGCGCAGCGGCCCTGCTGGCCGCCTGCTTCTCCTTGCCGGGCGGCGTGCTGCGCGCGGTCGGCGGTTGGCTGAGTGACAAATACGGCGCCCACAGCGTCACCTGGTGGGTGATGTGGGTGAGCTGGATCTGCCTGTTCCTGCTGAGCTACCCCCAGTTCGACTTCACGGTCACCACCGTGAACGGCCCGAAGACCTTCCACATCGGCCTCAATGTCTATGCTTTCACCGCCCTGATGTTCCTGCTGGGCATTGCCTTTGCCTTCGGCAAGGCCAGTGTCTTCAAGTACATCAGTGAC
>Ga0255338_1002832_pt1 | contig 23186 bp, 16 predicted proteins | sample MeOH1_35cm_T4_19_FD_203715 | JGI IMG/M metagenome (GOLD analysis project Ga0255338, IMG submission 203715) | Sandy soil microbial communities from University of British Columbia, Vancouver, Canada - MeOH1_35cm_T4_195 | ecosystem: Engineered > Artificial ecosystem > Sand microcosm > Unclassified ...
GCCTTGCAGCCATCGCCTTGGCCGCCTCGATCTGCGCCGCAGCGCAGGCCGCGGACGGGCCTTTCGCCATCGCCGTCCACGGCGGAGCGGGCGCCATGACACGGGCTTCCCTCGCGCCGGAGCGCGAGAGCGTCCTTCGCGCCGCGCTCACCGAGGCGATCGAGACGGGACGCCGCATCCTGGCCGAAGGCGGCTCGAGCCTCGACGCGGTGACGGCGGCCGTCAGGGTCCTGGAGGATTCGCCGCACTTCAATGCGGGCAAGGGGGCGGTCTTCACGAGCGAGGGCACGAACGAGCTGGACGCCTCGATCATGGACGGGGCCACGCTCCGCGCGGGGGCCGTGGCGGGCGTCACCACGGTGAAGAACCCCGTCGAGGCGGCGCGCGCGGTGATGGAGAGATCGCGCCACGTCCTGCTGGCCGGCAAGGGCGCCGACCGCTTCGCGAAGGAGCAGGGGCTCGCGATCGTCGACCCCTCGTACTTCCGCACCGAGGAGCGCTGGCGGCAGTTCCAGCGCGCGAAGGACGAGGCGAAACTGGGCACCGTCGGCGCCGTGGCGCTGGACAAGGCGGGAAACCTGGCCGCCGCGACATCCACGGGCGGCGTCGCCGGCAAGCGCTTCGGCCGCGTCGGCGATTCCCCCATCATCGGCGCGGGCACCTGGGCGGAAAACGGGAGCGTGGCGGTCTCGGCCACGGGCACGGGCGAGACGTTCCTGCGCGTGGCCGCCGCCCACGACATCGCCGCCCTCGTGAAGTACAAGGGCCTGGCGCTGCGCACGGCCGCCGACGGGGTGCTCGCGAAGGTGGCCGCCCTCGGCGGGCACGGCGGCGTGATCGTGCTCGACCGCTCGGGCGAACCGGTGTTCGCGTTCAACACCGAGGGGATGTACCGCGGGTTCGCGATCGGATCGGCCAGGCCCCAGGTGATGGTCTTCCGGTAGATGGATGCGATCACGATTCGCGCCGGCCCGCGGGCGCTCGCGGCGATCCGGGAGAGCGGCCTTCGCGCAGTCGACGTCGCCATCGTTCCGGGCGCCGCGGGAGGGCCGAAGGCGCTGGGCCTGCACGGGCTCGACGTGGCGCTCTTCGGCGAGTGGTTCCCGAAGGCCCCGCGCGTGCGCCACCTCATCGGCGCCTCCATCGGCGCCTGGCGCTTCGCGGCCGCCTGCCGGCCCGATCCCGTCCAGGGGCTGCGCGAGCTCGCGCGCCTCTACGCCGGGCAACGCTTTCCGCCGCGCCCCGCCGCCACCCTCGTCTCGCGCAAGGTGCGCGAGATGCTGGCCGAGCTCTTCGACGGGCACGACGCGGACATCCTCGGCGATCCCGGCTACCGCCTGCACATCCTCGTGGTGCGAGGTCGCGGGCTCCTCGCGCGCGACGCGGGAATCCGGCGCACCTTCGGTTTCGGGGCCGCCGCGGTCGCCAACCTCGCGGGGCGAAGGCACCTGCGCCATTTCCTCGAGCGCACCGTCTTCCACGACGCGCGCGAGTGGCCGTCCTTCCTCGACGAGGCCGCGATCTCCGGGGACCTGCTGCCCGCGAGCGGCGCCGCGCCCATCCGCTTCGACGCCTTCCGCACGCACGCCGTGGCGCTCGGGCGCGACAACCTGCGCGAAGCCCTCGTGGCTTCCGCCGCGATCCCGATGGTGATCGAGGGCGTGCCCGACATCCCGCACGCGCCGTCCGGCATCTACTGGGACGGCGGGCTCATCGACTACCACCTGCACCTGCCGTATTCGCGCGCCGAAGGGCTCGTTCTCTACCCGCACTTCACCGATCGCATCGTGCCGGGGTGGATGGACAAGGCGCTGCCGTGGCGGCGCGCGCGCGGGGAGTGGCTCGACAACGTGCTGCTCGTGTCGCCGTCGCGCGAGTACCTCGCGAAGCTGCCCCTCGGGAAGCTGCCCGATCGCAGCGACTTCAGGCGCTTCGAATCCGATCACGACGCCCGGCTGGCCTGCTGGAGGACGGCCATCGCCGAGAGCGCGCGGCTGGGCGACGCCTTCCTCGCCTTCGCCGAGCGCCCCGACCCTTCCCGCATCCTGCCCCTCTGAGGGGTGGCGGGCACCGTCATTCCAGCACGAGGTCGAGGGCGCGCCCGATGCGCGCCCACTTCCGCGTCTCCGCGCGGACGATGCGTGCCGCCTCCTCCGGCGTCGAGCCGACGGGGTCGATCCACTGCTTGTCCCAGAGGCGCTCCTTGAGCCCGGGGGCGCGGATGATCGCGGCGAGCTCGGCGTGCAGGCGCTTCACCGCCTCGGGCGGCGTCTTCGCGGGGACGACGATCGCCATCCAGACCGGCGCCTCGAAGCCGGGAAACCCCGACTCGGCCACGGTCGGCACGTCGCCGACGAGCGGCGAGCGCGCCGCGCCCGTCTGCGCCACGACGCGGATCCTGCCCGTCCGGACGTGCGGGATGAGCGCGGTCGGGTTGAGCGACAGGAGCTGCACGTCGCCGGCGAGGATCGCGGCCACCGCCTGCGCGCCGCCGTTGTAGGGGATGTGCACGGTCTCGATGCCGGCGGCGGCGTTGAGGCTTTCCATCGAGAGCTGCGACACGCTGCCTTTCCCGACGGAGGCGAAGTTGAGCTTTCCCGGCTGCGCCTTCGCGGCGGCCACCACCTGTGCGAGCGTCGTGGCGCCGATCGAGGGATGCACGGCGATGAGGTTGGGCGAGGTGCCCACCAGCGTCACGAACGCGAAATCGCGCGCGACGTCGTAGGGAAGGTTCCTCGCCAGCGCCGGGCTCACCGCGAGCGGGCCGTTGGTGCCCATGAGCAGCGTGTGCCCGTCGGGGGCGCTCTTCGCCACCGCGTCGGCCGCGATGTTGCCGCCGGCGCCGGGGCGGTTGTCGACGATGACGCTCTGCCCCAGCGCCTTCGAGAGCGGTTCCGCGAGCGCCCGCGCCACGACGTCGGGCTGGCCGCCGGGAGCGAAGGGGACGACGATCCGCACCGGCTTCGTCGGCTGCCAGTCGGCGAGAACGGGAAGCGCGAGCGGGAGCAGCGCGGCGAGCAGTGCGGAAATGCGCATGGCGATGGCCGGATGCGGCGCGGGCACGCCCCGGATCAGTAGTTGAGGATGGGAGCGAGCCAGCGCTCGCAGGCGGCGAGGTCCATGCCCTTCCTGTGCGCGTAGTCGGCGACCTGGTCCTTCTCCACCTTGCCGACCGCGAAGTAGCGCGCCTGGGGGTGCGAGAAGTAGAAGCCGCTCACCGCCGCCGTGGGGACCATGGCGAAGGACTCGGTGAGCGCGATGCCCGCGTTCCTCTCCGCGTCGAGCAGCCGGAAGAGATCGCCCTTCTCCGTGTGGTCGGGGCACGACGGGTAGCCCACGGCGGGGCGGATGCCCGCGTATTTCTCCGCGATGAGCTCCTCGTTGGGGAGGCTCTCGCCGGCCGCGTAGCCCCAGTACTCCGTGCGCACGCGGTGGTGCAGGTGCTCGGCGAAGGCCTCGGCCAGCCGGTCGGCCAGCGCCTTCACGAGGATCGCGTTGAAGTCGTCGTGCTTCGACTCGAACTCCCGCACCTTCTCGTCGATGCCGATGCCGGTGGTGACCGCGAACGCGCCGAGGTAGTCGGCCACGCCGGAGTCCTTCGGCGCCACGAAGTCCGCCAGGCACTGGTTCGGGTTGCCGGCCGGCTTCTCGTTCTGCTGGCGCAGGTTGTGCCAGGTCATCAGCACGTGGCCGCGCGTCTCGTCCGAGTAGATCTCGATGTCGTCGCCGACGGCGTTGGCGGGCCACAGGCCGAAGACGGCGTTCGCGGTGAGCCAGCGCCCCTTCACGATGCGCTCGAGCATCGCCCGCCCGTCGCGGAAGACGTTCGTCGCGGCCTCGCCCACCACGGGGTCCTCGAGGATGGCGGGGTACTTGCCCACCAGGTCCCAGGCCTGGAAGAACGGCGCCCAGTCGAGGTAGCCGACGAGCTTCTCCAGCGGGTAGTTCTTCAGCGAGAGCAGGCCCAGCTGCCTCGGCCTGGGCGGCGCATAGCCGGCCCAGTCGAGCTTCGCGGCGTTCGCGCGCGCGACCTCGATGCGCACCGACTTCTGCCCCGTCTTCCGCGCGTGCGCGTCGCGCACCTTGAGGTAGTCGTGGCGGACCTGGCTCACGAAGTGGTCGCGCCCCTCGGCGCTCGACAGGCTCGTGGCCACGCCCACCGCGCGCGACGCGTCCGGCACCCAGACCGTGGGGCCGGAATAGTGGGGCTCGATCTTCACCGCCGTGTGCGTCCGGGAAGTGGTGGCCCCGCCGATGAGCAGCGGCACCTTGAAGCCCAGCCGCTCCATCTCCTTCGCCACGTGGGCCATTTCCTCCAGCGAGGGCGTGATGAGCCCCGACAGCCCGATCATGTCGGCCTTCTCGCGCGTGGCCGTCTCGAGGATCTTCTCCACGGCGACCATGACGCCCAGGTCCACGACGTCGAAGTTGTTGCACTGGAGGACCACGCCCACGATGTTCTTGCCGATGTCGTGGACGTCGCCCTTCACGGTGGCCATGACGACCTTGCCCTTCGCCTTGGCGTCGGCGCTGCCGAGGAGCCGCTTCTCCTCCTCGATGTAGGGGATGAGGTGCGCCACCGCCTGCTTCATGACGCGCGCGCTCTTCACGACCTGCGGCAGGAACATCTTGCCGGCGCCGAAGAGGTCGCCGACCACGTTCATGCCGTCCATGAGCGGGCCCTCGATCACCTGGATGGGACGGGCGAACTTCTTCCTCGCCTCCTCCGTGTCCTCGACGATCCACTGCGTGATGCCTTTCACGAGCGCGTGCGAGAGGCGCTCCTCGACGGGTGCGCCGCGCCAGGCGAGCTCCTCGGCGGCGTCCTTCTTCTGGCCCTTGAAGGACTCGGCGAAGGTGACGAGGCGCTCGGTCGCGTCCGGACGGCGGTCGAGGATCACGTCCTCGACGCGCTCGAGCAGCTCCGGCGGGATGTCGGCGTAGACGCCCAGCTGCCCGGCGTTCACGATGCCCATGGTCATGCCGGCCCGGGCGGCGTGGTACAGGAAGGCGGTGTGCATCGCCTCGCGCACCGGCTCGTTGCCGCGGAAGGAGAAGGACAGGTTCGACACGCCCCCCGAGGTCTTCGCATGGGGGAGGTGCCGGTGGATCCACGCCAGCGCCTCGAGGAAGTCGAGGCCGTAGCGGTTGTGCTCCTCGATGCCGGTGGCGATCGCGAAGATGTTCGGGTCGAAGATGATGTCCTCGGGCGGGAAGCCGACCGTCTCCGTGAGGATCCGGTAGCAGCGCTCGCAGATCGACTTCTTGCGCTCGAGCGTGTCGGCCTGGCCCTTCTCGTCGAACGCCATCACGATCACCGCCGCGCCGTAGCGGCGGGCGAGCTTCGCGTGCCTCAGGAACTCCGCCTCCCCCTCCTTGAGGGAGATGGAGTTCACGATGCTCTTGCCCTGCACGCACTTCAGGCCCGCCTCGATCACGCTCCACTTGGAGCTGTCGATCATCAACGGCACGCGCGCGATGTCGGGCTCGACGGCGACCAGGTTCAGGAACTTCGTCATGGCCGCCTGCGAGTCGAGCATCGCCTCGTCCATGTTCACGTCGATCACCTGCGCGCCGTTGTCCACCTGCTGGCGCGCCACCGAGAGCGCCTCGGCGTAGTCGCCGGCGAGAATGAGGCGCGCGAAGGCCTTCGACCCGGTCACGTTCGTGCGCTCGCCCACGTTCACGAAGAGCGATTCCTCGCCGATGTTCTGCGGCTCCAGGCCCGAGAGCCTGAGCTTCGGCTCGATCTTCGGCGTCGCGCGCGGCTTGAACGGCGCCACGGCCCCGGCGATGGCCCTGATGTGCGCGGGGGTCGTGCCGCAGCAGCCGCCGGTGATGTTGAGCCAGCCGGCCTCGGCCCACTCGCGGATGTAGCCCGCGGTCTCCTCCGGAAGCTCGTCGTACTCGGCCATCGCGTTGGGCAGGCCCGCGTTGGGGTGCGCGGAGACGAGCGTGTCGGCGATGCGCGCGAGCTCCTCGATGTGCGGACGCAGCTGCCTCGCGCCCAGCGCGCAGTTGAAGCCGATGGAAAGCGGCTTCGCGTGGCGCACGGAATTCCAGAACGCCTCCGGCGTCTGCCCGGAGAGCGTGCGGCCCGAGGCGTCCGTGATCGTGCCGGAGATCATGATCGGCAGGCGCTCGCCCGTGGCCTCGAAGTGCTCGTCGATCGCGAAGAGCGCCGCCTTGGCGTTCAGCGTGTCGAAGATCGTCTCCACCAGCAGGATGTCCGCGCCGCCCTCGACGAGCGCGCGCACCGCCTCCAGGTAGGCGTCCTTCACCTGGTCGAAGCTCACCGCGCGGAAACCCGGGTCGTTCACGTCCGGCGAGAGCGAGAGCGTGCGGCTCATGGGGCCGAGCACGCCGGCGACGAAGCGCGGCCTTTCCGGGTTCCTCGCGGTGTGCTCGTCGGCCACGGCGCGGGCGAGGCGCGCGGCCTCGCGGTTCAGCTCGCCCACGATCGACTCGAGGTGGTAGTCGGCCTGCGAGATGGAGGTCGAGTTGAAGGTGTTGGTCTCGAGGATGTCGGCGCCGGCCTCGAGGTACTGCGCGTGGATCTCGCGGATCACCTGCGGGCGGGTGAGCGTGAGGAGGTCGTTGTTGCCGCGCAGGTCGTGGGCGAAATCGCGGAAGCGCTCGCCGCGGTACTCGGCCTCGGAGAGCCGGTAGCGCTGCACCATCGTGCCCATGGCCCCGTCCAGGACGAGGATGCGCGTGGCGAGCGCCTCGTGGAGGGCCGCGAGGCGGGCGTGGCGACTGGCGATGGCTTGGTCCATGATCGGCGCGGTTACAGGAACGAAAAAACCCGTCAGCGCGGCGACGGGTTTTCGGACCGGTCGCTTTAGCTGGATTTGTTGAGCGCCCGCAAGCTGTTCGATCAAATCGGCGCTAAAGCAACATGTTACACCAGTTGGCCAGGGCCGCGACCCCGCCGCGCGACGGGCTTGAAATCCGCCCCGGCCGCATCAAGATTCGAGTTTTTCCGCCTCCCGATCGAGAAGGAATCGCCCATGAACCAGGACACCCCCACCCGAAGCGAGCGCGAGACCCGCGGCTTCCAGGCGGAGGTGAAGGAGCTCCTTCACCTCATGATCCACTCGCTGTACTCCAACCGCGAGATCTTCCTGCGGGAGCTCGTCTCCAACGCCTCCGACGCCTGCGACAAGCTGCGCTTCGAGGCCCTGCACGACGCCGCCCTCTTCGAGGACGATTCCGAGCTGCGGATCAGCGTCGACTACGACCGCGAGGCGCGCACCCTCACCGTGGCCGACAACGGCATCGGCATGAGCCGCGACGAGGTGATCGCGAACCTCGGCACCATCGCCAAGTCCGGCACGCGCGAGTTCTTCTCCCGGCTCACCGGCGACCAGCAGAAGGACGCGCACCTCATCGGCCAGTTCGGCGTGGGCTTCTATTCCTCCTTCATCGTGGCCGACAAGGTGACGGTGCTGACCCGCCGCGCCGGGGTGAACCGCGACCAGGCGGTGCGCTGGGAGTCCGACGGCGGCGGCGAGTTCGCCGTCGAGATGGCCGAAAAGGCCGGCCGCGGCACCGAGATCACGCTGCACCTGCGCGAGGGCCAGGACGACCTCCTGGACGGCACGCGGCTGCGCGCGATCATCCGCCGGTACTCCGACCACATCGTGCAGCCCATCCTCATGCCGAAGGAGGAATGGGCGGACGGCAAGACGGTGAAGTCCGCGCAGGTCGAGACCGTCAACCAGGCGAGCGCCCTGTGGGCCCGCGCCAGGGGCGAGATCACCGACGAGGAGTACAAGGAGTTCTACAAGCACGTCGGCCACGATTTCGAGGATCCGCTCGCCTGGGTGCACGCGCGCGTCGAGGGCCGCCAGGAATACACGCAACTCCTCTACATCCCGTCGCGCGCGCCCTTCGACCTCTGGGACCGCAATGCGCGCCACGGCGTGAAGCTCTACGTGCGCCGCGTCTTCATCATGGACGACGCGGAGCAGCTGCTGCCGGCCTACCTGCGGTTCGTCCGCGGCGTGGTCGATTCGGGGGACCTCCCGCTCAACGTCTCGCGCGAGATCCTCCAGGAGTCGAAGGACATCGAGGCGATCCGCGCCGGATGCACGAAGAAGCTCCTCGGCCTGCTCGAGGGCCTGGCCGCCGACGGCAAGGAGAAGTACGCCGCCTTCTGGGGCGCCTTCGGCCGCGTGCTGAAGGAGGGCATCGGCGAGGACTTCGCCAACAAGGAGAGGATCGCGGGCCTGCTGCGCTTCGCCTCGACCCACGCCGACACGGCGGACGAGACCGTCTCGCTCGCCGACTACCTCTCGCGCATGAAGGCGGGCCAGGAGCGGATCTACTACGTGACGGCCGAGACCTTCAACGCCGCGAGGAACAGCCCGCACCTGGAGGTCTTCCGCAAGAAGGGCATCGAGGTCCTGCTGCTCTCCGACCGCGTGGACGAGTGGGTGGTGAGCCACCTCACCGAATTCGGGGGCAAGGAGCTCGCTTCCGTGGCGCGCGGCGGCCTGGACCTCGGCAGCCTCGAGGACGAGTCCGAGAAGAAGGCGATCGAGCAGGAAGCCACGGAGCTGAAGGGCCTGCTCGAGCGCATCAAGGCGAGCCTCGGCGAGCGCGTGAAGGAGGTGCGCGTGACCCACCGCCTGACCGAGTCGCCCGCCTGCCTCGTCGCCGACGAGCAGGACGTGAGCGCGAACCTCGCGCGGCTGCTCAAGGCCGCGGGGCAGGGCGCGCCGGCCTCGAGGCCGATCCTCGAGGTGAACCCCGGCCACCCGGTGGTGCTGCGCCTGAAGGACGAGCACGCGAGGTTCGACGACTGGGCCCGCGTCCTCTTCGACCAGGCGCTGCTCGCCGAAGGCGGCCAGCTGGACGATCCGGCCGCGTTCGTGAAGCGCATCAACGGGCTGATGCTCGACCTGGGCGGGGGCGCTTCGCGCATCGTCCTGCCCGGGTAGGGGGCCGGGGCGGCGGGGCGCCGGGCTTGACGCCCCTCAATCCCCCTGCCCGGCGCTGCGCCATCATGGCGACCATCTTCCCGTGGAGCACGCCGTCATGAAGCCCGCCGCCGCACTCGCCGCACTCCTCCTCGCCGCCGCCGGTTTCGCGGCCCAGGCCATGCCTTCCCAGGCACCGGCGGGCGCCGCCCTGAAGGGCGAGGTCCTCGAGGTCCTGAACGTCGACAGCTACACCTACCTGCGCCTGAAGACGAAGGAAGGCGAGGCCTGGGCCGCGGTCCCGACCGCCGCCGTGAAGAAGGGCGCCCAGGTGACGATCGGCAACGGGATGCCGATGCAGAACTTCGAGAGCAAGACGCTCAAGCGCAAGTTCGACAAGATCGTGTTCGGCACGATCGCCGACCCCAACGCCAAGCCCGCCGCGGCCGCCCCCGTCGCGAAGGTCGCCAAGGCGAGCGGCCCGGATGCGAGGACCGTGGCCGAGGTGGTCAAGGGCAAGGCCGCCCTCAAGGACAAGCCGGTGCTCCTGCGCGCCCAGGTGGTGAAGGTCAACAACGGGATCATGGGGAAGAACTGGGTCCACCTGCAGGACGGCTCGGGGTCGGCGGCGGACGGCTCGAACGACATCCTCGTGACGACGATGGACACGGCCGCCGTCGGCGACATCGTGAACGCGAAGGGCACGGTGCGCACCGACGTGAACCTCGGTTCCGGCTACGCGTACGCGGTGCTCATCGAAGGCGCCGCGCTGCGCAAGTAGGGGCACGGCGCACGCGGGAGGAAGTCGGGCGGATTGGTAGACTCCGCCCATGAAAGCGCTCTTCCTCCTTGCCTTCGCCTTCGCCACGGGGGCATTCGCCGCGGCCCCCGGGGAAGTCCCCGTCGGCGGCACGCTTCGCGAGGCGCCGCTCTACGGCCTCACCCTCGACTACCGCAAACTCTCCGACTTCCGCGGCAAGCCGCTCGTCATCAACGTGTGGGCCAGCTGGTGCGGGCCGTGCCGCGACGAGATGGGTTCCCTGGACCGCCTGGCGCGCAGGCACAACGGGCGGCAGTTCAACGTCATCGGCATCTCCACCGACGACCACGCGGACAAGGCACAGGCGTTTGTCGTGGGCGCGGGCGTCTCGTTCGACAACTACCTCGACAAGAACCTGCTGCTCGAGACGATGCTGGGCGCCAACCGCATCCCGCTCACGGTTTTCGTGGATGCGCGCGGCAAGGTGCTCGCGAAGGTCTACGGTGCCCGCCAGTGGGACACCCCGGCGAACATGGCGCTCATCGCCTCCACGCTGGGCGTGAAGCTCGACCTGCCCGGGGCTCCCGCCGCGCCGGGCGCGGGGGCGGGGGCGAAAGCCAAGAATCGGTAACCGGGCGTCCCGGGTTTCGGCGCAAAATGTCCTCCTGTCTCGATGGAGGCACACCATGGGAACCCGGGCTCTCCTGCTGCTTTCGCTGATGCTGGGCGCCTGTGCGGTCGCGCCGCCCGCCCCGCAAGCCGATCTCTTCCTCGCCGACCGACTTTTCGCCGCGCCGTCGGAGCCGGTCGACGCCGGCAAGGTGTTCGCCGTGAGCCAGGACATGCGGCGCTACCTCGCCACCAGCATGGGCGAGCTGTCCGCCTTCAAGGGCCACCAGCAGGCGCTCGTCGACGCCCTGCGCAGCAAGGGGCAGCTGAAGCTCGAGTACGACGCGGCGTTCACCCGCAACGCGGCCGAGACGTTCGAGGCGCGCACGGGCAACTGCCTGTCGCTGGTGATCATGACGGCCGCCTTCGCCAAGGAGCTGGGCATCCACGTTCGCTACCAGACCGTGCACACGGAGGAGACCTGGAGCCGCAGCGGCGACCTCTACTTCTCGATCGGGCACGTGAACCTCACGCTCGGGCGCACGCCCCCGCCGTACGGCGCGCGCGTCGACGACGGCGAGCAGCTCACGATCGACTTCCTGCCGCCCCCGCGCCAGCGCGGCACCCGCTGGCGCGTGATCGAGGAGAAGACCATCCTCGCCATGTACATGAACAACCGCGCGGCCGAATTGCTCGCCGGCGGCAGGATCGACGACGCCTACTGGTTCGCGCGCGCCTCGGTCCTGCAGGATCCGGACTTCATGACGCCCTACAACACGCTCGGCGTCGTCTTCCAGCGCCACGGGAACCTCGGCGAGGCGGCGCGCGTCCTCGCCTACGCCCTCGAGCGGGAACCGCGCAACACGCTCGTGATGGCGAACCTCGCCCACGTGTACGCGAGCCAGGAGCGCCTCGCCCAGGCGCAGGCGCTCGAGCGGCGGCTCGCCGAGATCGAGCCCGATCCCCCCTTCGCCTACTTCAACCGCGGCCTGGCGGCCATGCGGGCGGGAGACTACCGGGCGGCGCGCGACCTCTTCGCGCGGGAGGTCGACCGCGACCCGAACTACCACGAGTTCCACTTCTGGCTGGCGCTCGCGCTCGCGAACCTCGGCGACGAGGAGCGCGCGAGGCGCCACCTGGCGCTCGCCATGGAGAGCAGCACCACGCGCAAGGACCACGACCTCTACGCGGCGAAGCTCGACCGCATCCGGTCAGCGCGGCGGCACTAGGGCACGGCGGATCTCGCGCAGCTTCGCCTTCACCTTCGCCGCGTTGGCGTTGCCCATGCGGAATAGCACCTTGCGCCCGGCCGATTCGCCCTCCAGCAAGGGGTCCGCGTACTCGTAGAGCACGTGCGGCACCGCGAGCCGCAGGGGAGCCTGCGGCTCGGGCGCCGTGAGCAGGTGGTCGATCACCTGCACCAGCCGCGTGTTGAAGTGGCCCTTCGGATAGCCCAGTTCCTCGTAGGCCTTCTGGAACAGCGGCTGGAAGCGCACGTAGAGCGCCACGAGCTTCCTCGCATCCACCTCCGACGCGAGCGCCACCCAGGGGGCGTAGCGCGCGGCGTTCTCCGGCGCGATGGCGAGGCCATCGTCCTTTCCGGTGGTGGCCATCTGCCCTCCGACCGGCTTCACCGGGCTCAGGCGCTGCGCGAAGGACTTGCGCGGCAGGTTGTCGACGGTGACGACGATGTGCCGCACGAGACTGTCGAGATGGAAGAACCGCGCCAACGCGTCCTGGCCCAGCAGGCCCGCGAGCGCCTCCCCCATCGCCATGTCGCTGTCGTCGAGCGCGGGCAGCGGTTGCGCGGACGGAGAAGCGTCCGCGATTTCCGGGACGGGATAGTGCTCGGCCGGCGGGGGCGCGGGCACGGCGGCGGGACTCGCCGTCGCGACCGGCGCCGGCGGCGCGGGCTCCGATGGCCAGAGGTACCAGACGGCCGCGGCGGCCCCCAGCACAGCGACCCCTGCCAGCACGATGCGAATCGGTCCCATCACTTTCTCTCCCGAGAGTCCACGTGGCCATTCGAGGCCGGGATCGCGGCCTGGTTCCCGCGCGCGCCGCAATCGTCAGGAATTCGCGGCCTTCTTCGACTCCAGCTCCTCCCAGCGCGCGAGCAGGCGCGTGAGCTCGCCGTCGATGGCTTCGTGGCGCGCATTGAGCGACTTCAGGTCCGCGGTGCGATCCTGGTAGAGCGCGGGGTCCGCCAGGCGGCCGGCCAGCTCCGACTGCTCGCGCTCCAGCGCCTCCAGCTTCGCGGGCAGCTCGTCGAGCTCGCGCGCCTCGCTGAACGAAAGCTTCGCCTTGCGGCGCGACGAGCGCGCCTGCGCCCTGGAATCCCCCGGCTCGGCATCCGCCTTCGACGCTTCCTGCGCCCCGGTCGACCGGGCGCGCTGCCAGTCGGTGTAGCCGCCGGCGTACTCCTTCCACCGGCCGGCGCCCTCGAACGCGATGGTCTGCGTGACCACGTTGTCGAGGAACGCGCGGTCGTGGCTCACGAGGAAGAGCGTGCCCGCGTAGTCCTGCAGCAGTCCCTCGAGGAGCTCGAGCGTCTCGATGTCGAGGTCGTTCGTGGGCTCGTCGAGCACCAGCACGTTGGCGGGGCGGCTGAAGAGGCGCGCGAGGAGCAGCCGGTTCCTCTCGCCGCCGGAGAGCGTCTTCACCGGCGCGTTGGCGCGCTCCGGCGGGAACAGGAAGTCGCCCAGGTAGCTGATGACGTGCTTGCGCGTGCCGTCGATCTCGACGAAATCGGACCCGGTGGAGATCGTCCCGGCAAGCGTCGCCTCCTCGTCGAGCACCGCGCGCAACTGGTCGAAGTAGGCGACGGCCACCTTGGTGCCCAGGCGCACGGTGCCCGCGTCGGGCGCGATCTCGCCCAGGATGAGCTTGAGGAGCGTGGTCTTGCCGCAGCCGTTGGGCCCGATGAGGCCGATCTTGTCGCCGCGCAGGATGCGCGTGGAGAAACCCTCCACCACGCGCTTGCTGCCGTAGCGCTTGGTGACGCCCTCGAGCTCGGCCACCAGCTTTCCGGAGCGCTCCCCCGCGGAGAGCGCGAGATCGACGCGGCCGATGCGCTCCCGCCGCGCGGCGCGCTCGAGGCGCAGCGCCTCGAGGCGGCGCACGCGACCCTCGTCCCGGGTGCGCCGCGCCTGCACGCCCCGGCGGATCCAGGCCTCTTCCTGGGCGAGCACCTTGTCGGCCTTGCGATTGACCACCGCCTCGATGGCGAGCAGCTCCGCCTTGCGGGCTTCGTAGGCGCTGAAATTGCCCGGGAAATCGGCCAGGCGGCCGCGGTCGAGCTCCACGATGCGCGTGGCCACGCGGTCGAGGAAGCGGCGGTCGTGGGTGACGAAGAGCACGGAGCGCGGAAAGGCGGCGAGCGTCTCCTCCAGCCACTCGATCACGGTGACGTCGAGGTGGTTGGTGGGCTCGTCGAGCAGCAGCAGGTCGGGCTCGAGGACCAGCGCCCGCGCGAGCGCCACGCGCTTCCTCAGGCCGCCGGAGAGCTCCGCCACGGGCGTGTCCGCCGGGAGCGCGAGGCGCGTGAGCGTGGCCTCGATGCGGTGCTCGACCGTCCATCCGCCCGTGGCCTCGAGGGCCTCCTGCAGCTCGTGCAGCCGCTCCATCAGCGCCGCTTCCGCCTTGCCGCCGGGATGCGCGGCGAGCGCCTGCGCGGCCGCGTGGTAATCCACCAGCAGCCGCGTCGCCTCCCCGAGGCCTTCCGCCACCGCCTCGAACACCGACTGCCCCGGCGCGAACGCGGGCTCCTGCGGCACGAACGCGAGCCTGGTCCCGGGCTCGAGCCACACCTTGCCGTCGTCCGCGCGCGCCGAGCCTTCGATGATCTTGAGCAGGCTCGACTTGCCGGTTCCGTTGCGCCCGATGAGCCCGACGCGCTCGCCCGCCTCGATCACGAGGTCGGCGCGGTCGAGGAGCGGCACGTGCCCGTAGGCGAGGCAGACTTCGGAGAGCTGGAGAAGGGGCACGCCGCATTTTCCCATCCCGGGGCCCCGAGCGCACGGGCGGCGATCGACTGGGCGTAAAATCCGTGCCGTTGCCGGCGCAACGCCGGCCCCTCGCCACCCCGGAAATCCCCATGCCCGCCATCAGCCGCCGCGCCGACCAGCTCGGCACCGAAAACGCCTTCGTCGTCCTCGCCGAAGTGGCCAAGCTCCAGGCCGCGGGCAAGGACATCGTCTCCTTCTGCATCGGCCAGCCCGACTTTCCCACGCCGCGGCGATCAAGGCGATCCGCGACGGCAAGCACGGCTACACGCCGTCGGCCGGCATCGCGGAGCTGCGCGAATCGATCGCGAAGTACGTCTCGCGCACGCGCGGCATCGCCGTCGCCGCCGACGACGTGGTGGTGGGCGCCGGGGCCAAGCCCTTCATCGCGTACGCGATCCTGTCCGTCACCGACCACGGCGCGGGCGACGAGGTGATCTTCCCGAACCCCGGCTTCCCCATCTACGAGTCGCAGATCCGCGCCATGGGCGCCGTGCCCGTGCCCGTCTACCTGCGCGAATCGCGCGGCTTCAACTTCGACCCGGCCGAGCTCGAGGCGAAGATCACGCCCAGGACGAAGCTCCTCATCCTCAACTCGCCGCAGAACCCGACGGGGGGCGTGGTCCCGAGGAAGGACATGGAGGCCATCGCCGCCATCCTCGCGAAGCACCCGCAGGTGTGGGTGTACGCCGACGAGATCTACTCGCGCCTCGTCTACGACGGCGCGTTCAGCTCGCTCGCGGCCATTCCCGGCATGCAGGAGCGCACCATCATCTCCGACGGCGCCTCCAAGACCTGGGCCATGACCGGCTGGCGGCTGGGCTACGCGGTGAACAAGGCGCTCGCCCCCGTGTTCACGCGCTGGGTCACCAATACCGAGTCGTGCGCCTCGCACATCAGCCAGTGGGCCGCGGTCGAGGCGATCGACGGCCCGCAGGAGGCTGCCGAGACGATGCGCGAGAGCTTCATGGCCCGCCGCGACCTCATCGTGGGACTGCTGAACAAGGTCCCGGGGGTCACCTGCCTGAGCCCCGGCGGCGCGTTCTACGCGTGGCCGAACGTGACGGAAGCCTGCCGCATGGTCGGCGCGAAGGATTCGGAGGAGCTGCGCGTGCGGCTGCTGAACGAGGCCGGCGTCGCGGTGCTGGCCGACATCCACTTCGGCCCGCGCGTGCCGGGCGAAGGCCAGCACATCCGCTTCAGCTACGCCGCCTCCAACGAGGCGATCAAGAGGGGGGTGGCGCGGATGGCGGACTTCGTGCGCCGGAACACGAAGTAGGAATCGGCGCATGCCCGCCTGGACCTGGCTCGCGCCCGCCGCCTCCATCGCGATGCTCGGCGCAGCCATCGCCTCGCTCCTCTTCGGCATCCCGCTCATGCTGGGGCTCGACCCCAAGGAGCTCGTGATGCTCGTCCTCACCTTCGTCGTGGGCACGATCACGCTTCGCGCCGGCCGCACGAACATCATGCAGGGGTTGGTGCAGCTGGTAATCTTCGCCGCGTTCCTCGTCCTGGCCCTGGTGCCCTGACGGCGCGTCGCCACCCCTAGGAAAGGTCGGGGGCGAGGAAGGCGCCGTGGCGCTCGAGGGTAGCCCGCAGGGCGTCGACCCGCACCGCGCGCACGTCCGCGCCCGCGGCGAGGCTCGCCGCCGCACCCGTTCCCGCCGCCTCCCCCAGCGCCATGCAGGGGCCGGCCACGCGCACCGACGCCTGCGCGGCGTGGGTAGCGGAGAGGTTCCGACCCGCGACGAGGAGGTTCGAGAATCCCCGCACCACGAGGCAGCCCCACGGGATGCCGTAGTACTCGCCGTCAGGCAGGAAATCCCACTGCGTGGCGGGGCCGCGGCCGTGGGTCTCCAGCGGCCACGACGAGCAGGCGATGCCGTCGGCGGGCTTGGCGCACGCGCGAACATGGGCCTCGGTGAGCACCGCGTCGCCGTGCACGAGGCGCGTCTCGCGCACGCCCACCCGCGCGCCCACGTCGATCACGCGCGCGCGCTCGAAGCCGGGCACATACTTGCGGAACACCTCCTCGTAGAGCCGCACCTGCCGCCGGCCCTCGCGCTCGGCCTCGCCGAGGTCGTCCGGATCCACGAGGTTGAAGGGCGCGCCGTTCGCGTCCCCCAGCTTGGTGACGTTCAGGTGCGCGACGCCCTCGAGCGGGTTCATGTGCACGCCGGTCGAGGTGCGCGGCAGGGGATGGCCGTCGCGCGCGGCCTGCTCGAGGCATTCGCGGATCTCGGCCCGCGTGAGCCGCCCAGCGCGCTCCGTGTCGACGCCGCCCAGGCGGAACATCGCCGAGCCGTACTGCGTCTCGCCCTCGTGCCCGAGCTCGAATCCCGCGCCGGCGCGCGCGGCCACGTCGCCGTCGCCGGAGCAGTCGACGACGACCCTCGGCAGGATCGCGCGCCTCCCGCCCTTGTTCTCCACGATGACCGCCTGCACGCGCCCGCCGTCCGTGGTGACCGCCACCGCCGTCGTGTGCAGCATCACGCGCACGCCATGCGCGGCGGCCAGCTCGTCGGCCACGCGCCGGAGCGTGACCGACTCGTAGGGCACGCCCACGATGCGCCCGTGCCGGCGGGGGGGCAGGATCGCGTCGCAGGCCGCGAGGCGCGCCTCGAGGTCGAGGAAGAGGCCGCCGACCACGCGCCCCAGCCGCTCGTCGTCGATGACGGCATGGGTGCCGCAGAAGCCGCCGAGGGTGACGAGGGTGAGGGTGCCGCCCAGGCAGCCGTAGGTCTCGAGGAGGAGGGTCTTCGCCCCGGCGCGCGCCGCGGCGCAGGCGGCCGCGAGGCCGGCGGGGCCGCCGCCCACCACGAGGACGTCGGGCTCGGCGACGACGGGCAGCTCGCGCGCCGGCTCGTGGACGGTGCGCCCGCGTGCCGCTTCGCTCACGGGCCTTCGCGCGGCCGCACCAGCACCGCGCCCCGGTCCATCGGTTCGACGACGCGCGCGTAGATCGCGAGCCACCCCTTCTCGCGGGCCGGCGCGCGCGCCACGTGGCTCGCCCGCCGCGCGGCGAGGACCGCGTCGGGAATCTCCAGCGTCACGACGTGCCGCTCCATGTCGATCGCGATGGCGTCGCCGTCCTCCACCAGCCCGATGGGGCCGCCCATGGCTGCCTCGGGGGAGACCTGGCCGATGGCGATGCCGCGGTTCAGGCCCGAGAGCTGCCCGTCAGTGATGACCGCGACGGTGGTGCTGAGGCCCGCGCCGTCGACCGCGGCGACGAAACCCGAGGCGAGCGCCATGCCCGGGCCGCCGCGGCACCCCATGTCGCACAGCACTGCGACGGTCCCCGGCACGAGGCGGCCGTCGCGCAGGGCCCGCAGCGCCTCCTCCTGCGAATGGAACACGAGGGCGCGCCCGCGGAACGCCGACTGCTTCGCGCTCGCGTCGCCGAGCTTGAGGATCGATCCGTCGGGCGCGAGGTTGCCGCGCATCACGATCACCGAGGGCTTGCGCGAGATGGGGTCGTCCACCGTGCGCACCACCGCGCCGGGCTCGCCGGCGGCCGCGAGCTCCTCGCCCCACGAACGCCCGGAGACGGTGAGCGCCTCGCGGTGCACGAGGGCCTCGAGGCGTTTCATCACGGCGCGCGCGCCCCCGGCCGCCTCCAGCGCCTCGATGCGGGTGTCGCCGTTGGGGCGCACCGCGCACAGCAGCGGCACGCGCGGCCCCAGCCGGTCGTAGAGCTCGTAGATGTCCACCGGGCAGCCGGCCTCCATCGCGATCGCCTGCAGGTGGCGCACGAGGTTGATGGAGGCCGAGAGCGCCAGCCCCACCATCACAGCGTTCTCGAAGGCCTGCGGCGTGAGGATGGCGCTCGGCCGCAGGTCCTCCTCGACCATGGCCACGATGCGCCGCCCGGCCTCCTCGGCGAAGGCGAACATGCGCGGCCCGTTCGCGAGCACGGGCGTGCTGCCGGGCAGCGCCAGGCCGAGGGCCTCGGCGGCGATGTGCATCGTGTTGGCCGTGCCCATGCCCGCGCAGACTCCGGGCCCGCCGATCGCGACGTCGCACATGTCGGCCAGGTGCGCGAGCGTGATTCTCCCCGCCCCCACCTTGCCCACGCTCTCGTAGACCTCCTCGATGTCGATGTCGCGGCCCGCAAGCCTGCCGTGCGGCTGGTAGCCGCACGCGACGACGAGGCTCGGGATGTCCAGGCGCGCCGCGGCCATCATCTGGCCCGGCGCCGTCTTGTCGCAGGAGGCGAGGCAGACCATGCCGTCGAGCATCGCGCCCTCGACCTGCACCTCGATGTCGTTCACCAGCAGGTCGCGGCTGGGCAGGATGTAGCGCCCCTGGCGGCCGGCGCTGGTGATGAAGTCGCTGGGCGCGGCGGTGCGCACCTCGAACGCGAGCGCGCCCGCTGCGCGGATCGCCTCCTTCACGCGCGCGGCCACGCCGTCGAGGTGGCTGAAGCAGCTCGAGAGCTCCGAGGACGTGTTCACCACCGCGATCTTGGGCTTCTCGAGATCCGCTTCGGTGAGGCCCAAAGCACGCCACTGCGCGCGGCGGACCGCCCAGCGGGGCGAGCCGGGCTCGAAATTGCTGCGCAGGGGCCGCTTGCTCATCGTGGCGTCTTCCTTTTCTTGTCCCGTGCGACCGTGGGCGCGGGAATGGGGCACCGGGCGGTCGAGCCGCGGATCACCAGCTCGTTGGGCAGGCACTTGTGCGCGACGGGCGCGTCGCGGTCGGCGATGCGCGCGAGCAGCAGGTCGATGGCCTGCGCCACCATCTGGTCCATGGGCTGGCGCACCGTGGAGAGATCGTAGGCGCCCCAGGAGGCGAGCTCGATGTCGTCGTAGCCCACGAGCCAGAGGTCGTCGGGAACGCGCACGCCGCGCGCGCGCGCGCCGTCCATGGCGCCCATCGCGAGCACGTCGTTCACGCAGAAGATCGCGTCCGGCGGCGCCGCGAGTTCGAGGAGCCGCGTGACCGCCTGCTCGCCGCTCGCGTGGGAGAACGTCTCCGAGCGGAAGTAGTAGTGCGGCGGCAGGCCCACCCCCAAGCGCGCGAGCGCCTGGCGGAAGCCCCGCTCGCGGTCGCGGATGGTGCTCGCGCGCGGGATCCCGCCGACAAGCGCGATGCGGCTGCGCCCGCAGCGCATGAGGTATTCCGCCACCCGCCGGCCACCGTTGAGGTTGTCGCTGGAGACCTGGTCGCTCGCGTAGTCCTCGACGGTGCGGTTGACGAGCACCACCGGGAACTGCGCCGCGGGCACGTCGCGCAGGAACTCCGACTCGTGCGTGGCGGCCGTGAGGATCACGCCGTCGACGATCCCCTGGCGCAGCGCACGGCTCGCCGGCGCGTCGCCCCCGTGCTCGGAATCCCACACGATCATGCGCTGGCCCAGGCGCGCGAGCTGCGCGCCGATGGCTTCCAGCATCGCCGGGTAGAGCTGGTAGGACAGCCGCGCCACCACCACGCCGATGGAGCCGGTGCGGTTGGTGCGGAAAGCGCGCGCGGCCGCGTTCGGCTCGTAGCGCGTCTCCGACAGCACGCGCAGGACGCGGTCGCGGGTCTCCGGCCGGACCCGCGGGTCCTGCCGAAGGACCCGCGAGACCGTCGCCTGAGACACCTGCGCGAGACGCGCCACGTCGTGGCTCGTCACCGCGCCGGTGCCCGCGCCGCGCTCCGCGGCCGCCGGCGCCACGGCAGGCTTTTTCGGCACGTCTAGTCTAGCGACACGTTGTTGTCGCGCGCGACCTTGCCCCACTTGGCGATCTCGGACTTCACGTAGGCGTCGAACTCCGCGGACGTGCTGCCCACGATGTCGGCGCCGAGGCCGGTCAGCTTGTCGGCGATGTCGGGCATCTTGAGGATCTTGAGGATCTCGGCGTTGAGGCGATTGATGACCTCCGTCGGCGTTCCGGCGGGCACCATCACGCCGCCCCAGGAGACGGCCTCGAACCCGGGCAGCGTCTCGGCGACCGTCGGCACGTCGGGGAGCGAGGCGAGGCGCTTGGTGCTGGTCACCGCGATGGCGCGCAGCTTCCCGGACCGCACGTGCGGCATGGCGGCGATGGCCGTGGGCAGCGCCAGGTTCACCTGGCCCGAGATCACGTCGATCATGCCCGGGGCGTCGCCCTTGTAGGGGATGTGCTGCATCTTGATGCCGCCCATGGCGTTCAGCAGCTCGCCGGAGAGGTGGTTGGAGGCGCCGTTGCCCGCCGAGGCGAAGGTGACCTTGCCGGGATTCGCCTTCGAGTACGCGATGAGCTCCGGGATCGACTTCACCGGCAGCGTCGGCGTCACCACGATGACCTGCGGCACGATGGTGGTGAGGGTGATCGCGGAGAAGTCCTTGATCGCATCGTAGGGCAACTTCTTGTACACGACCGGGTTGATCGCGTTGGGCCCGAGGTTCGCCATGAGGATCGTGTAGCCGTCCGGCATGGACTTCGCGACGTACTCCGTCGCGATGATGCCGTTGGCGCCCGGCTTGTTCTCGATCACCACGTTCTGCCCCAGCGACTCCGTAAGCTTCGCGCCGATGAGGCGCGCCGTCACGTCGGAAGCCCCGCCCGGCGGGTACACGACGATGAACTTGATGGCCTGCTTGGTGGGCCAGCCCTGGGCCTGGGCGGCGAACGGGATCGCCAGCGCGGCGGCGAGCGCCACGGCGGCATATCGGACGATCGAAGCGAGCTTCATGGTGTCATCTCCTCACGGTTTATGTGCACTGCCCGGGTCGCGTCAGACGACGCCCCGGTCCTTCAGCGACGCTACGACTTCCGGCGCCATGCCCAGCACCCCGCCCAGCACTTCCTGCGTGTGCTGGCCGAGGACGGGGGGCGCGGCGCGGTACTCGATGGGGCTCCGCGAGAAGCGGATGGGGTTCGCCACCTGCGGCACGCTGCCCGCGGCCGGGTGGGGCAGGTCGAAGCGCAGCCCGCGCTCGACCACCTGCGGGTCGGCGAACACTTGGTCGATCGTGTTGATCGGCCCGCAGGGCACGCCCTCGGCCTCCAGGACCGCCAGCCACTCCTGCGTGGTGCGCGTTCTCATCGCCTCCGCGATGATCGCCACCAGGGCGGCGCGGTTGGCGAGGCGCGAGCGATTGTCGACGAAGCGCGGCTCCACCGCGATGGCAAGTCCCGCGACCGCGCAGAACTTGCGGAACTGGCCGTCATTGCCGATCGCGAGGATGAGGTTGCCGTCCTTCGTGGGAAAGCTCTGGTACGGCGTGAGGTTCGGGTGCGCGTTGCCCCAGCGCACCGGCACCTTGCCGGAGACGAGATAGTTGAGGTTGTGGTTCATGAGCCAGGCGACCTGCGCGTCGAGGAGCGCCATGTCCACGTACTGGCCCAGTCCGCTCGCCTCGCGCTCCCGCAGCGCCGCGAGGACGGCGATGGTCGCGTACATCCCCGTCATCATGTCGGCGATGGGCACCCCGCACTTCTGGGGCCCGCCGCCGGGAAGGTCGTCGCGCTCCCCCGTGATGCTCATGAGGCCGCCCATGGCTTGGATCATGAAGTCGTAGCCGGCGCGGGCGCGGTAGGGTCCGGTCTGGCCGAAGCCGGTGATCGAGCAGTAGACCAGGCGCGGGTTAGCCTTCGCGAGCGCCTCGTAGTCGAGCCCGTACCGCTTCATGTCGCCAAATTTGTAGTTCTCCACCAGCACGTCGCTCTTCGCCGCCAGCCCCCGGACGATCTCCTGCCCCTCCGCGGTCGAGATGTCGACCGTGATCGACTTCTTGCCGCGGTTGGTGGAGGCGAAATAGGCGGAGTCCGTCGTGTCGCTCCCGTCGGGACGGCGCAGGAACGGCGGGCCCCAGGCGCGCGTGTCGTCGCCCGCGCCGGGGCGCTCGACCTTCACCACCTCGGCACCCAGGTCCGCGAGCACCTGCGTGCACCACGGGCCGGCGAGGATGCGGCTCAGGTCGAGGACGCGGATGCCGTTCAGCGTGCCGGTCATGGCGCGGCTCCTTTCCGGGGGCGGGCGGGCCTGGTCACGGGTCGAAGAGGATGCCGGGATTGAGGACCGCTTTCGGGTCGAGCGTGCGCTTCGCCGCGCGCAGCACGTCGGCGAAGAGCGGCGGGCGCTCCTGGTCGTACCACTGGCGATGGTCCTGTCCGAGGGAGTGGTGATGCGTGATCGTGCCGCCGGCGTCGCACATGGCCTGGGAAGCGGCGGATTTGATCGCCCAGAACTGCTCGACCAGCTTCGACTTGTCGCCGAGCGCGTGCCAGGTGAAGTAGGGCGCCGGGCCGTCGGGGTAGATGTGGGTGAAGCGCACGGTGCAGGTGCCGGGGCGGCCGGTGATCTCGCGGATGGCCTGGAGGGTGCGCTCCTTCACGCTCGCCTGGAAGGCCATGTAACGGTCCCAGGTGATGCAGCTTTCCATGGTGTCGCGCATCACGCCGCGCGCGATGGCGTGCTGGCGGACGTACGGCCCGCGCAGGAACTTATTGCGCCAGTTGCCCGCGGCCCCCTTCCGCTGGGAGTCCTCCTCCTCGAGCGCCTGCCTGTCCCACTCGCCGCCGTGGTCGGCGCAGATCTCGAGGGCCCGGTTCATCCAGGGCTCGAGCGGGTGGTCGCCGGACTCGAAGGTGAGCACGAGCACGTCCTTCGTGCCGTCGCCCGCCTCGGTGAAGAGCGCCTCGCCGCGCTCGAGGAGCCGCGCGTTGGCGGGGTTGAGCGCCGACTGGCTGATCACGCGCACGGCCTCGACGGCCTTCGCGTAGTCCCCGAAGCGCACCGTCGTCGCGAGGCGGAAGGTGGGCTTCCTGTGCAGGCGCACCCAGGCCTCGGTGATGATTCCCAGGGCCCCCTCCGAGCCGAGGAACAGGCGATCGGGGTTGGGGCCGGCCCCGGAGGTCGGCCAGCGGCGCGAGGCCACGAGGCCCGAGGGCGTCACCACGCGCAGGCTCTCGATGT
>Ga0255338_1002833_pt1 | contig 23185 bp, 26 predicted proteins | sample MeOH1_35cm_T4_19_FD_203715 | JGI IMG/M metagenome (GOLD analysis project Ga0255338, IMG submission 203715) | Sandy soil microbial communities from University of British Columbia, Vancouver, Canada - MeOH1_35cm_T4_195 | ecosystem: Engineered > Artificial ecosystem > Sand microcosm > Unclassified ...
CCGGCCACATGCTGCCCGCGGACGTCAAGGAGAAGGTCGGCGCGGTGCGCCAGGCCTTGAAGCCCGAGACCGAGCTGGGCTTTCACGGCCACCACAACCTGGCCATGGGCGTGGCCAACAGCCTGGCGGCCATCGAGGTCGGCGCCAACCGCATCGACGCGGCCGCGGCCGGCCTGGGCGCCGGCGCCGGCAACACCCCGATGGAGGTGCTGGTCGCCGTGTGCGACCTGATGGGCATCGCGACCGGCGTCGACGTGTTCAAGATCCAGGACGTGGCCGAGGACCTGGTGGTGCCGATCATGGACTTCCCGATCCGCATCGACCGCGACGCGCTGACGCTGGGCTATGCCGGCGTGTACGGCTCCTTCCTGCTGTTCGCCAAGCGTGCCGAGAAGAAGTACGGCGTGCCGGCGCGCGAGATCCTGGTGGAGATGGGCCGCCGCGGCATGGTCGGCGGGCAGGAAGACATGATCGAGGACACCGCGCTGACCCTGGCCAGGGCGCGTGGTGCCGTGGCCGCGAAGGCCGCCTGAAGGAGAACCGCATGGCATTGAACGCATCCACCCTGGACCAGCTCGCAGAGCACCTGGAAACCTGTCAGCTCCAAGTGCACGACACGACCAAGATCACCAACGACTACCCGGCCATGGACTGGGACGACGCCTACGCGATCCAGGACCGCATCCTGGCGCGCAAGCTCGCACGTGGCGCCCGCGTGGTTGGCTACAAGGCCGGTCTGACCTCGCACGCCAAGATGAAACAGATGGGCGTGACCGACCCGGTCTTCGGCTTCCTGGTCGATGAATACGTCGTGCCGGAAGGCGGCGAAGTGAAAGTCAGCGAGCTGATCCACCCCAAGGTCGAGCCGGAGATCTGCTTCATCACGCGCACCGAGCTGCGCGGCCCGGGCTGCCACATCGGCGCCGTACTGGCTGCCTGTGACGTGGCGCTCCCCGGCATCGAAGTGATCGACAGCCGCTACCGCGACTTCAAGTTCGACCTCAAGAGCGTGGTGGCCGACAACACCTCGGCCTCGCGCTTCGTCGTCGGCGGGCGCATCGCCAGCGCGCGCGGGCTGGATCTGCGCACGCTGGGCGTGGTGCTGGAGAAGAACGGCGAGCCGGTGGCCTTTGGCGCCGGCGCCGCGGTGCTGGGTCACCCGGCCGCCGCCGTGGCGATGCTGGTCAACCACCTGGGCCGGCGTGGCCAGTCACTGCCGGCCGGCAGCCTGGTGCTGTCCGGCGGCATCACCGAAGCGGTGGCGGTGGAGGCGGGCGACAACGTGACGCTGCGCGTGCAGCACCTGGGCAGCGTGTCGGTTCGTTTTGTGTGAGCTGAAAGGAAGATCCATGCAACGGAGACAATTCATCGCCGCCGGCGCGGCTGCCGCGCTCGCCCCCCTGGGGGCGTCTGCCCAGGACGCCTGGCCGTCCCGGCCGATCCGACTGATCGTGCCCTTCCCGCCCGGCGGGCCGACCGACATCATGGGGCGCACGGCCGCCAAGGTGATGGGTGAGAAGCTGGGCCAGCCGGTGGTGGTCGAGAACAAGGCCGGCGCTGGCGGCAACATCGGCACCGACGCGGTGGCGAAGGCTGCTCCGGATGGATACACGATTGGCTTGAGCGCCATCAGCAGCCTGGCGATCGCGCCCAGCCTCTACCCCAAACTGCCGTTCTCGGTGGAGAAGGACCTGGCGCCGATCTCGCTGGTCGGTTTCACCCCCTGCGCGATCGTCGCGCATCCGAGCGCGCCATTCAACGACCTCAAGGGCCTGATCGCCTATGCCAAGGCGAACCCGGGCAAGCTCAGCTTCGGGACCTCGGGCATTGGCACCAGCACGCACCTGGCGGCGGAGCTGCTGCAGTCCACCGCTGGCATCCAGCTCACCCATATCCCGTACAAGGGAACGGCCCAGATCGCGCAGGACCTGCTCGGCGGCGTGATCCCGCTGAGCTTTGAGAGCTCGCTGACCACCACCCTGCCCAACGTGAAGGAGGGCAAGCTCAAGGTGATCGCGGTGACTTCCGCGCAGCGCTCCCGGGCCTTGCCCAACGTGCCCACCGTGATCGAGCAGGGTTTCGCGGGCTTCGAAGTCGTCACCTGGTTCGGCCTGATCGGCCCGGCCGCGCTGCCACGCCCGATGCTCGACAAGCTCGCCGAGAGCTGGAAGGTGGGCGCGGCGACACCGACCGCTACCGCGGCGTTCGACCAGATCGGCGCCGACCTGAAGGTCACCAGTCCGCAGCAGTTCGGCGCCTTCATTCGCGCCGAGCATGAGCGCTGGGGCGACCTGATCCGCCGGCTCGGCATCAAGCTCGACTGAGTCGGGCGCGCACGACAAGGACATTGCCATGCCATTTGCACAGATCTACATGCTCGAAGGCCGCACCGAGGCACAGAAGCGCGCCGTGATCGAAAAGGTCACCGAGGCCCTGCACGAAGCCGTGGGCGCGCCCAAGGAAACGATCCGGGTCTGGATCCATGACATGCCCAAGGAGAACTGGGGCATTGCGGGCCAGACCGCCAAGGACCTGGGCCGCTGACGCTGAAGTCCTGAAACGACCGAGGCCGGCCCGCGTTTAACGCGCGGGCCGGCCTCGGTGCTTGTGCGGTCGGCTTCAGGCCTTCGCGGCGGCCGCCGCCGCATGCGCCTGCTGGTCGGCGTGGTAGCTGGAGCGCACCATGGCGCCGACGGCGGCATGGGTGAAGCCCATCTTGTAGGCCTCGGCCTCGAACATCTTGAAGGTGTCCGGGTGCACGTAGCGGCGCACCGGGATGTGGCTGGTGCTGGGGGCCAGGTACTGGCCGATGGTCAGCATCTCGATGCCGTGCGCGCGCATGTCGCGCATCACTTCCAGGATTTCCTCGTCGGTCTCGCCCAGGCCGACCATCAGGCCGCTCTTGGTCGGCACGTCGGGGAACTGGGCCTTGAACTTCTTCAGCAGGTTCAGGCTGAACTGGTAATCGGCGCCGGGGCGGGCTTCCTTGTACAGGCGCGGCACGGTTTCCAGGTTGTGGTTCATCACGTCGGGCGCTGCGGCCTTGAAGATCTCCAGCGCCTTGTCGTCACGGCCGCGGAAGTCGGGCACCAGCACCTCGATCTGCGTCTTCGGCGACAGCGCGCGTGTCTTGCTGATGCATTCGACGAAGTGGCCCGCGCCGCCGTCGCGCAGGTCGTCACGGTCCACGCTGGTGATCACCACGTAGCTGAGCTTGAGCGCGGCGATCGTGTTGGCCAGGTTCTGTGGCTCGTTCACGTCGAGCGGGTCCGGCCGACCATGGCCGACATCGCAGAACGGGCAGCGGCGCGTGCACTTGTCGCCCATGATCATGAACGTGGCCGTGCCCTTGCCGAAGCATTCGCCGATGTTCGGGCAGCTGGCTTCCTCGCACACGGTCACCAGCTTGTTGGCGCGCAGCACGTCCTTGATCTCATAAAAGCGCGTGGTCGGCGAGCCGGCCTTGACGCGGATCCACTCGGGCTTCTTCAGCACTTCGCCGGGCTCCACCTTGACCGGGATGCGCGAGAGCTTGGCGGCCGCCTTCTGCTTGGCGGAGGGGTCGTAAGTGTCGACGGACTGTGCTTCGCGCACAACCGGGCGCGTGGTATCGGATGAATTCATGTTCAGTTCCTGTGGGCCTCAGGGCGCCAGCATGGCTTCGAGCTTCTGGCCGAGCACGCGGGCGGCGTCATCCCAAGTGGTGGAGACGCCGATTGTAGAAAGATCGACTGTTTTCAAGCCTGCGTAGCCACAAGGGTTGATGCGGGCAAAGGGCTCCAGGTCCATCGCGACGTTCAGCGCGACACCGTGGTAGGTGCAGTGGCGGCTGACCTTGATGCCCAGCGCGCTGATCTTGCCCAGCCCCTGGAACGGGTCGCTGGGGTGCGCCGGGCCGGTCAGTGCGGCGTGCGCGAACGGGTCGTCCAGCCGCACGTAGATGCCGGGTGCGCCTGTGATGCGGTGGCCGGTCACGCCGAAGTGGGCGAGGGTCCGGATCACCGCTTCCTCGATGCGGTAGACGTATTCCTTGACGTAGTAGCCGGCGCGCTGCAGATCGAGCAACGGATAGGCCACCACCTGGCCGGGACCGTGGTAGGTGACCTGGCCGCCGCGGTTGGTCGGCACCACTGGAATATCCCCGGGGCTCAGGACGTGATCGGCCTTGCCGGCCAGTCCTTGCGTGAACGTCGGGGGATGCTCGCAGAGCCAGAGCTCGTCGGGTGTGACGGCGGTCCGCTCGGCAGTGAACGCCTGCATGGCGGCGTAAGTGGGCGCGTACTCGACACGTCCCAGAGAGCGCATGGCGAGGCCCACCTCAACGCCCGTTCACAGCACCACCTTGACCATCGGGTGGCTGGACAGGGTGCGGTAGAGCTCGTCGAGTTGTTCGCGGCTGGTCGCGGTCACGGTGATGGTGATGCCGAGGTAGTTGCCGCCCTTGCTGTCGCGCAGCTCGATGGTGGTCGCGTCGAAGCTCGGGTCGAACTGGGTCGCGACATGGACGATCGCGGCGACGAAGCCATCGACCTTGGCGCCCATCACCTTGATCGGGAAGGGGCAGGGGTATTCGATCAGCGTGTCCCGGCGCGGATCGGCGCCAGGCGTCGGGGCTGGAGGAAAGATGGAGGCGCTCATGGTTTGTCTTTCAGGGAGGGGCTCAACGCAGCAGCAGCACGGCGGCCACGGCGAGCCAGCCCAGCGTGAAGTTCAGGATCACCAGCGGGTGGATCTGGCCGAGCCGGCGGGCGGCCTCGGGCCAGTTGCCTTCGGCGACGGCGGTCTTCAGGCGTCGAAACGGTGCGAAGTAGAGATGGGCAAAGATCGCGCACATCAGCAGGCCGAGGCCCAGCATCACGTGCCAGCCCCTCGGGATCATCTGCATGTCCGCGCCGGCCAGCATGGCGGCGCCGGTTGCCAGCAGGGCGGCGATGCTCAGCCAGACCACCGTGAAGAACCGGCCGAGCACAGCGGCCAGCAGCGGCAGTCGGTGCGGCGGTGTCAGTTGCGCGATCGCGACAGGGCGCAGGGCCCAGAGCACAAACGCCATGCCGCCAAGCCAGAGGACGCCGCCGGTCAGATGGAGAAACTTGATGAGTTCGTACATGGCCAGCCTTGCGGAATACGCCATTGTGACGCGTAGCGGAAAACACCAGGCCTTGGGGACTTATCCGATGCTAGGTGTGGGACATGGCTACCCGCTGGGGTTTCTACGTATAATGAAGGGCTTTGCGAAAGTTGCAGGGCGTAACCTGGGCGTAATTTGAGATGTCGAAACTTACACCTCAAGCAACTCGCCCCGAGCCTGCAGATTTCCCAGATGAGGCGCCCGAGTCCGATTTCAAGCCATTGACGGCCGAAGAGGCGTGTCGCTGGCGTGAAAAGAATCCGCCGATGTCCCCGTGGCGGGTGGTCGGGATGCAGGTCGCCGTGGGGCTGTGCGTTGCATTGCTGGCGGGTTGGGTCAGCGGCCAGGTGGAAGTGGCTTGGTCGGCGGGCTATGGCGCGCTGGCGGTCGTGCTGCCGGCGGCGCTGTTTGCGCGCGGGCTGGTCCGGCAGTCGGCTTCCGCTCATCCGGGGGCGGCTCTGGTTGGGCTGCTGGTGTGGGAGTTGGTCAAGATTGCCTTGACGGTGGCGATGTTGTTCGCCGCGCCGAGGCTGATTGCGCAGTTGAGTTGGCTGGCCCTGGTGGTCGGCTTCGTGGTGACGATGAAGGTGTACTGGGTGGCCATGTGGTTCCGCCCGGGGCGCCGGAAGTCGGGCCGAAAAATTTGAAAAGTTGACGAACTGGTGACTTATGTCTGCTGAAAACGCTGCAACACATGCCCCGACAGCTGGAGAGTACATCCAGCACCATCTGCACCACCTGCAGAAGAACTTTGCTTTCGAGAACGTCGAGCAGCACAGCATCGTCGATTTCAGCGTGTTCAACTTCGACTCCGTGCTGTTCTCGGTGTTGCTGGGCGCGTTGGGCTGTTTCCTGCTGTGGCGCGCCGCGCGCAACGCCACCTCGGGCGTGCCCGGCCGCTTCCAGGCGGCGGTGGAAATCATGTCCGAGATGGTGGAGAACCAGGCCAAGGGCGTGATCCACAACGCCAAGAGCCGCAAGCTGATCTCGCCGCTGGCGCTGACGGTGTTTGTCTGGATCTTCCTGATGAACGCGATGGACATGCTGCCGGTCGATCTGATTCCCCAGATCTGGCACGGCGCGGGTCCGGCGCTGGGCTTCAAGGATTACATGCGTGTCGTGCCGACGGCCGACCTGTCCACCACGCTCGGCCTGTCCACCAGCGTGCTGCTGGTCTGCCTGGTCTACAACATCAAGATCAAGGGCCTGGGCGGCTGGGCGCATGAACTGATTGCCGCGCCCTTTGGCGACCATTGGGCCCTGTATCCGGTGAACTTCCTGATGCAGATGATCGAGTACCTTGCCAAGACCGTGTCCCATGGCATGCGGTTGTTCGGCAACATGTTCGCTGGCGAGCTGGTGTTCATGCTGATCGCCCTGATGGGTGGCGGCTGGGCGCTGTCGGCGACGGGTGTGGGTCTGGCCATCGGCCACGTCATCGCAGGTACCGTGTGGACGCTGTTCCACATCCTGGTGATCACGCTGCAAGCATTCATCTTCATGATGCTGACGCTGATCTACACCGGTCAGTCGCACGAAGCACACTGATCTTTTTGTTCTTGTTTCTTTTTTCCACTTAACTTTTAGGAGCTTCTCATGGAAAACATTCTCGGCCTCGTCGCACTGGCTTGTGGTCTGATCGTCGGTCTGGGCGCTATCGGCGCCTCCATCGGCATCGCGCTGATGGGCGGCAAGTTCCTCGAGTCTTCGGCTCGCCAGCCTGAGCTGATGAACGAACTGCAAACCAAGATGTTCATTCTGGCCGGTCTGATCGACGCGGCCTTCCTGATCGGTGTTGCCATCGCCCTGCTGTTCGCCTTTGCCAACCCCTTCGTTCTGAAGTAATTTTCACGGCCCCCTTTCACGCTAGAAAAGGAATCAAGCCGTGAACATCAACGCAACCCTGTTCCTGCAGGCTGTCGTTTTTGCGATCCTGGTGTGGTTCACGATGAAGTTCGTGTGGCCCCCGATCACGAAGGCGCTGGACGAGCGGGCTCAGAAGATTGCCGACGGCCTCGCGGCCGCCGACAAGGCCAAGACCGAGCTCGCCGTCGCCAACAAGCGCGTCGAGGCCGAACTGGCCACGTCGCGCAACGAGACCGCCGCCCGTCTTGCCGACGCCGAACGTCGTGCCCAGTCCCTCATCGAGGAGGCCAAGGGCCGCGCGACCGAGGAAGGCAACAAGATCATCGCCGCTGCCAAGGCCGAGGCCGAGCAGCAATCCGTTAAGGCCCGCGAAGCCCTGCGCGAGCAGGTCGCCGTCCTGGCGGTCAAGGGGGCCGAGCAGATCCTGCGCAAGGAAGTCAATGCCGGCGTCCATGCGGAGTTGCTTGGCCGTCTGAAGGCTGAGCTGTAACCGCGCAAGGCAGAGAAGAGACCATGGCTGAACTTGCAACCATTGCCCGTCCCTACGCCGAAGCGCTATTCAAGGCGCAGGCGTCCGACCTCGCCGGCACCGCCGCCTGGCTCGACGAACTGGCGGCCGTCGCGGGCGACCCGCAGCTGCTCCAGTTCGCCGACAGCCCGAAGGTGTCTGGTGCGCAGGTGTTCGATCTGATCACCGGCGTGCTCAAGACCGCGCTGCCGGAGGCCGGGAAGAACTTCCTGCGCCTGCTGATCGAGAACGGTCGCCTCGGCGCCTTGTCCGAGATCGCCGGCCAGTTCCGCGCCCTGAAAAATGCCGTTGGCGGCTCGGCCGATGCCACCGTCTACAGCGCCTTCCCGATCGACGGGTCCGCGCTGGCGGACGTGGCGGCTACGCTGGAGCGGCGTTTCGGCCGCAAGCTCAACGTCAAGGTCGAACTCGATGCCTCGCTGATCGGCGGCATCCGCGTGGTGGTCGGCGACGAGGTGCTGGACACCTCCGTCAAGGCCCGTCTGGAACAAATGAAAACGGCGCTGACGGCGTGAGCCGGGCAGCTAACTAAAGAAAGAAGGAAAGAGTCATGCAACTCAATCCCGCAGAAATTTCTGAACTGATCAAGAGCCGCATTGAAGGGCTGTCCGCCAGTGCCGACATCCGCAACCAGGGCACCGTCGTGTCCGTGACCGACGGTATCGTCCGCGTCCACGGCCTGTCCGACGTGATGCAGGGCGAAATGCTGGAATTCCCCGCCACCAAGGACGGCCAGCAGACCTTCGGCCTGGCGCTGAACCTCGAGCGTGACTCGGTTGGCGCGGTGATTCTGGGTGAATACGAACACATCTCCGAAGGTGACACCGTCAAGTGCACGGGGCGCATTCTGGAAGTGCCGGTCGGCCCCGAGCTGATCGGCCGCGTGGTCAACGCGCTGGGCCAGCCGATCGACGGCAAAGGTCCGATCAACGCCAAGCTGACCGACGTGATCGAAAAGGTGGCCCCGGGCGTGATCGCCCGTAAGTCGGTGGACCAGCCGGTGCAGACCGGCCTGAAGTCGATCGACTCGATGGTGCCCGTCGGCCGTGGCCAGCGCGAGCTGATCATCGGCGACCGCCAGACCGGCAAGACTGCCGTGGCGATCGACGCGATCATCAACCAGAAGGGTCAGAACATGACCTGCGTGTACGTCGCCATCGGCCAGAAGGCGTCGTCCATCAAGAACGTCGTGCGTGCCCTGGAGCAGGCCGGCGCGATGGAGTACACGATCGTGGTCGCCGCCTCGGCCTCCGAGTCCGCCGCCATGCAGTACGTGTCGGCCTACTCCGGCTGCACGATGGGCGAGTACTTCCGCGACCGCGGCCAAGACGCCCTGATCGTCTATGACGACCTGTCCAAGCAGGCCGTGGCCTACCGCCAGGTCTCGCTGCTGCTGCGCCGCCCGCCGGGCCGCGAAGCCTACCCCGGCGACGTGTTCTATCTGCACAGCCGTCTGCTCGAGCGTGCCGCTCGCGTGAACGCCGACTACGTCGAAGCCTTCACCAAGGGTGAAGTCAAGGGCCAGACCGGCTCGCTGACCGCACTGCCGATCATCGAGACGCAAGCCGGCGACGTGTCCGCCTTCGTTCCGACCAACGTGATCTCGATCACCGACGGCCAGATCTTCCTGGAAACCAGCCTGTTCAACGCCGGCATCCGCCCCGCCATCAACGCCGGTATCTCGGTGTCGCGCGTCGGTGGTGCTGCCCAGACCAAGCTGATCAAGAACCTGTCCGGTGGTATCCGTACCGACCTGGCGCAGTACCGTGAACTGGCAGCCTTCGCGCAGTTCGCTTCCGATCTGGACGAAGCCACCCGCAAGCAGCTCGACCGCGGCGCCCGCGTGACCGAACTGCTGAAGCAGGCGCAGTACAGCCCGCTGTCGATCAGTCTGATGGCCGCTTCGCTGTTCGCCGTGAACAAGGGCTTCATGGACGACCTGGACGTCAAGAAGGTGCTGTCGTTCGAGCATGGTCTGCATGCCTACCTGAAGGACAAGCACGCCGCCCTGCTGGCCAAGCTGGAAGCCGCCAAGGCCATGGACAAGGATGCCGAAGCCGAACTGACCGCTGCCATTGGCGCGTTCAAGAAGTCGTTCGCCTGAGTCCTGACTGAATAGCGAAGGAGCCATTCATGGCAGCAGGCAAGGAAATACGCGGCAAGATCAAATCGGTGGAGAACACCAAGAAGATCACCAAGGCCATGGAGATGGTGGCCGCATCCAAGATGCGCAAGGCGCAGGACCGGATGCGCGCTGCCCGACCCTACAGCGAGAAGGTCGGCAACATCGCCAGCCACCTCGGTCAGGCCAATCCTGAGTACGTGCATCCGTTCATGCAGACCAACGAGTCCAAGACCGCTGGTTTCATCGTCGTCACGACCGACAAGGGTCTGTGCGGCGGCATGAACACCAACGTGCTGCGCGCGGTGACCAACAAGCTGCGCGACCTGCAGGCCGAAGGCGTGTCTTCGCAGGCGGTCGCGATCGGCAACAAGGGTCTGGGCTTCCTGAACCGCGTCGGCGCCAAGGTGGTCTCGCATGTCACCCAGCTCGGTGACACGCCCCACCTGGAAAAGCTGATCGGTCCGGTCAAGGTGCTGCTCGACGCCTACGCGAAGGGCGAGATCAACGCGGTGTACCTGTGCTACACCAAGTTCATCAACACCATGAAGCAGGAGTCGGTGGTCGAGCAGCTGCTGCCGCTGTCGTCGGAGAAGATGCAGGCGGAGGCCGCCGCGAGCGGCAAACAGCACGCCTGGGACTACATCTACGAACCCGATGCACAGTCCGTGATCGACGATCTGCTGGTGCGTTACGCGGAAGCGCTGGTGTACCAGGCGGTGGCCGAGAACATGGCGTCCGAGCAGTCGGCGCGCATGGTGGCCATGAAGGCCGCGACCGACAACGCCGGCAGCGTGATTGGTGAGTTGAAGCTGGTCTACAACAAAACCCGTCAGGCGGCGATCACCAAGGAACTTTCCGAGATCGTGTCCGGAGCTGCTGCGATCGGGGCCTAAGCCCAAGCGCAGCTGGCAAGATTCAAATTATTGGAGCAAAACATGGCTCAAGTTCAAGGCAAGATTGTTCAATGTATCGGCGCCGTGGTCGACGTCGAGTTCCCGCGTGACCAGATGCCGCGCGTGTACGACGCGCTGAAGATGGAAGGTTCGGCCCTGACGCTGGAAGTGCAGCAGCAGCTGGGCGACGGCGTGGTCCGTACCATTGCGCTGGGTTCGTCCGACGGCCTGCGCCGCGGCGTGATGGTGTACAACACCGCAGCCCCGATCACCGTGCCCGTGGGCAAGGCCACGCTGGGCCGCATCATGGACGTGCTCGGCAACCCGATCGACGAGCGTGGTCCCGTGGACCAGACCCTGACGGCCTCCATCCACCGCAAGGCTCCGGCCTACGACGAGCTGTCCCCCTCGCAGGAACTGCTGGAAACCGGCATCAAGGTGATCGACCTGATCAGCCCGTTCGCCAAGGGCGGCAAGGTGGGTCTGTTCGGTGGCGCCGGCGTGGGCAAGACCGTGAACATGATGGAGCTCATCAACAACATCGCCAAGGGGCACGGCGGTCTGTCCGTGTTCGCCGGCGTGGGTGAGCGTACCCGTGAAGGCAACGACTTCTACCACGAGATGGCCGACTCCGGCGTGGTGAACCTGGAGAACCTGGGCGAGTCCAAGGTTGCCATGGTCTACGGCCAGATGAACGAGCCCCCGGGCAACCGTCTGCGCGTGGCGCTGACCGGTCTGACCATCGCCGAGTCCTTCCGTGACGAAGGCAAGGACGTGCTGTTCTTCGTGGACAACATCTACCGCTACACGCTGGCCGGTACCGAAGTGTCCGCGCTGCTGGGCCGCATGCCTTCCGCCGTGGGCTACCAGCCGACGCTGGCCGAGGAAATGGGCCGTCTGCAAGAGCGGATCACCTCGACCAAGGTGGGCTCGATCACCTCGATCCAGGCCGTGTACGTGCCGGCCGATGACTTGACCGACCCGTCCCCCGCCACCACCTTCGCCCACTTGGACTCCACCGTGGTGCTGTCGCGTGACATCGCCGCGCTGGGTATCTACCCGGCCGTGGACCCGCTGGACTCCACCAGCCGTCAGCTGGATCCGCTGGTCGTCGGCGAGGAGCACTACTCTGTCGCCCGCGCCGTGCAGGGCACGCTGCAGCGCTACAAGGAGCTGCGCGACATCATCGCGATTCTGGGCATGGACGAACTGGCGCCGGAAGACAAGCTGGCCGTGGCTCGTGCCCGCAAGATTCAGCGTTTCCTGTCGCAGCCGTTCCACGTGGCTGAAGTGTTCACGGGTTCGCCGGGCAAGTACGTGCCGCTGTCCGAGACCATCCGCGGCTTCAAGATGATCGTGGCCGGCGAGTGCGATCACCTGCCCGAACAGGCCTTCTACATGGTCGGCACGATCGACGAAGCCTTCGAAAAGGCGAAGAAGATGGCGTAAAGCCCCGTGTCCGGTGGCCCGCCGTGATGGCCGGGCCTGCCGGATGCCGCTTTTCACCCACTTTTTCTAGGAGTTGATATGAACACCATCCACGTCGATGTGGTCAGCGCCGAAGAGTCCATCTTCTCCGGCGAGGCCAGGTTCGTGGCCCTGCCGGGCGAGGCGGGCGAGCTCGGGATCTACCCGCGCCACACTCCGCTGATCACGCGCATCAAGCCCGGCTCGGTGCGCATCGAGACGGCAGACGGCGGCGAAGAGTTTGTTTTCGTGGCCGGTGGCATTCTGGAAGTGCAGCCCGACTGCGTGACCGTGCTGTCCGACACCGCCATCCGCGGCAAGGACCTCGATGACGAGAAGGCCAACGCCGCCAAGGCTGCCGCCGAGGAAGCGCTGAAGAACGCGCACAGCGAGATCGATCTGGCACGTGCCCAGTCCGAACTCGCCGTGCTGGCCGCCCAGATCGCGGCGCTGCGCAAGTACCGCCAGAAGCGCTGAGCGCACCGGTCCGTCAGGCCTCCCGCCTGACGCGTCCCCGAAGCCCCTGCCCCGTCGGCCGGGGCTTTTTCATTGGGCCGCCCGATACGGGCGCAGGCAGCCGCGCAGAGGCTGGGGCCGGTGATCGCGCACGGCCTGGATGTAACAGAGTTGCCCGCATGGTTTCGACATGCTGGGTAGAACGACGGTGTGGCCGTCTGTCCCGGGGTGTGACAGGCCCCAGAAGGCTTTCTGCCTGGCCCCGCGCGCCGACGGGGATGATGCCCCCACCAGATAAAGGGCCTCTCGACGCGCTCAGAGGCGCGAGAAGCGCGGTGGGCCGGAGACCGCGTAAGGGGGGTTGGGGAATGTGCAAACCGCACAGTTGCGCGTGACATTCCTTGACGCCTGCTCACAGCCGTGCGCCAGGGTCTCCGGTAATCTTCACCCCAGTCCCCACAGGGTCATGTGTTCCCCTCATGGGCCCCTCTCGCGGGCTCGAATCCACAGGGCCGGATCTTTTTCAAAGACAGGCAGGGCCGCCGCCCTGACCGGGGATGCCAACCAGGAGATGCGCCACCCAGAGAAGTCCTCAGCCTTGCACGTCATGCGTTCGCCACGGTCGGATGCCCCTGTTGCACACCACGAACGCCCCGTTCAACTGAATCGAATCAAGCGAAGGAAACCCATGGAACTGACACGACTCGCCATTGTCTACATTCACCTGATCGCCTGCTGCGTCGCGCTTGGCCTGGTCCTGACCAGCGACATGGCCATGGTCAAGCAACTGCTCAACGGAGATTCGGCGGCGCTCGACCCGGACCACATGAGCGGCCTGCAAAGAACCGTCTCCCGTGCCCTCGTCGCGCTGTGGATCACCGGTGTCGCGGTGATCGCGATGGACGCCTCCGTCAAGGGCTGGGGCTATTTCGCCAACCCGAAGATCCAGGCCAAGATCAGTCTCGTCATGTTGCTGACGGTCAACGGCTTCCTGCTGCATGCCAAGGTCCTGCCCTTGCTGCAGAAGGCGGGCTCGCTGCTGAAGCTGACGCCGAGCGAGCGCAGCCTGGCGCTGTTCGCCGGGGCCGTGTCAGGCGTGACCTGGTTCTACGCCGCGTTCATCGGCGTGGGGCGTCCGCTGGCCTGGAAGTATTCGCTGGTGGAACTGCTGGCGGCCTATCCGGTGCTGATCGCCGGTGGCTTCATGACGATGCTGGCCCTGACGGCTTGGGCGAGAGTCCGTGCCGAGGAGGCACCGATCCGCCTGGTCGCCACGATCTGAGTCCCATCACTGCGGCGGCTTGGCGCGGGTGGCGGCTGACCGGCTGACGCCTCGTCCACGGATCCGTCGTGAATGGCGCCCCAGCCCATGATGCATGGGCGTGGGGCGCTCTGGTTGCGGATGTCGGCGTGCAGGCCGGGCCGCGTCAGCCCAGGACGGGCTGATCCGGCAACTCGTTGCCACCGGGCACCGCCGCCGCGTCCGCCGGGAAATGCGCGACCAGCAGCGTGGACACCTGCTCCAGCGTCTGGCTCAGGCCCTCCTCGAAGTGGCCGGCGCGGAACGCCGCGCCCATTGCCCGGGCCATGGCCTGCCACTCGGCCGGACTGACGTGCCGGTTCAGCCCCCGGTCGGCGACGATCTCGATCGCGTGCTCGGCCAGCAGCAGGTAGATCAGCACGCCGTTGTTGCGCTCGGTGTCCCAGACGCGCAGCTTGGAAAACATCATCAGCGCCCGCTCGCGGACGATCTGCGGCATTGGCACGCGCTGGCGCAGGTGGCGCCAGAGGTAACTCATCGGCAGGCCGGCCTCGACGCAGATGCGGATCTGGCCGCCATGGCGGCGCTCGCTCGCGGCGACTTGCCCGGTGAGCCTGGCCAGCAGCTCGGGTGGCACCGCGCGGTGCGCGTCGCTGGCGTCGAGCCAGCCGTGGCGCAGCAGACGTTGCAGTTGCTTGAACATGGGACCCGCCTCCTACCAGTCGCCGCTGGCGCCGCCGCCACCGAAGTCGCCGCCCCCGCCGGAGCCGAAGCCGCCGCCGCCTGAGCTCCCTCCGCCAAAGCCGCCACCGAAACCCCCGCCATGGCCGGGGCCCCAACCGCGCCCGCGCGGCAGGCCCAGCGTGCCAGAGAGCAGGGCGAACAGCAGCGCGATGACGCCGGCCGCGCCGGCGATCAACAGGCTGGCGGTGATCCACCAGGCCAGCGCGCCGACGCCGGCGCCGGTCAGCAGCGAGCCGAGCTTGCGGCCGAACAGGCCGCGCGTGAACGCCCCCAGTACCGGCACGGCGACGAACAGGAAGATCGCCAGGTCGGTCAGGTCGAAGCCGTCACCGGCATGCTGGCCGCCAGTGGCGGCGGGCGGCGGCAGCGGCTCGCCCCGGATGCGCGCGCCGAGCTGGCCCACGCCGGCCTGCAGGCCGCCCGCGTAGTCACCCTGCTTGAAACGCGGCGTGATCGCCTCGTCGATGATCTGCTTGGACGCCAGGTCGGGCACCGCGCCCTCCAGCGCCTTGGCCACCTCGATGCGGACCTTGCGGTCCCGCAGCGCGACCACCAGCAGCACGCCATCGCCCACCTCGCGGCGGCCGATCTTCCATTCGTTGCCGACCCGGTTCGCGTAGCTGGCGATGTCTTCCGGCGCCGTGGTCGGCACCAGCAGGACCACCACCTGCGAGCCCTTGGCCTGCTCGATGGCCGCGAGCTGTTGTTCCAGCGCCTGCCGCTGCGCGGCGTCCAGCGTGCCGGTGGTGTCCACCACGCGCGCCGTCAGCGCCGGCACCGGCAGCACGTCCTGGGCCCAAGGACCGCCCAGGCAGGCGAGAAGCGCGATGAGGAACAGTGCCAGCTTCGCCCGGATGGCAAGGGCGGGAGCCATGTTGGGCCTACTTCTTGTTGAAATCCACCACCGGCGGCGTCGAGATCTGCGCCTCGTTCTGGACCGCGAAATTCTCCTTGGCGTGGTAGCCGAACACCATCGCAGTCAGGTTGCTCGGGAAACTGCGCGCGAGCACGTTGTAGTCCTGCACCGCCTTGATGTAGCGGTTGCGCGCCACGGTGATGCGGTTTTCCGTGCCTTCGAGCTGCACGCGCAGGTCGCGGAAGCCCTGGTTGGCCTGGAGGGTCGGGTAGCGCTCGGCCACCACCATCAGCCGGCTCAGGGCGCTGCCGAGCTCGCCCTGCGCGGCCTGGAACTTCTTGAAGGCCTCGGGGTTGTTCAGCGTCTCGGGGGTGACCTGGATGGAACTCGCCTTGGCGCGCGCCTCGATCACCTTGGTCAGTGTTTCCTGCTCGAAGGCCGCTTCGCCCTTCACCGTGGCGACGATGTTGGGCACCAGGTCGGCGCGGCGCTGGTACTGGTTCAGCACCTCGCTCCAGGCCGCCTTGGTCTGCTCGTCCAGGCGCTGGAAGTCGTTGTAGCCGCAGCCGCTGAGCGACAGGACCAGGGTCAGGGTGGTGATGAGCGTGAGAAGCCAGCGTTGCATGACAACCTCCGTGCGGGGTGATGTGTGGGCGCAAACCGTACTATAGAGGCATGTCTGTCACTCCTCTTCAGGCCCTGCAGGCCGCCGCCCGTCCGTCGTCTGTTTCTGGCGCAGGGGCTCCAGGCCCGCGTCTGCTGGTGGCCGGCGCGGGCGGCTTGCTGGGCAGCGAGGTGTTGCAGCGCCTGATTGGACGTCCGGACCGGGCCGTCGTGCAGGTGCTGGCATGCGAGCGGCTGCAGACCGGGCTGCGTGGCGTGCAGCCGCTGATCGTGCCCACGCCGGGGGCGCCGGGCGGCGACGACTTTGGCGTCTGGCCGCGCGCCAGCGCCGAGATCGGCGTGGTCATGTTCGAGCCGCCGCGCAACTTCCTCGGCCGCGAACGCGCCCTGTGGACGCCCACGCCCGCGCAACTGCCGGCCCTGGCACGCTGGATGCGCGGGAGCGGCGTGCGCACCCTGGCCGTGGTGCTGCCGCATGCGCGTGGGCGCTTGCCGGAGGCGCTCAAGCAGGGCCTGGCCAGCCTCGACGAGCACGCGCTGGCCGCCATGGACTTCGAGCGGCTGCTGATCGTGCGCAGTGCCCAGTTGCCCGTGGCCGAAGCCGCCGGCCTGGGCCTGCTGCCGCGGCTGGCGGCGTGGATGCTCGACATCTTCAAGTACATGGTGCCGCCGGCCGAGCAGCCCTTGCGCGCCGCGAAGCTGGCGGAACTGGTGGAGCTGGCCCTGCGGATCGCGCCGCCGGGCCTCCACGTGCTGCCGCCGGAACTGCTCTGGCGCGCCGCGCGGGGACCGGCCGAGGCGGTATTGCGGGCCTGGTTCGCGCGCGCCGCCGAGGCGGGCGAACCACGGGACAAATCTGTCGCGTGAAGCGGCGATACGCGGCAAAATCAAGCCGTTGACTGTTTCTGCGGGCGGTACGCCGCCGACTGATCATGACCCAAGCCAAACTCCAGGCCGCCACCGTGGGCGGCACGGCCGACGAGATCGAGGCCGCCTTCTACGAGGCGCTGCAGAACGCCGACATCGGCCAGCTGATGGCCTGCTGGGCCGACGAGGACGAGATCGTCTGCGTCCATCCGGGTGGCCCCCGCCTGGTGGGCGGCGGCGCGATCCGCGCCGCGTTCGAGGCGATGTTCGCCAACGGCGGCATCCAGGCGCGTGCCGAACGCATCCGCAAGATCGAATCGCTGGCCAGCGCCGTGCACAACGTGCTGGAGCGCATCGAGGTGCTCACGCCCCAGGGTCCCCGCCAGGCCTGGGTGATCGCCACCAACGTCTACCACAAGACCGTGCAGGGCTGGCGCCTGGTGGCGCACCACGCCAGTCCGGGCCAAGCCAGCGCGGCCGAAGAGGCGGATGTCACGCCACAGGTGCTGCATTGAACCATGACGGCCCACCCCGGATGCGCGCCGGCTCGGTGGAGCCGGGGGGGTATCCCTTGCCCGGGCCTGTGCCCGGGCTCGCGCCCGTTCCGGAAGCCGCCATGCACTACGCGCCACCGCGCTGGCTGCCGGGCGGCAACCTGCAGACCATCTGGCCGGCGCTGTGCGCGCGTCGGGTGTTCGGCGCACCGCCGCGCTACCGGCGCGAGCGCTGGACCGCACCGGACGGCGACTTCATCGATGTCGATTTCCTGAGTGAGGAAGCCGGTGCCGTGGTGCCGGGGCAGCCGCTGCTGGTGCTGTTCCACGGGCTGGAGGGCTCGTCACGCAGCCATTACTCGGAAGCCTTTGCCGACTGGGCGCGCGAGCACGGCCTGGCCTACGCGGTGCCGCATTTCCGCGGTTGCAGCGGCGAGATCAATCGGGCGCCGCGCGCCTACCATTCCGGCGACTTCGAGGAGGTCGCCTGGATCCTGCAGCGCTTTCGCGCCTTGCAGGCGCGGCCCGGTGGCGGCCCGCTGATTGCGGTCGGCATCTCGCTGGGCGGCAATGCCCTGCTGCGCTGGGCCGCCGAATGGGGCGGCGCCGCGCAGCCACCGGTCGATGCCGTGGCGGCGGTGTGTTCGCCGCTCGATCTGGCCGCCGGCGGCCAGGCGATCGGGCGTGGCTTCAACCGGCTGGTCTACACGCGCATGTTCCTGGCCACCATGAAACCGAAGGCACTGGCCAAGCTGCGCCAGCATCCGGGCCTGTTCGATCGCGAACGCCTGCTCGCCGTGCGCGACCTGTACGAGTTCGACAACGTGTTCACCGCGCCGCTGCACGGCTTCGCCAGCACCGATGACTACTGGACCCGCGCCTCGGCCAAGCCGCACTTGGCGCGCATCCGGCTGCCGGCGCTGGTGGTCAACGCGCGCAACGACCCGTTCGTGCCGGCGACCTGCCTGCCGCGGCCACCCGAGGTCGGTGACTGGGTGACGCTGTGGCAGCCCGAGCAGGGTGGCCATGTCGGCTTTGCCCAGGGACGCCTGCCCGGCCATGTGCGCAGCCTGCCAGACGTGGTCGGCGGCTGGCTGCTGAACGCGCTCGGAGCGGCCGTCTTGTCGCCGGCTGGCGCGCGCCCATAATCACGCCATGGATGAAATCGTCAAACAGGCCATGGCCAAGTGGCCCCATGTGCCGCACTGCCATGGCTGGCTCGGGCTGGACGCGCGCGGCCAGTGGTTCATGCGCGACGAGCGCGCGCAGGCGCAGGGCGCCTTTGCCAGCGGCGTGCCGGGCGCGAAAGGGTCGCAGCTGCGCCACGACAAGCTGATCGAGTTCATCCAGCGCAACTACGCGGCCGACGAGGCCGGCCAGTGGTATTTCCAGAACGGACCGCAACGGGTCTACGTCGAGCTGGAAGTCACGCCCTGGATCTGGCGCCTGGATGCGGCAGGGGGCGTGACGGCGCACACCGGCCCATCGGCGCAGGCCCTGAACTGCTTGGTGGACGAGCAGGGGCGGGTCTATTTGCAGACCGATCTCGGCTTCGGCCTGGTGCATACCCAGGACGTGGGCCTGGTGGCCGATGCGGTGGAGCAGGGGCGCTGGGTGCCGCAGGAGGTGCGGGCGGCGGACCTGCCGGCCCGCTTCGGCTACGTGCCCAGCCCCAGGGCGCCGGGCCTCTGACAAAAAAGCCGGTCAACGACCGGCTTTTTGTTCGCTTGGCGAGGGCTTACTTGGCCGCGGCGTCCGCTGCCGCGCCTTCCGCGACGGGTGCCTTGGGCTCCGCGAACTTGGCGCCGCCGGCATTGGCCATGTAGACCACGGCGCGGCCGATTTCAAAATCGGAGAAGTCGCCGCCGCCCTGGGCGCCCATGGCGTTCTTGCCCTTCAGGGCCGAGTTCAGCAAGGCCTCGAAGCCGGCGCCGATGCGCGGACCCCAGGCTGCGGCGTCCTGGAACTTGGGCGCGCCGGCCGCGCCGGTGGCATGGCAGGCCGAGCACTGGGCCTTGAACACGTCCTCGCCGCTGCGCAGCGGGCGGTTGGCGTCACGGATTTCCACCATGCCGACCTTCTGGATGCGCTTGGCCAGCGCCATCTCGCTGTCGGCCGCGCCCGCGCCGGGCTTGTTGCCCGAGGTCACGTAGGCCACGAGGCCGATGATGACGCACACCGGCAGCACGAACCCCAGGAGACTGGCCGTCAGCATTTGCTTGGGGCTCTTGATCGGGCCGGTGTGGGCTTCGGCGTGCGCGGAATCGTGGCTGGGCTGGCTCATGGCATCCTCAAAAAACAGGGGGAATAGGGCTGGCCCGCTGGCTCGGACCTAACTTTTTATTATAGAAGGGCCAGCCCTGGCGATGGCCGTCAGCGCGCGCCGGGCGCTGACGCCGAGGCGGTTGTCGCCGGTTCGGTCCAGCCGCCGCCCAGCGCCTTGTACAGCAGGACCTGGTTCTGCCGCTGCGCCAGCCGGGTCTGGGCCAGCGCCTGCTGCGCGGCGAACAGCGAGCGCTGCGCGTCGAGCAGTTCCAGGTGGCTGGCCACGCCGTTGCGGTAGCGCAGGTCGGCCAAGCGCAGCCGGTCGGTTTCAGCGTCGGCCAGCGCCTGCTGGGCGCGCAGCTGCTCGCCCAGCGTGGCGCGCCCGGCCAGCGCGTCCGACACCTCGCGGAAGGCGGTCTGGATGGCCTTCTCGTACTGCGCCACGGCGATGTCCCGTCCGGCGTTGGCCGAGCCCAGCCCGGCGCGGTTGCGCCCGGCGTCGAAGATCGGCAGCAGGGCTTGCGGCGCCAGCGTCCAGCCCCAGGAGCCGTTCTCGAACAGGCCGGACAGCTGGCCGCTGGCCGAGCCGGCGCTGGCCGTGAGCGAGATGCGCGGGAAGAAGGCGGCGCGCGCCGCGCCGATGTTGGCGTTGGCCGCGATCAGCTGCTGCTCGGCCTGGCGGATGTCGGGGCGGCGCGCCAGCAGATCCGAAGGCAGACCGGCCGGTATGTCCCTGAACGGCGCGGCCATCTCGGCGCCGGGGCGCGTGAGCAGCGATTCGGGCAGCGGCTGGCCGACCAGCAGGGTCAGTGCGTTCACGTCCAGCGCGCGCAGCCGCTGCTGCTGGGCCAGCGCGGCGCGCGCCGCGGCGGCCAGCGATTCGGCCTGGCGCAGGTCCAGCGCCGAGGTCGCGCCGTGGTCGAAGCGCAGCCGGGTCAGCCGCAGCGAGTCCTCGCGCGTAGCCAGGGTGCGCTGCGCCAGGGCCAGCAGTTCGTCATTGGTCTGCAGGCTGAGCCAGGCGTTGGCCACGGCGGCGACCAGGCTGATCTGTGCCGCCTTGCGCGCTTCCTCGGTGGCCAGGTACTGCGCCAGCGCCGCCTCCTTGAGGCTGGCGACGCGGCCGAAGAAATCGAGCTCCCACGACGCCAGGGCCAGGCCGGCGGTGTAGCTGCTGCTCATGTCGCCGCTGCCGTCGGTCTTGGGCTGGCGGTTGCCGGTGATACCGACGTTGACCGTGGGGAACTGGTCGGCGCGACGGATCTGGTACTGGGCTCGCGCCTGCTCGATGGCGAGGACGGCCACGCGCAGGTCGCGGTTGTTCGCCAGGGCCAGGCCGATCAGCTCGCGCAGCGCCGGCTCGCCGACGAAGTCCTGCCAGGGCAGTTCAGCGGCCGCGGGGCCGGTGGCCGGCACGGCATCGGCGGGCGTGGCCGGCCACTGCGCCGTCACGGGCGCGGAGGGCCGTTCGTAGGTCGGCATCAGCGAGCAGCCGGCGAGCCAGGCCGTCGCCGCGGCGACGGCGCTCCAGCGCAGGGTTGGAACGAAGAGTTTCGTGGCCATGGTTCAGCTTCCCTTCTTGTCGTCATCGGCGCCGCGGTGCAGCGCCTGCTTGTCGGCATCGGACAGGCCTTCCTCGGCCTGGGCCAGCATCGCATCGGTCGCCTCGGCGGTCATGCCGGCTTCCTGCGCGTGGTGGGCGTAGCGCTCGCGCTGGCGCGCGCTGCCCTTGAACAGGCTGCGCACGACCACGAAGAAGGTCGGCACGAAGAACACCGCCAGGAAGGTGCCCACCAGCATGCCCGCGATCACGCCGGTGCCGATCGCGCGCTGGCTGGCCGAGCTGGCGCCCGAGGCGATCGCCAGCGGCACGACGCCCAGGACGAAGGCCAGCGAGGTCATCACGATCGGTCGGAAGCGCAGGTGGGCCGCCGCCAGGGCCGCCTCGAAGGCGCTCCTGCCCTGCGCCTGCAGGTCCTTGGCGAACTCGATGATCAGGATCGCGTTCTTCGCCGACAGGCCGATGATCGTGATCAGGCCGACCTGGAAGTACACGTCGTTGGCCATGCCGCGACCGGTGATGCCCAGCAGCACGCCGAGCACGCCCAGCGGCACCACCAGGATCACCGCCAGCGGGATCGACCAGCTTTCGTACAGCGCGGCCAGGCACAGGAACACCGCCAGGATCGCGAAGCCATACAGGACGAGGGCCTGCGAGCCCGCCAGCTTCTCCTCGCGCGACTGGCCGGTCCACTCGAAGCCGAAGCCCGGCGGCAGCTGGGCGGCCAGCCGCTCCATCTCGGTCATGGCTTCGCCGGTGCTGTGGCCGGGCGCCGCGCCGCCGGAGATGCGCATGGCCGGGTAGCCGTTGTAGCGCACGGTCTGCATGGCGCCGGAGACCCAGCGCGTGCTGGCGAAGGCCGACAGCGGCACCGCCTTGCCCTGGCTGTTGACGGCCGTGAGCTTCAGGATGTCGTCCGGCTGCATGCGCGCGCCGGCCTCGGCCTGCACCACGACGCGCTGCAGGCGCCCGGCGTTCGGGAAGTCGTTGATGTAAGCCGAGCCCAGCGCGGTCGAGATGGCGCTGTTGATCGCGGCGAAACTCACGCCCTGGGCGCTGGCCTTGTCGCGGTCCACGTCCACCAGCAGCTGCGGCGCATCCTCCAGGCCGTCCGGGCGCACGCCGGCGAGCACCTTGCTTTGCATGGCCATGCCCAGCAGCTGATTGCGCGCCGCCACCAGCGCGTCGTGGCCGTTGCCGCCGCGGTCCTGCAGGCGGAAAGTGAAGCCGGAGCTGACGCCCAGTTCCGGAATCGGCGGCGGGCTCAGCGCGAAGATGAAGGCGTCGCGCACGCCCGACAGCGCGCCCATGGCCCGCCCGGCGATGGCCTCGGCCGAATGTTCGGCGCCGTGGCGCTCCGACCAGTCCTTGAGCGTGACGAACGACAGGCCGGCGTTCTGGCCCTGGCCGGAGAAGCTGAAGCCCAGCACGGCGACCATGTTCTTCACCTCGGGCTGCTGCAGCATGAAGCCCTCGACCTTCTCCACCACGGACTGGGTGCGTTCCAGCGTGGCGCCCGGCGGCAACTGAATGTTGACCAGCAGGTTGCCCTGGTCCTCGTTCGGCAGGAACGAGGTGGGCAGGCGCAGGTAGAGCACGCCCACGGCGGCGACCAGCGCCAGGTAGACGACCGTCATCCGGCCGCCGCGGCGCAGCAGCTTCGCGACCCAGCCTTCGTAGCCCTTGGCGCTGCGCGCGAAGCCGCGGTTGAACCAGCCGAAGAAGCCGGTCTTGGCGTGGGCGTGGCCGGCCTCGACGGGCTTGAGCAGCGTGGCGCACAGCGCCGGCGTCAGCGACAGCGCCATGAAGGCCGAGAACGCGATCGACACCGCCATCACCGCCGAGAACTGGCGGTAGATGTTGCCCACCGAGCCGGCGAAGAAGGCCAGCGGCACGAACACCGAGATCAGCACCACGGTGATGCCGATGATGGCGCCCGAGATCTGGCTCATCGCCTTGCGCGTGGCCTGCAGCGGCGGCAGGCCTTCCTCGCTCATGATGCGCTCGACGTTCTCCACCACCACGATGGCGTCGTCCACCACGATGCCGATC
>Ga0255338_1002834_pt1 | contig 23179 bp, 23 predicted proteins | sample MeOH1_35cm_T4_19_FD_203715 | JGI IMG/M metagenome (GOLD analysis project Ga0255338, IMG submission 203715) | Sandy soil microbial communities from University of British Columbia, Vancouver, Canada - MeOH1_35cm_T4_195 | ecosystem: Engineered > Artificial ecosystem > Sand microcosm > Unclassified ...
CGAGGTGCAGAACCAGTCGCCGAACAACCCGGGCTTCGTGATGCGCGGCATCACCTCGGACTCCGGCGAGGCCACCAACGAGCCCCGCGTCTCGGTCTTCCAGGACGGCGTCTCGATCTCGAAGTCGCGCGGCTCGTACATCGAGCTGTTCGACCTGCAGCGCGTCGAGGTGGCCAAGGGCCCGCAGTCGACGTTGTACGGCCGCGGCGCCCTGATCGGCGCGCTCAACATCGTGCAGAACAAGGCCGACGTCGGCGGCCGGTCGGGCAACGTCAGGTTCGAAGCCGGCAACGACAGCTACCGCATGGCCGAGGGCGCCGTGAACATGCCGGTCGGCGACACCTTCGCCATCCGGATCGCCGGCCGGGTGAAGTTCCGCGACGGCTATGTGGAAAACCTGCTGGGCGGCGACGATTTCAACTCCACTGACACGGCCGCCGGCCGCGTGGCCCTGCGCTGGAAGCCCAGCGACCGCCTGACCGCCGACCTGATCGTCAACTACCAGGAGGACAATCCCAGCGGCACGTCCTTCAAGTCGCTCACCTTCGCGCCGACCGATCCGGCGACCGGCGCCGTCCTGGGCGACGTCGGCCGCAACTCGGGCGCGGCCCTGTCCACCGCCCCCGGCTTCGAGGGCGACCAGCCGCTGGGCCTGGAGCGCAAGGTCTGGGGCGCCACCGCCCTCGTCGACTACCTGCTGAACGAGAACTTCAGCCTCTCGTCGATCTCGGCCTATCGCGAGTTCGACGGGACCGAGGTGTTCGACCCCGACGGCTTCGGCCTGCCGATGCTGGTGTTCGCCGAGGACGCCCAGGGCGAACAGCTCAGCCAGGAGCTGCGGCTGAACTACACCTCCGGCGATCGCCTGACCGGCTTCGTCGGCGTGAGCTACTTCCATGAGGAAGGCAGCCAGCGGGTGCCGCTGCAGATCAACGAGAAGATCTTCGCCCTGGTGTCCGGCCGCCTGCTGCCCCGCCCCAATGGCCTGCCGCTGGCGACGATAAACGCCCTGGCGCCGGCCGCGCTGAAGTCGGTCCACCGCGAGACCTTCACGAACTTCGGCGAGACGGACTCCTACGACGTCTACGGCGACATGAGCTTCAAGCTGCTGGACAACCTCGAACTCGCCGCGGGCGTCCGCTACACCTACGACGACAAGCGCAGCGGCTACAGCGCCACGCTCGACAACGGCGGCTCGGTGGCCGGCGGCAGCACCCCCACCCTCGCCCGCGGCCTCATCGTCCAACCCACCTTGGGCGGCCGGCCGGAATACCGGGGCCTCGACGACTCCGGCGTGACCTATCGCGTGGTGGCGCGCTGGGCGGTGGCGGACAACGTCAGCCTCTACGCCTCCCACGCCCGGGGCCGCCGGCCCAAAGTGCTCTCCGTCGGCTCGCCCGCGGCGCCGGGCGGCCCGGTGCGCTTCACCGAGCTGCCGGCCGAGGTGGTGGATTCCTTCGAGGCGGGCGCCAAGGCCAACCTGCTCGACAACACCCTGTCGCTGGAAGGCGCGGTCTACCGCTACGACTATGAGAACTTCCAGACCTCGATCCGCAACGACGCCGGCCAGATCGTCTCGATCAACGCCGGCGAAGCCTCCGCCAAGGGCTTCGAGGCCCAGCTCAACTATCGGCCGGTCGCCCAGGCCTCGGTGTTCGCCACCTACGCCTACAACCACGCCCGGTTCGGCAACGGCCTCTTCGAGGACAACCGCTTCCGGCTGTCGCCCGATCACTCCTTCTCGGTGGGCGCCAAGCTGTCGGCCGAGATGCTGCAAGGCACGCTGACCTTCACGCCCACCTACACCTGGCAGTCGCGGGTGTTCTTCGACTCCAACAACGACCAGCCGCGGCTCCAGGCCCAGGACGCCATCGTCGACGAGACGCAGGGCGCCTACGGCCTGATGAACCTGCGCCTGGCCTACGCCCCGACCGAAGGGCCCTGGAAGGTGGAGGCTTTCGTCATCAACGCCCTCGACAAGAAGTACATCAAGGACGCGGGCAACACCGGCGACGCCTTCGGGATCGCCACCTTCATCGCCGGCGAGCCGCGCTACTACGGCTTCGGCGTGTCCTACCGCTTCTGACCCTCGCGGCGCGGGCTTGCCGGATCGGCGGCCCGCGTCCACCCTGCCGGCGTTCCGACGGGGATCAGCCATGGATGCGAACAGGCCGTCCAGCATGACGGCACGCCAGGAGAAGTGGTTCGCCACCATCCTGGAGAGCATGGAGCGAGAGACCGGCAAGACCCTGGACGAATGGGTCGCCATCGCGCGCACCTGTCCCGAGACCAGGCCCGGAGCCAGGAAGGCCTGGTTCAAGACCCAGCACGGCATCGGGACGAACCGCGCCAGCATCATCCTGGGCAAGGCGTTTCCCGACACCGCGGTCTGGGCGGAGCCTGACAACCTGCGCGAGACCCTTTGGGCGGACCCCGCGTCGCGCGCCATCCTGGAGTCGGTCGAGGCGGCGATCGCCGATCTGCCGCGCCTCGTCTGCGCCCAGCGCAAGGGCTTCACGGCCTTCTCCCGCGAGTTCCAGTTCGCTTCCGTGCGGCCGGTGAAGGGCGGCGGCGCCCGGCTGGGACTGGCGGTCGATCCCACGGCGGACTCCCGCCTGGAACCCCCGAAGAACGAAGGCTGGAGCGAACGCCTCAAGGCCGTACTGCCGCTCACGTCGCCGGCCGACGTGGACGCGTCGGTTCAGGCGTTGCTGAAACAGGCCTGGGAGCGCTCTTAGGGCTTGAGGCTCGCAGTCAGCAGGTCGACCGCCTTCGCGAGATCGGGATCGTCGGCGCGGCAAAGATCGGCGGCTGACCGCGGGAGGGCCACATCCGGCTGGATCGCCTTGTCGCCATAGTCCCGGCCATCGGCCGCCCAGACTCCATCCACCGGCACGGTGAGCCGCCATCCCCCGCTCAGGCTGAAGCGGTCGCTGCTCAGGAGGTAGCCCGCAGTGGGGCGGCCCACGAGCGGGGCGTCCGCAAGGTCCTTCATCAGGGCCGCGAATCCTTCGCCGGCGCTCGCGGTTTCCCTCCCCATCAGGACCAGGACCTTGCCCGCATAGCGCTTCGGCCCCAGGTCCTCGCTGTAGTAGGCGGCGGCGCCCTTGCCGGCGGTGATTGCGGCGAAGATCGCATCGTTCGTGTAGGCGCCTCGCGTCGGCGGCAGTGCGGCGATGTCCTCGGCCGTCACCCGGCGCCCCAGCGCGGCGAGGTAGGGCTTGCCGAGCAGCGCCACCGCCGCTCGGCTCTCGCCCGTGAAGTAGCTGGCCAACCGCAGGGCCGACAGGTTGCCACCCGTATTGCGACGGATGTCGATGACGATGCCCTGGGTGTCGCGCAGTTCCTCCATTGCCTGGTCGGCCAGGGCCGCGGCGCCATCGTCGAACCGATCGATGCGGATGTAGCCAAGCTTCACCGTCGGGCTGATCCCCACCGCGCGCCACTCGAAGCCCGGATGCCGCGGCGGCCAGAGTGCGCGTTCGCGACGGACCTGAACGGTGCGGCGGACGCCGTCGCATCCGGCGACCTGCAGCGTGGCATGGGCGCCCAACGGTCCGGTCAACGCCTTGGGATTGGCGATCCGGTCGCCGACGCGCAGGCCCTGGCGCTGGGCGTCGGTCATGGGGACGACCTCGATCACCACGTGCTGGCCGTCGATCTCCTCGACTTCCGCGCCGATGCCGACCCCGCCCTTGGCGCCATTGGCGACCGGCGGCGAGAGGTAGAGGTGCGAGGCTTTCAACTCGTCCAGCATCGCATTGGCGAGACGCGCGAACGCGACATCGTCGGCCACCTGCGGCAGCTTCGCCCGGTAACGGTCGCCGATGGCGCGCCAGTCCTGGCCGTGAAAGGTCGGATCGTAGAAATTGCCGTCGACGGTCTTCCAGACTTCGTCCAGCAAGGCGCTGTAGGTCGGCGGTGGATCCGCTGCGTGCGCCGGAGCGGCGGCGACGGCGAGCCCCGCGAGGGCGGCGGCCAGGATGCGGGCGATCATCACACGAACTCCAAGCTTGACCGTCCCACGCGGGAACATGCCCGCCATCGCCGCGCGCGAAAAGCCCCCAGGCGTCGCGGTTGGCTTCCGGCGCTCAGACGCCGTCCTTGAACGGCGAGAACTCCTCCTCCAGCCACTCCATCTCCTGTTCCACCCCCTCGCGCTCCTGGGCCAGGAAGCGCTCGACCGGGCCCCGCAGCATGGGGTCGGCGATGTAGTGGGCGGAGTAGACGGGCTTCGGCAGGTAGCCGCGGGCGATCTTGTGCTGGCCCTGGGCGCCGGCCTCCACGCGGGGCAGGCCGTGGTCGATGGCCCATTCGATGGCCTGGTAGTAGCAGAGCTCGAAGTGCAGGAACGGCACGTCGTCCACGCAGCCCCAGTGACGGCCGTAGAGGCAGTCGCCGCCGATCAGGTTGAGCGCCCCCGCGATCCAATGGCCGTCCCGGCGCGCCATGATCAGCAGCGTCCGATCCGCCATCCGCTCGCCCAGCAGCGAGAAGAACGCCCGGGTCAGATAGGGCCGCCCCCACTTGCGCGAGCCGGTGTCCATGTAGAACCGGAAGAACGCGTCCCAGTGGTCCTCGGTGATGTCGGCGCCCGTGAGACAGGCGATCTCGACCCCCGCCTGGGCGTCACGGCGTTCCCGGCGGATGGTCTTGCGGCGGCCGGATGACAGGGCGCCCAGGAAGTCCTCGAAGTCGCGGTAGCCGCGGTTCTCCCAGTGATACTGCTGGCCCTCTCGCCGCCCCAGGCCCTGCTCGCCCATCCAGGCCCACTCGGCCTCGGTGAGGAAGTTGAGGTTCAGGCCCGAGGCGCCGTAGCGCTCGCACAGGGTCAGGCCGCCGCCCAGGAGCAGCCGCCATGCCTCGACCTGGTCGACATCCGGCCGGGCCAGCAGGCGCGGTCCCGTGGCGGGCACGAAGGGCGCCGCCGACAGCAGCTTGGGATAGTACTGGCCCCCTGCCCGCTCATAGGCGTCGGCCCAGGCATGGTCGAAGATGTATTCGCCTTGGCTGTGGCTCTTCAGGTAGAGCGGCATGACCGCCGCCACGCGGCCCTCGGTGTCCTCGATCGACAGGTGCTGCGGTCCCCAGCCAGTGCGCTCCACCGCGCAGTTCGCCTCCTCGAGCGCGTGCAGGAAGTCGAAGCGGATGAACGGATTGCCGTCATACGCGGGATTGTCGGCGCAGGCGTCCCAGGCCTCGCGCCCGATCTCGGAGATGCGGCGGGAAACCTTCACCGCCGGCGTCAGCGTCACGCGGCAAAGCCTTCGAAGATCAGGTTGTCGCAGCCATCCTTGACCGCCTCCCACTGCGCGGGCTCCCGCACGGTCCAGGCGATCACGGGCATGCCCTTCTCCCGCAGCGCCTGGGCCTTGGGGCTTGGCAGCATGTCGAGGCCCAGGGCCAGGAAGTGCGGGCGGGCGATCTCCACATGCTCCAGGGCGGCGAACGATCGGCGCTGGGCGTCGTTCATCTGCGGCGCCTTGGCGTAGGAGTAGCTGTCGAGGCCGCGGAGCACGCCGGGATAGCGGTCGGCGAACCAGGCGTGGGAATAGGGATTGAAGCCGATGACGCACAGCGGGCCGTTGTGGTCGGCGATCACCTCGTGAACCCGTTGCTCCAGCGGACCCACCTCACCGTAAGGCGTCTTCAACTCCACGTGAACCATCGCCCGGTGCCCGATCAGGGCAAGGGTCTCCAGGAGGGTCGGAATGGGCTCGTCCGCGCCGCCCAGCCGAAGCTCGGAAAGCTCTGCTGCACTGCGGTCGCGAAGCCGTCCTTCGGCGCCGGTCATGCGGGCCAGCTTGTCGTCGTGGAAGACCATCGCCTCGCCGTCGGCGGAGAGCTGAACATCCAGCTCGATGCCGTAGCCGGCGGCGCAGGCGGCCTGGAAGGCGCCCAGAGAATTCTCCGGCGCGCCGCCCGGGCTCCAGAGCCCCCGATGCGCGATCGGCGGGTGGAAGAGAAGGTCCCAGGCGTGGCCGAAGCCGTTTGTCACCGGACCTGCACCACGGCGTCGACTTCCACGGCGAAGTTCATGGGCAGGCGGTAGACGCCCACCGCCGACCGGGCGTGGCGGCCGGCGTCGCCGAACGCCTCGACCATCAGGTCGGAGCAGCCGTTCACCACCTGCGGGATCTCGAAGAAGCCCGGGCCGGCCTGGACGAAGCCGCCCAGCTTCACCACGCGGACCACCCGATCGAGGTCGCCCTCGCAGGCGGCCTTCATCTGCGCCAGCAGGCTGAGGCCGCAGAGGCGCGCCGCCTTCTTGGCGGTCTCCAGGTCCACGTCCTCGCCCACCACGCCGCGGATGCCGCCCGAGGCGTCCAGCGAGACCTGGCCGGAGATGTGGACGAGGTCGCCCACCCTCACGAACGGGACGTAGTTGGCGACCGGGGCGTTCGGCTTGGGCAGCTCGACGCCGGCGGCGGTGAGGCGATCTTCGACTTGCGACATGAACGAACGTCTAGCGCTCAAGCCGGCAAAGAAAAAGGGCCGGCCCTTGCGGACCGGCCCCTACGCTTACTCGGGGAGACAGGACATCCCGAACGGGGGAGGCAGGGAGGCCAGGTCTCGACCCGGAAAAAGAGGAGCCCGGACCGCTAGGTCCGGGCTCCTCGGGCTTCCGTACTGTTGGAAGCGACTAGCGGACGGCTTGGAACTTCTCGACGACCGCGGTGACGCGCTCGTTGAGGGGCTTCATCGATTCCTTGACCGACGAGGAGACGGTCTCGGACATCGCGCCGAATTGCGACATGTAGGTTTCCAGGGCGGACTTGGCGAAGGCGGTCTGCAGCTCGACCACTTCCTGCACGCTCTTGGCGCCGGCGAGCGACTTGGCGGCGCTCACCTGGGTTTCGAAGACGGCCTTGGAGAAGGCCATGGCCTGGGCGCCCAGGGCTTCCGCGCCCTTGGCCGAAGCCGTCGCCGAGGCGACCATGGCTTCCATGTTCTTCTTCGAATAGCTGTTCATCTCGTTCATCGCGGCCAGGCCCTTTTCGACGCCTTCCTTGAAGGCGACGTTAGAGGCGGTGGTGAACTGTTCAACGGTGTTCTTCGCGGTGTCGGCGGCGGCCATGTGAGGCTCCTGAAATGGGGGACGTTTAAGGCGGTCGGGGCGCAGGCCCCCTCGGATCACAGCCCCTTGTCTCATGTTGCAGTGCAGCAGTCAAACACTTTTTGTGCACTGCAACATGACCATTTCCGTTGGCCGGCCTACCCCTTGTCAGCGCTTATTCATGAGGCGCCGCGACAATTGCGCCCGTTCAATCCTTATTTACCCTCATGAAAGGGTACAGGCGCCATGCTACGGACTCCCTCGGGTGGCGCAGTTGCCATCTCAACGCTTTGATTCGACGGACGAAGCATGATCAAGCACGCCCGCCGCCTGTTGCTTACCATTGGTCTGGCCGCGGCCACGGCCCTGGGCGGCCTCGCGCCGTCCGCCATGGCGCAGGTCCCGTACTTCCAGCTCATCCCGCAGAACTCGTCGAAATACGCGGCCATCGTGGTGGACGCCAAGACCGGCGAGGTCCTGTACGGCAAGCGCGCGGACGCGCCGCGGTATCCCGCGTCGATCACCAAGGTGATGACGCTGTACCTGGCGTTCGAGGCGCTGGCGTCGGGCAAGATCCAGCTGGACGACCCGGTGGTCTTCTCGCCACGGGCCGCCGCGACCTCGCCGACCAAGCTGGGCATCCGCGCCGGTGACTCGATCACCGTGCAGCAGGCGATGCAGGGCATGGTCACGCGTTCGGCCAACGACGCCGCCGTCGCCATGGCGGAAAAGCTGGGCGGCACCGAGCAGCGCTTCGCCGCGCTCATGACGCTGCGCGCGCAGGAACTGGGCATGACCAGCACCACCTTCGCCAACGCCCACGGCCTGCCCGACAGCCGCAACATCTCCACGGCGCGCGATCTGGCGATCCTGTCGCGGGCGGTGATGCGCGACTATCCGCAATACTACCGCCTGTTCTCGACCAAGAACTTCGAGTTCCGCGGCCAGAACATCCGCAACCACAACGGCCTGCTCTATACGATGGACGGCGTGGACGGCCTGAAGACCGGCTTCACCAACGCCTCGGGCTTCAACCTGGCGGTCTCGGCCGTGCGCGACAACCGCCGGCTTATCGCGGTCGTCATGGGCGGCCCCACGGTCGCCACCCGCAACAAGGTCGCCGAGGGCCTGCTGCTCACCGGCTTCGACGTGCTGAACCGCCGCGCCCGCGGGGAGCAGATCACCGTGGCCCAGAACTTCTTCGAACCGCCGCAACTGGCCGAGGCAACCCAGCCCTCGATGCAGCAGGGCGACACCGAGTCCGGCCTCAAGATCGCCCTGGCCTCCTCGCCGCCGCCGTCGCGCGCGTCGAAGATCCAGATCGTCGAGTCCAAGAACGTCCCCAAGCTGAACGGCAAGGGCGGCAAGGACGCCGCCGGCCGCTGGACCATCCAGGTCGGCACCTTCAAGAACCGCTCCGACGCGCGCGAACAGCTCGCCATCGTCGAGAAGCGGTTCGGCAAGCAGGTCGATGACGCCCGCGGCGTGGCCGAGAAGGACGGGGGCAAGTACAAGGCCCGCTTCTCCGGCATGTCCGAGCAGGACGCCAAGAACGCCTGCAAGAGCCTCAAGGCCAAGAAGCAGCCCTGCATGGTGGTGGCCCCCGGCCGGGGCTGAGGTCCTCACCCCAGATCGATTTGGAAAGGCCCCGGTTCACGCCGGGGCCTTTTCTCTTTCAGCGCCCGAGCAGCCGATCCCGGGCCGCGTTGAGTTGGGCCGCCAGCCCGGCGGTGCCGCCCTTGTCGGGGTGCACGGCGCGCATCAGGCGGGTGTAGGCGGCCTGGATCTCTTCGCGGGAGGCGTCCGGGCCGACGCCCAGGATCCGGCGGGCCTCGGCGTCGCCCATGCGGGTCGCGGGCGGCGGCGCGGCCGTGGCGTTGGTCTTCCGCGCCGAGGCGGCCAGCCAGAGGCCCACCACCGTCAGCACGATCGCCGACCCCCACGACCCGCGCACGCCGACGTAGACCGCGGCGGTGAAGGCCACGAGCCCCAGGACAGCGGTGAGGATGCGCCACTCGCGGCGCTTCAGGATCGGGACCTTGCCCCCGGTGAGCCAGAGGTAGCCCACGAGCAGCACGCCGCCCAGGGCGAGGTAGAGCATCCGCTACTCAGCCGCCATCCGCTCGGTTTCGTCCAGTCCGTTGAAGCCCAGGGCGACCATCACCGCCCGCAGTTCCTGGCGCGCGGCCACGTGCTGCAGGCTCATGGCCACAGGGCGGATGGCGGGCGACAGGTCCGCGACGGTCAGGCCAAACGGGAACAGCTCGCGGTAGATCACCCGGTCGCGCAGGCCGGGCCCCACACGGAAGCCCACCTTCTTCGACAGCGCCGTGACGCGCTCGTCCAGGCGACGGCGGTTGCGGGCCTCGGTGGGGGCCAGGCGGTTGCGCAGCACCACCCAGTCGATCTGCTTGCGCTCCACCGTCGCCCGCTGCTTTCGGCAGGCCCAGACGGTCTCGGCGTAAAGGCTGTGGCGCTTCAGGTCCAAGGTGACCGGGTCCACGACGCCCAGCATGTCGAAGTCGACGAAGCTGTCGTTCATGGGCGTGACGATCAGGTCCGCCTTCACGTGGGCGGCCCGCATGATGGCGGTGTCGGCCCCGGGCGTGTCGATGACGACGAAGTCCGCCTGGTCGACCACCGTCGCGAAGGCATCCTCGAAGCGCTGGAGCTGTTCGGCGTCGGGCGCCTTGGCCAGGGCGTCGCCGGCCGAGCTGATCGGATGCTGGACCGGCATCGGAGCCTCAGCGCCGTTGGCGGCCAGCCATGCCGCCCGGTTGGCGAAGAAATGGCCCAGGGTCTGCTGGCGCAGATCCAGGTCCAGCACCGCGACCTTGGCGCCCCCATGCAGCAGGGCGGTGACGATGTGGATGGCGAGCGTGGACTTGCCGGCCCCGCCCTTCTCGTTGCCGACCACGATGACACTGGCCTGGCTCATGACGTCTTAGCTCCCCGACGGCCCAGCCTGGGCCGACTCATTAACCTGCACAGGTGAGCGCGGCGGACGCCGTAGCGTCAACGCGCGTATCGTCGCCGCCTGTGGATGGACTTGACCTTCGCCCCCGACCATAAGCCGCGCCCATGTCGTCCTCGCCCGCTTCCGAGCTGCCCGTCGTCCGCACCGTCGCCGATCTCCGCGCCCAGGTCGCCGCCTGGCGGCGCGAGGGCCGGCGGATCGGCTTTGTCCCCACCATGGGGGCGTTGCACGAGGGCCACCTGTCGCTGGTGCGGCTGGCGCGGACGCGGGCCGACCGCGTGGTCGCCAGCGTGTTCGTGAACCCCACCCAGTTCGGCCCCAACGAGGACTTCGACGCCTATCCCCGGGACGAGGCGCGCGACGCTCAGTTGCTGGCCGGCGCCGGCTGCGACCTGCTGTTCGCGCCTTCGGTGGCGGAGATGTATCCGCCCGGCGCCTCGACCACGGTGACCGTCGCCGGGGTCTCCGAACCTATGGACGGCCAGGCGCGGCCGGGCCACTTCGCCGGCGTCGCCACCGTCGTGACCAAGCTGCTGAACCAATGCGCGCCCGACGTGGCCGTGTTCGGCGAGAAGGACTTCCAGCAGCTCCAGGTGATCCGCCGGCTGGTCCGCGACCTGGACATGCCCGTGGAGGTTGTCGGCGGCCCGACCGCACGCGCCGATGACGGCCTGGCCCTCTCCTCGCGCAACGCCTACCTCAGCGAGGCCGAGCGGCGGGTCGCGCCACGGCTGAACGCGGTGCTGCGCCAGGTGCTGGACAAGGTGCGCGCCGGGCAGCCCGTCGAGGCGGCCGAACGCGAGGCCGTCGCGGATCTGCTCACCGACGGCTTCGCCTCCGTGGATTACGTCGAGGCCCGCGTTCCTGAAACCCTGGACCGCCTGGGTCCCGGCCCGGCTGACGGCCCGATCCGCGTCCTGGGCGCCGCCCGGCTGGGCCGCACCCGCCTGATCGACAACATCGGCGACTAGCCTACCAGGCCCCCACTTCGCGCAGTTGCCGGGCCAGATCGTCGGGGATGTCACCGAAGGCCTCGGTGTCGAGGTCCGGGGGCGCATCCTTGGGTTCGAGGTAGCGCCAGCCCTGGAAGGCGCGGCGCGGGGTGGGCGCCACGCGGACGATGGTTTCGTCCAAGCTGATCTCGCAGCGGGCGGCGGCGCCCTCCCCCACCGTATTCACGGCCAGGATCTTCTGGCGGCAAAGGATCACGCCCTTGAACACGCGGTAGATCGAGCCGCCGTCGATCATCTCCGCCCCGCGCTTGGGGGTCATGCGGGTGCGCAGGACCCACGGCTCGCCGGCCGCCGAGTGATTGGCGCGCCACTCCAGCAGGTCCTCGATGGTGGCGGCGCCGACCACCAGCTTGATCATGTGCAGGGCCATGGCGCTGGATAGGGCGCTGGGGTCAGGTTGGGAAGTGCGGCTACTCGGCCCAGGCCGGCTTGCGGCGTTCCAGGAAGGCGCGGACGCCCTCCTGCCCTTCGGCGCCCACCCGGGCCGCGGCGATCCGGTGGGCAGTCAGTTCCATCAGGTCGCGGTCGATCACCCGGCCGGTGATGTCATCCACCAGGCGCTTGGAATCCTCCACCGCGCCCGGGGCGCAGGCGACGATGCCGACAGCGATGTGATGGGCGGTCACCCGCAAGGCGGCCGTATCCGCCACGGTCTCGCTGACAAGGCCGATCCTCTCGGCGTAGGCGGCGTCGAAGATGCGCGCGGTGGCGAACAGGGCCCGCGCCGCCCGCGGGCCGATCGCCTCGACGACGTAGGGGCTGATGGTGGCCGGGACGAGGCCCAGCTTGACCTCGGAGAAGCTGAACTTCGCATCGGCCGTGGCGATGGCCATGTCGCAGGCCGCCGCCAGCCCCGCGCCGCCGCCGAACGCGCCGCCCTCGACCAGGGCCACGGTCAGCGCCGGCAGGTCGCGCAGCGCCTTCAGCATCTTGGCCAGCTGCATGGCGTCGGCGCGGTTGTCCGACTCGGTCCGATCGACCGCCGCCCGCATCCAGTCCAGGTCCGCGCCGGCCGAGAACGTTCCGCCCGCGCCGCGGACGAACACCACCCGCACGCCCTCGGCGCCGGCCAGGGTATCGAAGGCCTCGGCCAGGGCGGAGATCAGCCCTTCGTCGAAAGCGTTCTTCTTCGCCGGCCGGTTCATGGTCACGGTGACCGCGCCGGCCCGGGTGGCGGAGATGTGCACAAGCTCGGTGGTGGCGCTGACGTCGGGAAACTCCACCAGCGGGTGGGCGATCTCGTTGGTCATGGCGCGGACTCCTTCGGCTGGTGGAGCGCAGCCATAGCCCTCGCGGTCCCGGGGCGCTACCCTCCCCGACGTGCCTGTCCTGCCCGAAATCCCGCTCGATTCGGCGCTCGCGCGGCTGTTCCGACAGCCGCGCGCCCGGGATCAGACGATCTGGTTCTCGGTGCCGGGCGGGTCCAAGCTGTTCGGCCAGGGCGACGCTTCCGACCAGCTCTATTTCGTGCGCACCGGCCGCCTGGGCGCATTCCGGCGCGAGGAGGGCCAGGAACCGCAGTTCCTGGGGATCATCCGTCCGGGAGAACCGGCCGGCGAGATGGCGCTGATCGCGGGCATTCCGCACTCGGCGGACGTCTATGCGCTGCGTGACTCCGAGATTTTCGCGGTGCCGAAGGAAGCATTCTTCGAGGCCTGTGACGCCGAGCCGGCGGTGATGATCGAGCTGGCCAAGCTGATGATCCTGCGCAGCCGCCAGACGGCGCGGCGGGGGCCCGTTGGGGAGCCGGCGGTGTTCGGCTTCGTACCCGTCGGCCGGCCCGGCGCTGTGCGGCCGATCGTGGAGCGCCTGGAGCGCGAGATCGCGGCCCTGGGCTATGCCGTGACCACCGTAGGCTCAGAAGCGGCCTCCGCCCCAACGGAGTGGTTCTCCGAGGTGGAGCGGGTGCACGACTTCGTCCTCTATGTCGCCGAGCGCGACGAGACGTCCTGGGCGCCGTTCGTGCCGCGCCAGGTGGACCGCCTGTTCCGGATCGGCCGCGGCGACCGGGCGGCCGAGCCGGAGCCGCCCCCGACCGGCGCGGCCACCCTGCAGGAGCAGGGGCTGGTCGACCTGATCCTCATGCAGCCGGCCGACGCCGCCCGGCCGCATGGGTCCGAGGCGTGGCTCGACGCCACCGCCGCGACCCGGATCTTCCACATCCGCCGAGGCGCCGCGCCCGACTTCCAGCGCATGGCCCGGGTCCTGACCGGCCAGTCGGTGGGATTGGTGCTCTCGGGCGGCGGCGCTCGGGCCTACGCCCACGTGGGCGCGATCAAGGCGCTTCGCGAGCGGAACGTGCCCATCGACTTCGTCGGCGGCGTGTCCATGGGCGCCATCGTCGGGGCAGGCCTGGCGATGGGATGGGGCGAGGCCGAGATGGACGCCCGCCTGCATGAGGCCTTCGTCGACACCAGCCCGCTGGACGACATCGCGCTACCCCTGCTGGCGATGACCCACGGGGTGAAGGTCAGCGATCGCCTGGCGCAGCACTTCGGCGAGACCCAGATCGCCGATCTGTGGCTGCCGTTCTTCTGTCTGTCGTCCAACCTGACCACCGGCGTCTACCAGCTCCACCGCCGCCACCTGCTGCGCCAGGCGCTGAGGGCCACCATTGCCCTGCCCGGCGTCATGCCGCCGGCGACGGACGGCGAGCATGTGCTGGTCGACGGGGCGGTGATGAAGAACTTCCCAGCCGACATCATGCGCGCCGCCCATCTGGGCCCCATCGTAGGCGTCGACGTGACCACCTCGCGCAGCATCACCGCCAAGGACGTGGCGCGGCCGTCATCGGTCTGGCGCTGGATCCGTTCCGGCCAGTGGCGGCTGGGCCCGCCGATCGTCTCGCTGCTGATGCGGACGGCCACCGTCTCCACCGGCCGCGACCTGGCCGCGGCGCGCGAGGCCACGGACGTGCTGATCCAGCCGGACGTGTCGAAGATCGAAATCCGCGACTGGGGCGCCTACGACGACGCGGTGGAGGCCGGCTATCGCGCCACGCTCGCGGCCCTCGACAAGCACACCCGGCCGATCCCCGAGCTGCGCCGGCGGCAGTCACTGCGCGAGCAGGCGGCGGGCGGCGCCACGCCCGTGGCCTTCATGGCCTCGGCGACGGCTGCGGCGGAATGAACCCTTGGCGCCCGCGGGATTCGCACCCCATATTCGATTTGTGTTCAACAACTGAAAGGAGGTGACCCAGTGTCTCATAGTGAAAGCCGCGCTGCGGTAGCCGCGACCTGGACCTCCGTATACGGGGTCCGCGCCTAGCCTTCGGGTTGGGAGTCGCGAACCGCGCAGCGGTCCGACTATGGAAAGGCCGTCCCAGCAATGGGGCGGCCTTTCGCTATTCAGGGCCGGCCGGGTTCGTTGTTCAGGCCGCGTCGGCCGCGCGTTGCGGGTCATCGAGCAACCGGATCAGGACCTCGATCAGCTCGGCCGGCTTGAAGGGCTTCGAGACGAACGCGGTCATCCCGGCGGCGCGGCAGGCCGCCTCGTCTTCCTTCATCGCATTGGCGGTCATGGCCACGATGGGGAGCTGCGCCGCCGGCCCTGGCAGGGCTCGGATCCGGCGCGTGGCCTCCAGGCCATCCATGACCGGCATGTGGACGTCCATCAGCACCATGTCGAAGGCGCGGCTGGCGGCCGCCTCGACGGCCTGCGCCCCGTCCCCCACGCGCTCCACCGTCACCCCGATCTGCCGCAGGATCTCGGTGGCGAGCATGGCGTTGATGTCATTGTCCTCGGCCAGCAGCATGTGCGCCGTCCGCGTGGGCCCCTCCCGGACCTCGACCGGCGGGGCCGACGGCCGGGGAAGCGACGCCGCGACCTCCAGATCGACCTCAAACCAGAACACCGCGCCGCCGCCCATATGGTCGGCCACGCCGATCCGACCGCCCATCAGTTCTATGAGCTGGCGCGATATCGCCAAGCCAAGGCCTGTCCCGCCGAACTTGCGGGTGGTGGAGTTGTCGGCCTGCTGGAAGGTCTGGAACAGCTTCGGCTTCTGCTCGTCCCGGACGCCGATGCCGGTGTCCTGAACTTCGACACGCAGGCGCAGGCGGCCCTGGGTGAGCGGTGTTCCCGTGGCCTCAAGGACCACATGGCCTCGCTCCGTGAACTTCACGCCGTTGACCATCAGGTTGAGCAGGACCTGGCGCAGGCGGGTCGGATCGCCCCGCAGCGGCTGGCGCGCGGCGGCGTCCACGAGGCAGGCGATCTCCAGCCTCTTCTCCGCGGCGCGCGGCGCCAGCAGGGCGACCGCGTCCTCGGCCAGGGCCTGGAACGAGAAGGCGATCGCCTCCACCTCCACCTTCCCCGCCTCGAGCTTCGAGATGTCGAGGATGTCGTCGATGATCCGAAGCAGGGCGTCGGCCGAGCTGCTCACGGTCTCGGCGAACCGCTGCTGGTCGGGGTCCAGGTCGGTGCGCAGCAGCAGTTCGTTCATGCCGATGATCCCGTTCATCGGCGTGCGGATCTCATGGCTCATGCTGGCCAGGAACTGCGACTTGGCGCGGTTGGCGGCCTCGGCGCGCAGTTCGGCTTCCTCCGAGGCCTCCAGCGCCGCGCGCAGCTCGCGCATGGCCGCGTTGCTCTGGATGCGATCGTTGACCGCGCCGGCGATGATCCGCCGGGTGGCCACCATGATCAGCAGGCTCGCCAGGGCGAAGGAGATCAAGGCGAAGGCGAGCCCCAAGGCCGACGCGCGCGACACGCCGGGCGCCGCCGCCACGATCACGCCGACCGCCGCGGGCGCCGCCGTGGCCACCCACAGTCGGCGCGACATCCAACCCACCGCGCCCGCGGTCGCCGACAGGGTGCCGACGGCCAGGGCCATGAAGACATAGACCGGCGCGCCGCCAACCTGCCACGCCAACGCGACGCCAGGCGCCATCCAGGTGACCGAGCGGAGGACGGCGAAGGCGGCCAGCCGGGTCAGGCCCGCGCTTTGCGGCGCGGTTTCGGCGCCGGGCAGCCAGCGCCGGTAGAGCGCCTGCAGGGCCAGGTCCAGGGCGAACGAGACCACCGCCCAGGGAGCCGCGAACCCGGGAAGGCCCAACGCCGCCGTGGCCCCGGCCGTCAGGCCCGTGAACGCCAGGGCGATCGGCCACGGCTGCTGCAGGCCCACCAGACTCGTCCGGTACGCCGACGGGGCGTCGCGCTCCGAGGTCGTCAGATTGAGGTCGGCAGGCAAGTTCGAACGTCCTGGGGCGGATATGGCGCGCGGGCGCGAGCCGAGCACCTTCGGACCCAGCGGTTAACCGCCGGTCGAGGGCGCGGCCCGGCACAGCGCCTACGCCCGGGACAGTTCGTCGCAGGCCGTCGCGGTTGGGGGGTGCACAAGCGCCGCCGATCCGCTATTCAGCCGCTGCAGGAGACGCTTTTCGGCCATGAGCCCGACCTCGTCCACGACCGCGCCGTTCGCCGCCGATCCCCGGATCGGCGCGATCGCGCGTGCGCCTGCCATGACCAAAATGACCATGATTATCACCCGCCACGCGGGGCGCCGGCGCACGTCTTAGGAGACGCCGCCACGATCGGAAGATCGAACGCCCCGCGCCCCAGGCCGCGGGGCTTTTTCATATGCGGCCATCCCAGACCCGGAAGGACCCGCACATGACCATTCGCCCCATGATCGCCGCCCAGCCCATGCCCAAGGCCAGCAGCCGCCACACTGTCGGGAGGCCCACCGATGCCAGAGGCTGAGTCGCCCGCGGAGGCCCTGCAGGTCTTCGTCTTCGCCACGCCGCACCCGCACGCGGCCCTCACCGCCATCGACGACGCCCTGGCCCGCTCGGCCGGCGAGCTGGCGGCCCTGCGCCTGAAGCCCGTGGGCCGGATCGTCGAGGCCACGCTCACCCTGCGCGGCCTCAGCGCCGCCGCCGCCCAGGCCATGGCCGACCGGCTGGCCGCCCAGGTGGGCGTCCACGCCCTGCGCCTCGAACACCTGCGGGGCCGGTCGTGAGCGGCGAGAAACGGAGCCTGCCTGAGCGGAAGTGGCTGTTCGTCCTGGAGATGGCGGCCGGCGGCGACCTGCTGCTGCGGGCGCTGTCGCCCTTCCCGGTCCAGGGAGCCGACGTCACCCGGGTCAACCTTCAGACCGACGGCGACCTGGCGCGACTGGAGATCGAGACCGGCGGCCTGGGCGCGCAGCGCGCCGAGCACCTGCGCACGCGGCTCCAGGCCCTGGCCGGGGTGCGGTCAGTGGCCTGCGGGTGGCGGTGACAACGTTGCAGTCGCCATTACCTCCGACGTCATGGACGCTGCGCGCCGCCCGGCTAAGCTCGCCACCATGATCAGCACCCACAAACCGGTCGGCGAGCATCTGCGGGACTGGCGCACACGCCGGCGGATGAGCCAGATGGACCTCGCCCTGGAGGCGGAGATCTCGACCCGGCACCTGAGTTTCGTGGAGACGGGGCGCGCGCAGCCCAGCCGCGAGATGCTGCTGCATCTCTCCGATCAGCTGGAGATCCCACTCCGCGAGCGCAACGTCATCCTGGTCGCCGCCGGCTTCGCGCCCGTCTTCCCGGAGCGCAGCCTGGAGGACCCGCAGCTGGCCGCGGCGCGCCGGGCGGTGGACGTGATCCTGAAGGCGCACGAGCCCTACCCGGCCCTGGTGGTCGACCTGCGCTGGAACCTGGTGGCCGCCAACGCCGCCATCGAACCCCTGCTGGCCGGCGTGGACCCCTATCTGTTGGCCGGACCGGTCAACGTCATGCGCCTGTCGCTGCACCCCAAGGGCCTGGCGCCGCGGATCGCCAATCTGGGCGAATGGCACGCGCACGCCCTGGAGCGCCTGCGCCGGCAGGCCGAACTGACCGCCGATCCGGGCCTGCTGGCGCTGATCGAGGAGATCCGCGGCTATCCGAAGCCGCCCGCGCCCGACCGGCGCCCCGAGGACTTCGGCAATGTGGTGATCCCCTTCCAGCTCATGGTCGGCGACACGCTGCTGTCGATGTTCGGCACGACGACGGTGTTCGGGACGCCGGTCGACATCACCCTGTCGGAGCTCACGCTGGAGACCTTCTTCCCCGCCGACGCGGCGACGGGCGAGGTCCTAAGGCTGGCTCACGAGGCCCGCCAGGCGGCTTAGAGCGCGACGCAGGCCGCGGGCGGCAACACCACGACGGGGTCCTGCTTGAACTTGCTGCGGTAGGCGATGCGCACGGCTTCGACCTTCCCGTGGCTGTCGCCGCTGGCCGGCAGCACCACCAGCACCACCTTCGACGCCTCGCGGATCATCCGGTTCTCGGAACCCTTCCACTGGCCGCCTCCGCGCACGACGGTGACGCCGTCGGGGAAGCGCGGGGTGACCTCCTGATCGACAAAGCGGCTCAGGTCGCGCTCGGCCGGCGCGGCGGGCGTCTTGCCGCCCAGGAACAGTTGCGCGGTTTGCAGCGACGCCTGACCGACCGGGCAGCCCTGCGGCTTGGGCGCGCTCATGCACCCCGCCAGGCCCAGCATCAGGATCGCGGCCCCCGCCAGTCTCATCCCCCGACCAGCTCCCGACCGATCAGGAAGCGGCGGATTTCGTTGGTGCCCGCGCCGATGTCGTAGAGTTTGGCGTCACGCAGCAGGCGTTCCACCGGAAACTCCCTGGTGTAGCCCGCACCGCCCAGCGCCTGGATCGCCTCCAGCGACACCTTCACTGCGTTCTCGCTCGCCATCAGGATGGCTCCAGCCGCATCGAACCTGGTCGTCTGGCCCGCGTCGCAGGCCTTCGCCACAGCATAGACATAAGCCCGCGCCGAATTCAGTGCGACATACATGTCGGCGATCTTGCCCTGCATGAGCTGGAACGAGCCGATCGGCTTCCCGAACTGCCGGCGCTCGCGCACGTAGGGCAGCACCACATCGAGGCAGGCCTGCATGATCCCCAGCGGCCCGCCGGAGAGCACCGTGCGCTCGTAGTCCAGGCCGCTCATCAGCACGCCCGCGCCGCCGTTCTCGGGGCCCATGACGTTCTCTTCGGGGATCTCGCAGTCCTCGAACACAAGCTCGGCGGTGTCGGAGCCGCGCATGCCCATCTTGTCCAGCTTCCGGGAGACGCTGAAGCCCTTGAAGCCCTTCTCGACGATGAAGGTGGTGATGCCTCGCGAGGCCTCGTCGGGGGCGGTCTTGGCATAGACCACCAGGGTGTCGGCGTGCGGCGCATTGGTGATCCAGAACTTCGTGCCGTTCAGGACGTAGCGGTCACCGCGCTTCTCGGCCTTGAGCTTCATGGAGACCACGTCCGAGCCCGAGCCGGCCTCGCTCATGGCCAGCGAGCCCACGTGCTCGCCGCTGATCAGTTTCGGCAGGTAGCGCTGCTTCTGCTCAGGGCTGCCCCAGCGGCGCAGCTGGTTCACGCAGAGGTTGGAATGGGCGCCGTAGCTCAAGCCCACCGAGGCCGAGGCGCGGGACACTTCCTCCATGGCCACCACGTGCTCGAGGTAGCCCAGGCCCAGGCCGCCATACTCCTCGTCCACCGTGATCCCGTGCAGGCCCAGGTCGCCCATCTGGGGCCAGAGCTGGCGCGGGAAGGTGTTGGTGGCGTCGATCTCGGCCGCCAGCGGCGCGATTTTGTCGGCGGCGAAGCGGGCAGTGGTTTCGCGGATGGCGTCGGCGGCCTCGCCGAGGCCGAACTCCATCTGGGGGCCGTGGTTCGGGATCATGCGGCGCTGTTAGCACGCGGCGCCCGAGGCCACAAAAGCGCTAGTCGCTCTCGGCTTCCCGGCCCAGCCTCTGCAGGAGGCGGAACACCGACACGACCACGAACCCGACCCCGGCCAGGCCCGCGGGCCAAGCCACCATCAGGGGCGTCACAAAGCCACCGGCCGGCGCGACGCGGGCGTTGAGGCCCCAGAAGATGCCGAAGCCGAAGAAGGCCAGGCCCAGCAAGGCCAGCAGCAGGTCCCAGACCACCGAGACTTCTTTCGGGCGCGGCGCGGGACGCTCGCGCGCCGGAATGAATTCGCGGGGCTCCGCCTCGGGCGGCGCGGCCGGTTCCGGCGGAGCGTCGAAGGCGGCTGGCGCGCGCGGGATATCCAGCTCGGCGTCCAGGATCGACACCGGCTCAGGCTCGAACATCGGCGGTTCGAGGACCGTCGGCTGCTCCGGTTCCGGCTCGGGCTCGCGGGCGACCTCCGGCTCGGGCTCGGGCTCGGGTTCGGGTTCCGGTTCCGGTTCCGGTTCCGGTTCCGGTTCCGGCTCCAGATGAGCGGTGATCGGCGGCGCGAAGTCGGCCTGGGGCCGCACATCGGTCAACGGCTCGGCGTCGCCGTCATCGTCGGCGAAGATGCTGTCGACCTCGGCCTCAATGATCGCGTCCGGCTCGGCTTCGACGTCGACGACAGCCGGGGGCGGCTCAGCCTCCAGCTCCGGCTCTTCGCCCGGGTCGGGGAAGATCGTCTCCAGCCGGGCGCTGATCGCTTCGGCGGCAGCCGTCACGGCCGCGACCGGTTCGGGCGTGGGCTCGGGCGGCGGCGCGGGGAAGGCTTCCTCCAGCGTCGCCTCGCGGCGCACAGTCACCTTGCCGCCTTCGAACGAGGTTTCCAGCTCCACCGGACGGCGCAAGGGCACCAGGTCGAGGGCGTCCAGATCGATGATCGGACGGATCATGGGCGACGGCGCGGGCGCGAAGTCGTCCCCCGGCGGGGTCAGGAACAGCGCCTTCTCGGAGGCCCGGCGGCGGACCAGCGTGTCGACGACGATGCGCTCGCCCTCGAAGTCCGCCTTGCGCCACAGCTCCATGGCGCAGGCCGCCTGCACGGCGGAGCCGGCGTTCAGGCGCTTCAGCACCTGGCTGCGGCGGAAATTGTCGAGGCCGATGTTGAACGCGAAGCTGCAGATCGCGTCGAACTGGTTCTGGCTCAGGGGCGCGTAGAGGTTCTCGTTCACCGCGTGCTGCACGCTGATCAGGTCATAGACCAGCAGGGCCTCGGCGTCGGATTCGCTGACTTCCGCCCCTTCGCGAGCGGTCAGCGTATGGCCATAGCCGATCATCCAGCGCCCGTCGGGCAGCTGGGCGGCGTGTCGGCGGTAGCCCTCGAACCTTTTGATCAGCTCGATGGCCGCCCGGGAAACGCGGTGGCGCGAGAGCATGGCTCCCAATCGTCCCAAATCGGCACAGGCGGCGCGCGCCTGAGGGGATCAGGCGCAAACCTGACGCCAGTTACAACAGGATGAGGCTCGCCAGTCCCAGAAAAGACAGGAAACCCATGAGGTCCGTGACGAAAGTTACGAACACGGACGAGGAGACCGCCGGGTCCCGCCCGAAGCGTTCGAGTGTGAGCGGCGCCAGCACCCCGGCGACGGCGGCCAGGAAGATGTTGACGATCAGCGCCAGGCCGATGGTCACCGACAGCCGCAGGTCCTGGAAGAAGACGAAGGTCGCGATCGCCATGATCAGGCCCACAACCGCGCCGTTGGCCAGGCCCACGGTCATCTCGCGCCCCACGATTCGCATCGAGTTGGCCGCTGTCAGCTCGCGGCTGGCCAGGGCGCGCACCGCGACGGCCAGGGCCTGGGTCCCGGCGTTGCCGCCCACCGAGGCGACGATGGGCATCAGTATGGCCAGCGTGACCAGCTTGGCGATCTCGTCCTGGTAGACATTGATCGCCTGGACCGCGACCGCCTCGGTCGCCAGGTTCAGCACCAGCCACGGCAGCCGCGAGCGCACGATGTCCCAGACGCCGGCGTCGCGGCCCGCATCCGACACGCCGGCCAGGGCCAGGATGTCCTCCTCGCCCTCCTCCTGAATGACGCCCACGATGTCGTCGACAGTGATCTGGCCCACCAGCCGCCCGGCCGCGTCGATCACGGGAGCCGAGATCAAGTGGTACTTGTCGAAGATGTAGGCGACCTCTTCCTGGTCGAGGTCGACGGTGATTTCCGTCACCGGCTCCATGATCTGGGCCAGCGGGGTCGATCGGCCCGTGCGCAGCAGGTGGCTGACCGGCACGGCGCCCACCGGCTTGTAGGTCGGGTCGACCACATAGACGTCGAAGAACAGCTCGGGCAGCTCGTCCGATTCCTTGCGGAAGTGGTCGATGGCCTGGCCCACGGTCCAGAACTGGGGCGCGGCGACCACCTCGCGCTGCATCAGGCGGCCGGCGGTCTCCTCCCCGTAGGACAGCGTGCTCTCGATGGCCGCCCGGTCGTGCTCGGGCATGGCGGCCATGACTTCGGCGCGCTTGTCATCCTCCAGGTCATCGACGACGTCGGCGGCGTCGTCCGATTCCATCTCGCCGATGGCCTTGGCCAGCGTCGCCGAGGGGACGTGCTCCAGCACCTCCTCGCGGATTTCGCTGTCCAGTTCGGACAGGATCTCGGCCAGGGTCTGGGGATCGAGATGTGGAACCAATTCCTCCCGCGCGCCGGCGGAGAGGAAGCCCATGAGGTCGGCCACGTCGGCCGGGTGCAGCGCCGCCAGCAGTTCGCGCAGGCGTTCGGCGTCGCCACGGTCCAGGGCGTCGGCGACGTCCGATACGAATTCCGGATTAAGCGCGTAGTCGTCTTCGAGAGCGAGGTCTTCGAGGTCTTCCTCGACATCCGCGACGTCGGCGAGATCGTCCGTTTCGCGTGCCATGCGGACCTCCCCAACTATCTGTCGACGGCTTTGCTCGTTCCGAAGTTAAGGCCCTGATTCAGCGACGGATCGCAATCAGCATCTCGGACCGATCACTTGGGCCAAAGACGTTTGCGAGCGAACGCATGACCCGAACCGGATTTCAAGTAGGTCTCAAAGGCCGCAGCTTGCTCCTGCTCGGAGAAGGCGACGTAGGTGACCATCTTCCAGGGCCGATGTTTCGACGTGTGCGGCGACTTGCCGTCATTGTGGTCGCGGAGTCGGGCGCGAAGATCCGACGTCACGCCGACGTAGCGCTTCGCAGGATGTCCCAAGCTCTCAAGGAGATAAACGTAGTGCAGCAGAGCCACTCCTGGCGACCGGCCCTGCTACGCCAAGGCTTCGCAGGGCATCCTGCTTCGCCTCGACCCACCTCGTCTAATCCTGCGAAGCCCATGGGGCGAAGCAGGATGGTGCGGTCGAGAAGACTCGAACTTCCACGGGTTGCCCCACAGCGACCTCAACGCTGCGCGTCTACCAATTCCGCCACGACCGCTCGTGGTGAGGCGCGGCAACTATCAAAC
>Ga0255338_1002835_pt1 | contig 23150 bp, 13 predicted proteins | sample MeOH1_35cm_T4_19_FD_203715 | JGI IMG/M metagenome (GOLD analysis project Ga0255338, IMG submission 203715) | Sandy soil microbial communities from University of British Columbia, Vancouver, Canada - MeOH1_35cm_T4_195 | ecosystem: Engineered > Artificial ecosystem > Sand microcosm > Unclassified ...
GAAGCCGTGCCCGTGCCGCCGGGCCCGGTCGAGACCGCCGAGACGGAGGCGCTGCGCCGCGCCATCGTGTCGCAGTTCGACCAGTACGTGAAGCTCAACAAGAAGATCCCGCCCGAGATCCTGACCTCGCTGTCGGGCATCGACGAGCCCGGCCGCCTGGCCGACACCATCGCCGCGCACCTGCCGATCAAGCTCGAGCAGAAGCAGAAGATCCTCGAGATGGTGAACGTCACCGAGCGCCTCGAGAGCCTGCTGTCGCAGCTCGAGGGCGAGATCGACATCCTGCAGGTCGAAAAGCGCATCCGCGGCCGCGTCAAGCGCCAGATGGAGAAGAGCCAGCGCGAGTACTACCTGAACGAGCAGGTCAAGGCCATCCAGAAGGAACTGGGCGAGGGCGAAGAGGGCGCCGACCTGGAAGAGCTCGACAAGCGCATCAAGGCCGCGCGCATGCCGAAGGAAGCCAAGAAGAAGGCCGACGCCGAATTCAAGAAGCTCAAGCTGATGTCGCCGATGTCGGCCGAAGCCACCGTCGTGCGCAACTACATCGACACGCTGGTCAACCTGCCGTGGCGCAAGAAGAGCAAGGTCAACAACGACCTCGCCAACGCCGAGCGCGTGCTCGACGAAGACCACTATGGCCTGGAGAAGGTCAAGGAACGCATTCTCGAGTACCTCGCGGTGCAACAGCGCGTGGACAAGGTGAAGGCGCCGATCCTGTGCCTGGTCGGGCCTCCCGGCGTGGGCAAGACCTCGCTCGGGCAGTCGGTGGCGCGCGCCACGAACCGCAAGTTCGTGCGCATGGCGCTGGGCGGCGTGCGCGACGAGGCCGAGATCCGCGGCCACCGCAGGACCTACATCGGCTCGATGCCGGGCAAGATCCTGCAGAGCTTGTCCAAGGTCGGCGTGCGCAATCCGCTCTTCCTGCTCGACGAAATCGACAAGATGGGCATGGACTTCCGCGGCGATCCTTCGTCGGCGCTGCTCGAGGTGCTGGACCCGGAACAGAACCACACGTTCCAGGACCACTACATCGAAGTGGACTTCGACCTGTCCGACGTGATGTTCGTGGCGACCTCGAACTCGCTGAACATCCCGCCGCCGCTGCTGGACCGCATGGAAGTGATCCGCCTCTCCGGCTACACCGAAGAGGAAAAGGTCAACATCGCCCAGCGCTACCTGCTGCCCAAGCAGATCAAGAACAATGGTCTGAAGGCAGGCGAGATCGAAGTCAGCGAGGAAGCGCTGCGCGACATCATCCGCTACTACACGCGGGAAGCGGGCGTGCGCTCGCTCGAGCGTGAAGTGTCGAAGATCGCGCGCAAGGTGGTGAAGCTGCTGCTGCTCAAGAAGGAATCGGGCACGGTCAAGGTGGCCTCGGACAACCTCGACAAGTTCCTCGGCGTGCGCAAGTACGACTTCGGCCTGGCCGGCAAGGAAAACCAGGTCGGCCAGGTGACTGGCCTGGCGTGGACCGAGGTGGGCGGCGACCTGCTGACCATCGAAGCCGCGATCATGCCGGGCAAGGGCAACATCACGCGCACCGGCTCGCTCGGCGACGTGATGAAGGAGTCGGTCGAGGCGGCCCGCTCGGTGGTGCGCTCGCGCGCCCGCCGCCTGGGCATCCCGGACGAGATGTTCGAGAAGCGCGACATCCACATCCACGTGCCCGAAGGCGCCACGCCCAAGGACGGTCCTTCGGCCGGCGGCGCCATGACCACGGCGCTGGTGTCGGTGCTGACGGGCATCCCGGTGCGCGCCGACGTGGCCATGACCGGCGAGATCACGCTGCGCGGCGAAGTGCTGCCGATCGGCGGCCTCAAGGAGAAGCTGCTGGCGGCCCATCGCGGCGGCATCAAGCTGGTGCTGATCCCCGAGGAGAACGTGAAGGATCTGGCCGAGATCCCGGACAACGTCAAGAACGCCATCGAGATCATCCCGGTGCGCTGGATCGACAAGGTCCTGGAACTGGCGCTCGAGCGCAAGCCCGAGCCGCTGCCCGAGGAAGTGGCCAAGCCCGCCGACGTGGCGGACAAGGCCGCGGCCAAGGTCGAGATGATCCATCACTGACATCGCAGGGGCCCGCTGTCCGGGGCCCCGCCGCATGACGGCAGCACGAGACGCCGCGGGTTTTGCCCGCGGCGTTTTTCATTGCGCGCAGGCATCGCGCAGGTCGGCGCGCACGACCATCGCGCAGGGTTGCGCGGGGTTGTTTACGGGGCTTTCACGCGGCCCGTACGCGGCTTTTGCGCCGCCCGATGCGGCCATGAAGAATGCTTGGCAAAACGGCGACGCCTGTATTACACTTGCGGCCTCGCAACGCAAACAGCAGTAAGTGCTCTGATATGTGCGCGGCGATACATGCAGATTCGCGGTACGAGCGGGTGCTTAGCTCAGTTGGTAGAGCGGCGCCCTTACAAGGCGTAGGTCGGGGGTTCGAGCCCCTCAGCACCCACCACGCTCGGGGCCTCGGACGCCTCGCCGTCTCTCGCCTCTTCGGTCTCGTCGCGACGAAGAACAGCGCGCAAGAGCACGGCCGCACCGAATCCAGGAGTGGTAGTTCAGTTGGTTAGAATACCGGCCTGTCACGCCGGGGGTCGCGGGTTCGAGCCCCGTCCACTCCGCCAAACAAGCAGTGAGCAGAACGTCAGCAGAACGGGCCCTTAGCGGCCCGTTCTGCTTTGCGGCGTCCGCCGGCTTTCCCCGTTCCCGAGCGGATCCGCGCGCAACCGCGCAATGGCGGGCCGTAAATCGCGTGAAGCGTGCCGCTCCTGATAGAATCCCGGAGTTTGCCGTTCGTACCAACCCTTCTCCTGAGTCCGCATGCTTGATTTCGTACGCAACAACCGCCGCTTGATGCTTCTGCTGCTGCTGGTGCTTGTCTTCCCGTCGTTCGTATTCTTCGGCGTGGAAAGCTACTCGCGCTTCATGGACAGCTCGCACGACGCAGCCAAGGTCGACGGCCGCGCGATCACCACGCAGGAAGTCGACAACGTCGTGCGCGACCAGAGCGAGCGCATGCGCCAGGTGCTCGGCCCCAACTATGACCCGCGCCAGTTCGAAGGCGCGCAGGCCCGCCAGCAGGTGCTCGACCAGCTCATCCTGCAGCGCGTGGTGGCCAACGACGTCGCCAACAAGCATCTGACGGTGTCCGACGTGGCGCTCCAGCAAGCCATCTACAGCATCCCGGCGATCGCCAGCCTGCCCAAGCAGGCCGACGGCCGCCTCGAGCCCAAGCCCTATCTCGAACTGCTGGCGCAGCAGGGCCTCACGCCCGAGCAGCTCGAGGCGCGCATGCGCTTCGACCTCGCCACGCAGCAGCTCGGCGGCTCGATCGGCGCCACGGCCTTCGTGCCCAAGTCGCTGCTCGACCGCCTGATCGCCATCCGCGACCAGCAGCGCGACGTGCAGGTGCTGCAGTTCAAGCCGGCCGATTTCGCCGCCAAGGTCACGCCCGACGAAGCCGCGCTGAAGGCGTACTACGAAAGCCACAAGACGCAGTTCGCCGTGCCCGAGCAGGCCAAGGTCGAATACCTGGTGCTGTCGGCCGACGCGCTGGCCGCCTCGACGCCGGTCACGCCCGAGGAGCTCAAGTCCTACTACGACAGCAACATCGCGCGCTTTCGCACCGACGAGCAGCGCCGCGCCAGCCATATCCTGATCGCCTCGCCCAAGGACGCGCCGGCGGCGGACCGCAAGGCCGCCCAGGAAAAGGCGGCCAAGCTGCTGGAAGACCTGCGCAAGCATCCGGAAACCTTCGCCGACGTGGCGCGCAAGGAATCGAAGGATCCGGGCTCGGCGGAGAAGGGCGGCGACCTCGGCTTCATGGGCCGCGGCGCGCTGGTCAAGCCGTTCGAGGACGCCATGTTCTCGCTCAAGGAAGGCCAGCTCAGCGATGTGGTGGAAACCGACTACGGCTACCACATCATCAAGCTCACCGGCATCAAGCCGGCCGAGACCAAGCCGCTCGACCAGGTCCGCACCGACCTCGAAGCCGAACTGCGCAAGCAGCTTGCCGCCAAGAAGTTCACCGAACTGGCCGACGCGTTCGGCAACACGGTCTATGAGCAGTCCGACAGCCTCAAGTCCGCCGCCGACAAGTTCAAGCTGACCATCCAGACCGCCGACGGCGTGACGCGCGAGCCGAACCCGGCGCTGGGCGCGCAGAACCCGCTCAACAACGACAAGCTGCTCAAGGCGCTGTTCAGCGAGGACTCGCTCAAGAACAAGCGCAACACCGAAGCCGTGCAGGTCGCGCCCAACATGCTGGTGGCGGCGCGCATCGTCGACTACCGCCCGGCCACCACGCGCAAGTTCGAAGACGTGCAGGCCAAGGTGCGCGAAGGCTACATCGCGCAGCAGGCCGCCGAGCTGGCCGACAAGGAAGGCGCGGCGCGCCTGGAAGCGCTCAAGAAGAGCGGCGCCGCCGAAGGCTTCGGCCCGGTGCTCACGGTGTCGCGCGCCAAGCCCGAGAACCTGCCGCCCAAGGCGCTGGAAGCCGTGATGCGCGCCGACGTCGCCAAGCTGCCCGCGCTGGTCGGCGTCGACCTCGGCGCGGACGGTTATGCCATCTATCGCATCGCCAAGGTCAGTCAGCCCGCGCAGGTGGACCCCGCGCAGCGCCAGGGCGAGGCCCAGCAGCTGGCGCAGATGGCCGGCCAGACCGAGCTCGAAGCGTTCTATGACAGCCTGAAGGCGGCAGCGAAGGTGAAGGTGCTCAAGCCCGTCGCCGCGGCCGCGAGCGAGGCCGCCGCGCAGTAAGGATTGCCGGCCGGCGTCTTCGCACGCCACTGGTTTGCTCCCCTCTCCCGCGTGCGGGAGAGGGGAGCAAACCGGCAGCAAGACGACCCATCGGCACAAAGCCGGAGGCGCCCCAGCGGGCGCCTCTTTTTCATTCCGGCAGTCGTATGCCCTAGCGCTCGGCGGCGCGCGCCGCCGGCGCCTTCAGCTTCAGCAGCGGCCTGAGTTGCGGCCACACCGTATCGAGCAGCGTGCCCTGCGCCTGCGCCGTGGGATGCATGCGGTCCTGCTGGAACCAGTCCGGCCGGGCGATGACCCCTTCGAGCAGGAACGGCACCAGCCGCGTCTTGTACTCGCCGGCCAGCTTCGGGTAGAGCGCGAAAAAGCGTTCCGTGTAGTCCGGCCCGTAGTTGGGCGGGATGCGCATGCCGACCAGCAGCACGCCGGCCCGGGCCTGCTGCGCGCCGGTGACGATGCTGCGCAGGTTGGCCTCGGTGGTCTGCAGCGGCAGGCCGCGCAGCGCATCGTTGGCGCCGAGCTCCACGATCACCACGGCGGGGTGGTGGCGCGCCAGCAGGTCGGGCAGGCGGGTCTTGCCGCCCACGGTGGTCTCGCCGCTGATGCTGGCGTTCACGACGCTATAATCGAGGCGCTCGGCGCGCAGCCGGGCTTCCATCAGCTTGACCCAGCCCGCGTCGCGCGCGATGCCATACTCCGCGGACAGGCTGTCGCCCAGCACCAGGATGGCCGGCGCCGAGGCCGCCGCCGCCGTCAAGGGCAGCAGCGTGGCCGCACACAGCGCCAGCCCCAGCTTGCGCCAACCGCACCAGAACTTCTTGCTCATGTCTTCTTCCATTCTTGCAGTCGAGTCATTAGGAAAGACCGTAGCCGACACGACCGGTTCGCTGACGATTCTGCATGACGTCACGTTTTCCGTCACGCGCGGCGAAACGCTGGCCATCGTGGGAGCCTCCGGCTCGGGCAAGTCGACGCTGCTGGGCCTGCTGGCCGGCCTCGATCTGCCCACCACGGGCACGGTCCGGCTCAACGGCCAGGACCTGTTCCAGCTCGACGAGGACCAGCGCGCGGCGCAGCGCGGCCGCCACGTCGGCTTCGTGTTCCAGTCGTTCCAGCTGGTCGGCCACCTGACCGCGCTGGAGAACGTGATGCTGCCGCTGGAGCTGCGCGGCGAGACCGAAGGCGTGCGCGAACGCGCGGCCGACATGCTGGCGCGCGTCGGCCTGGGCGGGCGTCTTTCGCATTATCCGCGCACGCTGTCCGGCGGCGAGCAGCAGCGCGTGGCGCTGGCGCGCGCGTTCGTGGCGCGCCCGGACATCCTGTTCGCCGACGAGCCCACCGGCAGCCTCGACACCGCCACCGGCGAGGCCGTGATCGCGCTGATGTTCGAACTCAACCGCGATGCCGGCTCGACCCTGGTGCTGGTCACGCACGACCGCTCGGTGGCGGCGCGCTGCGGGCGCGTCCTGACCATCGAGGCCGGGCGCGTGGCCAGCGACGAGTTGATGGCGGCGCCGGTCTGAGCCGGCGGCGAACGAGACGCGCGGGAGGTCCGGGAAGTCAGGCGGTGCAGGAAAACTAGGCCATGCCCAGCGCGGCGCGCGCGCGGGCGATCAGGCCGCTGGTGGAGGCGTCGTGCGGCGCCGGCGCGGCCACCGCGCCGGTCAGCTCGGCTTCGATCGGCTTGGCCAGGATCTTGCCCAGCTCCACGCCCCACTGGTCGAACGAATTGATGTTCCACACCACGCCCTGCACGAAGGTGCGGTGCTCGTACAGCGCGATCAGCGCGCCGAGCGCATGCGGCGTGATGTCTTCCATCAGCAGCGTGTTGCTGGGCCGGTTGCCTTCGAACACCATATGCGCGATGCGCACCTCGTCGGTCATGCCGGCGGCGCGCAGCTCGTCGGCGCTGCGCCCGCGCATCAGCGCCTCGCCCTGCGCGAAGCAGTTGGCCAGCAGCTTGGCATGGTGGCCGGGCAGCTCGCGCGGCGGCCGCAGCGGCGCCACGAAATCCACCGGCACGATCTGCGAGCCCTGGTGGATCAGCTGGAAATACGCATGCTGGCCGTTGGTGCCGGCCGAGCCCCACACCACCGGCGCGGTATGCGCGCGCACCGGGCGGCCGTCGAGCTGGACCGACTTGCCGTTGCTCTCCATCTCCAGTTGCTGGAGGAAGGCGGGAAACAGTTCCAGCGAGGTCGAGTAGGGCGCCATGCAGCTGGTCGGCATGCCGAAGAAATCGCGGTACCAGATGCCGATCATGGCCAGCACCACCGGCATGTTGCGCGCCAGCGGCGCGCCGGCGAAATGCTCGTCCATCGAGCGGCCGCCGGCCAGCAGGTCGGCGAAGGCATCGTAGCCGACCGCCAGCGCGATCGACAGGCCCACCGAGGACCACAGCGAGAAGCGCCCGCCGATCCAGTCCCAGAATTCGAACATGTGCGCCGGGTCGATGCCGAACGCGCGCACCGCCTCCACGTTGGTCGACACCGCGGCGAAGTGGCTGGCCAGTTGCGCCTGGCTCACGCCGCGCGACAGGAACCACGCGCGCGCGCTGTTGGCGTTGGCCATCGTCTCAAGCGTGGTGAAGGTCTTGGAGCAGACGATCACCAGGGTCTGCTCCGGGTCCAGCCGCGCCAGCGTCTCGGCCAGTTCGGTGCCGTCCACGTTGGAGACGAAATGCATGCGCGGCCCGCCGTCGGCCAGGTGCGACAGCGCCCGGCACACCATGCGCGGGCCCAGGTCCGAGCCGCCGATGCCGATGTTGATGACGTCGGTGATGCGCTTGCCGGTGGCGCCGGTCCATTCGCCGCCGCGCACCCGTTCGGAAAACACGCGCATGCGCTCGAGCACGGCATGGATCGCTGGCGTCACCGGCTTGCCGTCCACCTCGAAGGTGGTGCCGGGGCAGGCGCGCAGCGCGATGTGCAGCACCGCGCGGTCCTCGGTGGCGTTGATGTGGTCGCCGGCGAACATGGCGTCGCGGCGGCGGGCCACGCCGGCCTCGTCGGCCAGTTGCATCAGCAGCGCGAAGGTCTGCGGCGTGATGCGGTTCTTGGCGTAGTCGAGGTACAGGCCGGCGGCTTCCAGTGAGAATTGCGCGGCACGCTGGCTGGCATCGTCGGCATCGAACCAGTCGCGCATGGGGGTGTCGCGGATGGTCTCGTGGTGTTGCAGGAGGGAGCGCCAGGCGTGGAAATCAGTGGGCATGCGTGCGGAATTCTCTGGAGATTCTTTGATATGCAGTGCGGAAACCGGCCGGCGGCGCCGCGCATGAAGTATAGCGCCGCCACATGACGTGTTTTCGCCAAATAGCGGCAATAGACGGCATTGCTTCGTATTTCGAAACACTACCAAATAGGGGTATGGCGCGCTGTCGGTGCGTGGCTGACATTCAGCGCGCGCGGCCGAGCCTCCGCGCCAGCATGCGCAGCGCCGGTTCGCCGCCGGCCACGCACACGCCGCCGGCGCAGATCACGGCCACGCCCAGCGCCGTGATCCAGTCCGGCAACTGGCCGAAAGCCAGGTAGCCGATGGCGGTGGCCGACAGGATCTGCAGATAAAGAAAGGGGCTGAGGAACGATGCGTCCGCGTACTGGAACGCGCGGATCACGAAGTAGTGCCCGATCGAGCCGGTGATGCCGGTGCTCAGCAGCAGGCCCGCCTGCAGCGGCGTGGGCACCGACTCGAACCAGAAGAACGGCACCAGCGCGGTGGTCAGCGCCGCGCCGGTGACGCCGCTCTGGATCAGCGTGGTCATGGGCGCATCGTGCGCGGCGATGCGCCGCGTCAGCATCTGCATCAGCGCGAACACCAGCGCCGACAGCAGGCCCAGCGCGATGCCCGGCCCGCTCAGCTCGCCGCCGGGGCGCACCACCACCAGCATGCCGGCGAAGCCGACCGCCACGCCGCTCCAGCGGCTGGCGCGCGCGTGAAAGCCGGGGCGCTCGCCGAGCAGCCACGGCGACAGCGCCACCACGAACAGCGGCGCGCAGAAATTGAGCGCGGTGGCCTCGGCCAGCGGCATCAGCCGGAGCACGCTGAAGAACACCAGCGTGGATACCAGCATCAGGCCGCCGCGCAGCCATTGCAGGGCCGGCTTCGCCGGGCGGCGCTGCGCGCGGAAGCGCGCCGGCCCCAGCAGCAGGAAGATCGCCGCCACGTGGCCCACGTAGCGCACCCAGGCCACGCCCATCACCGGCAGGCCCTGCTGGGTCAGCATCTTGCTGCTGGCGTCGAGCAGGCTCAGGATCCACTGGCCCAGCACCAGCAGCGCCACGCCGGTCAGCAACTGGCGGCGGGCCGTGGCGGGCGCGGCGACGGATGCCGCGCTGGATGCAGCAGCGGAACCGGCCGGCGCCAGCGGCGCGGCGCGCTCGGCGGCGTCGCTCATGCGCGGCCCGGCTGCCGCAGCAGGTCGTTGAACAGCGCGCGCAGCGGCAGGTAGAGCTCGCTGGCGGTCAGCCCGGCCGGCCCGATGCCGTCGGCCACCAGGCGGTCGGCGGCGCGCCCGTGCAGCCATACCGCGGCCTGCGCGGCCTGCAGCGGCGGCATGCCCTGCGCCAGCAGCGCGCCGGCCATGCCGGCCAGCACGTCGCCGGTGCCGGCGGTGGCCAGGCCCGCGTTGCCGGTCGGGTTGACCGACAGCGCCACGCCGCCGGCCGCGTCGGGCGGTGCCGCGATCACCGTGCCGGAGCCCTTGAGCACCACCACCGCCTGCCACTGCGCCGCCAGCGCGCGCGCCGCGGCGAGGCGGTCGCGCTGGATCTCGGCCACGCTCAGGCCGGCCAGGCGCGCGGCTTCGAGCGGGTGCGGCGTCATCACGCGCACCGCCGCGCTGCCGGCCAGCAGCGCGGCCAGCGCGGGGTCGGCGGCCAGCAGGTTGAGCGCGTCGGCGTCCAATACCAGCGCCGGCGGTTCGGCCGCCGCCGCGCAGCCGTGCAGCAGTTGCGCGAGCTGCTTGCGCGCCGCCGTGCCGGTGCCCATGCCGGGGCCGATCACCAGCGCGTTCATGGCGGACAGGTCGACCTCCGCGATCGGGTGCAGCATCAGTTCCGGATGCACCGGATCGAGCAGCGGCGCCGGCTGCGCCAGGAAGGCGATGTGCACGCGCCCGGCGCCGAGGTGCTGCGCGGCGCGCGCGCCCAGCAGCGGCGCGCCGGTCATGCCCACGCCGCCGCCGATCACCGCCAGCGAGCCGAAGCTGCCCTTGTTGGTGGCATGCCGGCGCGCCGGCAGCGCCGCGGCGAACGAGGCCGGCACGTTGACCGTGGCGCACGCATGCTCGGCCGGCGGATAGATCAGGTCGAGCGGGGCGATGTCCACCTCGCCCGCGCAGTCGCGGCCGTCCAGCGTCAGCAGGCCCGGCTTGGCGCCGATGAAGGTCAGCGTGCGGCACGCGCATACCGCCGGCGCGCCGGCGCCGGTGTCGGCGAACAGGCCGCTGGGAATGTCGAGGGCGAACACCGGCAGCCCGGCGCCGTTGAGATGCGCGATCCACTGCGCGACGTAGCCGTCGGCGGGGCGGTTGAGGCCGATGCCGAGCAGGCCGTCGACCAGCGCGCGGGTCTCGGCCGGCAGCGGCGGCAGGCCGCCCTGGCAGGCGGACTGGGGCAGCACGCGCAGCGGCACGCCGGCGGCGCGCGCTTCCAGCCAGGCGCGCGCCGCGTCGGCGGGCAGGCGGTCCGGCTCGGCCGTGAGCCAGGCCTGCACCGCGCGCCCGGCCAGGTGCAGGCGGGTGGCGGCCACCAGCGCGTCGCCGCCGTTGTTGCCGGGGCCGGCCAGCATCAGCAGCGGGCCGTCCGGCGCATGCCGCGCCAGCCAGTCCGCGGCGGCGGCGCCGGCGCGCGACATCAGCTCGAAGGCGGGCAGCGTCGCCATCGCCGCGGCCTCGATGCGGCGGATGGCGGCCACGTCGTAGAGCGGGATGCCGGCGGCGCTGGCGGCGTCGAGCGGCAGCCAGGCCGCGGCGGAATGGGAAGCGGGCAGGGGTGTGTGCATGGTCAGCGCGGCCCGAGGCCGTAGCGGGCGGGCGTGAGGCCCTCCAGGTCGATGGCGGCGGCGTTGCCGGCGATCAGGTCGGCGGCGATGCGGCCCGAGCCGCAGGCCATCGCCCAGCCGGTCGAGCCGTGGCCGAGGTTGAGGAACAGGCCGGGCACGGCGGTGGCGCCGATCAGCGGCGGGCCGTCCGGCAGCATCGGGCGCGCGCCGGCCCACAGCGTGGCATTGCCGTAGTGGCCGGCCACCGGGAACCAGTCGCGCGCCACCTTGAGCAGGGTGTTGACGGCGGCCGGGCGCAGGTCGAGCCGGCGCGAGCCGAGCTCGGCCGTGCCGGCCACGCGCAGGCGGTTGCCCATGCGCGTGATGGCCACCTTGTACGACTCGTCCATCAGCGCGGCCAGCGGCGCCTGCAGCTCGTCGCTGACCTGCACGGTGGCGGAGTATCCCTTGACCGGGTAGAGCGGGATGCGCAGGCCGAGCGGGCGCAGCAGCGCGGCGCTGCCCACGCCCGCGCACACCAGCATGCGGTCCGCGGTGAGCGTCTCGGGCGCGCCGCCGGCGGCGTGGCCCGCATCGTGGCCCGTGCCATGGTCCACAGCGCGCAGGTCCAGCGCGAGCCCGCCGCCCGGCAGCGGGCGCGGCGCGCCGGCGTCGCGGTCCATGACGAAGCGCACGCCCGCGGCCTCGGCCAGCGTGCGCAGGCGCCGCACGAACATCGGGCAGTTGCCGGACTCGTCCTCGGGCAGGTGCAGGCCGCCGGCCAGCGGCGTATCGGTGGTCAGGCCGGGCTCGATACCGCGGCAGCCGTCGGCGTCGACCAGGCGGTGCGGCACCTTGTGCTCGCGCAGCAGCGCCAGCGCCGGCTCGGCCAGCGCCAGGTCGCGCCGCGTGCGGAACAGTTGCAGGTAGCCCTGCGACTGCTCGTAGTCGATCTCGAGCTTGCCGCGCAGCGCGTGCAGGCATTCGCGGCTGTAGAAGGCCAGCCGCTGCATGCGCAGCTTGTTGACGCGATAGCGCTCCAGCGTGCATTCGCCGAGCCAGCGCGCGATCCAGCGCCACATGGCCGGGTCGGCGCTGGGGCGGAACAGCACCGGCGAGGTGCTGGCGAACAGGTTGCGCAGCACCTTGCCGGGCATGCCCGGCGCGGCCCACGGCGTGACGTAGCCGGGCGCGATCACGCCGGCGTTGCCGAAGCTCGATTCCTGCGCGGGCGCCGCGCGCCGCTCGACCACGGTCACGTCGAAGCCGGCTTCGCGCAGATACCAGGCCGAGCACACGCCGATCACGCCGGCGCCGATCACGATCACATGCATGGCACTCCGTCGGGGCCGCGGCCCCCGCTGTTGCGCAATGCCGCCGGCGGCATGCGGCGGCCGGCAGCGCGGTCCTACTTCAGTTCCTTCTGCATCACCACGTCGGGCAGCCACGTGACCAGCGTCGGCCACACCGTGATGATGCCGATGGCGATCACCATCATCATGAAGAACGGCAGCGAGACCCGCGCGATGTAGTTGCTGTCCTTGCCTGTCATGCTCTGCAGCACGAACAGGTTGAAGCCGACCGGCGGCGTGACCTCGGCGATCTCCACCAGCAGCACGATGAATATCCCGAACCATACCAGATCGAAGCCCGCCGCCTGCACCATCGGCAGCACCGTGGCGGTGGTCAGCGCGATCATGGAAATGCCGTCCAGCGCGGTGCCCAGCAGGATGTAGATCACCGTCAGCACGGCGATCAGCGCCCACGGCGACAGGTGCATCGACGCCACCCACTCGGCCAGCGCGCGCGGAATGCCGGTGAAGCTCATCGTCACCGACAGGAACGAGGTGGCACCCAGCACGAACATGATCATGGCGGTCAGCCGCGTGGCCGACATCAGGCTTTCCCAGAACGCCTTGCGCGTCAGCGAGCCGCCCGCCCAGGCCAGCGCCAGCGAGGCCACCACGCCGTAGGCGGCGGCCTCGGTGGCGGTGGAGTAGCCGGTGATCATGATCCAGGTGATGAAGGCGATCAGGATCATGCACGGCATCAACTGGCGGATCGAGGCCAGGCGCGCGCGCCAGCCGAAGTGCTCGGCCGGCGGCGTCTTGTCCGGGTTGGACAGCGCCCACGCCACGATGTAGCCCGAGAACAGCAGCATCAGCAGCAGGCCCGGCAGGAAGCCGGCCAGGAACACGCGGATGATCGACACGTCCGCCGACACCGCGTACACCACCATCGTGATCGACGGCGGGATCAGGATGCCGAGCGTGCCGGCGCACGACAGCGAGCCCAGCGTCACGCGCTCGTCGTAGCCGCGCCGCGTGAGTTCGGGCAGCGCCGACTTGGCGATGGTGGCGCAGGTGGCGGCCGACGAGCCCGACACCGAACCGAAGATGCCGCAGCCCAGGATGTTGACGTGCATGAGCCGCCCGGGCAGCCAGTTCAGCCACGGCGACAGGCCGTTGAACATCTGCTCGGACAGCTTGGTGCGGAACAGGATCTCGCCCATCCACACGAACAGCGGCAGCGAGGCCAGCGTGTAGGACGCGCTCGAGGACCACCACGCATTGGCCAGGTTGACCAGCGCGTCGTGGTCGGCGAAGACCACCAGCCCCACCCACGAGGTGACGGCGATGGCCACCGGGATCCACGCCCCGATCACCAGGAACACGATCATCACCAGCAGCAGGATCAGGGAAACCAGGACGGTGCTCATCAGACGGTCTCCCCGAAGTCGCCGGCGGCCAGCTTGGCCTCCTGTGCGAGCTGGTAGCGCGGCTTCTGGCGGCGCGCCACGCGCAGCAGCTCGTCGAGCACGGCCAGCGCGAAGCCGGCGCAGCCCAGCACCGCGAAGCTCTGCGGAATCCACAGCGGCACCACGATCTGCCCCTGCGAGACGTCGCCGATCTCCCAGCTCTGCCAGGCGAAGCTCAGCAGCGCCCAGGTGGCATAGCCGGCGAACACCGCGCAGATGGCGAGCGACAGCAGCTCGAGCCACCAGCGCTGGCGCGGGCTCACCGCTTCGAGCAGCATTTCCACGCGCACGATGCCGCCGTGCTGGAAGGTCTGGCCGAGCACGAGGAAGGCGGAGGCCGCGCACAGCCAGGCGACGATGTCGTCGCCGCCCTTGAAGATGATGGTGGTCTCGCGCGAGAAGGACATCAGGATCATGATGATGCAGACCCCGAGGATGCACAGCGCGCCGAGCACGGCGAACAGGTCAAGCAGCCGGTCGAGCCAGCGCTTGTTGACGGCAGGAGCTTCCATGACGGCAGAGGTGGGAGGATGCGGTGAAAGGAGACGCATGCCGCGGCGGCAGCGGGCGCCGCCGCGGCTGCGCGCGGAAGACGCGCGGGAAATGCGCGGGAAACGCGCGGTGGCGCCGCGTGCCGCGTGCATGGCGCCGGTCCGGCGCCGGCTGCCCGGCTTACTTCTTGTAGGCTTCGAGAATGGCCTTGCCGTCGTCGCCGGCGCTCCTGGCCCATTCGTCGACCATGACCTGGCCGACCTTCTGCATGTCCTGCCGCAGCTGCGGCGAGGGCGGCTGCACGGTCATGCCGTTCTTGCCGAGCACGGCGAGGTAGTCGCGCGTCTTCTGCTCGGAGACCTGCCAGCCGCGCTTCTCGGCCTCGGCCACGGTCTTGAGCAGGGCGTCCTGGGTCGGCTTGTCCAGCGCGGCGAAGGCCTTCTTGCTGATCACCAGCATGTTCTTCGGCAGCCAGGCGTCCACCGTGTAGAAGTACTTCACGCTTTCCCACACCTTGGTGTCGACGCCGGTGGCGCCCGAGGACATGAAGGAATTGACGGTGCCGGTGGCCAGCGCCTGGGCGAGGTCGGCGGCCTGGATCGTGACCGGCTGCGCGCCGACCAGCTCGGCGATCTTGGAGGTGGCGGGATTGTAGGCGCGCCACTTGAGGCCCTTCATGTCGGCCGCGGCGTTGATCGGCTTGTTGGCGTAGATGCCCTGCGGCGGCCACGCCACCGCGTAGAGCAGCTTCATGCCCTGCTTGTCGAGCACCTTGTCGGTGACGGCGCGCGAGGCCTGCCACAGCTTGTAGGAATCCTGGTAGCTGGTGGCCAGGAAGGGCACCGCGTCCACGCCGAACACCGGGTTCTCGTTGGCCAGCAGCGACATCAGGATCTCGCCCATCTGCACCTGGCCGGTCTGCACGCCGCGCTTGATCTCGTTGGCCTTGAGCAGCGAGCCGTTGGGATGGATCAGGATCTTGAGCTTGCCGCCGGTGGCCTTCTCCACATCGTTGGCCATCTGCTGCAGGTTCTCGGTGTGCAGGTTGTTGGTGGGGTAGCCGGTCGGCAGGTCCCACCTGGTCTGTGCCTGCGCCACGGGGGCCAGCGCCGACGCGGCGGCCAGCACCCCGCCCAGCAGCATGTACTTCAGTATTGCCTTCCCTTGCATCGATCTCTCCTGGTTGGTCGTTGCGGCTCGGTCTGTTCTGGTACGGCTTTTCTGTGCGGCTTGGGTCCTGCGTGTGTTTCGTGTGCTGCGTGGGTGCTGCATGGCGGTGCCCGTCCCGCGCGCGCGGCCTGGCTCAGGGGCCGCGCGGCGCGAAGGCCCGCCCGGGGGGCGAGCGTGTCAGGCGGCGGGCCTGACGATGGTTTCCAATGCAATTGCCGTGCCCAGCAACTGCGCGTCGCGCAGCGCACCGTGCGAGAGCATCAGCCCGACCGGCAGCTCGCCCGGCTGGTGGCAGGGCAGCGAGATCGAGCAGCCGTCGAGGAAGTTGAAGGCCGAGGTGTTGCGCAACAGCAGCGCGTTGGTGCGGAAGAAGAGGTCGTCGTCCGCCAGCAGCGGCGCGACCGGCGGCGCCACCATCGGCACCGTGGGGCAGGCCACCGCGTCGAAGCCTTCGATGCGCGCCAGCACGCGCGCGATCCAGGCGGCGCGCGCGCGTACCAGGTCCACGTAGTCGGGCGCGCTCATGGCGGCGCCGCGCTCGATGCGCATGGCCACGCGCGGGTCGTACTGGCCGCGCCGGGCCGCCAGCACGTGGCGGTGGATGGCGTAGGCCTCGGGCGCGGTGAAGCCGCCAGTGGCGTTGATGCCGGGCAGCTCGGCCAGTTCGGGCAGGTCGACCGGCTCGATGCGCACGCCGGCCGCGGACAGCAGGCCGAGGGTGCGGTCGAACGCGCGCGCCACGGTGGCGTCGAGGTCGTCCAGCAGGTACTGGCGCGGCACGGCCAGGCGGATGCCCGCCGCGGCCTTGCTGGCCGGCACCACGGCCTGGTCGGCGATCACGCTGTCGACCAGCGCGCAGTCGTGCACCGAGCGCGCCATCGCGCAGGCGGTGTCCAGCGTGTAGGACAGCGGAAACGCGCCGTCGAGCGGTACCCGGCGCTGGGTCGGCTTGAAGCCGGTCAGGCCGCACAGCGCGGCCGGAATGCGGATCGAGCCGCCGGTGTCGCTGCCCAGCCCGGCCACCGCCAGCCCCAGCGCCACCGACACCGCCGCGCCCGACGACGAGCCGCCCGGAATGCGCGCCACGCTGCGGTCGGCCGGGTTGACCGGCGTGCCAAAATGCGGGTTGATGCCGACGCCGGAGAACGCGAACTCGGTCATGTTGGTGCGCCCGACCAGCGCCGCGCCGGCCTCGCGCAGGCGGCGCACGACGGTGGCGTCCGCGGCGGCCGGCGCCGCATCGTCGCGCACCGGGGAGCCCGCGCGCGTGACCTCGCCGGCCACGTCGAACAGGTCCTTGACCGAGACCGGCAGGCCCGCGAGCGGATGCAGCGGCTGGCCCGCGCGGGCGGCGGCGTCGGCCGCGCGCGCGGTCTCGGCGGCGGCCTCGAAGGTGGCGTGGAGCAGCACGGACTGCGCCGCGGGCTGCCGCGCCAGTTCGGCCGCGGCGGCGATCACGCCGGCGCGCGTGGCGCTGCCGTCGTGAAGTTTTGTCTGCAATGTATGGATATCGGTGGGCATCTGGTTCGCGGTTCAGCCGCGCTCGGCAAGGTTCGGGTCGAGTCTAGCCAGTGCGCCGGTGCCGCGCAACCAGAGCGCCGGCGGGCGTCGCGCCAGCCCCGCGATAGTGCGTCCGCCGGTTTTCCTGCCCTGTCTTCGTGCAGAATCCACTGCTACGTCCCCGATGTTTTGCTTGGATTTATTTGGTGTTTATCCTCATAATTTGTTTATAAACTGTCAAGCCAAATCTGCGGGCCAAGCCCCCGGGGATATACCTAGCCGGGCCGCCGGCCGCGCCACGCCGGCGCATCGGACCAACAATGAGAGAGAGGAGTGTAGACATGGCGCGTAAGCCAGCCGCCGGCCAGGACCCGGCCGAGCACGACAACGGCGCGCAGGACGCGCCCGCGCGGTCCGCCGCCGCAGCCACCACGTTGCCGCGCGCGGTCGGGCCCAACATCGTGTCGTCCTCGCACCTGGTGTCCGAGCGCAGCCCCGAGCTGTCCGAGTTCGAGTTCGGCCTGAACACCGCCTACAACGCCTACAGCCGCTGGGTGGTGCGCTGCATGGGCGCCTCCGGCGTGCGCGACCTGACCTTCCTCGACGTGCTGGTGCTCCATCACGTCAACCACCGCGCGCGGCCCAAGCGGCTGGCCGACATCTGCTTCGTGCTGAACGTGGAAGACACCCACCTCGTCACCTACGCGCTGAAGAAGCTGCAAGGCATGGGGCTGGTGGAGGGCGAGCGCGTCGGCAAGGAAGCCATCTACACCACCACGCCGGCCGGCACCCAGGCCTGCGCGCGCTACCGCGAGATCCGCGAGCAGTGCCTGACCAGCAATTTCACCGCCGGCAGCGCGGAGAACGCCGAGATCGGCGAGCTGGCGCGGCTGCTGCGCGTGCTCACCGGCCTGTACGAGCAGGCCGCGCGCTCGGCCACTTCGCTGTAGGCCGCGGCATGCGCGCGGCACCGGCGCGCATGCCATCGTTCCCGACATCCCATCACGCCAGACAAGGAAGCCCCCGCATGCCGTCGCCAACGCCGCAGTCATCCTCCGTTGCAGCCCCGGACCGCCGCCGCTGGCAATTCTGGATCGACCGCGGCGGCACCTTCACCGACGTGGTCGGGCTGCGGCCCGACGGCGCGGTGGTCACGCACAAGCTGCTGTCCGAGAACCCGGAGCAATACCGCGACGCGGCCGTGGCCGGCATCCGCCACCTGCTGGGCCTGGCGCCCGATGAGCCGGTCACGCCGGCGCTGGTGGAGGTGGTGAAGATGGGCACCACGGTGGCCACCAACGCGCTGCTCGAGCGCAAGGGCGAGCCGCTGGCGCTGTTCATCACGCGCGGCTTCCGCGACGCGCTGCGCATCGCGTACCAGAACCGGCCGCGCCTGTTCGACCTGAACATCGTGCTGCCCGAGCTGCTCTACCGCGAGGTGGTGGAGGTCGGCGAGCGGCTCGACGCGCGGGGCGGCGTCGTCGCGCCGCTCGCCGAAGCCGCGCTGCGCGCCGACATGCAGCGCGTGTTCGCCGGCGGCACCCGCGCCATCGCCATCGTGTTCCTGCACGGCTACCGCGCGCCGGCGCACGAGCAGGCCGCGGCGCGCATCGCGCGCGAGACCGGCTTCACGCAGATCTCGGTGTCGCACCAGGTGTCGCCGCTGATGAAGCTGGTCTCGCGCGGCGACACCACCGTGGTGGACGCCTATCTTTCGCCGATCCTGCGCCGCTACGTGGAGCAGGTCGAGCAGCAGATGCCCGGCGTGCGGCTGCAGTTCATGCAGAGCAGCGGCGGCCTGACCGACGCGCACCGCTTCCAGGGCAAGGACGCGATCCTGTCCGGGCCGGCCGGCGGCATCGTCGGCATGGTGCGCTCGTCGCAGGGCGCCGGCTTCGGCCGCGTCATCGGCTTCGACATGGGCGGCACTTCCACCGACGTGTCGCATTTCAACGGCAGCCATCCCAACGATTTCGAGCGCGTGTTCGAGACCGCCGTGGCCGGCGTGCGCATGCGCGCGCCGATGATGAGCATCCACACGGTGGCCGCCGGCGGCGGCTCGATCCTGCATTTCGACGGCAGCCGCTTCCGCGTGGGGCCGGACTCGGCCGGCGCCAACCCGGGGCCGGCCAGCTACCGGCGCGGCGGCCCGCTGGCCGTGACCGACTGCAACGTCATGCTCGGCAAGATCCAGCCGCGCCATTTCCCCAGCGTGTTCGGCCCGGGCGCGGACGCGCCGCTGGACCGCGACGCCGTGGTGTCGCGCTTCGCCGAGCTGGCGCGGGCCGTGAGCGCCGCCACCGGCGACGCGCGCAGCCCCGAGCAGGTGGCCGAAGGCTTCATCGAGATCGCGGTCGGCAACATGGCCAACGCGATCAAGCAGATCTCGGTGCAGCGCGGCCACGACGTGACCGGCTACACGCTCACCACCTTCGGCGGCGCCGGCGGCCAGCATGCCTGCCTGGTGGCGGACGCGCTCGGCATGCAGACCGTGTTCGTGCACCCGCTGGCGGGCGTGCTGTCGGCCTACGGCATGGGGCTGGCCGACCGCACCGCGATGCGCGAGCGCGCGGTGGAGGCGCGGCTCGATGCCGATGCGCTGCCGGCGCTGCAAGCCACGCTCGACGCGCTGGCGCAGCAAGCGCGCACCGAACTGCTGGAGCAGGAAGTGGCCGACGCGCAGATCGAGGTGGTGCGCCGCGCCCACCTGCGCTACGAAGGCACCGACTCCGCGCTGGTGGTGCCGTTCGGCACGCTGGCCGGCATGCAGGCCGCGTTCGACGCCGCCTACCGCCAGCGCTATGCGTTCCTGATGCAGGGCAAGCCGCTGATCGTGGAAGCGGTCTCGGTGGAAGCCATCGGCAGCAGCGAGCCGCCCGCGGAAAAGCTGCCCGAGCCGGCGCCGCGCGGCGCCGGCCCGGTGCCGGCCGAGCGCGTGCGCATGTTCAGCGGCGGCGCCTGGCACGACACCGGCCTGTTCCCGCGCGACACGCTGCGCCCCGGCGACGTGCTGCCCGGCCCGGCCATCATCGCCGAGCGCAACGCCACCACCGTGGTGGAGCCCGGCTGGCAGGCGGAGCTGACCGCGCGCGACCACCTCGTGCTCACGCGCGCGGTGCCGCGCCCGCAGCGCCGCGCCGTGGGCACCGACGCCGACCCGGTCATGCTGGAGGTGTTCAACAACCTGTTCATGTCGATCGCCGAGCAGATGGGCCAGCGGCTGCAGAACACCGCCTACTCGGTCAACATCAAGGAGCGGCTCGACTTCTCCTGCGCCATCTTCGACGCCGCCGGCAACCTGATCGCCAACGCGCCGCACATGCCGGTGCACCTCGGCTCGATGGGCGAGAGCATCAAGACCGTGATCGCGCGCAACGCCGGCGGCATGGCCGACGGCGACGTCTACGTGCTCAACGACCCCTACAACGGCGGCACGCACCTGCCGGACGTGACCGTGATCACGCCGGTGTTCGACGAGGCCGGCCGCGAGATCCTGTTCTACGTGGGCTCGCGCGGCCACCATGCCGACATCGGCGGCATCACGCCGGGCTCGATGCCGCCGGACTCCACCGTGGTGGAAGAGGAGGGCGTGCTGATCGACAACTTCCCGCTGGTCAAGGCCGGCGTGCTCGACGACGCCGGCATGCGCGCGCTGCTGGCCGGCGGGCGCTACCCGGCGCGCAACGTCGACCAGAACATGGCCGACCTGCGCGCCCAGGTGGCGGCCAACGCCAAGGGCGTGGAAGAGCTGCGCAGGATGGTGGCGCAGTTCGGCCTGCCGGTGGTGCGCGCCTACATGGGCCACGTGCAGGACAACGCCGAGGAAGCGGTGCGCCGCGTCATCACCGCGCTCAGGGACGGCGCCTACGATTACCCGCTCGACAACGGCGCGCGCATCCGGGTGCGGGTGACGGTGGAGCGGGAACGGCGCGAAGCCGTGGTGGACTTCACCGGCACCTCGGCGCAGCTGCCCAACAACTTCAACGCGCCGCGCGCGGTGTGCATGGCGGCGGTGCTGTACGTGTTCCGCACGCTGGTCGACGAGGACATCCCGCTCAACGCCGGGTGCCTCAAGCCGATCAAGGTGATCGTCCCGGAAGGCTCGATGCTCAACCCGCGCTATCCGGCCTCGGTGGTGTCGGGCAACGTGGAAACCTCGTCGTGCATCACCAATGCGCTGTATGGCGCGCTCGGCGTGGTGGCGGCCAGCCAGGGCACCATGAACAACTTCACGTTCGGCAACGAGCGCTACCAGTACTACGAGACCATCTCGGGCGGCAGCGGCGCCGGCAACGGCTTCGACGGCTGCGACGTGGTGCAGACCAACATGACCAACTCGCGGCTGACCGACCCGGAAGTGCTGGAATGGCGCTTCCCGGTGCGGCTGGAGAGCTACGAGATCCGCCCGGGCTCGGGCGGGGCGGGGCGCTGGCATGGCGGCAACGGCGGCATCCGCCGGGTGCGCTTCCTGGAGCCGATGACCGCCTCGATCCTCTCCAACAACCGCCTGCACGCGCCGTTCGGCATGGCCGGCGGGGCGCCCGGCGCCACCGGGCGCAACTACGTGGTGCGCGCCGACGGGCGGGAAGAGGCGCTCGGCCACGTGGGCCGCTGCGAGATGGCGGCCGGCGACGTGTTCGTGGTCGAAACGCCGGGCGGCGGGGGCTTCGGCGAGGCCTGAGCGGGGTGGGCAGAGGCGGCCCCGGCGGTACTTCGGCAGGCGCTTCGCGCGGCGAGTGGCGATAGCGCCGCTCGTTGGCCCTTGACCGGTCCGTGCCGGCCCGCGCCGGGGCGCGCCGGGCCGTGCTGCAACGCGGGAAAGGGCGGCCGACAAGGTATAATGCCGGTTTCCCGCCAGCACGGCGCCCCAACCAGCGGCGCCGGCCGGTAGCAGCCCCTACCTCCTGCCCTCCCGACCGCTCAGATCATGGCGCATTTTTCGTGCTTCCCCGGCGCATTGGCCCTTTCCGCCTTTCGCCAGCAACGCCTGCTCACCGCCCTCAAGCAGATCGACGCCGACATCGAGTCGGTTCACGGCCAGTTCCTGCATTTCGTCGATGCCAACGCGCCGCTGTCGCCGGCCGACAGCGAGCGCATCGCCGCGCTGCTGACCTACGGCGCGCCGTTCGAGCCGCAGGCCGAGGGCGACCGCTTCGTGGTGATCCCGCGCTTCGGCACGATCTCGCCGTGGGCCAGCAAGGCCACCGACATCGCGCACAACTGCGGCTTCGGGGAGGTGCACCGCATCGAGCGCGGCATCGAGATCACCGTGATCTGCAAGAAGGGCCTGCTGCGCGGGCGCAAGACGCTGGACGCCGGCACGCGCGCCGCCGTGGCCGCGCACCTGTTCGACCGCATGACCGAGACCGTGGTCGCCGCGCGCGAGGACGCCGCCGCGCTGTTCCAGGAACTGCCCGCCAAGCCGCTGCGCTTCATCGACATCGCCGGCGGCCGCGCCGCGCTGGCGCAGGCCAACGCCGAGATGGGCCTGGCGCTGTCGGAAGACGAGATCGACTATCTGGTCGAGGCCTACGCCAGGCTCGGGCGCAACCCGACCGACGTCGAGCTGATGATGTTCGCGCAGGCCAACAGCGAGCACTGCCGCCACAAGATCTTCAACGCCACCTGGACCATCGACGGCGTGCAGCAGGACAAGTCCCTGTTCGCCATGATCCGCAATACGCACCAGCTCAACCCGCAAGGCTCGATCGTGGCGTACTCGGACAACTCCGCCGTGATGGAAGGCGACGTGGCCGAGCGCTGGTTCCCGCGCGGCGCCGCGCAGAAGTACGGCCGCCACGAGGCGCTCACGCACACGCTGATGAAGGTGGAGACGCACAACCACCCGACCGCCATCTCGCCGTTCCCGGGCGCCTCCACCGGCGCCGGCGGCGAGATCCGCGACGAAGGCGCGACCGGCCGCGGCGCCAAGCCCAAGGCCGGCCTGACCGGCTTCACGGTGTCCAACCTGATGCTGCCGGACGCCGTGCAAAGCTGGGAAAACGCGCGCGACGCCGCCCAGCCGCTAGCGCACCGCAACCCCGACGACAAGGCCGGCCGGGCCGACAACATCACCGGCAAGCCCGACCGCATCGCCTCGCCGCTGCAGATCATGATCGACGGCCCGCTCGGCGGCGCCGCCTTCAACAACGAATTCGGCCGCGCCAACCTGGGCGGCTACTTCCGCGTCTACGAGCAGAACGTGGGCGGCACCGTGCGCGGCTACCACAAGCCGATCATGATCGCCGGCGGCATCGGCAACATCGACGCCGGCCACACCCACAAGAACCCGCTGCCGGCCGGCACGCTGCTGATCCAGCTCGGCGGCCCCGGCATGCGCATCGGCATGGGCGGCGGCGCCGCCAGCTCGATGGCCACCGGCACCAACACCGCCGACCTGGACTTCGACTCGGTCCAGCGCGGCAACCCGGAAATGGAGCGGCGCGCGCAGGAAGTCATCAACGCGTGCTGGCAGCTCGGCGACGACAACCCCATC
>Ga0255338_1002836_pt1 | contig 23147 bp, 26 predicted proteins | sample MeOH1_35cm_T4_19_FD_203715 | JGI IMG/M metagenome (GOLD analysis project Ga0255338, IMG submission 203715) | Sandy soil microbial communities from University of British Columbia, Vancouver, Canada - MeOH1_35cm_T4_195 | ecosystem: Engineered > Artificial ecosystem > Sand microcosm > Unclassified ...
CTAAAAATAAGAAAACATCAAGCCGGATGCAGAAGCGCTTCGCGAGAGGCACCTGCATCCTTCAACACAAGCCTTCGCATTTGATGTTTCCTTATTTTCTTAACGCCAAATCCTTTGAGGTCGATCCGTTTCTCTCAACGTCATTAATTATTGATTTTCCGCCAAGGAATTATCCCTCGACGAGACAAATCCTAGGCATGGGAGCTGGGCGATCTTTACAGATACAAGGGTAAAGATTACATCAGCTTTCATTCAATACAAAATAGTTTTTATTTTCTCCTTTGTGGTTTCGAAAGCCTCAACCACCGCGTTGAGTATGGGCAGTTATTCTACAATCAGTTTTTTAATTACTGATGTTTTATTGTTTGAAACCTTTATGGAGTAAATTCCTTTGCTGATTTCAGAAAGGTTCAATTCAATACTATTCTCGTTAAAAGTTTTTTCGTAAACTACTCGTCCAGTGATATCAATCAGAGAAACTGTGTAAACATCGCAATCAGCCATGCTTACATAAAGCTTATGCGAAACAGGGTTTGGAAAATAATTGAATTCAAAAGTGTTTTTGTTTTCAGTAATTCCTACGGGTCCGCTATAAGTGTACCAGATTGGTGAAGTTACAATCCACTGCCCATCGGTCTGTTTAATTTCTGCAAAATAATAATATTCTATACCGGGATTTAATCCTGTATCAGAAAAAGTAGCTGTATTATTTTGCGGAGTTATTGAAACCACCTGCGCGTATTGCTGGTTGCCGCTAATACCTTTCCATATTTTAATGGTATCTGCAAGTTCGCCATCCATATCGTTATGAATAACATTAAACGTTGGGTTTGTACTTCCTGACAGAATAGATCCCATAATGTTTGAACCGCAGTTAAACGAAACCTTCGCGTTCCAGTCGTCGCTTCCGTAAAAGTTCATTTGCTTCATGGCAGTAAAGAAATTAGCCGTGGTTAATGTTGGAGTAATAACAACCAAACGGCCCCCGTTACTTCTTCCGAAATTGGTGTAATGGTTATCATGATCATAGCCAATACCTAAGTGGTAGCCTATAGAAAGTAATTTTTTATAATAAGAGAAATAATTTCCCGCGGGATAATCTGAATAATCGGTAAAGGTACTGAAAGCTAATCCGCTTCGTAATGGCGTTCCTACAATGGCGCTATCGTACGCGGCGTTATATGGTGAATACGCAAGCGCGGTAGTAGAAGTACCTGCTGTACTAAAATCGGTAAAGCCAGGATGCGCAAGGTAGCAAAAGGAGTTAGGGTTGTTTTTTACTTTTTTGAAAAGCCCGTCGTAATCTGTTTTTGCATTATAGATGTCGTAATTGCCGGCTTCCCAGCCAATGAGCTGGTTAAATCCGTAAATAATAACATGTCCGTTATAAGTTGAAGATACTCCCCATTCCATACCAAATAAAGTAAGAAAAGTACCTTCCTGATTAGCGGCGGAAGCCTCGCTTAAACCTATTGGCCAGCTTTGAATCTGAAAACCGGGATTGTTATTGCTTGAATAGTGGTTGTGTTCCGAGATTCCTAAAAAATTGAAGTTTTGCGAAAGCTTTGCATATGCGTAAGATCCTGCAGGCTTGCTAACTCCGGAAGTACTGGAATCTTTATTGCCGTCGCTTAAACCAGTATGCGAATGAAGATTTCCGAAATAATAATTATTGGTTTGCGAAATGAGGGATGCCTGGATAAGAAAAGCAGCGAAAAGGAAACGTAACTTCATGTAATAAAGTTACAGATAAAAAAAAGAAGCTGTGTTAATTTAACGTATTATTTTTTATAAATGAGGCTTACAGCATAGGCATTAACCCCCTCTTCACGGCCAACATATCCAAGCTTTTCATTGGTGGTGGCTTTGATACTGATGTTGTCTTCATCAATTTCTAAAATAGGAGCTAAAACTTCCTGCATCTTTTTTATATGCGGATTAATTTTAGGAGCTTCCATGCTTAACGTAGCATCCACATTGCCCACGAAGTAATTTTTTTCTTTCAGCAAACGCACAACTTCTTTTAAAAGGAGTTTACTATCCGCGCCTTTATATTTTGGATTGTTATTAGGAAAATGAAAGCCAATATCTCTTAGGTTGGCCGCTCCTAAAAGGGAATCGCAAATAGCATGTAGTAAAACATCCGCATCACTGTGCCCAACGCAGCCTTTATCATATTCAAGCTTAATTCCTCCAAGCCAGAGCTCGCGGCCATCACCTAAGGGATGAACATCGTACCCGAAACCAACTCTAATGTTTATACTCACAATCTTCTGTTTATTTTAAATAGCATTCGGTAGTTGAGGTAGACAAATCTTTGCAGACTTTTTTAGCCTGAGATCTTGTTCCTTCCACCTCGCCGGCAGTATATGTACCGTTAGAATTTTTACATTCGCATTGCCTTGTTTTTTTACAGGCGCAAAGTGCAAGTAAGCCAAACATTCCTATTGCTATAAATTTTTTCATTATCCTTCTATTGCTTTTACTCCAGGTAAGCTTCCCTGTTCAATGTATTCAAGAAGCGCGCCACCACCGGTGCTTACATAACTCACCTCATTTGCAAGTTTATATTTATTTATCGCAGCAACACTGTCGCCTCCACCAATAAGCGAATACGCGCCTTTTTTTGTTGCTTCAACAATGTCGTAAGCGGCTTGTTTTGTTCCGTTTTCGAAATTACTCATCTCAAAAACGCCCATTGGGCCATTCCATAAAATTGTTTTTGAGTTTTTAATTACTTCACCAAACTGTTTTGAGCTTTTAGGTCCGATATCGAGTCCCATCCAGCCATCGGGGATTTGATTAATGTCCACTTCCTTTTTATTGGCATCGTTTGCAAAATTATCTGCAATAACAGCATCGGTAGGAATGTAAATATTCACGCCTTTTGTTTTTGCTTTATTTAAAAGTTCTTTTGCTATTTCAAGGCGATCGTCTTCGCACAACGATTTACCGATTTTACCACCCATTGCTTTTACAAATGTAAAGGCCATGCCACCGCCAATTATAATGTTATTGGCTTTGTTCATCAGTTGTTCTATGATAAGAATTTTGTCGCTAACCTTTGCTCCACCAATGATAGCGGTGAAAGGTTTTTCTGATTGGTTTAATACTTTATCAATACTTGCTACTTCTCCGGCCATAACATATCCAAGACATTTTGAAGAAGCATCAAAAAATTTAGCGATTACCGCTGTTGAAGCGTGCGCGCGATGCGCTGTTCCGAAAGCGTCGTTCACATATACGTTGCCATGCTTACTTAGTTTTTGAGCGAAACTTTCATCACCTTTTTCTTCCTCTTTGTAAAAACGGAGATTTTCCAGTAAAAGAACCTCTCCTGCTTTTAATGATGCGGACATTTCAAAAGCTTTGTCGCTAATGCAATCGTCAGCAAATTTCACTTCGGTGCCTAATTGTTTACTTACTTCCGAAACGATATGTTTTAATGAATATTTATTGGTTGGTCCTTCTTTTGGTCGCCCCAAATGGCTCATCAGAACTATACTGCCGCCATCTTTTAAAATTTTCTTTAATGTAGGAATAGCGGCCCTGATACGGGTATCATCGGTTACCTGAAAGCTTTCGTTCAGAGGTACATTAAAATCAACGCGGATCACCGCTCTTTTTTGTGAAAAATTAATTGAGTCTATAGTTTTCATAGTTAGTGCTATTATCTTTCTTTCTTTAAATGACCATGTGGCAATGGGTTCGCAGATATTTCAGAATATAATTTTCTGTTTTTATAAATATCAATTGCAGTGTAAAGTGCTTTTTTAAATGACTGCTCATTCGCAAGATTCTTTCCTGCAATTTCATAAGCAGTACCGTGGTCAGGACTTGTTCTTACAGCGTTAAGACCGGCTGAATAATTTACTCCTTCGTTAAACGCGAGTGTTTTAAACGGGATTAATCCCTGATCGTGATACATCGCTAAAATTGCATCAAACTGTTTATAGGTACCATTGCCAAAAAATCCATCAGCGGCATAAGGGCCATAAATGAGGGAGCCAAGATTTGCCTTTTGAATTGCAGGTATAATGATATCTTTATCTTCATTTCCAATTGTACCATTATCACCGGCATGAGGATTTAAGCCAAGCACTGCAATTTTTGGTTTACGGACGCCAAAATCTTTTATGAGTGATTGATGAAGTTGAGTTATTTTTTTTGCAACTGTATCAATTGTTATTTTAGAAGCAATATCTTTTACCGGGATATGGCCGGTTACAACTGCAACCCGGAGACCGTTATCTGAACACAGCAACATAAGCGGATCCCCACCTAATTTAGCGCCAAGATATTCCGTATGTCCGACAAATGTAAAGTCCGGACTCTGAATTGTGTTTTTATTAATCGGAGCAGTTACCAGGGCATTTATCTGGTTGGCAACAAGGGCTTCAGTTGCCTTTTGAAGTGAGATGAACGCGTATTTACCCGCAAGCTCAGTAGGCTTTCCCATTTCAATATTAACTTCTTCTTCATAACAAATAAATACGTTAACTTTTTTAGTATTTAGTTGACTGAAATCCCTCATGGGATTAAAATTAAACTCTTCTATACCAAGTACTTTTCTATAGTAAGAAACAGTTTTTTGAGAGCTGAAGAGAACGGGAGTACAGATGTCCGTGATAGAAGGCTCAATTAATGTTTTTAAAACCACTTCTAGTCCTATGCCGTTTATATCTCCTTGTGTAATTCCAACTATTACTTTTTCATTCATGATAATATTATTTAATGCCGTATTTGGCTTTATATTTTTCGTACAATTCAGTTTGCTGATTGCTTAGTTTTACAGGCTTTCCTGCGATATAAGCAAGGATAACATTGTTGGTCATCATATCAAGCAGGTCCCCGTCACTGATAACAATACTTGAAATTTTTCCTTCTTCAATTGAACCCAGTTGCTTGTCAATTCCAAGAATTCTTGCCGCATTTAAAGTAATGCTTTGCAATGCTTCTTCTTTGGTTAATCCGTATGCAACTGCTGCTCCTGCGTTAAAAGGAAGGTTGCGGCTTTGCATTGCTTCCATGTCGCCTTCGAGCTGAATACAAAAAATAACGCTGTCTTTTTGTAAAAGGTATGGGGTTTTGTAAACCTGGTCAACATCGTAATCAGGATTGTCCGGCAGATCAAGAACACGGTTAAGCATAACCGGAATATTATATTTTTTTAATTCCTTTGTTACTTTATAGCTTTCCTTTCCTCCAACTATTACCGGTTTTTTAATGTTGTGCTTCATGCAAAAGTTAATTGCTGCAATAATGTCTTTCGCTTTGTCTGCATGGATATATAGATTAGCGTTGCCATTAAGCACAGATCTCATTGCTTCAAAACGAATGTTTTTTTCTTCAACAATATTAAGTTTAAGGTAGCTTTGCGCATCGGTAAAGAATTTGTTCAATGCATCCAATGCTTCCAGATATTTTTTGTTAGCATTGTGGGTTTCTCCTTCTTCACTCCATTTTCTTTCAATCAGTTTAGGGAAATTTAAGTGAATGCCGTCATCTGCTTTTAGCACTGCATCTTCCCAGTTCCAGCCTTCAAGGGCAAGAATGGATGATGACCCACTAATCATTCCGCCCCGGGGAGTACATTGTGTATAAAGCACCCCATTAGTTTTAATTGTTGGGATTATTTTATTGTCGGTGTTATAAGCAATCAGGGAACGAACATGAGGATTGAGAAAACCAACCTCCGCGAAATCCCTTGTTGCCCTGATAGCTTCAGCATCATGAAGGCCGAGTATGTTATTGGTGTTGATTAGGGCAGGATAGATATGTTTTCCAATAAGGTCTATTACAGTATCATATGCAGTATGATTAAGGCGAATACCTTTGGTTTCTGTTACGGTTTCAATTTTATCTTTATTAATTACTATTAAAGCGCTTTCAATCACCTTGCCATTTCCAATATGCGCGGTGCCGTTAATGAATGCGATGTGTGTGTAATTTTTCTGTGCTGAAAATAATCCAGGTATCAGAAGTATAAGAAGTTGTATCAAATATCTTGTTTTCATATTAAGTTTTAGCGTTTTTTATCTGAGGCCTGTTTCTTCTTCGCTAACACCTTCAATGGTATTGCAATGGTAAAGTCGTTGTTGTTTTGCCTGATGTTTTACCGTTTTATTTCCTTTTTGTTTTTCAGCCATTAATTTGGCAATAATGCGCGCACGTTCTGTTTTAATATACTCGCGCAGTTTGGCATCTTCCTCCCTGTCAAAATAAATCTGACCGTCAATAATTGTTTTATCTGCTTTTGCGTATACACTCAATGGATTATCAGTCCAAAGAACCACATCAGCCACTTTACCAACTTTTATACTGCCAACCTTATCATCAATGTGAAGCATTATAGCAGGATTTAAGGTAACCATCTTAAGCGCTTCGGTTTGTGTTAGCTTGCCGTATTTTACACCTTTTGCAGCTTCCTGATTAAGGCGGCGTGCCATTTCTGCGTCGTCGCTGTTAATGGCTGTTGCCACTCCAACTTTTGTAAGAATTGCAGCATTATAAGGAATGGCATCCATAACCTCATTTTTATATGCCCACCAATCAGCAAAAGTGGAGGCGTAAACTCCGTGTAATTTCATTTTATCAGCAACCTTATATCCTTCGAGAATATGTGTGAACGTATTTACTTTAAAACCAAAACTGTCGGCCACATGCATAAGCATATTAATTTCGCTCTGTACGTAACTATGACAGGTAATAAATCTTTTTTTATTGAGAATTTCTGCGAGAGCTTCCAGTTCAAGGTCTTTTCGGGGCGCTGTAATTTTTCCTTTCTCAATTTCTTTAGGACTTAACTTTGAAAAATTAGTCATCTGGAAACTATATTCCTTTGCTCTTCCAAAAAAGTCTTTATACACCTGCTCAACACCCATGCGCGATTGAGGGAAGCGGATGCTGTTGTGATCGCCCCAGTTACTTTGTTTTACGTTTTCGCCGAGAGCAAACTTAATAAAGCCGTCGGCTTTTTCGTATTTCAGATCTTCAGCGCTGTGGCCCCATCTTAGTTTAATCAGTGCACTCTGGCCACCAATAGGATTTGCCGAGCCATGCAGCAATTGAGCGCAGGTAACGCCTCCTGATAGTTGCCTGTAAATATTAATATCATCCGGATTAATTACATCCCCCATTCGTACTTCAGCGCTGCTTGCCTGGGCACCTTCGTTAACTCCATGGGTGAGTGCAATGTGACTGTGTTCATCAATGATGCCCGGAGTAAGATGCATTCCTTTTGCTTCAATGATTTTCGCGTAGGCAAGTTTTGGCGCTTCAATGTTTGGTGCAATTCTTACGATTTTTCCATCTACAATGTAAACATCGTATTCTTTTAGCACACTGTCTCCTTCATTTGTCCAAACTGTGGCATCTTTGATCAGAATTGCTGAGTAACGATTTTTGAATTTGTTCCAGCTATCTTTAAACAATCCTTTGCTCTCAGGTAATGCTTCCCCATACGCGTTAAACGGATAAATTATCTTTCCAAGATTTAATTCCGGTTTTATTTCAGTTGTTTTTTTAGTACTTGTATCTGCCATTGAAACAAAGCTCATTTTAAAATCGAACCAGTTGCCATTCGATTTCTGGCCTTTTCCTGAAAAAGATTTGTCGGAAGAGTTATAATTACCAGCCAGGCGCACAATGTTTGAGGAATCAGCAGCAAATGAAAAAGCTAAAATATTATTAAGAAAGGTGTAATGAACATTTTTTTTGACGGTGTCTGTTTTCACCTGGAATGTTGGCTTTATAGCATCACCACTTAACTTAACTTCATAGTTACTGGATTCAAAGTTGAGTGAGTAGTTTCCGCGAAGATCAGGAGCATTTAAATCACTGTATGTTTCCGGTTCGCCACTAATAACATGTTGAAGGATTGCGGCATCATCGGCAAAAATGGACTTATTGCTTATAAAAAAATTAGCGTGATAATCTTTTTTTAGCGCCCCAATTTTATCGTACGCGTTTACATACAGAGCTGGAGTGGCTGTAAGAGCTTTAAGCGCTGCTTTTTCTGAAAGGCCATATTGAACAGCTTTTCTCAGGTTCTTTAAAAAATCATTTTTATTTTTAAGATCAGCGGCAGTAAGGCAAAAGCTGATGTTGTTTTTTTCAAACTCAGCAGGATTGGTTGGTGCGAGCTCCCAGTGTTTAAGTTCGGCAAGTGTTATATTTTCAGCGTCGTATGGATCTTCCACATCATAGGCAATAGGGAAATTAAGAGGTACAATATATTTCAGAAAAGTATTTTCAATATCGTTTATCCTTTGATATTCATTGCCACCCGCCTTTATAATGTATTTAACATTAAACTCTTTGCCAACTTTTGCCGCGCGCAGATTATTATACTTGTCATTTCCTTCAATAATTGAAGGTAAGTCCTGCAACTTGTTAAAGGACTCAAGGGAAATATTGTACTCTGTTTTATTGGAATTAGTCTTATACCATTGCGCATCATAATATGTTTGGCGGAGCAAAGCAATACCACCTGTAAGAGAGCTTGGGTAATCCTGGGTGGAAGAACCTTTGCTAAATGAATAGAAACCAGCCGCCCTGTCCTTAACAACACTCATGTTCTCTTTCTGATTATTCAAATTAACTAATGCCCCGCTTCCTCTTACGATACCATCCTTAGGGCATGTTAGCACAGTTGCAAAACCCTGCTTTTTGTATTCATCAGCTTTTTCTTTTTGATGAACAAAAATCCGGTATGCTTCAACGTCGGCTTTTATCGCCTGATTCCAGCCGTATGCGCCTTTAATGTTCGATTCTATTTGTGGTGCTTCTGAATGGCGCTGGGCAGGTTTTACTTCAGGCATTCCATAATCGCTGTAAAGATCAATAAAGGAAGGATAAATGAATTTTCCTTTTAAATCAATAACAACGGCGTCTTTTGGAATATCCGCTTTTTCGCTTACCGAAACAATCTTTCCATCTTTACACAGTAATGTTCCGTTTTTTATAAGGGTTTCGTAATCAATATAAATATTGGCATTGGTGTAGGCATAAAGAGTATGTATATTGAAAGGCGCGCCATTGGAAGGGAAAGTTGACTGAGCGGCCAAACGCAACAAGCACACCATTAAAAGCGTGGCAAATACAGTTTTCTTTGTCATAAACCACCAAATTTAATGAGATTATACAATATTCATAATATTTTTATTTGTGCGATTATTGTTAATTTTACAGTAAATTTTAAAATATGTTTAAAGGCATTTTGCATACCCATTACCTTGTAGTAACGCTGTTTTTACTGATTTATGTTATTAAAACAGTTTTGCTTCTGAGTAACAAGACCGATCTTCTGGCAAAGTTTAATAAGAAAATAAAAATCCCGGAAATGATTATCAGCTTTCTATTTCTTGGAACCGGTATTTTTTTGATGACGCAATTGCCATACGGAAGTAAATACGATTATTTACTTTGGATAAAACTCGTAATGGTGTTCTCATCTATTCCAATTGCAATAATTGGATTCAAGAAACAAAATAAAATTCTTGCTGCATTGAGTTTACTTTTGATAACCGGAAGTTTTGGTCTGGCTGAAGCCTACCATAAGCGTAAGGGTGTAGCCAAAGAAACTGTTGCCGTTGCGTCCAATGATGGTAAGGCTTTATATGAAGCTAATTGCAATATGTGCCATGGTGGCGATGGTAAACTTGGAATAAGCGGAGCAAAAGATATTTCAACAACCAGTCTGGATGTTGCAGGAATTAAAAACGTAATTTTAAACGGACAAAAAATGATGCAGCCAGTTAATGTGAGTGACGAACAGGCAACTGCCATTGCAGAATATGTAAATGGCAATATAAAAGGACACTGATCTGGATGAAGCCCACAGCACAATCTACCGTAATCCCCCAACATACCTGCGTTTTAATTGGAGTTATTAATAAATTCCAGGATGACTCAGTTGCCAAAGAATATCTTGATGAGCTTGCTTTTCTGGCAGAAACATACGGGTTGGCAACAAAAAAAACTTATATTCAGAAGCTTGAAAGGCCCGATAAATCAACGTTTATCGGTAAAGGGAAAGTAAATGAAGTAAAGCAATTTGTGGAGGAGAATAAGATTGACGTCGTAATTTTCGACGATGAACTTTCGCCCTCTCAACAGAGAAATCTTGAAAAAGTTCTTGGTAAAAAAATCCTGGACCGTACTACCCTGATACTTGAAATATTTGAACAACGCGCTCATACCGCTCATGCGAAAACTCAGGTGCAATTGGCACAATATCAGTACTTGCTTCCGCGCTTAACAGGTATGTGGACCCATCTTGAGCGCCAGCGTGGTGGAACCGGTACACGTGGTGGTGCTGGTGAAAAAGAGATTGAAACAGACAGGCGTATAGTGCGTGATAAAATTGCCCAGCTAAAAGAACGTTTGCGCGAGATAGACAAACAAATGTCAACCCAGCGCAAGAGCAGAGGGGAACTTATTCGCGTTGCATTGGTAGGTTATACCAACGTTGGAAAAAGCACCATTATGAATTTGCTTAGCAAGAGTAATGTTTTTGCTGAGAATAAATTATTTGCCACCCTTGACACTACAGTTAGAAAGGTAACGCTTAATAATCTGTATTTTCTTTTAAGCGATACGGTTGGATTCATACGAAAACTTCCAACGCAACTGGTGGAAAGTTTTAAATCCACTCTTGATGAAGTGCGTGAAGCTGATATATTGATTCATGTGGTTGATATTTCGCACAAGAGTTTTGAAGATCATATTAATGTTGTTAAACAAACTCTGCAGGAAATTGGTGCAGGCGATAAACCAACTATACTTGTATTTAATAAAATAGACGCGTTTTCCTATACTCCAAAGGACGAAGATGACCTTACTCCAACAACAAGGGATAATCTGTCATTGACTGATATTAAGAATACCTGGATGAAGAACCTAAACACTACATGTATTTTTATTAGTGCCCAAAATAAAGAGAATATAGAAGAGCTAAAAAGTACATTGTATAATATGGTAAAGGAAATGCACGTGAAGCGCTATCCATACGATAACCTTCTTTACTGATCGTTACTTGGTTTTACCTGAAATGTTTGGGTTTTACCATACACAATAATGTTGAGTAATGGAATTAAAAAAAATCTTAACTTTGGTATACTGAATAAATTCTTTAAATATTTAAATGTAGTATTAATCCTCGTTTTTGTATGGGTAACTGTACCTGTATCAATAATGCACGATGTGTTCGCGAATCACGAGGATACTGACCAGACCGAATGTTTGCTGTATCATAAACATTTAGGGACTCACATCGAAAAACGTCATAATCATTGCGGACTTTTTAATATTAATAGCCCCCTTTACGACGCGCCAAAGATTGTAAATTTAGTTGAACCAATTCAAACGCTGGTATGTGAATTATCTTCACCCTTAACAGCGCCGTATAATTCCTCTGTTAATTATACTCTTCCGCCGCGCGGACCACCCGCACTTGCTTAATAAAGCTGTTTAATCTAAAATAGATTAAATGGCATTTTAATTTTGCAGCTTATCGTCTGCTTAAGCATTTATAAAAATTAAATATAATATTTTGTATTCTACGAAGAAGATAATTCAATTATCCTTGGCGTTCGTCTTGTATTTCGGAGCAAAGGCGCAATGCGCACTTTCGCTATCTGGCCAGGTCACCGATCTGGATGATGGACAGGAATTGGAGTATTCTATTGTTACTCTCGCAGAGTTGAATCAGACAACAACTACCAACAGACATGGCAGGTTTGTGTTTAATAATTTATGCGCGGGAAACTATAAGTTGCTTGTTCAGCATTTTGGATGTAAAGATACTGTTATCACTGTTCAGCTTCAGCAATCAGTAAAATTGCAAATACGTTTGCCTCATAGTGCTTTCGAACTTACTGAAGTAGATGTTATGGACAAGCGTAAGGAAATGCGAAATACACAAGTTGTAAGTGAATTAAGCGGAGCGGAACTTGATAAAACAAAAGGTCAGTCACTTGGAGATGCATTAAAAAACATTACCGGTGTCACCACATTTAATACGGGAGCTACTATTTCTCGTCCAATGATACATGGTATGCAGGGTTATCGGATTCTTATTCTTAATAACGGTATCCGGCAAGAAGGACAGCAATGGGGTAATGAGCATGCGCCGGAAATAGATCCTTTTATCGCAAAAAAACTTTCTGTTATAAAAGGCGCTAACAGCATAAGATATGGAAGCGACGCTATTGCGGGGGTTATTTTGGTAGAGCCTGGCGATTTACCCGATACAGCGTCGGTAACCGGCGAAGTAAATTTAGCGGGGTTTTCAAATGGTAAAACCGGGGCGGCTTCAGCAATACTTAACGGATATTTTGACAGATTGAAAAATTTTAACTGGCGTGTGCAGGGAACTTATAAAAGAGGAGGAACTGTTCGTACACCTTCTTATTTTTTATCAAATACCGGTATAGAAGAAAAAAACTTTTCCTATACGTTAGGGTACCATTATAAAAAAGTGGGAGTAGAAGTATATTACTCGCAATTCAACACAATTGTTGGAGTTTATAAAGGAGCACATGCAGGTAATTTAACTGATCTTAAAAATGCTTATAACAGGAGTAAGCCATTGGATAGTCTTGCCGCTTTCAGTTACGAGATAGACAAACCTTACCAGGATATTGCACACGAACTTGCTAAAGCAAACGCCCATTATCATTTTGCGGCGCGCTGGCGTTTGAAGTTGCAGTATGCGTGGCAGTATAACATCAGAAAGGAATACGATTTGCATGTTCCACTTAGTCAGCAGAGCAACGTTAAACCCGTTGCCGATCTGGATTATCGGATTACATCGCAAACAATGGAAGGATTGATAGAACATGATAATATCCGTTCCTTCAGAGGACAGTTTGGTGCAAGTTTCATGCATCAGTCCAATGTTTACCTGGGTAGATTTTTTATTCCTAATTTTTTGAATAATACCTGGGGAACTTTTTTGACCGAACGTTATGTAAAGCAACATTTTGAGTTTGAAGCCGGGTTGCGTTATGATAGTAAATCACTTCAATCGTATTACTATAATAATAATCAACTTGTAAGTCCCTTGTTGAAGTTTGAAAATATAACCTATAATTCAGGAATAATATGGAAGCCTGACACCACTTTTAATCTTCTTGGTAATGTTGGATCTGCATGGCGCGCGCCGGCACCAAATGAACTATACAGTAACGGAATCCATCATGGTGTTGGAGCAATTGAACGTGGAAATTCGGATTTAAAAAGTGAAAGAGTTTATAATGTAACGGTTTCAGCAATATTAAAAAGGAAGAGAATATCTGCCGAGATCGGAGCTTACGTTAATAAATTTGAAAATTATATTTACCTCGATCCTTCAGGCAAAAGTGAACTTACAATTCGCGGGGCATTTCCTGTGTTCAATTATCTGCAGGCTGATGCCAATATTTCAGGAATAGACGCGCAGGTAAATCTGAAAATTTTTTCACATTTACATTTAATTGCCAAAGGTATGTGGGTAAGGGGCTGGAATGAAAGTATAAATGATCATCTTGTTTATATGCCGTCGGATAGGGGAGAGGTACAATTAAAATATGAGTTTGATTTTAAACAATTATTAAAAGAAAACTATGTACAAATGAATGCTCAATACGTTTGCAAGCAATGGAGAATTCCTGAAGGTGGTGATTTTGCATCTCCTCCCGGTGAATATTTATTGGCAGGCGTAGAAGCAGGGACAAAAATTACAATGGGTAAACAGGCATTGTATGTAGGATTTTCAGTTACCAATCTGCTTAATACTGTTTACAGGGATTATCTTGACAGATTCAGGTATTACGCGGACGCGCAAGGAAGATCCTATAATGTGAGACTTAGAATACCTTTAACCATATACGATAAAAAATAATTAAACAATAACAACAACAATAATTTATCAGATGAAAACAATAATTATATTACTCAGCTTTTTTGTACTTAGTGCCGTATTTACAGGCTGTAAAAAAGACAAGAAAAATGATCCGGCGGTTAATAATCCTCCGCCCCCAACTAATGAAAATGAGATTATCACAACCGTTAAACTCTACATTACGGATTCAATCACAAATACAACGGTTGTTAAAGGCTTTTCTGATCCTGATGGTGATGGAGCACAGCCTGGCAGCTTTTCAAACAATGGAACCGATTCATCTTTTGTTTTGATGCCAGACCGAACTTATTTTTGCAAATTGTATTTTTTGGATGAAACTAAAAGTCCGGTTGATACATTATCTAAAGCCATAGGTGGGGACGAAGGTTATGTTCATATGATCTTTTATAATGGTGATCCTTCTGCTACCGGTAATTACGGAAATGTCATTTTAGCGCAATCACCAAATTACGCGGTACAATTAAACGGCAGTAATATTAAAATTTCATATCTCGACCTGGATAATGGTCCGGCTAAAGGGTATGCTCAAAGAAATATAGGATTGTATACCAAATTCAGAACTGCTTCATCGCCGGGAACGGCGCTTTATCCTTTAAGAATTGCGTTGCGTCATCAGCCAGGAACAGAAGCTAACAGTTCAGCGAAAGACGGAACTTATGCTCCGGGTTCAACAGATGTTGAAATAACATTTAAGGTGGGAGTATACTAAAAGAATTAAGCGGTCATGTACCGCTTTTTTTATCGCTCAAATAAAATCTGGCAATTATTACAGAAAAAATTATACTTTGAAGATGTAGGAATGTATAAAGATTTTATTACATCCTTACAACGGGGGCAATTACACTTTCTGTAAGCAAGATTATCTTTATTAATTGGCCTTACTTTTTTTAATTTGTGAACGTCGAACCTGAAGTTTTTTAATTCTTTGAGCATTTTATCTTTTTTTTATTAATAAAATTAAAATTCATGCCAACGGGTAACTCTTTTTTTAAGTTTATGATTTAACGAAAGATTGACCAATTTCATTAACGCTGTGTGGTTAAAACCTTTTAAAATGGGAAAAATACTTTACAATTTGTGGATGCCGCACAGTTCATAATAATAAAACAAAAATTTTCCCTGGCATATTATTTATAGGCATTGAGTAAACTAAAAATAATAATTTATGAAAAAATCAATTTTTACAATTTTACTCGCTGTAGCATTTTGTTGTGGCTATGCGCAAAAAGACAAAAAAACTGAAACTAAAACAAGCACTACTAAAACTGAGAAAAAGGACGACATGAAGAAGGATGAAAAGTTCGCTGTCGATGCCGCGAAAAGCAATCTCATGGAAATAGAAATGGGAGAAATAGCTTTAAAAAATGCCACTTCGGCTGACGTAAAAGAACTGGCTCAAACCCTTGTTAATGATCATAAAAAAGCAGGAGAAGGGTTGAAATCTATTACGGATAAAAAAGGAATTAAATTGCCTATGACCTTAGATGAAAAAAGTAAAAAAGAATGTGATGAATTGAAAATGAAAACCGGAGCCGACTTTGACAAGGAATATAGTGAAATGGTGGTTAAAGGTCATAAAAAGACGATTACCATGTTTAAAAAAGAAGCTGAAACGGGCATGGATTCAGAAATAAAGCAATGGGCTACCAACACTCTTCCTACATGCGAGCGCCATCTTGAAATGGCCGAAGATGTAAGTAAGAAATTAAAAGAAGCAAAAATTATGAGTACGAAATAAAAAATTTAATATTTTGAAAAGCGGGCCTTGAGTCCGCTTTTTTTATTTATTGGAATAATAAATGTTTTATGAGGGGTTTTGAAAGTCGGTTGTTACTTTAGAATGAGTCTGTGAAATATGATGTAATGAGGTTACAGCGTCTTGCGTAAAACCGCTTTTTGGATAAGCACAAATCATGCAGAACGATTCCGCTTTTGAAAATTGTCTCCACAAATTTTCAAGATGTAATGTTGCGCCTCGGTTTCCTTTTTCCCACATGAGCGCTACCATCTCACCAAAGGCCCGCACGCGACTGTTTTTACGAGCTTTTGTAAGTATCGCGCCCAGGTGTTCTACAAATAAAATATCATTGGGCCAACCGTTAACAATAAATCTGCTCAACGTTTCATGAACATCAATAGGAAAGTATTTTTCAGTTATAGCTAAATGATCAGGATCAAGCCCCCTTTTTTTTAATTTACTATTCAATAATTTTAAGTGGGCGCCTGTAGCAATTATAATCACGCTTTCTCCTGATAAGAGTCCGTCGGCAACATATTGTTCAAGTGAATTAATAAATGCAGGATGATTATCGTACGAACGTATAGGATCATTACACGGCGCAATTTCTCCCCAAAAGACATGCGTATCAGTGCGCAGCAATTCAATTTCGCGGTTCATAAAATAGTTTAGTTGTGAGTGTGAAAAATAATACGCAAAAATTATGCCCATGCTGTTTTACTGGCAGCTCATTACATATATTGAGTAATTATCTACAAAACGGGAAAAAATGTACCCAAATTATGTTTTAATCTGAGGCGGACTGGAAATAAAATTTTTTCAATAACGCGTTGATGATTGGCATTGTTACCAATTTTTCTTTTAAAACGGTTAATAACACAGCTAACAAAATGTAAAAGCCCGCTACGGCCAGAAATCCAATAGAGTTTCTGTTGGTTACTTCGGCTATAGCGAAGGCGGCTGAAAAACTGAGAAAGAGTAGTATTATTAGTGCGAGAAAAGCTGTGGCAATTCCTACAATGGCGCCTGACATGGCAGACCCGACTTTATCAATTATCTTTAATTTGATTATGTCAATTCGTGTTTCAATATAATCTTCAACATTATCTTTCAGCGTTTCCGGATTTTCCATGTTTAATGAGTTTATGTTTAATGAAAAAAATATATGCCTTTAATTATTTTATCAAAGCATGAAAGAACTTATTACATATGAGGAAAATAATAGTTATAGAGAAAACAAATACACTACCTGAAAAGTGAAATGACTGGAAAAGGTAGAGGTATATTGTTTGTTGGTTAGAACAAAAAGAAACCATGGGGATCAAACAAAAATTTAGGAGTATAGGAACCATTTTTAAAAATACATTCAGGAAATGGAACGAAAGCGATCCTTTTCGTCAGAGTGCAATCATTGCGTATTATGCAATATTTTCTTTGCCGGCGTTGTTAGTACTTGTTATTAATGTGGCTGGTTTTTTTTTCCAACAGGAAGCGGTTAGCGGTGAAATAACCGGACAGATTGAAAGTGTGGTAGGAAAAGAAACTGCTTCTCAAGTTGGAAATATTGTAAAAAAAGCCGGTGAAACAAAGGCTGGAATTATACCGGGACTAATTGCCATTTTTGCTATTATACTTGGCGCCACTGGGGTGTTCATCCAACTTCAAAAATCTTTAAACCAAATCTGGGAAGTAAAAGAAAAGCCTAATGCTGGATTTAAGAAAATGTTAAAGAATCGATTGTTTTCTTTTGGGCTTATTTTATCTATAGGTTTTCTTTTATTAACCTCTCTGGTCATAAGCTCTTTGCTCGCTGCTACAAGTAATTGGCTGGAAGGTGTATTTCCGAGCGCCATCGCCAATCTTTTTTATGCACTTGAGTTCGTCGTGTCGCTTGGTGTTATAAGTGTATTGTTTGCACTTATGTTTAAATTTTTGCCGGATGTAAAACTCAAGTGGAATAACTTATGGGTGGGTTCAATATTAACAGGACTATTATTCATGATAGGTAAATATGGTCTGAGTTTTTATTTTGGTAAGGCCGAACCTGCTTCAGTTTATGGTGCAGCAGGTTCGGTAATTTTGGTTTTACTATGGGTTTCATACTCTTCTATGATAGTATTTTTTGGTGCGGAGTTTACGAAACAGTATGCCGTATATCACGGTTTAAAAATTGAGCCAACAAATGGCGCTGTGAAACTAAATGTTGATCCTGGTAATGAAACCAAGGAAAGAATTTCTGAAAAAGCCACTGATTCTGAAGAGTTGAAAAAAGAATCTGTGAGTCAAAAACACGCGCATGATTTTTATGCTAGCGGAACCACAATGTTTCATGAGAAACAAGCTCATCCGGACACAAACAAGCTTCATAAATATAACGGCCAAAAGATAAATAGTATAAAAGAATTGCATGCTGAGATAAACCGTATGGAAAACAGGTTGGAAGAAGATAAAGATGAGATAAAGGATGATCTCAAATTGAGTCATATAATCATCGGAATACTTCCCAGGGCTTTAAGATTAAAATATAAAAGAAACGGAATGGTAACCCTGGATGATTATTTAAAGGCTATCGCGAAATTTCATATAACACCTGTACGAAAGGAACCTACTTTAATGGATAAGATTAAAAAGCTGATTAATATGGGCTCCGATAATAACGGGAAGGAAAAAAGCTAGTGAAATTTCAAAAAAAATTTATTCAAATTTTTTAAATGAAAAACTTTTTATCCTATGTAAGGCGTTACTATGGTTGTGCCAAAAAGCTCCATTATATTCTGAAGGGTTTTTACAAGTTGACCATAATCAGACGGTTTTACGAAGAAAAGATTTGCTCCGTGTTTGTAACAAAAATTAATATCAAGTACAGAACTTGAGGTGGATAACATGAACACAGGAATGCATTTTAACTTTTCTGAATTTTTTATTTCACGGAGGGCTTCACGGCCGTCTACCAAAGGCATATTAAGATCAAGAAAGATACAGTCAGGATAATTATTCTGACATTTGTTAAGATAAGTAGTCAATTCCTTGCCATTTATTACCTCTTTGAGATCATACGCTACAGGCAGCTCATTCAATGCTTCAATAAACATTTCCCTATCCAGTGCGTCATCATCTGCAAGCACTATTTTTATTCTTTTTGGCGGCTCCATAAAAAAATTAATACAAAACTCATGCTAGCTGCTTTGTTCAATGAAATCATCAAATTCAATCTACTTTATTATTTTTTCCGATTTGGCTTGTGCATTATATCCCTCACCGAAATCTTAATTAATAGCATGTTACCTTTCGTAACTTTACAGTAGTTCTATTAATAATAAACAATATGAAAAAACTGATCTTAATGGCTATGGCTGCAGGAATTGTATACCAGGCCGCGAAATATTTTGGAATTAATTCAATGGCCGATCTTAAAAAATTGGTAATGCCGCATTTAAAAGGATTAATTCCTGTTTAGGTTAACACCCTTAATAATGTTTAATAAAAAGGCCGCGCAAGCGGCTTTTTTTTAGCATACAGATATGTTAAAAAGTACAGTTTGTATTTGACAGCGTTAACCAACATAAGACAGCTTTAAACGAATTCTGTAACTTTTCGGTTAAATCTGTTGTAACTTTATGGTAGAAAGTTCTTTAAAATTAAAAAAAATGAAAACGATAATGGTAATGGCCGTAGCTGCAGGAACCTTGTGGTCGGCCGCAAGATATTTTAAAATTGACTCGCTTAGGGACCTTAAGCATTTTGTTAGGCCCGCCATGAAAAAGTTAAGGTTAAATAAAATATTAGGTTAACACCCTGAATAGTGTTTAAAATAGAGGTCGCGAAAGCGGCCTTTATTGTTTTTATTCAGGTTCTATTTCACCGGGGAGGGAACTAATAAATTTTTAGATTAATTTATGACATCAGAATATTATTTATTTCGGATAATATTGTCCGAATTAGAATTATTTCGTAAATTTGCATATAAATTCTTAGAAAATGTTCTCCAAAGCCTGTGAATACGCAATTAGAGCTACAATTTATATAACTGTTCAATCCAATCAGGAAAAACGAATTAGTTTAAAGGATATAGCAAAGGAAATTGATTCGCCTGAGGCTTTCACGGCAAAAATTTTGCAACAATTATCCCGTCATGGAATTATTGACTCGGTTAAAGGGCCAAGCGGCGGATTTACAATTGATAAAAAGAAAATGTCTAAAATTAAATTAAGTCAAATTGTTTTGGCAATTGATGGAGATGATATATTTAGCAAATGTGGCTTGGGTTTAAAAGAATGTTCCGAAAAACATCCATGTCCTGTACATAATAAATTCAAGAAAATCAGGGAAGGCTTAAAAGATATGCTGGAGAAGACAAGTTTATTGGAATTATCGGTTGGTCTGGAGAGTGGAATGACATTTCTTAAACAATAAAAAAATTTGAAACAATAAAGGATAAAAAGACCTTAATATATTTAATAACGTAAAAACTAAAAATCATGGAAGCAACAGTAAAAAGCGCACCAGCAACAGCAGGTTCAATTAAAAGAACTCAAACTGAAAAAAAAGGATTGGATATTTGGTTTAACAAACAGGCTCTTAAATTTGAAGAAGCTCGCTTTGGATGGATGACGGCTTACATTACTATACAAAGCTGTTTAGGATCAGTGGCCGCAGGATTAATCCTTCAAAATCACGCAAGTGATATCATGCTTGTTATAGCCGCTATGACAACAATGGCTTGCAATTCTGTATTTATTGCGCAGGGACCTGCAAAATGGTGTTTGTCCTCATTTTACCTGAGCGTATTAATAAACTTAATACTTGTTCTGTTAAATCTTTAATGTCCATTTAAGAAAATTATCCCCCGAAAACTTAAAAAATGAAAGAGATCCTTGGTATAGATGATATTAAAATTTTGGTTGATGCATTTTATTCTAAAGTCAGAAACGATGGATTGCTTGCACCAATATTTAATGGTATAATTGAAGACAGGTGGCCGCAGCATCTCGAAAAAATGTACCGGTTCTGGCAAACAATTTTGATGGAAGAACATACTTATCACGGGAGTCCTTTTACTCCCCACGCAAAAATGCCATTGGAGAAAGAACATTTTAGCAGATGGATTTCTATTTTCAATGAAACCATTAATGAAAATTTTTCAGGCATAAAAGCAGAAGAGGCAAAATGGAGAGCTGAAAGAATGGCCGAAATGTTTTTTCATAAAAATCAGTACTTTAGGCATTTTCCTGAAAAACTAATCGAATGACTTCAGAAGTAAAAATGCCGCTGGCAATTGCCGCTGTTTATTTGTGGATAGGTTTTGTTTGCGCAATCAGTTTTATGGAAGCCTGGTTAAAATTCAGGGCACCTGGCGTTACCTTACCCATTGGTTTGGGAATTGGGCGCTTGGTGTTTAACGCGTTAAATAAAACCGAGTGGGTTTTTGTCGCCACAATTGTCGCATCTTTTTTTATATCAAAAGAAACTTTATTTACTTTTGATAAAATAACATTTTATATCCCTGTTGCTTTATTAATTATTCAAACATTTTGGCTTTTGCCTGCCCTTGATGCGCGGGCAGAGATGCATATAAAAGGTTTGGAAGTTCCTCCTTCAAATATGCATTTTTATTATGTGGCAATGGAAATAATAAAAATTGTGTGTCTCGTTCTGTTTAGTATAAAATTATTCAAATAACAATATGGAAAAACAAAACATCATTCAGGCTATTGAAGAAAAGTATAAAAAACTTGGAGAAAACCCTGAAACTTATTTTAAGGGCCTGCTACAGGCAAAACCTATTAATTATTGGGATTACGTGGAAGTGGATACTTTATTGTCTCTGCAAAAACCAAGAACAGATTTTAAAGATGAAGAAATCTTTATTATGTATCATCAGGTAACTGAATTGGTTTTAAAACTGATGATACACGAAATTAAACAGATAGTAGAAAATGACTCTATGTCTGAATCTTTTCTGATTACAAAGATCAGCAGACTTAACCGTTACACGGCAATGCTTATTACTTCTTTTGATGTGATGAGAGAAGGAATGGATTATGATGATTATAATACCTTCAGGGCAACACTTGCACCTGCAAGCGGGTTCCAAAGCGCTCAATTCAGGCTGATAGAAATTTATTGTACCCGAATTGAAAACTTAATTAACCAGGAAGGTAAAAAACGTTTGTCTGCTAATCCAACCGTTGAAGAGTATTTTGAGCACATCTATTGGAAAGATGCCGGAATCAACAGAAAAACCGGAGAAAAAACTTTAACACTCCGACAGTTTGAAGAAAAGTATCTTGACCGGTTTATAACGCTCGCGAAAAAAGTAAAGGGAAATACCATCGAAGAAATTGCTGCTAAAATTTCTAATCCTTCGGAAGCCCTTAAAAACATTTTACGAGAATTTGACAGACTTTATAACGTTGAGTGGCCAATGGTTCACTTAAACACGGCTAAACATTATCTTGATAAAAAAGGAGAAAACCAGGCAGCAACAGGTGGTTCGGAATGGAAAAAATATCTTCATCCCCAATTCCAACAGCGTAAATTCTTTCCTTCACTTTGGACAGAAAACGAATTGCAACAATGGGGCGCAAACCAGGGAGATAATATTCCCAATACGGCCAGGTAATATTGTTACAGGCCGTTAATTACTTTTAAAAGTTTTGTTTGCACTTCGTTAGCAAGTGGAATTATTTCGGCGTTACCAACGGTACTCATTGTTACTGATGGATTAATCGAGGACACTTCAATTTCTCCCGTACTCAGTTCTCTTATTGTAACATTGCAGGGCAGCATGGTGCTGATGTGAGCATCTATGGCTAAAACTTTGTCTGCATAAACCGGATTACAAGCTCCCAGGATCGTGTGAGGTAAATATCTTTTCCCAGTTTTTTATGAAGAGTTTCTTTAATGTCAATTTCAGTTAAAACTCCAAATCCTTCTTCTTTTAATACCTCAGTTAATCTGGTTTTTATTTCAGAAAAATTACTTCCTTTTACAGTTTTCGAATTATAATATTTCATATTAATTTATTTTGGTTAATAAATGCAACGGAAAAACATGAGCCGTTTATGGCTTAACAGATAGCTTCCCTGCAATTTCAATGTTGCTTTGTGTAATTTTTAAAAGGTTTATTTCCCACTAAAGCGGTATCAATAAATTGTTTCTTGACCACTTTGCGAGTTGCCTTCTAATGATACGGTAAACAAGAAAGTTGGAGGTATTAACTTTACTTTTAATAGTTGCGTTTACCACATAACTACGTTTTTTTTATTTAATTAATATTAATTGAGTATCCTTGATACCTTCTACCAGGTGTTTAACGTTAGCTTCAATGTTCACAAAATCACCGCTGCCGAGGTTTTCTTCAATTCCTTTTTCATTTTTAAAAACGGCGGAGCCATTAACGCATATCAACAATGCAGGAACTTTGGTAATGTGTTCCTTTAAAACGCCACCAGCCTTAATTTGTATAGCGATTACATTTCCCTCGCTAGTTGAAAAAAACTT
>Ga0255338_1002837_pt1 | contig 23139 bp, 17 predicted proteins | sample MeOH1_35cm_T4_19_FD_203715 | JGI IMG/M metagenome (GOLD analysis project Ga0255338, IMG submission 203715) | Sandy soil microbial communities from University of British Columbia, Vancouver, Canada - MeOH1_35cm_T4_195 | ecosystem: Engineered > Artificial ecosystem > Sand microcosm > Unclassified ...
GCCGGTCATCGTGGCCTATCTGATGGTGATCGTGACGCTGTTTATCCTGATCAACCTGCTGGTGGACATCATCTATAGCGTGCTCGATCCGCGCGTGCGTATCGCCGACAACAAGGGCTGAGCTCATGACAACCGCAATCGAAACCGAAACCGCGGCGGCACCGCTGCCGCTAGCCGAGCAGACGCCGCTGCGGCGCTTCGCCAGCCAGTTCTTTTCCAGCAAGATCGCGGTGACCGGCCTGGTCCTGCTGATTACCATCGTGCTGATCGCGCTGCTCGCCCCATGGCTGTCGCCGCAGAACCCCTACGACCTCGCCACACTGAACGTGCTCGACTCGCGCATGGCCCCTGGCGAGAAGTCCGACGACGGCATGACCTTCCTGCTTGGCTCGGACGAGCAGGGCCGGGACATTCTCTCCGCCGTGATGTATGGCCTGCGCATCAGCATCGGCGTGGGCGTTGTCAGCACGGTGATCGCGCTGCTGCTGGGCGCCACGCTGGGCCTGATCGCCGGCTTCCTCGGCGGCCGGGTCGAGGCCATCATCATGCGCGTGGCCGACCTGCAGCTGTCGTTCCCGCCCATCCTGCTGGCGCTGATCTTGCTGGCTTTCCTGCGTCCGGGCATCGGCAATATCGTGATCGCGCTGGTTGCGGTGCAGTGGGCCTATTACGCGCGCACCACGCGCAGCGCGGCGCTGGTCGAGCGGCGCAAGGAATATATCGAAGCCGCCACCTGCCTCGGGCTGTCGCCAGCGCGGATCATGTTCCGCCACCTGCTGCCCAATTGCCTGCCGCCGCTGATCGTGATCGCTGCGCTGCAGGTGGCATCGGCGATCACGCTGGAAGCCACGTTGTCCTTCCTCGGCCTGGGCGTGCCCATTACCGAGCCGTCGCTAGGCTCGCTGATCGCCAACGGCCAGCAATACATGTTGTCCGGCAAGTACTGGATCAGCTTCTTCCCGGGTATTGCGCTGGTGGTCACCATCGTGGCCATGAACCTGGTCGCCGACCAGCTGCGTGACGTACTCAATCCGCGCCTGCAAACGCAGTAACGCAGCACGACAGGAGCGAACATGAGCAAACCGACCCTAGTGGTAGAAGGTCTCAAGACCCAGTTCTTTACGCGTGGCGGCGTCGCGCGCGCCGTCGACGACGTTTCGTTCTCGGTCGGCCGCGGCGAGATCATGGGCCTGGTGGGCGAGTCCGGCTCGGGCAAGTCGATGACCGGTTACTCGATCATGGGCCTGATCGATCCGCCCGGCAAAGTGGTGGACGGCCGTATCGAGCTGACCAGCCGGGATGGCGTCACGCGCGACCTGCGCAACCTCACGCCGGCGCAGATGCGCGATGTGCGCGGCAACCGCATCGCGATGATCTTCCAGGATCCGATGATGACGCTGAACCCGGTCCTGCGCATCGATACGCAGATGATCGAAGCGGTGCTGGCGCACGAGAAGGTCGACAAGGCGGTGGCGCGCGAGCGTGCCCGCAACGCGTTGGCCCGCGTCGGCATTCCCTCGCCGGACGAGCGCTTGCGCGCCTATCCTCACCAGTTCTCCGGCGGCATGCGCCAGCGCGTGGCGATTGCCATCGCCCTGTTGAACAAGCCCGACCTGATCATCGCCGACGAGCCCACCACCGCGCTGGACGTAACCATCCAGGGCCAGATTCTCTACGAGATGCAGAAGCTGTGCCGCGAATCCGGCACCGCGCTGATCTGGATCACCCACGACCTGTCCGTGGTGGCCGGCCTGGCCGACTCCGTTTGCGTGATGTATGCCGGCAAGATTGTCGAAGCCGGCGACGTGCGCCAGGTGCTCGAGCGGCCCCAGCATCCCTATACCCACGGCCTGATCAGCTCCGCGCCGTCGCGCAATCCGCGCGGCGCGCCGCTGCGCCAGATTCCTGGCATGACGCCGTCGCTGCTGAACCTGCCGGCCGGCTGTGCTTTTCGCGAACGTTGTGCCTATGCTACCGATGTGTGCAAGACGACACCACCGCTGGATACTGCCGCGGACGGACGTCGCCTGCGCTGCTTTCATCCGGTCCTTGCAGAGCAGGAGGCCGCATGAGCGCCACCGTTGTTGATCCCGCACTCGCTGCCATGACGTCCGAACCCGTTGCAGAACCCACGCCCAGCGCACCGATTCTCGAGCTGAAAGGCGTATCCAAGCGATTCGTCAAATCGCTCGACACCGCAGCCAAGATCGCCAATGTGTTCGGCGCCGGCGCGCAGGAGGAAGTGGTGCATGCCGTGGACCGCGTCGACCTGGCCATTCGCGCCGGCGAGGTGGTCGGCCTGGTCGGCGAGTCCGGTTGCGGCAAGTCCACGCTGGGCCGCATGGCCGTGGGCCTGCATTCGCTGACGGAAGGTTCGCGGTACTGGAAGGGGGTCGATCTGGACCGCCTGCCGCCCGAGAAGAAACGCGAGAAGCAACTGGCGATCCAGATGATCTTCCAGGATCCCTATGCCTCGCTGAATCCGCGCCTGCGCGTGATGGACATCGTCGGCGAGGCGCCGGTGGTGCACGGCATGGTGCCGCGCGGCGAGCAGAAACGTTATGTGGAGGACATGCTGGTGCGGGTGGGCATGGACCCCACCGTGCTGCGCCGCTTTCCGCACCAGTTCTCGGGCGGGCAGCGTGCGCGGATCGGCATCGCGCGGGCGCTGGCGGTCAAGCCGGAATTCCTGGTGTGCGATGAGTCGGTGGCTGCACTCGATGTGTCGATCCAGGCCCAGGTGCTGAATCTCTTCATGCGCTTGCGGCAGGAGCTGAACCTGACCTATCTCTTCATCAGCCACGATCTTGGCGTGGTGAAGCACATTAGCGATCGCGTGGTGATCATGTACCTGGGGCGGGTGGTGGAGTCGGCGCCGGCGGAAGATGTGTTTGCCAGTCCGAATCATCCTTACACGCAGGCGCTGCTGGCGGAGGCTCCCAAGCTGGAGGTTGGCAAGAAGACGTTTGTGGCGATCAAGGGGGAGATTCCGTCACCGTTGCATCCGCCGCCCGGGTGTCATTTCCATCCGCGTTGCCCGCATGCGATGCCGCGTTGCCGGGAGGAGCAGCCGTTGCTCAAGGAGATTGCGCCGATGCGCTTTTCGGCTTGCCATTTGAATGATATGGCGTAGGGAGGATCGGGCTTGACTGCCTGACGTCAACGTCAGTTTCACCTCCCCTCCGGGGAGGTGGCCTGTTTTTCCGTCCTGGTTTCCGTCCTGGCAAAAAGGTGGGCAAAAGAGCGCCCACATTTGGCCTGGGACGCATTTTCGGCGCGAACGCGCCGCGCGGCTTTGCTCCGCGTCAGCGAATCACCTGCCCCCTTGAGTTGATGATGGTCATCTCGACGAATTTCGAGCCGATGTGGCTGTCGGGGCTGAAGTTGATGATGTAGCCGCCCAGGTCGAGGCTCTTCATGCCTTCCAGCGCGGTGATCAGCTTTTCGCGGGTCAGCTCCTTGCCGGCGCGGCGCAGGCCTTCGGTGAACGCCTTGGCGGCAATAAAGCCTTCGATGCTGGCGTAGTCGAATTCGTTGGGCTTGCCAGCCGCCTGCAGCAGGCGCAGGTATTCGCGCACCACCGGCAGCGTGGCATTGCCGGGATGGGGCATGACCTGCGAAATGATCACGCCACTGCCCTTGGGGCCGACTTCCCTGGCCAGCGCCTGGGTGCCGACAAACGAGACGTTATAGAACTGGCCATTGAAGCCGCGGCGCAGGGCTTCCTTGACGAAGGCGCCCGTGGTCCGATATGCGTTGATCATCACCACCGCGTCGGGCTTGGATTTCATCGAGCCTTGCATGGCGTCGCCGATTTCCACGGTATTGCGCACCACGCCCTCGCGCGCGACGATCTGCACGCCGCTGTCGGGCGCTGCCTTGAGCGCGCGTTCGAGTGCTTCCAGGCCTGCCTTGCCGTAGGCATCCTCGTTGTACACCACCGCCACCCGCTTGAGGCCGGTGACGCGGATCTGGCGCAGGATGGCTGCGGCCTCTTCGTTGAAGCCCGCGCGCACGTGGAAGGCGTAGCGATTGAACGGTTCGCGTAGCGACTGGGCGCCGCTGTAGGGGGCGAAGAACGGCACCCTGGCCTGGGTTGCCAGTGGCAGCGAGGCCTCGCCGGTCTCGGTGCCCACGTAGCCGAACAGCGCGAAGACATGGTCGTCGTCGATCAGCGTGCGTGTGTTCTTGGCGGCGGACTCCGGCTCGTTGAAGTCGTCGAGGACCTTGAGTTCGATCTTGCGGCCGTAGATCCCGCCCTGCTGGTTGACGTAGTCGAAGTAAAGCCGCGCGCCGGAATTCATCTGCTTGCCGAGCATGGCGGTGGGCCCGGTGAGCGCGGCCGACTGGCCCAGCAGGACGGTGTCGGCGCTGACGCCGCTTTCGGCGTGGGCACTGGCAATGAATGACGAGCCGATGGCGCACGCCACCAGCAGGCCGGCAATGCGCCAGCCCCTGACCCCAGAATGCACTTGCATGGTTTCCCCGTGAAAAACGGTGTTTTCTTTACCCGTGAATGCCTTGCCGGTCTGTGCCGGCGCTGCCCTGTCGCCATCTCCTGGCGCAGCGTCGGGCTATCATAATCGAATACAATCGGAGCCTAACAATTTCCCCAGCGGCGCCCGTCGGGACGACGCCGGCGTACAACACGCGAGGCCGCCAGGATGCCCGGCATGCCTGCCTCGCGTGCCTGGCCGTCCAGCCGCCCCCGATCCCGGCCATGCCGCCTGTCCCCAATCGTTTGCCAGGAGATTCCATGGCCTCCCGCATCGTCCGTGCCGCCTGTCCGCACGATTGTCCCGATACCTGTGCCTTGCTGGTCACCGTCGAGGACGGGCGCGCCATCAAGGTGGCGGGTGATCCGGACCACCCTGGCACGCAGGGCGTGCTGTGCACCAAGGTGTCGCGCTACACGGACCGCACCTACCACCCCGACCGCCTGCTGACACCGATGAAGCGGGTCGGCCCCAAGGGCGAAGGCAAGTTCGTGCCGATTTCCTGGGATGAGGCGCTGGACACCGTGGCCACCCGCCTGTCGGCCATCGCCGCGCGGGATCCGCAGGCGATCGTGCCGTATAGCTATGCCGGCACCATGGGCCTGGTGCAGGGCGAGAGCATGGCGGCGCGTTTCTTCCACAAGCTGGGCGCCTCGCTGCTCGACCGCACCATCTGTGCCAGTGCCGGCGCAACCGCGCTGCGCTATACCTACGGCGCGAGTATCGGCATGGACATCGAGCATGTTCCCGACGCCAGGCTCATCATCATCTGGGGCGGCAACCCGATTGCCTCCAACCTGCACTTCTGGACACGCGTGCAGGAAGCCAAGCGGCGCGGCGCCACGCTGGTGGCGATCGACCCGTACCGCTCGCTGACCGCCGAAAAATGCCATCGCCATATCGCCCTCATGCCCGGCACGGACGGCGCGCTGGCGCTGGCGATCATGCATGTGCTGATGCGCGACGATCTGCTCGATCACGAGTACATCGACAGCCACACGGTGGGGTTCGAGGCACTGCGCGAGCGTGCGCAGGCCTATACGCCGGCGCATGCGGCCAGGCTGTGCGGCATCGACCCCGAGGACATCGAGTGGCTGGCCGGCCTCTACGGGCAACTGGCGGTGCGCGAGCGCCAGCCGGTGGCGATCCGGCTGAACTATGGCATGCAGCGCTCCCACGGCGGCGGCCAGGCGGTGCGCGCCGTGGCCTGCCTGCCGTCGCTGGTGGGGGCCTGGCGCCATGCGGCCGGCGGCCTGCAACTGTCCACTTCGGGCTTCTTCCCGGTGGACAACGCGGCGCTGCAACGGCCGGACCTGCTGCCGGACCTGCCGGTGCTGCCGCGCACGGTCAATATGAGCACCATCGGCGATGCGCTGCTGGACGCCGGCGGCGAGAGCGGCCCCAGGATCGAGGCGCTGGTGGTCTACAACAGCAACCCGGTGGCGGTGGCGCCGCAGTCGACCAAGGTGGCGGAAGGCTTCGCGCGGGAAGACCTGTTCACCGTGGTGCTGGAGCAGTTCCGCACCGATACCGCGGACTACGCCGATATCCTGCTGCCGGCCACGACCCAGCTCGAGCATGTGGACGTGCACAAAGCCTACGGGCATACGTACTTCCTCGCCAACAACCAGGCCATCGCTCCGCTGGGCGAGGCGCTCCCCAATACCGAGATTTTCCGCCGGCTGGCGCAGCGCATGGGCTTTGACGAGCCGTGCTTTGCCGACAGCGACGAAGACATTGCCGCCCAGGCCATCGTGGCGGCCGATCCGCGCGCCGCCGGCATCAGCTGGGAATCCCTGAAGGCGCAAGGCTGGCAGAAGCTCAACCTGCCGGCGGCGCCGCTGGCCGAAGGCGGCTTCTTCACGGCATCGGGCAAGTGCGAGTTCTACTCGGAGGCCATGCGCCGCGACGGCCTCGATCCCTTGCCCGGCTACGTGCCACCCTACGAGACGCCGGCCACCGCGCCGGAACTGGCGGCACGCTATCCGCTGGCGATGATCTCGCCGCCCGCGCGCAACTTCCTCAACAGTTCTTTCGTCAACGTCGACAGCCTGCGCGCAACCGAGGGCGAGCCGCACCTGGACATCCATCCCGAGGATGCGGCGCCCCGAGGCATCGTCAACGGCGGCATGGTGCGCGCCTTCAACGACCGCGGCAGCATGATGGCGCGGGCCCGCGTGACCGACCGCGCGCGGCGCGGGCTGGTGGTGGGCCTGTCGATCTGGTGGAAAAAGCTGGCGCCGGACGGCAAGAACGCCAACGAGCTGACCAGCCAGCGGCTGACCGATCTGGGCCGTGCTCCGGTGTTCTACGATTGCCTGGTGCAGGTGGAAGCAGCAGCGCCCGCCAGGGTGGCGCAGGCGGAGCCGGCGGCGTCCGCACTGGCATCATGATCCGGCGGCCGGCACGCGCGCTACAGGCCCTGGCTACGCTGGGGCTTGCCGCGTTGCTGGCCGGCTGCGATACGGTTGGCTATTACGCGCAATCCATCGGCGGCCACTTCGGCGTGATGGCGGAAGCCCGGCCATTGCCGGATGCCATCGCCGCGGCGCAGGAAGCCAAGGATACGCGACTGGCACAGCGCCTGGCGCTGGCCGGCAGCATCCGCGATTTCGCCTCGCACGAGCTGAAGCTGCCCGATAACGGCAGTTATCGGCGCTACGCCAACCTGCGCCGGCCCTATGCGGTGTGGAGCGTGTTCGCTACCCCCGAGCTGTCGATGGAGCTGCACAAGTGGTGCTTCCTGGTGGTGGGCTGCATCAGCTATCGCGGCTATTACGCCCAGTCCGATGCGGACGGCTATGCGGAAGGGCTGCGCAAGGAGGGGCTCGAGCCCTACGTCGCCGGCATTCCGGCCTATTCGACGCTGGGCTACTTTGACGACCCACTGCTCAATACCTTCGTCTACCAGCCGGAAGGCGAGCTGGCCAGGCTGATCTTCCACGAACTGGCGCACCAGGTGGTCTATGTGCGCAACGACACCACCTTCAACGAGTCCTTCGCCACCGCGGTGGAAACGGCCGGCGTGGAGCGCTGGCTGGCGCTGGCGGCGTCTCCCGATGCCCGCGCAAGCTACCGCCAGTACGACATGCGCCGCCAGCAATTCCGCGCCATGCTGCTGGACACGCGGGACCGGCTGGATGCGCTCTATCGCTCGCCCGTGCCCGACGAGGTCAAACGCGCCGGCAAGGCGGAAATCTTCGCCGGCCTGCGCGCGCGTTATGCGCGGCTCAAGGAGGAGTGGGGCGGCTACAGCGGCTACGACCGCTGGTTCGAGCGGCCGCTGACCAATGCACAGCTGGCCGCCGTGGCGACGTACCAGCAATGGGTGCCGGCTTTCACGGCGCTGCTGGCGCAAAGCGGTGGCGACTGGACTGCGTTCTATGCCGCGGCGCGGCGCATTGGAGATCTGCCGCGCGATCAGCGTGACGCCAGCTTGCGCCAGTTGGCGCCGCCGGCCAGCGGCCGCGATGTGCTGACCGCCGGCGAGAGCGGTGCCACGGTTGGCGCTGCGATGGGGGCGGTACGTGCCAGCGGCGCACCCGATACGCCGCCCGCGCCCGCGGCGGCCGGTCCCGTGACCGGCGCCAGGCCCTGATGCCGTGACGTCGCGGATGTCACGAAGACCGGAATCGGCGCACTAGACGCCCGCCGGGCGCTTCATCCGGCAGGCCGATGGCAGGTTCAGGTCCCGCCCCGCCGTCATGCCGTCGAGGCGGAAGCCGTATTGCGTGCCTTCCACGCCCACCTTGACAGACTTGCCGTCCACCGGTGCAATCGTCGACACAACCTGCGGCAACAGCAACTGGTGATCGCCCTTGCGCATCAGCACATCGCCCACGGGCGACTGGTATTGCATGCCTTCGAGCGCAAAGGCAATACTGGTGGGTTCGTCGGATTTCGCGCGGCGGATCGCCTCGCTCAGCATTTGCACGGAGATCAGCACGCGCGGGGCGAAGTATTCGCCGGCCGGCGTCTGCTTCACCCGGGCTGCCAGCGCGGCCAGCACCGGATCGTCGCTGTTGGGCAGGTACTCGGCCACCCACGTCAGGTGCGCGTTCTTCGCCTGCGACACGGCCAGCACCGTGCCGGGCGCGCCGCCCCCGCTGTGGTTCAGGTAGTTCAGCTCATAGCCGGCGTCGCCCGCGGCCTTGATCAGCAGGCTCAGGTCCTGGCCCCAGTTTCCCGTGACCACGGTATCGGCGCCGCTTTCCTTGATCCTGCTGACATACGGCGCGAAGTCCTTGACCCTGGCCAGCGGGTGCAGCGCTTCGCCGACGAACTGCACATCGGGCCGGGCGCCGGCGATCATCTGCCGGCCCAGCGCGGCCCAGATGCGGCCCTGGGTGTAATCCTGGTTGAGCAGGTACACCTTGTGCATGCCTTTTTGCTCGCGCGCGAAATTGGCCAGCGCACGCATCTTCATCGCCGTGTTGGCCTCGGTGGCGAAATGCCAGAAGCTGCAGCGCGCGCCCGTCAGGTCGGGATCGAGCGAGGCGTAGTTGATGATCAGGATGCGCTGCGTGGGGTTGCGCTCGTTGTTCCGGTTGGCGGCCTCCACCAGCGCGGTTACCACCGGAGAGCCGGAGGCGCCGGTGAATACCACGCGGGCGCCGGCATCGATCGCGCTTTGCAGTGCCGTCAGGCTTTCCTGCGGGGAGAGCTTGTTGTCGTAGCTGAGCAACTCGTAGTTGCGCCCCAGCACGCCGCCCTGGGCATTGGCGTCGTCGATCGCGAACTTCAGGTTGGCCTGGAAGATCTGCCCGACATTGGCCAGCGGCCCGGATAGCTGGTCGATGAAGGCGACCTTGATGGGCGGCGCGCCGGCGGCCTGGGCTTGCGCCTGTGCCTGCAGCGGCAGGCCCGCGGCGAGCGCGAACGCGGCGGCGGCCGCGCAGCGCATGAGCACACCTGCCGCGCGCGTAGCGATCCGGGCGGCGGCGCCCGCTGCGTGCTTCAAGTCGTGGGGCATGGCTCGTCTCTCTCCTGTGGGCATTACCACGTGTCGATGAAGCGGCGCGATTCGGCGCGGCGCGTTTCGTCCAGCGGCGGTACCGAGGCCAGCCCGCGCAGCAGCCAGTGGCGGGTGTCGGCGGGGTCGATGACCGCATCGATCTCCAGGTGACTCGCCATGTTAAGGGCGCGCCCGCGCTGGTAGGCCGCTTCCACCATACGCGCAAACAGCGCTTCGCGTTCGGCCGGGTCGGCCACGGCTTCCAGTTCCTTGCGAAAGCCAAGCCGGATCGATCCCTCGATGCCCATCGCGCCGAATTCGCCGCTGGGCCACGCTGCGGTGAAGAATGGCGCGGAGAAACTGCCGCCGGCCATGGCCTGCGCCCCCAGGCCATAGCCCTTGCGCAGCACCACGGTGAAGAAGGGCACGCGCAGCGCACCGGCGGTGACGAAGAGCCGCGACACATGGCGTACCGTGGCGGTCTTCTCGGCCTCCGGGCCGACCATGAAGCCGGGCGTGTCGCACAGCGAGACGATGGGCAATCCATGCGCATCGCACAACTGCATGAAGCGCGCGGCCTTGTCGGCGGCCGCGGCATCGATGGCGCCGCCCAGGTGGCGGGGGTTGTTGGCGATGCAGCCGAAGGCGCGCCCCTCGATGCGGATCAGCGCGGTGATGATGCCGGCGCCAAAGGCGGCGCGCAACTCCAGCACGGAATCGTGATCGGCGAGCGCGGCGAGTACGCTGCGCATATCGTAGCTGCGCAACCGGTTCTCCGGGATCAGGTGGCGCAGCGCACGTGCGTCGCCCGCCTGCCATTCGGGCAGGTCGCCCTGGAAGTAGGAGAGGTAGCGGCGTGCCGCGTCCACGGCGGCGGCTTCGTCGTCGACCAGGACGTCGATCACGCCGTTGGGCGCTTGCACGCTCACCGGGCCAACTTCCTCGGGCGCGAATACGCCCAGGCCGCCGCCTTCGATCATGGCCGGGCCGCCCATGCCGATGGTGGCGCTGCGGGTGGCGATGATGACGTCGGCGCAGCCCAGCAGCGCGGCATTCCCTGCAAAGCAGCGGCCGGAGACGATGCCCACCAGCGGTACCTGTCCGGATAGCCGCGCGAACTGGATGAAGGACGTGCAGTCCAGTCCGGCCACCACGGGCATGTCGGTATCGCCGGGCCGGCCGCCGCCGCCCTCGGCGAACAGCACTACTGGCAGGCGCCACTGGCGCGCCAGCGCCAGCATGCGGTCCAGCTTCTTGTGGCCGTAGAAGCCCTGCGTGCCGGCCAGCACCGTATAGTCGTAGGCCAGCACCATGCAGCGCGCGTCGGCTGCGGGGAAACTTCCGGCATTGACGGTGCCGATGCCGGTGACGATGCCGTCGGCCGGCGTTGCGCGTTCCAGGTCTTCGACGCTGCGGCGCTGGCGCTGGGCGGCAATGGCGAGCGCGCCGTATTCGATGAATGAGTTGGCATCGCACAGTTGCGCGATGTTTTCCCGCGCGGTGCGTCCGCCCTGGCGATGGCGCTTGTCGACGGCCTGCGCGCGCGCCGCGTCCTGCGTGAGTGCCTGGCGGGCCAGGGCGTCGCGCAGGTCGGCGCGGATGTGGGCGGGATCCACTGTGGCGCCCGTATCCATCGCATGGTGGCTGCCGTCGTGCGCGGACAGCACGATCACCGGCGCGCCGGCGCGCAGCACATCGCCCGCCGCGGCCAGCACGCGCAGGACTTCTCCCGCCGCCGGCGCTTCCAGTGGATGTTCCATCTTCATGGCTTCGATGATGGCGAGCGATTGCCCGCGCCGCACGATGTCGCCGGGGCGCACCTGCACCGCGGCCAGCGCGCCGTCCATGGGCGCGGTGACGAGTTCGGCATCGTCCGGCAGGTCGTCCAGTGGCGCGGAGCCCGACGCCTGGACGTTCGCGGTTGCGCCTGTCGCGTGCAGCGCCGGATGGGCTTGGCCGCCGTCCCGCAACTGTGCGGCCATCGCCGGCAGCGCGGCATCAAGGTATTGGGTGTGGATGGCATTGCGCCGCACATCCTCGCGCAGCAGCAGGTCCTGCAGCAGCCTGCGGTTGGTGTCGATGCCTTCGATACGGAATTCGCACAGGGCGCGATAGGCGTGGGACAGCGCGCGCTGGTAGTCGCCGCCAGGCTCATGCACGATCAGCTTGGCCAGCAGCGAGTCGAAGCGCGGGTTGACCGTCATGCCCGCATGGCCGGCCCCATCCACGCGCACGCCGGGGCCGCTGGGCGGCTCGTAGGCGTCGATGCGGCCGCTGGCGGGGCGCAACTGGCCCTGTGCGTCGAGGTGTTCGGCGTTGATGCGCAACTGCACCGCGATGCCGCGCGGCGCGGGCGGCTGCGCCAGTCCAAGCTGGGCCAGCGTCTTCCCGGCGGCAATGGCCAGCTGCGCCTGGACCAGGTCCACGCCCGTCACCACCTCGGTGACGGTGTGCTCCACCTGGAGGCGCGGGTTGGCCTCCATGAACCAGAACCCGCCGTCCGCGCCCACCAGGAATTCAAACGTGCCGATGCCACGATAAGCGCTGGCGCGCGCCAGCGTCACCGCGGCCTGCGCCAGCCGCGCGCGCATGGCATCGTCCAGCGACGGGCTGGGCGCCACCTCCACCAGCTTCTGGTGGCGCCGCTGCAGGCTGCATTCGCGCTCGCCCAGTGCGATCACGCCGCCGGCGGCATCCGCCACCACCTGGATCTCGATATGGCGGGGCGCGTACACGATGCGCTCGACATAGACGGCGCCGTTGCCGAACGCGGCCGTGGCTTCGGACACGCAGCGGGCATAAGCCTCGTCGATGTCCGCCGCGGCGTGCACCGCGCGCATGCCGCGGCCACCGCCGCCGGCCAGCGCCTTGATCATCATGCCGCCATCGGTGCCTGGCGCTTGCAGCGACGCGAAGAACGCGTGCGCGGCTGCCAGCGTGGTTGGGCCGGTGGAGCCGGGCACCACGGGTACATTGCACTCGCGCGCCAATGCGCGCGCCCGTGCCTTGTCGCCGAACAGGCGCAGCACATCGGGGGCGGGGCCCACGAAGGTGAGGCCGGCATCCAGGCAGGCCTGGGCGAATTCCGCGTTCTCGGACAGCAAGCCGTAGCCGGGGTGGACCAGGTCGCAGCCGCTGCGGGTGGCTGCGGCCACCACTTGCGCGATATCGAGATAGGCGCGCGGACCGGTGCCGGGCAGCGCAACGGCGCTGTCGGCCTTGCGCACGTGGAGGGCGTCGCGGTCGTCCTCGCTGTACAGGGCGACGCTCTCCAGCCCCGCGCCCGCGCCCGCGGCGGCGCGTGCGATGCGGATGGCGATTTCACCGCGATTGGCGATCAGTAGCTTGCGGAACGTCATGATGCGAAGGAGTTGGACAGCGCTGAATAAGGAAAGACCATGGCGGCTCAGCCAAGCTGCCCGGCCAGCGGCGCCAGGTCCTGCTTGCGCACCTTGCCCGTCGCGGTGAGCGGCAGGGCGTCGACGATATGCACCAGCGGCACCTTGTACACCGCCATATTGGCGCGGCACCACTGCACCAGCGCCGTGTTGTCGACGGTGCCGACGGCTTCGGGCTTGAGCATGACAAAGGCCACGGGCAACTGGCCACGGTCTTCATCGGCGCGCCCCACCACCGCGGAGCCGAGAATGGCCGGATGCTGGCCCAGCAGCGCCTCGATCTCGGCAGGAAAGACGCTCATGCCGTTGACCTTGAGCATCTCTTTGCGCCGGCCCAGGTAATGGAGATAACCCTGCTCGTCGATCGAGCCGATGTCGCCGGTGTGGAACCAGCCATTGCGCAGCGATTCGCGCGTGGCATCGGGTTTGTTCCAATAGCCCTTGAGCAGGGTCGGCGTGCGCACGCACAGTTCGCCTTCGGCGCCCGGCGGCAGCAGTTCGCCGCTGTCGAAATCGCAGATCTTGAACTCGGTGCCGGGGACGGGCAGCCCGACAAAGATGGGCTGGGCGCGCAGGTCCAGGTCGTCGTCCTGCATGCCGCAGGTAAAGGTATTGCAGGTCTGCGTCTCGGTCATGCCCCAGGCGGTCTCGGCGATGACCGAGCCGGTCAGCGCCTGCCAGGCGCGGCGGTAGGGCAGGTTGAGCTTCTTGACGAAGGACGATACGCCGACATGGCGCAGCGAGCGCAACTGGTATTGCGCCGCGCGCGGATGCTCCATCACCTCGACCGCGTTGTCCACCAGCATCGAGGCATTGGTGACGCGGTAGCGCTGGACTGCCGCCATGAAGGTCTCGGGATCCCAGCGCGCCAGCAGCACCAGCGGGATGCCGAAGAAGGCGGGGAAGATCAGGCAGAGGTTTTCGCCGGCGATCCAGAACTCGGGGAAGAAGCCCAGCATGACGCTGTCGTCGGTAATGTCCAGTGAGACGGCGCCGAACGCGGCTGCCATGTCGACCATGTCGCCTTGCGTGTGGATGCAGCCCTTGGGCAGCCCGGTGGTGCCGCCGGTGTAGTTGAGCGCGGCCACCGCGTCGAGCGATGGCGCCGCCGTGGGCGCCGCGTGCGTGCACGCAGCCATGGCCGGCAGCAGGTCGATGGCGTGGTCGTTCGCTTCGCATTGGTAGCGTGGCGCCTGCACCATGGGCGGCAGCGCCAGCGTGGGCTCGGCGGGGACCATGTCAGCGAAACTGGTCACGAACAGCAGCGCGAGCGGATCCTGTGCGCCGAGCGCGGCGCGCGTTTCGCGCACCAGCGGCACCAGCTGGTCGAGTGCGATCAGGGCACGCGGCGTGCTGTCGTTCAACGCGTGCTGCAACTCGGCGCGCTGCGATAGCGGGCTGACAGGCACGTAGACCGCGCCCAGCTTGAGGATGCCGAAGAAGGCAATGTGGAACTGCGGGCAATTGGGCATCAGCACCGCCACCCGGTCGCCGGCGCCGATGCCGTGCGCCGCCAGCAGTGCGGCACAGCGGTCGCTTTGCGCATCGAGCTGGGCGTAGCTGGTTTCGTGGCCGTAGAAGATCACCGCCGGGCAGTCGGGGCGGGCGCGGCCCCAGTGCCGCAGCATCTCAGTGAGCGGCTGGCGCCCCAGCGGATATTGCGGCGAGCGCGGGGTGCGCTCGGGCCACGCGCGCTGCCAGCGTGCGTGCAGGTCTGCCAGGTAGGCGGTCTCGTCCATCGGCGGTGTCTCCTTGCTGGTGGGCCGCCAAGCCGATAGGCTGGCGAAATTTACTCTTTGGTATATTTATGTACCCTTGGGTATGATCCTATTGGCATCGCCGCCATGCGTCAAGTCGGGATCCCGGGCAGTGGCGAGGTGGCGAGCGGAACATGTCCACGAGGACCGCCAGGCCTTCCCGGGCCCGGCGCCATGCGAGAATCGCGTCATGCCGACTGCACAGAAAACCGCTCCCGCCATCAAGTCCAGCGAGACCGAGCCGGAAATGACACCGGAGATCGCGCTGGATACTGTTCCCGCCCGCTCGCATATCACCGAGCGGCAGGAAGCCCGCCGCCGCCAGATCCTCGATACCGCCGCACAGCTCTTCTATACCAAGGGCTATCCCGGCATGACGATGAACGACCTGTGCCGCGCACTGGGCGTGACCAAGCCCGCGGTCTATTACTACTTCACGGACAAATACGAGATCTTCGACATCCTGTGCCGGGAGTCGGCCCAGACCTGCCTGCCGGTCATCCGCGAGACCGCGGATCCCGCGCTGCCGGTGCGCGAGCGGCTGCAGGCTTGTCTGCTGGAAATGGCGCGCCGTTGCATCGCCTGCTATGTGCCGGCCACGCTGAGCTTTCGCGATAACCAGTACCTGCGGCCGGAAACGGTGGCTTGGCTGGGCAATATGGCGCGCGCCTTTTACCGCGACCTCTATGCCCTGCTGGAGGAAGGCAAGCGTACCGGCGTATTCAGCTATGGCGACGCACGCGTCGCCGCGCACGCAATCGGCAGCGTCGTTGGCTTTATGTACACCTGGCACGAGCCCGGACGCATGGAAGCGGAAGCGCTGGCGCGGGAACTGGCCACGAACATGATGAAGATGGTGCTGCCGGTGCACGCCTGACGGTTGCCGCCACGGAGCTAGGGGAATTCCCGAGTCCACATTGAACTGTGCGCTAAACTTCACGTCAGAAGGTGTGCGGCATCCAGAGGACTTCATCTAACGTGTTGTCTTAAGCGGGACGCACGTTTAGCATCTGTCGAAAATCGAACGATCATTCAGAAATCAGGAGACGGCGCATGGAAAGACTGTGGCTGAAGCATTACCCGGCCGGCGTACCCGCCGAGATCGATAGCAGCCAGTTTCGCTCGCTGGCCGAGTTGCTTGAGGCATCCTTTCGCACCTACGCCGATCGCCGCGCCTTTGTCTGTATGGACAAGTCGATTACCTACGGCGAGCTCGACCGCCTCTCCCGGCAGTTCGCCGCATGGCTGCAGTCGCGCGGGCTCAAGCCCGGCGCGCGCGTGGCCATCATGATGCCCAATGTGTTGCAGTATCCGGTGGTGCTGGCCGCCGTGCTGCGCGCCGGCTTCGTCGTGGTCAACGTCAATCCGCTCTACACGCCGCGCGAGCTGGAGCACCAGCTCAAGGACAGCGGCGCCGAGGCCATCGTCATCCTGGAGAACTTCGCCACCACGCTGCAGCAAGTGCTGTCCGCCACGCCGGTCAAGCATGTGGTGGTGGCCAGCATGGGCGACCTGCTGGGCGGCCTCAAGGGGGCGATCGTCAATTTCGTGGTGCGCAACGTCAAGAAGATGGTGCCGGAGTGGGAGCTGCCGAACTGCGTGCGCTTCAATACCGTGCTGGAGGAGGGCCGCGGGATGCAGCTGCAGCCTGCCAATACGGGGCCAGATGACATCGCCTTCCTGCAGTACACGGGCGGCACTACCGGCGTGTCGAAGGGCGCGGTACTGCTGCACCGGAACATCGTCTCCAACGTGTTGCAGTCCGAAGCCTGGATGCAGCCCGCGCTGGCCAAGGGCGCGCCGATCGACCAGGTGATCACCATCACAGCGCTGCCGCTGTATCACATCTTCGCGCTGACGGTCTGCTGCCTGCTGGGCATGCGCAGCGGCGGCCTGAGCGTGCTGATCCCCAATCCGCGCGACATCCCCGGCTTTATCAAGGAACTGCAGAAGTACAAGTTCAATATGTTCCCGGCGGTCAACACCCTGTACAACGCGCTCATCAACAACCCGGAGATCGACAAGGTCGACTTCTCCGGCCTGCGCGTGGCCAACGGCGGGGGCATGGCCGTGCAGGAAGCGGTGGCGAAGAAATGGCTGGCCAGGACCGGCTGTCCGATCATCGAGGGCTATGGCCTGTCGGAAACCTCGCCGTCGGCCACCTGCAACCCCACGGATACCGACGCTTTTTCCGGCACCATCGGCCTGCCGATTCCCTCGACCGACATCGCCATCCGCGACGACGACGGCCGCGACGTGCCGCTTGGCCAGCCCGGCGAGATCTGCATTCGCGGCCCGCAGGTGATGGCCGGTTACTGGAACCGCCCGGACGAGACCGCCAAGGTCATGACGCCCGACGGCTTCTTCAAGACCGGCGATATCGGGGTGATGGACGAGCGCGGCTATACCAAGATCGTCGATCGCAAGAAAGACATGATCCTGGTGTCCGGGTTCAACGTGTATCCGAATGAAATCGAAGGCGTGGTTGCGGAATGCCCCGGCGTGCTCGAGGTGGCGGCGGTGGGGGTACCCGACGAGCATTCGGGCGAGGTGGTCAAGCTGTTCGTGGTCAAGAAGGACCCCGGGCTGACCGAGGCCGAGCTGATTGCCTTCTGCAAGGAACGCCTGACCGGTTACAAGCGGCCCAAGTACGTGGAGTTCCGCGGCGAGTTGCCCAAGACCAACGTCGGCAAGATCCTGCGCCGCGAATTGCGCGATACCCGCAAGGCTGCCTGAGCGAGGCCGCCAGCGACGGAAAAACGGCCTCCCGCGCGGAGGCCGTTTTTCATTTGGCGCTGGGATTCGTCAGCATTCGCGCGAAGGCGCAAGCCGCGGCTCGAGCGCGCCATCGGGATAGATCATCCGTACGCAGGCGCCCGGCTCCAGGCCGGGCGTCGCCGGACCGTTGACGGTGATGCGGCCGCCATCGAGGGCCACCACCGTGTATTGGTACAGGTCCATCTGCGGCCGCGGCAGCGGGTTGAGCAACTGGTTCAGGTTGACGGAAAAACCAACGCTGCCGCCGCCCCAGCCGCCGCCGCCCCAGGCCGCGCCACCAACGCCTACCGCGGAATTCGCCGCGTCGGCATCCGGTATATCGATCCGGCCCGCCAGCGTCTTCGCGCTGATGCGCCCAAGCTTGATGGTGGCATTGAGTGGCGTGATCTGCGGCCCCGGCGGCGCGCTCTGGCAAGCGGCTGCCAACAGCAGCGGCAACAGCAAGGCGGCAAGTGCGGGCCGTCGCGGCCGGCGTGTGTTCATGCGCTCACCAGGCCAGCCTTGAGCTTGCCCAGCAGGCGGAACAGCGCGCGCCGGTCGGCTTGCGGCAGGCCGCTGAACAACTGCTCGATCCATGCCTCATGCGCGCGCGCCATTCCGGAGAACGCGGTGCGCCCGGCCGGGGTGAGCCGGATCAGGTAGGCGCGGCGATCGCTTGGCAGCGCCTCGCGCGAAACCAGGCCTTCCTGCTGGAGCTGGTCGGTAATGCCGGTGACGTTGCCGCCGGTGACCATCATGCGGCGCGACAGCTCGCCCATCTTCAGGCCTTCGGGATGGCGGTCGAGCTGGGACATCAGGTCGAAGCGCGGCAAGGTACAGGCGAAGTCCTGCCGCAGGCGCGAGCGGATGTCGGACTCGACCAGGTTGGTGCAGGTCAGCAGCCGCAGCCACAGGCGCAGGGCGTCATGGGTGGTGTCTTCGGCGCGGGTTTCGAGATCGACCGGCGCCTCTTCGGCGCCGGCCTTCTCAGGGATTCCGGAGGTCCCGGAGCTCCCGGCAGCTTCGGCGGCAGGTGTGATGGGCATCGCGGCACGCAGGTTGTTTGATGCCTCAAGTATATGCGCTCGCGTGCGGCCACGGGCCGCAAGGGGCCTCAATCCACCTTGGCGCCCGAATCCTTGACGACCTTGGCCCACTTGGCATGTTCGGCGCGAATAAAGGCCGCGAACTGCTCCGGCGTATTGCCGACCGGCTCCGCGCCCTGGGCCTGCATCTTCTCCCGCACCGCTGGCGTGGCTAGCGAGCGGGCGACTTCCTGCTGGATGCGCGCGACGATGTCGTGCGGTGTGCCTGCGGGTGCCAGCAGGCCGAACCAGGAACTGGCCTCGAAGCCAGGCAGGTGACCCGCTTCGGCCACCGTTGGCACGCCGGGCAGCGCCGGAGAGGGTTTGGCGCTGGTGACTGCCAGCGCCTTGAGCTTGCCGGACTTGATCAGCGCCATCGACGAAGGCAGGTTGTCGAACATCAGCTGCATGGTGCCCCCGGCCAGGTCGGTCAGTGCCGGGCCGCTGCCTTTGTAGGGGAAGTGCACCATGAAGGTACGGGTCTGGGTCTTGAACAACTCGCCGGCGAGATGGATCGAGGTGCCGTTGCCGCTAGATGCCATATTGAGCTTGCCGGGATTGGCGCGCGCGTAGGTAATCAGGTCGTTGACGCTGTTGATGCGGTTCTGCTGGGCGAAGGCCGGATTGACCACCAGCACATTCGGCACCGAAGCCACCTCGGTGATGGGTGCGAAGTCCTTGATCGGGTCGAATGGCAGCTTGCCATAGAGCGACTGGTTGATGCCATGCGTGCCGACCGTGCCCATCAGCAGCGTGTAGCCATCCGGCGCTGCCTTGGCGACCATGTCGGCGCCGATGTTGCCCCCAGCGCCCGGCCGGTTGTCGACCACCACATTCCATCCCTGCAGCTTCGACAGTTCGGCGGCCACCGCGCGGGCGAGGATGTCGGTGGTGCCGCCGGCGGGGAACGGAACCACCAATCGGATCGGCTTGTTGGGGTAAGGGTCGGCGGCCAGCGCGGGGGCTTGCCAGGCGAAGGCGCCAAGGCATGCGCTGGCGATAGTGGCCAGCAGCATCTGGGCCGCGCGGCGGCGGGTGCGGTGCATGGGCTGTCTCCTTGTTGGTTTTGGCTGCGGCCGCACGGCACGATTTGAATGCGGCCGAAAAGGTTGCTGCATTGTAGTGTCGGCATAACAAGGTGCCGATGGGGTGATGCCCTAGGATGGAGCGCGAGGTGTGGACGGAAAGCAAAAAAGGCACCCGAAGGTGCCTTTGCAAAAGAACGCGGATGCGCTCAGAACTTGTGGCGGATACCCACGGCCGCGCCGATCATGGTGTTCTTGCCGGTGCCGAGGAAGTAGCCATTGGCGAAGCTGATCGCCGAGGTGTCGAAGTTCAGGCCTGCATTCTTCGAGAATGCGGTGGTCAGGTAGACGTCGGTGCGCTTGGACAGGTTGTAGTCGGCGATGAACCCGATCTGCCAAGGGTTCGCGACGTTCACGTTGTTCAGCTTGATAACGTCGTCGTAGGTGTACTGCAGCGTCAGGCCCAACGCCGGCAGGACCTGATAGTTAGCGCCAATCCAGTAATAGTTGTCACGCAGCAGGGCCGTTCCGTTCTGCGCCTTGGACTGACCCCAGCGATAGCCGCCCATGATCTTGGCCGCGCCGAAGGCATAGCTGCCTGCTACCGCGGCCTTTTTGAAGGTGCCGGTGTCGCCGGCCGCGCTCAGGGTCGGGTTGTACTGGTCGTAGGCGACGGTCACGCCGAACGGACCGGCAGCGTATGCTGCACCGGCGCCGTAGCCCGTATCACGGCGGAATTGTCCCGGGACTTCGCCGTTGCCGGCCACGCCGTTGCCGAACGACCAGTGGGCGATGGCGGTTACCGGGCCGAATACGCCGGTGTACTTGGCGGTATTGTCCGAGCGGAAGTTCAGGCCGAGCTGGGCCACCACCGGTTCATACTGGGTGGCATAGCCGCTGGGCGAGAAGTTGGCGAGCAGGTCAAACAGCGTGGTGTACTGGCGACCGAAGGTGAAGCGGCCAGCCTGGGCGCTTTCCAGGCCGACGTACGCTTGACGACCGAACATGCGGCCACCCTGCTGAAGCGATCCATTGTCAAGGCCGAAACCACTTTCGAGCACGAACAGGGCTTTCATGCCGCTGCCCAGATCTTCCACGCCACGCAGACCCCAACGCGAACCGGACAGGCCGCCGGACGACATGCGGTACAGGTTGTTGCCCTGGCCGGCATTAAAGCCGTTGGCAATCGTCGGCGTTTGCGAGCCCATGTGACTGACGTATTCGAGGTTCATATCCGCCACGCCGTACAGCGTCACGCTGGACTGTGCCTGTGCGGCACTCGCAAATGCACCCAGCGCAGCCAGCGCGAGAAGCGATTTTTTCATGCTCGATGATCTCCATGTAAGAATTATTGGTGGTCAGCGGAGAAACCTCCTGAGTCTCCATGCACCGCTTACCCAACTTCGTCAGAAGCTGCCAAGTACTGTAACAAACCGCCCTCTTTTCACAATCGGGGCGACTGCCCTTGTCAGCTTTTCACAACTCAGGGTTTTGGAGTATCGGATGCGGCAGGCGCTGGCCTGGCGGGGGCTGGCTGCAGGGCGGGGCGCGATGCGCTCACGGTACAATGCGGGAAATCCCGAGGCGATTTCACAAGCGTTGTGTCCGCCGCGGCGGGAGCGGGCGGCGCGCCTGTCCCGAGCAACCACCAGCGATGCATTCATGGATAACTTGATTCGCGAATTCGATGTGGCCTTGCGCGCGATCGCAGGCGTCACCCGTGCCAGCCGCGCCAATCCGGCGGAAACGCTCGCGCCCGATACGGACAGCCTCGACCAGTCGCAACGCCGCCATGTGGCCGGGCTCATGCGGGTCAACCACGTAGGCGAGGTTTGCGCGCAGGCTCTCTACCAGGCGCAGAAGCTGACCGCGCGGACCGCGCAGGTGCGCGCGCAGATGGACGAGGCCGCGCGCGAGGAAGAAGACCACCTCGGCTGGTGCGCCGAGCGTCTGCGTGAGCTAGGCTCGCGTCCGAGCCTGCTCAACCCGCTCTGGTATGCCGGCGCGTTTGCCATCGGCTGGGCTGCGGGGCGGGCAGGCGACCGCGTCAGCCTGGGTTTCGTGTCCGAGACCGAGTACCAGGTCGAGCAGCACCTTAACGGCCATCTCGAACAGATTCCCGTTGCCGACGCCCGCTCGCGCGCGATTCTGGAACAGATGCGCGACGATGAGGTCCGCCACGGCGCCGCTGCCCGCGAGGCGGGTGGCATGCCGCTGCCAGCGCCGGTGCGGGCGATGATGGGAGCTGCCTCCCGGGTCATGACCACCGCCGCGTACCGGATCTGACGGCGCTACGGTATGGCGCAGGATGAATCCCCGCGGCATTCGCCGCTCGCCACGCGCAGTTGCCTGGCGCTGCGCGGCAACTGGCACCCTGCGTACGCAGGGTAGACGCCAAAACGTTGTATCCTTCCATCGGTCCCGCGTGGCTGAATTTCGTGCCGCAGGCAGTTCCTCCCCTTGCTGTTCTCAGGTGGTTTCTCTGCTTTCCTCCATAAGATCTTCATTTCATTAGGGATTCACTTTTTCGGTGCGTGAAGTGTGCGCGCTAAGTCATTGTTCTAATTCAAAAAACCCGGTTTGTTGCCTTGCGGCGAGCCTTGACCCGCCAAATCGCTTCCTCTAAAGTGGGAAATAGTGTGAGGAAGTGTATTTTTGTGTGAAAAGGTAGTCTGGCTGTGGGATCATCGCCCAACGTCGGATTCCGAAGGATTCACGCGCCAACCGGCAGTAAAGATGCCGGCGCGGATCGGGGGCTAGCTTGTTTCAGGGAGCATCGGCACTGTCACTGGATGCCAAGGGCCGGATGTCGATTCCGGCGCGGCACCGTGAAGCGCTGCAACAGCAGGCCGAAGGCCGGGTGACGCTGACCAAGCACCCGGACGGCTGCCTGCTGCTGTTTCCCCGCCCTGAATGGGAAAACTTCCGTAGTCGCATTGCGGCCTTGCCGATGGACGCGCATTGGTGGAAGCGCATCTTCCTGGGCAATGCCGCTGACGTCGACATGGACGGCGCGGGCCGGGTGCTGATTGCCCCCGAGCTGCGCAATGCCGCCATGCTTGACAAGGAAGTCATGCTGCTTGGAATGGGCAGCCATTTCGAAGTCTGGGACGCCGCAACCTACGCCGCCAAGGAACAGCAGGCGATGGCACAGGGCATGCCGGATGCATTGAAGAACTTCTCTTTCTGACGAGGTCATGAGCTCAACCCAAACGCCAGGGACCACCGCCCTGCGCCATCGCACCGTGCTGCTGGACGAGGCTGTCGAAGCCCTGGTCTGGCGGCCGGATGGCGTCTACGTGGACGGCACCTTCGGCAGAGGGGGGCACAGCCGGGCAATATTGGCCCGGCTGGGCCCGGCCGGAGCCCTGGTGGCATTCGACAAGGATCCGGCAGCAATCGCAGAGGCGGGCACCATCAAGGATGCCCGCTTCTCCATTGAGCACACCAGCTTCGCCGAGATGTCGGACCGGCTGGCAGGACGCGGCAAGGTGACCGGGATACTGCTCGACCTGGGGATCAGCTCGCCCCAGATCGACGATGCGGAGCGGGGCTTTTCCTTTCGCTTCGAGGGACCGCTGGACATGCGCATGGACACCACGCGCGGCATTACCGCCGCGCAATGGCTGGCGCAAGCGGATGAGCAAGACATCGCGAGGGTGATACG
>Ga0255338_1002838_pt1 | contig 23131 bp, 27 predicted proteins | sample MeOH1_35cm_T4_19_FD_203715 | JGI IMG/M metagenome (GOLD analysis project Ga0255338, IMG submission 203715) | Sandy soil microbial communities from University of British Columbia, Vancouver, Canada - MeOH1_35cm_T4_195 | ecosystem: Engineered > Artificial ecosystem > Sand microcosm > Unclassified ...
AACGCATTCGTCCACCTTTGTTGCATTCACTGTTCCTGCCCGTTGTCGGGCGGGTGCTTGTTGGCGCAGGGTAGTCCCATAGCGGTCCGAGCCGGGCCTTTCTAGCAACCCCGGTAATGCCGCCAATCAGACAATCCGTATTGACATTGTATATACATGGCATCATATTACGAGCATGCCCAAAGACCGTTCCTCATCGCCGGAAAGCCTTGGCGGAGCCACGACCGTCACGATCGCGGAGCGTGCGTCCGCGGCCGATACAAAGGGTAGCATCAACCTGCGTATTGAAACGCATACCCGACAGCTCATTGATGACGCGGCCTCAATCCTCGGTAAGACTCGCACCGAGTTCATGATTGAGAGTGCTCGGCGGGAGGCGATCGACGTGTTGCTGGATCAGCGTCTCTTTGTGCTCGACGCGGATCGCTATGACGCCTTCATGGACGCGCTGGACAATCCGCCGGCGCCGGGGCCGAAGCTGCGGTCGCTCCTGCGCCGGATCCCGGCATGGCAGAAGAAATAGGAGACGAGCCAGAGCACTCAGACGTTTCGCTGTCGGCACCCGTTCCTCTGACCGCGGAACATGACCTTTCGGCATTCGATTGCGGCGAGCCCGCGCTCAACGACTGGCTACTTAACCGCGCCTTGAGGAACGAAAGTCGCTTCTCACGCACCTATGTGGTTTGTGAAGCAGGACGAGTCATCGCATATTTCTGCATCTCGGCTGGTGCGGTTGAACGCGCGGCCGCACCCGCAAAACTTCGACGTAACGCACCCGATACGATTCCGGTCTCGGTGATCGGGCGGCTTGCGGTGAGTCGCAGTCATGCGGGCAACGGACTCGGCGCCGATATTCTCTCGGACGCGTTACGTCGTATTGCAGTTGCCTCGCAGAGTATCGGCATCGGGGCGGTGCTCGTCCATGCCAAAGACGATAAGGCGAAGCGCTTCTACATGAAGTGCGCCGAATTCATCGAATATCCGGAGGACAGTCGAACACTGTTTCTTCCCATTGAAACGGTAGTCGCGGCGTTCAGTTGAGATTGTGGAGTGATACGATGGGCCAGACCAAGAGGAAAAGGCAGCCGTGCAAGTGGACAGTCCAGTCGGGGTCGACGCCGTTCATCGCTCGACCTAACTCATAAGCTCTCCAAGGACTTTGATGGCGTGATCCATTGGGCACGCGATACTGAAACGTTTCAGTCCATCCTCAAGTCGTTCATCCGCCTCGACCTAGAGTCGGTCGGTCCGCCGGAACTTCCCGAAGACTGGAAGCCAGAGATCACAATCCTTGCGGCTAACGGGGAGGGTGAACAATGAGAAAGGCAATTGATAACCGTATGGATTGCAACTGAATTCCACGAGAAGGTCCTCTGCCAGACAGTCAGCTCAAAGGGCATAGCTCTCATCTAGGCTTCATCTTCACCATGACCTGGCGCTGACACTCCGCGACCAGCTTGCCGTCCTGCTTGAACGCCTTGTGGTGCAGCACGACGATGCCCGCGCCGGGGTGGGATTTCGATTCGCGCTTGCTGACCACCTCGGAGGTGCAGTTCACGGTGTCGCCCTCGAACAGCGGGTTGGGGAATTTCACGTCGGTCATGCCCAGATTGGCGATGGTGGTGCCCACCGAGGTGTCGGACACCTGGATGCCGATCATGAGGCCGAGCGTGAACAGCGAGTTCATCAGCGGCTGGCCCCAATCGGTCTCGGTTTCGCAGTAATGACGGTCGATATGCAGCGGCTGCGGGTTGAGCGTCATGTTGGAGAACAGCATGTTGTCCATCTGCGTCACGGTCCGCGTGTAGCGGTGCTCGTACACTTTCCCCACCTCGAAGCCCTCGAAATACAGGCCGCCGCGCTTGTGTCGCAGGTTGTCATCCGGCATGCGATCCTCCTATTAACTCTTCGTTTACCATAAATGCCCAAGGTCTGCCGTGGCTGGCAAGTCGGCGCGTTGCATAGAGCCCAAACAGCCGGGTCATTCCCAGGGCGAGGCGATGGCGGTCGATTCAATCCTGTCTAATGCGGTGTCCCAGATCACGGGCGCCATCAAGCAAGCCGCACAGTCGACGGGCATCAGTTTCGAATACCTGCTGACCACAGCGCGTATCGAATCCAATCTCAATCCGTCGGCGCAGGCGTCGACCTCCTCGGCCAAGGGCCTATACCAGTTCATCGACCAGACGTGGCTGGGCACGATGAAGCAGGAGGGGGCGGCTCTAGGCCTGGGCCGTTATGCCGACGCGATCACGCAGACCTCCGACGGGCGCTACGATGTGCCGGATGCCGGGATGCGCAATGAGATCATGCGGCTGCGCAACGATCCGATGGTGAGCGCCACGCTCGCCGGCGCTTTCTCCAAGGCGAATGCCAGCCAGGTGAGTGCGGCGATCGGCCGCCAGCCGAACGAAGGCGAGCTCTATATCGCGCATTTCCTCGGGCCGGACGGGGCGGGCCGCATGATTGCCGCGGCCGCCAACCGGCCGCAGGCGAGCGCCGCTGCAATGTTTCCGTCCGCAGCATCGGCCAATCCGACCATCTTCTACGACAAGTCCGGGCGGGCGCGCAGTGTCAGCGAGGTCTACGCCAAGCTGACCGGCAAGTTCGAAACCGCGCGTGCGGCGAATTTCGGCAACGGCCTGCGCGGTCCGGTCGGCACGTCGGGCGCGCAGCCGGCCGTGACGCCCGATACGGCGGGGGTTACCGGCGCCTACGCGTCGGCGCGGACGTCGCCGCCGATCGCCGATACCAAGCCGCTGTTTCAGGCGATGTTCACGGACCGCGGCGGCCAGCCGGTCGCGCCGGTGGTCAACAGCCTGTGGGGCGGCGCCGGCGCCGATGGCGCCAATGGCGCCAAGACGACAGCGGAGCGCGGCCTCGACCTCTTCTCCGACGGTCAGACCAATATCCGCGGCCTGTTCGGCAACAGTTGAAATCGCGCGGCTTTTCGCGATTTCGTCGTTAATACCCGCTCAATTTCTATGGTGAACATTTTTTTAAGTGTCGGCTGCTAACCTTAATGCAGCCGTCGGTAAGCGGCTGATTTGGTTGCGTCGGTCGGTCATGATTGTTCGTCAGTTCCTGCATTGGGTCCGTCAGGCCCCGCCCGGCGAGCGGGCAGAGGCTACTTCCGCGCTGGCGCGCGCCTATCTCCACTCCGATCTATCGACCGACGATCTCGCCGCCGCCGAGGGCGCGATGATCATGTTGCTCGACGATCCGTCGCCGCTGGTGCGGCGGGCGATGTCGCTGGTCTTTGCCTCCGCGCAAAAGGCGCCCCGCGTCATCGTGCAGGCGCTCGCGGCCGACCAATTCGACGTCGCGCAGCCGCTGCTCGAATCCTCGCCGCTTCTCGTCGACGACGACCTCATCGATCTGCTCGCCAGCGGCAGAGCGGATGTCCAGGCGACCATCGCCGGCCGGCCCTTGATGTCGCGCGCGCTCGCCGCCGCGATCGCCGAGGTCGGCACGGCCGAGGCCTGTTTGATCCTCCTGGAAAATTCCGACGCCTGCCTGGCGTTGTTCTCGGTCGACCGCATCGTCGAGCGCTTCGGCCATCTGGCGCCGATCCGCGAAAACCTGCTGGAGCGGGACGATCTGCCGATGCGCATGCGTCAGGCGTTGCTGTCGCAGCTGTCGAAGACTCTGGCCGGCTTCGTGACGGCGCGGCAGTGGCTCGGCTCCGACCACGCTGAATACGCGACGCGCGAAGCCTGCGAGAAGGCGACCGTGGCGCTCGCTGCCGACACGCCATACGAAGAACTCGGCGCGCTCATCGTGCATCTGCGCGAAAGCGGCCAACTCACGGCCGGCATGATCCTGCGCGCGCTGCTGTCGGGCAATGTCGTGCTGTTCGAAGAGGCCTTGGCCGAGCTTTCCGGCCTGCCGATCGACCGCGTCACCAGCTACATCCACGACCGCAACATCTCCGGCTTCCGCGCGCTCTACCGCAAGGCCGAATTGCCGGACATGGCGTATCCGGCGTTTCGCGAAGCGCTGGCCGCCTTGCGCGACGGCGTGCTCGTCGGCGAACAGGGGGGCGCGGGGCGTCTGAAGCGCGGCATGGTCGAGCGTGTGCTCGATGCCTGCATGGCGATGCGTGACGAGAGCATGGCTTCGCTGGTGGCGCTGCTGCGGCGCTTTTCGGTCGAAGCCGCGCGCGAGGAAGCGCGCCTGTTCTGCGACGATCTGGTGGCGGAAGCGGCGGTCTACAGTGTGCCCGAGCCGTACGCCGTTTCGGAGCCGATCGAAGAGATGCGTCTGGTGGCTTAGTAGCCGCGGTCGTCCTCGCGAAGGCGGGGACCTATACGCCTCAGTCTATCGATAGAGGGTCGCCGCCTTCGCGGCGACGACTGATCCTCACTCCGGCACGAGCGACGGGCCGCGGATCTGCTCCAGGATGTCCGGCCGATTGTGGTTCTCGCGCAGCAGGAATTCGTCGGTGACTTCGCGCAAGCGACGAGTCAGCAATGTTGCGAGTTCTACCGCGTCGGAGCGGGCATATTCGCGGTAAATCGCGCGCACCGCATCGACATGCTGATCGACCAGCTTGAGCGGGATGCGCTGGATGTTCGGCGTGAATTCGATGAGCCGGCACAGGCTGTCCGCGGCCGCCGCCACGGCCGGATAGCCGAAGGTCGCCGCCTGACCCTTGATGTCATGCGCGGCGTGGAACAGCATCTCTTTCGTCGTCTTGGTGAAGCCGCCGCCGGAAACCTCGTGGCGCGCTTTGTCGAGACGCTCGCATTCGGTGTCCATCCAGGTGCCGAATTGCCCTGACAGATCGGCCAGCGCCTGCTCCGCACGCGCTATGGGATCGTCCTGCTCGGCGCCTTCGGCCGCTTTGGCGAGAATCGCGCCGCGCAGCTTGTTCTCCGGCACGATCACCTCGTGGTCGCCGTAGGTGGCAATCGCAGCGGTGTTTTTTCGCGGAGCCATAGAGTCTGCCTTTAGCCGCCGGGTGCGCGCGCTTTGTCGAGCAAGGACGCTTGACGAATGACGTCGGCCTTGGTGCCTTTGCGGCGTTCGGGGCCGATATAGTTCGTGCTGACGTTGCGCCGCCGGTCGGGACCGAAATAGGTCTTGGTTCTGATGAAAGGACGCGGATTGGCGACGATATTGACGATGCGCTGATACAGTCCCTTGGCCGAGATCGGCTTCGCCAGGAACTCGGTTACGCCGGCATCGCGCGCTTGCACGACGCGGCGTTTCTCCGAATGGCCGGTGAGCATGATGATGGCCACGTAAGGATTGGCATTCGCGCCCGGCTGGCGGATCATCTGCGTCAGCTCGAGGCCGTCGAAGATCGGCATCGCCCAGTCGGTGATGATGATGTCGGGCAGGTAATGCGTGAAGGATTCGAGACCGGCCGCGCCATCCTCGGCTTCGTAGACTTCGCGCGCCCCGAAGCCGTGGAGCAACGTGCGCACGATGCGCCGCATATGCGCGTTGTCGTCGACAACGAGAAAACGCAGGCGGTTGAAATCGATGCGGACCATGCTGCCTCAAGCCTCGGTCGCGGTTGGCCCGTTACCGACCGTTGCAAAGTAGCGGCGCGCGCTTAACGAAGGGTTTAGCATAGTGGCGGCGCGCGGTGGCGGGCCGCGGGGATTCACAGGGGTGAATTGGTCTTTGACCATCGCCCGCTTCGCGGTCATCGTGTCGCCGACGACAAATCAGCGCCGTTCTGTGGGGAGAAGCGTCGCAATGAAGACCATTTTGATTCCGACCGAGGATCACGATTCCATGCCCGCCGTCCTGGAGGCGGCGCGGCTGGTCGCCCGGGCCTTCGACAGCTACATGGAAGGCTTCGCGGTGCGGCCGGCGGTGGGCACTTACGTCACCATCGAGCCGGTGAGCAGCCTCGCCATTTCCGGCGCCTTCGATACCGAGGCCGCGACCCAGTCGCGCGAACTGTTCACGAACTTCATGCAGAAGGCGAATGTGCCGCGGGCTCAGCCGGGGCCGGCGGTGTTCTCACATGGCTGGTCTTTGACCGAGGCCGCCGACGATGCCTTTCTCGGCTCCTACGGCCGGGTGTTCGATCTGGTGGTCCTCGGTCGGCCGGGCCGCGAGCCGCAGAATCCGCGCATGGCGCCGCTCGAGGCGGCGCTGTTCGAAAGCGGCAAGCCGGTGCTGATCGTGCCGCCGACGGTGCCGCGCGTCATCGCCCGCAAGGTGCTGATCGCCTGGAACGGCTCGGTCGAGCAGGCCCACATCAATGCGCTCGCGATGCCGCTCCTGAAACTCGCCGAAGAGGTGACGGTGCTCGCGGTCGAGGGCGGCATGACGCCGGGCCCGAGCGTTGAGCAGGCCGCGCAGCACCTGCGACGGAACGGCGTCAAGGCGGAGGCGTTGACCGTCAAGCCGGGAGCGTTGTCGACGGGCGAGGTCATCCTCGACCAGGCGGCGGCGCTCGGCTGCGATCTTGTGGTCAAGGGCGCGTTCACCCAAAGCCGGCTCCGGCAGATGATGTTTGGCGGGGCAACCCGTCACATTCTCGCGAAGGCTACCTTGCCGGTGCTCATGGCTCATTGATTGATAAGGCGCCTGCTTGATAGATCAGGCGCCTGCCTTCTCCGGGATTCGAACGTCCAGGATTTCCAAGCCGTTGCCGCCAGGGCCCGACCACGAAAAAAAGCCCGCCCATTTGCTGGGCGCAAAGCATCCGGCTTTTCTGAGCGTCTTTCCGTCCATCATGCTGCCGATGTTCCTGGCGGTGGTGGACCAGACCATCATTGCCACCGCGCTGCCGGCGATCGCCGCGGCGACCGGCGAGCTCGAGCGCACGTCCTGGGTGGTCGTGTCGTATCTGATCGCGGCGACGATCGCGGCCCCGGTCTATGGCCGGCTCGGCGACTCGTTCGGCCGGCAGCGCATGATGTACATCGCGCTCGCGATCTTCATCGTCGCATCGCTGTTATGCGCGGCCTCAGGCACCATTTTGCTGCTGACCCTGGCGCGCATTCTGCAGGGTTTCGGCGGCGGCGGCCTGATGACTTTGTCGCAGGCGTTGATCGGCGAGGCGATCCCGCCGCGCGAGCGCGCCCGCTATCAGGGCTACATCGCCACGGTGGCAGTCTGCGCCAATTCCTTCGGCCCGGTGGCCGGCGGCTATCTGACCGAGCATTTCGGCTGGCAGTCGATCTTCCTCGTCAACGTGCCGATCGGCCTTCTGGCGCTCGGTCTGACCACGCGCCTCCCGGCGGCGCGGGGCGAGCGGCTGTCCTGGCGCGCCGATCCGGGTGGCGTCGTCCTGTTCACGATCTTCGTCGCCACGGCGCTGCTGTCGCTCGAGCAATTCCAGCGCGCCGACATGCATACCTTGCCGGTCGGCGGCCTGCTTCTGGCCGCGAGCGTCATCGCGGTCGTGCTGTTGGTGCGCCAGGAGCGCCGCACGCCGTCGCCGCTCATCCCGCTCAACCTGCTCAGGCAATCGGCCATCTGGCACTCCGACGCGCTCGCCGCCTGTCACGGTGCGGCGCTTGTCGCGCTCATCACCTTCCTTCCGGTCTACCTCCAAGTCGTGCGCGGCGTGTCGCCGTCCGAAACCGGCCTGCTGCTTGTGCCGCTCACGGTCGGCATCGGCACCGGCTCGCTCGTCACGGGGCGGCTGGTCAGCCGCACCGGCCGCACCACGGTCTTCCCCATCGTCGGGCTGGTGCTGGTCACGGCGAATCTATTGGTGATCGCGCTCTGGGCGAACGAGTTCGGGACGCTCGGTTTTGCCGGCCTGATGTTGTGGAACGGGCTGTTCATGGGCACGGTGATGGGCGTGGTGCAAGTGACGGTGCAGAGCGCTGCCGGTGCCATGCGTCTCGGCGAGGCGGCGGCCTCCGTGCAATTCTCACGCTCGATCGGCGCAGCTTTCGGTACGGCGGTCGTCGGCACGCTGCTGTTTGCTTATCTGTCGCTGAAGAATCCGGAAGCCGCGCGCGTCTTCAAATTGATGGTGGAGGGCGGCCAGGTGGCGCTGGCGCCGGAGCAGCGCGCCATCGTGCGCGCCGACATCGCGGACGCGTTCCGCGCAGCATTCCTGCTGATCGCCGGCTTCACCGCCATCGGCTTCTTCCTGGCGCTGACCAATCCGATGCGGCGCATCTAGGGCGCGCACCGCGTCTGCCGTCCGGCAATCTCAGTGCGCGCTGGTCTTCGACAACAGGTTGAGCACCAACACGCCCGCAATGATCAAGCCCATACCGACGAATCCGGCCGGGTCGGGACGCTGCCCGTAGATGATCCATGCGGCGATGGCGACCAGAACGATGCCGCCCGCGGCCCAAACGGCATACGCAACGCCCACGGGGATTGCGTCCAGCACGAGGGACAGACAGTAGAACGCCACGCTGTAGCCGAGCACGACCAGCACAGATGGGCCGAGCTTTGTGAAGCCTTCGGCCGCTTTCATAGCGCTTGTGGCGACGACCTCTCCGACGATTGCGAGAGTAAGAAGAGCGTAAGGATTCATGCGGGCCCCGAGAATCGCAGAGGGCTTCAAAAAAATCAGATGCGCGGAACTTCGTCACGCTCAAAAATGCGTGGGTCGGCAAGAATAGGCGCGGTGCATAGGCACCTCAGGGCGACGGCTGGCCCGCTAGAATCCGAATTGTTCGCGCAGGATGCGATCGTCCAGGCTGTGGCCGGGATCGAACAGCATGTTCAACGAAATCGCCTGATCCATGCTGATGTCGACGGTCTGCACCGAGCGCACCTCGTCGTGGTCGGCCACCGCCGCGACAGGACGCTTGTCGGCCTCGAGCACCTCGATGGTGACCTTTGCCTTGTCGGGCAGCAGCGCGCCGCGCCAGCGCCGCGGCCGGAACGGGCTGATCGGCGTCAGCGCCATCAGCGAGGCATTGATCGGGATGATCGGTCCCTGCACCGAGAGGTTATACGCGGTCGAGCCGGCGGGCGTCGCAACGAGCAAGCCGTCGGCGATCAATTCCGCGAGCCGTTCTTGTCCATCGATGAGAATGCGTAAGTGCGCGGCCTGTGCGGTCTGGCGAAACAGCGACACCTCGTTGATGGCGTGATGCTCGTGCGTCTTCCCTTTGTCGTCATGCGCGCGCATCAAGAGCGGGTGGATGACCGTTCTTTGCGCGGCGGCCAGCCGCTCGGGCAGGCTCTCCAACGCGAACTCGTTCATCAGAAAGCCGATGGTGCCGCGATGCATGCCGTAGATCGGCTTGCCCGAGTCCATGAAGTTGTGCAGGGTCTGTAGCATCAGACCATCGCCGCCGAGCGCGACGATCACGTCGGCCGTGGTCGGCTCGCAATTGCCATACCGCTTTTCGAGCGCCTCGCGGGCGGCGAGCGCTTCCGGGGTCGCGCTCGCGACGAAGGCGATCTTTTCGAAACGCGGGGCCGGGCGGCTCATAAAAGGACCTGAAATATGGAACGCGCGGTGCTCGTCTATACGACCTGGCCCTCGCTTGTCGAGGCAGAGCGGGCAGGGCGCCAAATTGTCGAGAAACGGCTGGCGGCCTGCGTCAACATCCTGCCCGGCATGGTCTCGCATTATTGGTGGCAAGGCCAGATCGAGCGCGCGGAAGAAGTGGTGATGGTTATCAAGACGCGTGCGTCGCTTTCCGAACAGGTGCGCGATGCCGTGAAGGGCCTGCATACCTACGAGGTGCCCTCGGTCATGGTCCTGCCGGCCGAGAGCGTCGACGCAAATTACTATGCGTGGATCTTGAAGGAGACGACGGTGGTATGACGTTTATGTCGTCATCATCAGGCCGCCGGTCGCCTTGACCTGGTCGCTGCCTGGGAAAACCTTCGTGGCCAGTGCGCGCTCGTCGAGGCGCAGGTGATCGCGCAACACGCCTTTGAGCACGGCGCGTAAGTCCGTGGTCGGCTTCAAGTCGCGGCTTTCGTAGAGCGCGGCGTCGCTCAGGCCCGGCCAGTCGGCGATGACGCGACCGCCTTTGACCGCGCCGCCCGCGAGCAGGGCCACCGTGCCGGTGCCGTGGTCGGTGCCGGCTGTGCCGTTGACGCGCGCGGTGCGGCCGAACTCGGTGATGACGGCGACCGCCGTCTCGCGCCACGCGTCGCCCATGCCGCTCTCGACCGCGCCGAGCGCATCGTCGAGCGCGCCGAGCAGGATCGCAAGGCGGCCCTTGGCCGCGCCTTCATCGGCATGCGTATCCCAGCCGTCGAAAGCCAAGGCGCCGATGCGCGGGCCATCCGGCCGCCCCATGAACTTGCCCGCCGTGCCGGCCGCTTCCGTGAAGTAAGCGCGGATCGCGGCGCCGGGACCTTGCGGCCGCGGTCCGTTGTTCTGGCCGGGCTTCTCCATGCCGCCGGCGCGCGCGAGCATCGCGAGGTCCTTGTGCTCTTCGAGCGCGCGGGCGAGGGCGGGATCGGTGTGGCGATAGAGATCCATCAGCCGCATCACCGTGTCGTCGGTCGCGGGCGGCAGCCGCGGCGGCGTCCACGACATCACCGGCGCCGGCCCGCGCACCACGAGCGGCGTCATCGGACCGACGGCGAAGGCTTCCTTGCCGCCGACGCGGGACGCCGGCTGCAACGCGGCGAGCGCACGGTTGAGCCAGCCGGTGTCGGTCGCGCCCGGCTTGGTGAGGCCGCTTTCCAGGACGTCCTGGCCGTCGAAATGCGAGCGCTCGCGATAGGGCGAGGCGGCCGCATGCACGATGCTCGCCTGGCCGGCTTTGTACATGCGGTGCAGGTTCGGCATCGCCGCGTTGAGCGCGAAGAAATTGTCGAGCGGCAGCGCCGGCGTGTCGCCGTCGAGACGTAGTGCGTTGTCGCCGCGCAGCCTTACCCAATCGGGATCGCCGACCGGCGCGACCGCGGCGAGGCCGTCGAGCGCGCCGCGCAGCACGATGACGAGGAAACGCGGATCGCGGCCTTCGGCACGCGCGGCGCGCGGCATGTGCGCCCAGGCAAAGAGCACGCCGGAGGCGAGCAGCAGTTCACGACGGGTCGGGGCATGCAGGGTCATGACATCACCGTCTCTGGAATTCCGGAGTCATCAACAGAAGCGCGAGCGCCTGCGGCCGGCTTTCGGCGCGCTTGATCGTTTGCCGCGTGTCGTCGGACGCGAGCGGTCCGAGTGCGGCATCGACCATGGCGTCGGGTTCGGTGCCGGTGTTGCCGACGAGGCGCGCCACCTGGTTGGCGATGTCGAGACGTTGCGCGATGCCGTCCATCCACGCGGCGCTGTCGTCGGAGAAGCCTTTCGGCGCGGGCGGGCGCCACAACGGCTCGCCGAGCAGGTTCTGCGTGTTGACGATCCGGCGCACGTCCTTGATCGGCAGGCCGCTCGCGCGCATCGCGGCGATGGTCCATTCGCCCGGCTTCTTGAGCTTGGTGCGCGGCGCGCTCCAGGCTTCCGGCGATGTGACAAGCGTCTTCGTCACTTCCATCAGATCGCCTTGCGTGTCGCGGAAGCGCTTGGCGAGGCGATCGACCAGGGGCTTCGGCGGCGTATCGGCGACGAAATGCTTCACGAGTTTGGCGGCGATATGCGTCGCGGTTGCCGGATGGTGCGCGAGATCGAGGAGCACGGCGCGGCCTTGCGCGTCGCCATCCTGGGGATAGCTCCTACCGAGCACGGTCTGCGGGCCGGGCTCGTGCATGCGCTCGTTGAACCAGAACTCGCCGCCGTGTTCGTCGTCGCGCTTCAGCGGCCTGACCGTCCAGCCCGTGATCACCTTGGCGAAGTTGGTGACGTCGGTCTGCGAATAGCCCGAGCGGACACCGAGCGTATGCAACTCCATGATCTCGCGCGCGAGGTTTTCGTTCAGGCCTTTGCGCTGACGCAGGCCTGCGAACGAGTTCGGTCCGATCGAGCGCGCATTGTCGAGGAAGTAGAGCATCCCCGGATGCGTCTCGACCGCGAGCAGCATGTCGGAGAACTTGCCGAGCACATAGGGGCGGATCGCCTCGCGCTCATAGGCGCCGCAGATCGGCCGCGTCGGGCCCTTGTCGGCCGAGATGCAGAAGTGGTTCGACCAGAACCAGACGAGTCGCTCGGTCAATCCGATATCGGCGTCAAGAGCGGCTTGATAGCGCGCCTGCGCTTCGGTGAGATAGAGCTCCTGCGGCACGCCGGGGCCGGGTTTGGGCTGCTGCTGCGCCGGCATCGCATTGTTGCCGCCGGCCATGTTGTTCGCCGACATCTCTGCCTGCATGCGCTGCGCGGCTTCGCGTTCGGCTTTCTGTTGCTGCTGGAAAGCGAAGGCGTCGCGCGCGGCACGGCCGCTGTCGACAAGCGCGGGGTCGGTAAGGGGCTTTACGCCGGCACGCAGTTCCGAAAGCAGCGCGCCGCGCGGATCGTTCGCAATTTTATCGATGTCGCCGGGCCGTGGGCCCATGCCGAAACGATGCAGCGCCAAGGCCGCACGCGTGTGAGGATCGGTTGAAGGATCGACCGCCATGGCCGTGAATGCGTGTGTCGTGTGCCCCTGATCGCGAGGCTGAAGAAGAGTCGTGTCGACACTAAGGCGCGAGACTGAACGCGCAATGAACGACGCACAATTGATGCATAATTAATGTCAGGCTGCACCGCGCGCGTCGCGCACCGCTTGAGCTACTCTCGTCGCCTGCGACACCCGCCCGATTTTTGCGCCCGTAACGATTTTTCTGCGGCGTTTACTCGCGTTAGGCATCATGCCTTCGTCGGCGGTGGCTCCGGGCCTGGGATGGGTGACGAAGTTCGCGGCTCGACGCAGCGCGAGAGCCTTGCGAGCCGCTTCGAAATTTGCGGTCCGCGCCGCCAGATTACGAAGGCGCCTGAGCTCCGTGTTTACCCGCTTCAGCGCCGCGGCGAAGACCTGCTTGCGTTCGGATGCATGCTCGGCGGTTCCCGGAAAGCTCGTTCCGCGAGCCTTGCCTTTTCCGCGCACCTCACGCCGCTTTTGCCGGCCGAGCGTTCGTTCCTTGTTGCGCATCTTGCGTAAGCGGGGTCGCATGGCTTCGAGCTCGGCCATCTCGACCTCGTAGATGACGGGATGGTGCGTCAGACGGATCGTCTCGAATTCTTCGTGGCTGAGGAGGCTGCGTTCGAACTTGCGAGGGATCGACATTGCTGCTCCTCCATTTGAGCCCTTGAATTACCGGCGGACGTCATGAGCGATTGGCATGGTCATCGTCGAAGGGAATCCGTGCCTCCGCCTCGAAGCGCGCTTTGCGTTTGCGGTCATATACCCAGATCACGATGCCTACGAACGCAACGACAAGGATGAGGAGGTAGATTGTTCCGGTCATGTGCCCACCTCGCGATTGCCCGCCGCGGGCGTCACGTACCGCGGCGGTCAACGGAGCCATTGTCTGACCTCAGGCCGCAAGCGTTTGAAAATCGGCTATTGACGGTTTGCCAATTTCCAAAAGCGGCATTGAGATAGATCAACGTCTAAAAATATTTGAGGCCCGGGGCCCTCGCTCCGGGGCCATGAGCCCCGCGCCATCTCACGCGGTCCGGATATGGAAATACGACGCGGCGCCGATAGTGCCGCGCCGATGTCGACGATCAGTAGCTCGCTTTGCCGTCGATCACGGCCTTGAGCTCACGATATTCCTCGCAGGTGGTGTTGCCGCAAAGGGTGTTGACCTTGGCCAGGAAGTCTTCGGCCTTCAGCCGGTTCCCTTGTTCCATGTGCCACATGCCGTAATACGACCACGTGCGCACGTGATTGCCGTCGGCCGCCAGCGCTTTGTCGTACCAGTATTTCGACTCGTCGTAGTTGCCGAGCTTGCGGTTGGCATAGCCGATGTAATTGGCGACGTCGGGATGCTCGTCGTGACCGAGCGCATGCATGGCGACGATGCCGCCTTTGTAGTCGCCCGACACGATCAAGGTGCGGGCGGCGCGATAGTCGCGCAGGAACTTCTCGTAGGCGAGCTGCCTTTCCTGCTCCTCGATGGCGCTCCCTTCTTTTTTCTTTTTCTTGCCGTCGTCGGACGGCGGCGGATTGTCGGTGCCGGCGGCCAGCACGGGCTTCAGGCTGATGCCGGATACGAGCAGCGTGGCGGCGGCGGCGATAGCAAACGTGCGGAAGGCATTCTTCAGGGTTGCTTGGGTCGGGGTCATGGGCACAAGCCTTTCCTCGGAATGATGCACCGGCGGGAGGATAGGCCGGCGCGGCGGGGGCCTTCCAACAAACACTTCGTGAGCGGCGCCTAGTCCCGCGGCGATGAAAGATCGGCGTCGACATCGTCCCGCCCGAATTCCGACACCGCCCGACCTGGACTTTGAACGGCAGATAACAGCGCACTTCAGAGCGCGTTCAGTGGCTTAGGGGCAATGTCGTCCGCGAAACCGGCCAAGCCGGTCCCGACCGATCGTTCCGGGTTCTCGGCCGCCCCTAGATGAGGAATGCACCCATGCTGAAGAAATTCGCCGTCGCGCTCGTCGCCGCCAGCCTGCTCGCCGGCCCGGCGCTCGCGCAGGGCAATGGCGCCACGACCAATGCGCCGGTCACCCAGACGAAGACCATCCACAAGTCTTCGCTCAACACCCATGCTCCCAAGAAGCACGTTGCGCATCGGCACGCCGTCAAAAAGCACGTTGTGCACAAGCACGTGGCGAAGAAGCATTTCGCCAAGCATCATGCGATCAAAAAGACGCATGTCAGCAAGGCGAAGCGCATCGTCAAGCCGGTCCACGGCTGATCGAAGACGCGGAGGGGAACGAGCAGGCGCCGCGGCGAGCGGCGCTTGACTCGTACGCGCGTTCCAGCGACAAATTTTTCCGTGCTGGTTCCTCGGCGCAATCCGAGGACGAAAGAGGGAACACGGTGCCGGTTTCGGCGATCCGTGGCTGCCCCCGCAACTGTGAGCGGCGAGCCCGCGTCCATTAGGCCACTGGGAAACCGGGAAGGCCGGACGCAACTGAGCGACGACCCGCAAGCCAGGAGACCTGCCAGCACGGTCACCCAACCGGTGGACGGGAGGTCCATACGGAGCGGTCTTTCGCAGCGGTGACGGCAATGCCGGTGCGAAGGCCGTGAGAGAATAGCTCCTCCCACGACATTCCATTCCTGAAGTCCGCGTTCGAGATGCGTGATTTTGGGGTGTCCTTCGCAACGGGCTTGGTCTCACCCGATGCGGCGCATTGTGCGCGCGCAAACGAAGGAACGTTGTGTGATGGGGGCTGGGGTTCGTGTTGCCGGGGCGGCGGTGGTCGCGCTCGGTGTGTTTGTGCAAGGCGCCGGCGCGCAGGAGCAGGGCGCGCCCGTCGTGCTGCCGCCGATCGATGTCGGCTTCAGCCGGACCGCGACCGGCATCGTCAGCGGTGCGTCGTCGAGCACCATTACCGCCGAGGACATCGCCCGCTCGCCGGCACAGAGCCTGCCGGACATCCTGGCGACCCAGGCCGGCATCCAGGTGCAGCATCAGTCGGGTAATCCAATCGGCGTGAACGATTCCGTCGATCTGCGCGGCTTCGGCGCTTTTGCGAAATCCAATACGCTCATCCTAGTCAACGGCCGGCGCTATCAGGATTTCGATCTGCAGGGGTTCGATTTCGCGAGCATCCCGCTGAATTCGATCGAACGCATCGAGATCACCCGCGGCAACAGCGGCGCTGTGCTTTACGGCGACGGCGCTGTCGGCGGTGTCATCAATATCGTCACCAAGACTCAGAACGCCCCCGGCGTTTCAGGGAAGATCGAAGGCGCGATTGGCTCATATGGCTATGCGGAAGGTCGGCTGTCGGCCGGCGCCGCTGTGGGGCCGTGGTCGGCGTCCGTGTACAGCAACAGCGCGACCGCGCGCGGCTATCGTCAGAACGGTGAGACGCGACAGGACAATGTCGTCAGCAACCTCAGCTACCGCACCTCGGCATTCAGCTATTACTTGAACGCGACGGCCGACCGGCAGCGGCAGAACTTCCCTGGCACGCTGCCGAACCTGCCGCTCGTCTTCCCGATCACGCTGGCTGATCCGCGTGCCGCGACGACGCCGCGCGATTGGGGCAACAAGCAGAACTTCAACATCACGACCGGCTTCACCGTGCCGGTCTGGGACGGAGCCGATCTGATCGTCGACGGCGGCGTGCGCCGCAAGTTTCAGCAGAGCGAGTTCTTCGACTACTTCCCGGCGTCGGCGGGGTTTAGCTACGATCCTTCCGCCGGCGGTCCGCAGAACTACGTCAACACCGGCATGACGACGGCGTCCGTGACGCCGCGGCTCGACATCTCGCACAATCTGTTCGGCCGTCCGGGCAAGCTTTTGACCGGCGTCGACTTCTACAACACGCAGTACGATTCCGATCGCTATGCGTTCGACGGCGGGCAGCCGATCCATCACTACGATATCCGTCAGAGCAGCCTCGCGTTCTACGCGATGAACCGAACGACCATCCTGCCGGACGTCGACATTTCATTCGGCGGGCGGGCGCAGCGCACCACCATCAAAGCGGCCGACGGTTACAACTCTGCGGCCGACTCGTGCTTCCCCTTCTGCTATCCATCCGGCACGGCGCAGATCCCGTCGCTCGACAACAGTCAATGGCAGTGGGCCGCGCATGCCGGCATCGACTATCGCGTGCTTCCGACGCTGACATTGTTCGGCCGCGTTGCGCGCGCGTTCCGCGTTCCGAATGCCGACGAGCGCGTCGGCGCGGGAAGTCCGTTCGGCGCGACGACGCCGACGACATTCGATCTGAAGACGCAGACGTCACACGACATTGAGGGCGGCGTACGATTCAACTGGCAGCGGCTGAAAGTCGAATCCAGCATTTACGCCATGGATCTCGATAACGAGATACACTACCTCCCGACGACGATGGTGAACGTCAATCTCGATCCGACGCGGCGTCTCGGTTGGGAAAACAGCGTCGTCTACGGCGTGACCGATACCCTGCGCCTGCGTGCGACCGCGGCCTACACCAAGGCCACCTTCCGTGACGGTCTTTACGCCGGCAACGATGTGCCGCTGGTGTCGCGCTGGAGCGGAACGGCCGGCGTATCGTGGGACATCTGGCAGAACTGGGCAACGCTCGATGTGATCGCACGCATGTGGGGCAAGCGCTACATGGACAACGATCAGCTCAACGTGCAGCCGACCATTCCCGCCAACGCCACGGTCGACGTGCGGCTCGGCGGCGCCTACGACCGTTTCTTCTGGTCGGCGACGGTGCAGAACCTGTTCGACGTGAACTACTACGACTACTCGATCGCGAGCGCCTCGACGCGGGGCTACTTCACGGCCTATCCGTCGCCCGGCCGCACCTTTGTCCTGCGCGCGGGCGCGACGTTCTAAGAGCCGATCGGAAGCGGGGCTTCTGCACTCGTCATGGCCGGGACATAAGGGCGTTCACGCCCGTCTTCGACGGGCTATGCCCGGCCATGACAGGCCATGACGGATGCCTGTATTTCGTGGGGCTGCATTAGGTCGGTCTTAAGGATCAGGCGCTGGCGCCGGCAAAGGGGCTGTCATCTGGAATAAGAGGGAGTGATCTAGATCAAGAGTGGCGGAACTCTCGCCTCTACAAAGTTCCTTGCCCGCAGCCGGCGGGTATCCCTCGAGGAGAAGTCCCATGAAGAAGTCTTTGCTCGCTCTCGCTGCGATCGCCGCGGCGACCCTGGCCACCGTCCCAGCCGAAGCTCGCGTGCGCGCGGGTACGCTCACCTGTCAGGTCGCGCCCGGTGTCGGGTTGATCGTCGGTTCGCAGCGCACGCTGGAGTGCCAGTTCACATCAAGGCGCTACCGCGGTGAGCATTATACCGGCCGCGTCAACCGCGTCGGCCTCGACATCGGCTTCACCTCCGGCCAGCAAGTCGTCTGGGCCGTTTTCGCCTCGGCACGCCCCGGTCGCGGCGCGCTGGCCGGCAACTATGTCGGCGCCACGGCGGAAGTATCGCTGGCGGCCGGTCTCGGCGCCAATGCGCTCGTCGGCGGCTTCCGGCGGTCGATCGCGCTGCAGCCGCTGTCGGTCGGCACCCAGACGGGCGTCAATCTCGCGGTCGCGGTGACCGGCCTGGATCTCGAATACGCCGGGCGCCGCCGCTAAGACGACACCTGCGAAGCACGCAAAAGGCCGCCTGCGGGCGGCCTTTTTCTTTTGGCTACAGCGGCGCCCATTCGACCGGCACCAGCTCGTAGCCGGTGGCGGTGCGGGCGATGTGGCCGCAGGCCGGGAAGGGGAAGTGGTAGGCTTCCACCAGCATGCGGTCGGCGGCCGCCCGGTCCAGCATGCGCCGGCGGGCGGCGACGGCCATGGGGCCGTCCATGTCGAACAGCGGCTGCCAGTCCGGATGCCGGGCGAACAGATACGGATTGCGCACGGTATCGCTCATCGCCAGCATCGAGGCGCCGCCGGAATGGATGGCGAAGGCCGTATGGCCGGGCGTGTGGCCGTAGGCGGCGATCGAGACGATGCCGGGCGCCACTTCCGCGCCGGGCTTAAAGCGCCGTACCTCGATATCCTTGAAGATGCGCCGCGCATTGCGGAAGTAGCCGAGCACGGAGCCGGCGGCACGGGCCTGATTGCCGTCGTCCATCCAGAACGACCATTCCGGCTCCGGTACCAGGATTTCGGCATTGGGAAAGATTTTGCCGCCGTCTTTGTCGCGGATGCCGTTGATGTGGTCGGGATGGAAGTGCGAGATCACGATGGTGTCGATCTGATCCGGCCTGACGCCGGCGGCGGCGAGATTGCCGAGCATGCTGCCGGCCGAATCGACGATCTGGCCGGCGGTGCCGGTGTCGATCAGGACGAGCTGGCGGCCGGTGTTGACGAGCAGGGCGGTGAACGAGATCGGCAGCACGCTCGGAGCCAGGAAGGCATCCGCCAGCGCCGCGTTGACCTCTCGACCGCTGGCGTTGCGCACGAACGTGTCGTCGATCGGCAGATACCAGATGCCGTCGTAGACGGCCGTGATCTGATAATCGCCGAGCTTGTAGCGATAGGCGCTCGGTGCCTGCGCGGTGGCCATCGGGCCGGCGGCGCGCGCCGGTGACAAGGCAGCGATGCCGGCGGTGAGCGCGGCGCCGGTCAGAAGCGTGCGGCGGCTGAAATCGGACATGGTCGACGAACACCTGGTGGCGGAAGGCTATTCCGCCGTGGCCGGCCCGCGGCAAGTCACCGCTATATTATCCGGTCCCATTGATCGGTGCCGTCCCGATCGAGCATACAGCGGTGCGGGGGCCGCGAACGCACCCGTGTCGTGGTGCATGGCGAGGGCAGGGGAATGGCGATGCGGCGGGTGGCGGTCGGGGCGGTCCTATCGGCGCTTTTTCTGAGCGGCTGTGCACGCGACAATCTCGAGCCCACCCCTGCCGATCTGAAGGCGCGGTGGGACGCCCAGAACGTCATGCCGGCCAATTACAAAGCCGATCTCTTGGCCTATCTGCGCACGTATCTGAACGATCCGACGCATGTGCGCAACGCCGCGGTAACGGCGCCGTTCCTGAAACAGGTCGGGCCGGGTGAGCGTTATGTCGCCTGCGTCCGCTACAACGCGCGTAACACCGACGGCAAATACATGGGGTCGAAGGACGGGGTGGCGGTCTACGTGTCGGGCAAGCTCGACCGCTTCGACGACAGTCAGCGGGATGCGCGCGAGATGTGCAAAGACGCTGCTTTCGGACCGTTCCCGGAGCTCGAGAAGCTAACGCGCTGATGCGTGTCGTTGGGTCCCACCGCGGGGCGGTAGAGCACTTAACCCACCGCCGAGCAGCAACCCGGCGGCGACAAGTTTTCAGACAGAAGAGCTGGAAGTCAGTTAAGGCGTCTTGACGTCACTTGACCTTCAGGTTCTCGGCGGATGTCTTTCCGCGGTTCTCGACGAGTTCGTACTGAACGCTCTGCCCTTCGTTCAGTGTGCTAAGGCCTGCACGTTCCACCGCCGAAATGTGCACGAATACATCTTTCCCGCCTTCTTGCGGTTGGATGAAGCCATAGCCCTTCGTCGGATTGAACCACTTCACGGTGCCCTGAGGCATTGCTAGATCTCCGAAGTATTACCAACGCGTTTAGTCTGGCACACTCCTCAACCTGCGAACAAGGTCCTGTCGCACTCCCTGAGGCGCGACAGCGGGTATTTTTTATGCGTGCAGAAACGGTTTGGTTCCGGGCGGCCCCCTGCGCTGTTTGAGCGCGCGATCCCTGCGTGAGGAAAGACGGTGCCGGGTGAGGGGATTGAACCCCCGACCTTCGGTTTACAAAACCGCTGCTCTACCGCTGAGCTAACCCGGCTTCCGGGCGGGAAGAGCTAGCAGCGTCGCCCCGTCGCGACAAGCGGCACGTCCGGCCGCGTGCCGTCCGCCATGTCGTTTTGCCAAACGAAAGCGCCCCGCACGTGGGTGCGGGGCGCTTCTGCATCTGGCACCGGGGCGGCCGTTGCAGCCGCCCGGCCTGCTACATCTGGGTGATGTCGCGGTCCTTGGTCTCCGGCAGGAAGATCAGGGCGACGACGAAGCTCATCGCCGCGACCGCGATCGGATACCAGAGGCCGGAGTAGATGTTGCCGGTGGCCGCCACGATGGCGAACACGGTGGCGGGCAGGAAGCCGCCGAACCAGCCGTTGCCGATATGGTAGGGCAGCGACAAGCCCGAGTACCGGATCCGGGTCGGGAAGAGCTCCACCAGCCAGGCGGCGATCGGGCCGTAGACCATGGTCACGTAGATGACCAGGATCGCCAGCAGAATCACCGTCATCGGGTAGTTGATGTCGGCCGGATCGGCGCCGGCCGGATAGCCATGCGCCTTCACCGCTGCGGTGATCGCCGCCGGCAGGTTCGGCGTATCGGCCCTCAGTTCGGTGTCGCCGATCTTCACGCTGGCAGGAGTGCCGGCCGGCGCGGTTTGGTTCGTGTAGTTCACCGACAGGTTGACGAGCGTCGACTTGATGACGTCGCAGGCCGTGGTGAACGTCTCGGTGCCGGTCGCCTTGAACTGGAACGAGCACTGCTTCGGATCCGCCGTCACGGTGACGGGCGAAGCCGCGAGCGCCGCTTCAAGTTTCGGGTTGGCGAAGTGCGTCAGCCCCTGGAAGAGCGGGAAGTAGGTGATGACCGCGAGCGCGAAGCCCGCGAGCATGATCGGCTTGCGGCCGATCTTGTCCGACAGCCAGCCGAACAAGATGAAGAACGGCGTGCCGATCGCGAGCGCGACGACGATCATGATCTGCGCGCTGACGGCCGGGACCTTGATGGTCTGGGTCAGGAAGAACAGCGCGTAGAACTGGCCACCGTACCACACGACGGCTTCGCCGGCGGTGGCGCCGAGCAGCGCGAGGATCGCGATCTTGGCGTTCGACCACTGGCCGAAGGCTTCCGACAGCGGGCGCTTCGACGCCTTGCCTTCTTCCTTCATCTTCTGGAAGAGCGGCGATTCATTCAGGCTGAGCCGGATCCAGACCGATACGATCAGCAGGATGGCCGAGAGCAGGAACGGCAAGCGCCAGCCCCATTCGCCGAACGCGGCTTCGCCCATAAGCGTGCGGATGCCAAGAATCAGCAGCAGCGCCATGAACAGGCCGAGCGTGGCGGTGGTTTGAATCCACGACGTGTAATAGCCGCGCTTACCCGGGGGCGCATGCTCGGCGACGTAGATCGCCGCGCCGCCGTACTCGCCGCCGAGCGCGAGGCCCTGAATAAGACGGAAGGCGATCAGCAGCACCGGCGCCATGATGCCCAACGTGGCGTAGCCCGGCAGCAAACCGATGAAGAACGTGCCGATGCCCATCAGCGTCATGGTGACGAGGAAGGTGTATTTGCGGCCGATCATGTCGCCGAGACGGCCGAAGATCAGCGCGCCGAAGGGACGCACCGCGAAGCCGGCGGCGAAAGCGAGAAGGGCGAAGATGAAGCCCACGTTCGGCGGTACGTTGGCGAAGAAGTACTTCGCCAGAAACACGCCGAGCGTGCCGTAGATGTAGAAGTCGTACCACTCGAACACTGTGCCGAGTGAAGACGCGAAGATGACCTTTCGTTCTTCGGCGGTCATTCCCCGCGACGTGAATCCAGTCGCAGTTGTGGTTGACATGAGCGTTTGTCCCTGGGGTTGCGCGCAACTTTATTATTTGGGGACAGCGCTCCGCAGCGACTCGTCGATACCACCGTCACGAAATTGCCATCCCCAGGACAGGCTACGTCCGCGCGAACCGCCACGTCTTTGAGCAACAGGTCTTAAGTCGAAAGTCGAAGGGGCTTCGCCGAAAAGTCGTAAGGCGGCCCGTAAGATGCTGGAACAAGGAAATAAATTGGAGCGCGCCCGCCGTTTTTCTGCAATGCAAAAAAGCCGGCGCTCAGAGCGTGGTCGACAGCTTTTCCAGAATATCGATCAGCCAAGCGGCTGCTTCGAGCACGGCCAGACGCTGCGCGAGCTTCGATTTGCGGAAGGTGTCGTTGAGCAGCTTGAGCGCCCGCTTGTAACCCGGATGTTGCGCGGTGGCGCCGCCGAGCCCGCGCAGACGCGCGACCAAGGCTTCGCGGCGGTTTTCGAGCTCGTCGTAACGCTGCCGGAAAGTCCCACGGACGGGCTCCGACACATTCGGGTTAGGCGCAGGTGGGCGGCGAGAGATCATGCTTCCATTAACTATGGCGATTGGCCTCAGCGTGCAACGGCATCGGCGCCCATTCGTTCCATGGACCGACCATGCGATTCACCCGCTGCACGCGATTAATCTTACCCGCCGATAGAGAGCGAGGAGAGTAAAGGCTTCGTATAGAATGTTCTGGATACATAGGGCGCTCGAGGGGCGTTGTATGCGTATTGTTGGTGCCATCATTGGACTTGTCGCCGGCCTTGGAGCCGCGACTGCTAGCGCAGCCGATCTGTCGGCCGGCGCGGAAGGCTACGGTGGTGGCTACGGCGACGTGACCGCTGGCCAGATCGTGGTTTGGGACGCCGAGCCGGGCATCGTCACCCGCGCTTATTGGTTGGCCCCCTGGCGCAACCGCCACTATTTCCCCACCAACGGCGAGATGCCGGAGGTCGGTCGCGACGAGGATCTGTCGCAGCGGAGCACGCCGAACCAGGCGCAGAGCTATCGCCGCTCGTGGTCGGCGACCTCGGCGAATCCGGGCATGCCGCTCACGCCTCCCGTGAATATGTCGCCTGACATACTGATCCAGCCGCGCGGCAGATGGTGACGATGCTCGGCACACGATCCTTGGCCGCGCTGGCGGTTGCCGCGGCCGTCTCGCTGCCGCTCGG
>Ga0255338_1002839_pt1 | contig 23118 bp, 23 predicted proteins | sample MeOH1_35cm_T4_19_FD_203715 | JGI IMG/M metagenome (GOLD analysis project Ga0255338, IMG submission 203715) | Sandy soil microbial communities from University of British Columbia, Vancouver, Canada - MeOH1_35cm_T4_195 | ecosystem: Engineered > Artificial ecosystem > Sand microcosm > Unclassified ...
ACGTTCCATCATGACCTTGGCGCTCGACACGGTGCCGTACTGGCTGAAAGCCTGCTCCATGTCACTGTCGCGGTAAGAATAGGGCAGGTTGCCCACGTAAAGTTTGTTGCCCATTTAAAGGACTCCTGGAGAAAAGAAACGCTACTGAAGCGATGGGAGTCCGAAAAACGCTATAGAAACAAACCACGCGAAACCGACCAATCACCGCAAACCATGTGCCACGCTTGGCGCGACACCCCGCGATTATGCGGCATAAGGAGATCTGGTGCGCGGAAATGTGCAGGCGGGGCCTTTTATTCTTCCGTGTAGCGGCGCCAGTGGCCCAAAGCGTTGCGCATGGTCGACAGCTGGCGCTCGAACCGGGGGCAGGCGTCGCAGATGGCCAGGTGCAGGCGCAGGGCGACCCGTTCGATGGCGGGCAGCGGCCGGTCCTCCCGGGCGATCAGCAGAGCGGCGGCTTCCTTGCAGGTTCGCATCAGCATCATGGGGCGGCGCGGCTTCCAAACCAGTTGAGTTCGAGGCATTCGCGCAGCCGAAGGCGTGCGCGGTGCAGCTGGACATAGAGGTTCGTCGGGGTGAGCTGCAGTTCCTTACAGATCTCCTCGCTGCTCATCTCCAGCCATTCGCGCATCAGGAACACGCGGCCCATCGCGGCCGGCAGCTTCTCGGCGCAGGCCTCCAGCACGGCAAAGAACTGGCGCGAGCTGAGGTCCTGCTCCGGGTCGCCCCAGTCGGCCGGCTGGTTGGCGTAGTGGCCGTCGGACCTGAACATCAGCGCCTCGATGTCCTCGCCGCCGTCGCCGCCGTCTTCGCCCAAGCTCACTTCGCGCCGGTGCTGGCGCAGGATGTCGATCACCTTGTGCTTGAGGATGCCCACGAGCCAGGTCTTGAGCTGGCTGCGATTGCCGAACGACTGCGGCTTGGCGAGGGCGGCGAGCATCGTTTCCGACACCGCGTCTTCCGCCCAGGCGTCGTTGCGCAGCTGCAGGCGCGCGAAACGCAGGAGATACCCCCGGTGTTCGGCCAGTTGGCCTTCGATGGTCATGGTGCGATCTGTCGGGCCGAAATGATCGCATACGCCGCCGGTTCGCGCTGGATTCGCTGCCGCGGCGCGTGGCCGGCCTGATCACCAGGTCGCTTCGCGCTCCGGTGTCGAGCCGATCTTGTGGATCGCGAGGTCGGCTCCCTCGTGCTCTTCCTCGGGCGACAGGCGCAGGCCCATGAAGGCCTTGATGGCGCCATACACCGAGAAGCCCGCCACCAGCGCCCAGGCCACGCCCAGCAGGGTGCCGAGTGCCTGCGCTCCCAGGCTCACGCCGCCCAGGCCGCCCAGCGCCTTGCTGCCGAAGATGCCGGCGGCGATGCCGCCCCAGGCGCCGCACAGCCCGTGCAGCGGCCACACCCCCAGCACGTCGTCGATCTTCCACTTGTTCTGCGTGAGCGTGAACATCACCACGAACATCGCGCCGGCCACCGCGCCGACGCCGAGCGCGCCCAGGGGATGCATCAGGTCCGAGCCCGCGCACACGGCCACCAGCCCCGCGAGCGGCCCGTTGTGCACGAAGCCCGGGTCGTTGCGGCCCAGCGCCAGGGCCGCGAGCGTGCCGCCCGCCATCGCCATCAGCGAGTTGACGGCCACCAGCCCCGAGATCTTGTCGATGGTCTGCGCGCTCATCACGTTGAAGCCGAACCAGCCGACGGTGAGGATCCAGGCGCCCAGCGCCAGGAATGGGATGTTGGACGGCGGGTGCGCCGAGATCGCACCGTCCTTGCGGTAGCGGTTGCTGCGCGCGCCCAGGAGGAGCACCGCGGGCAGCGCCAGCCAGCCGCCCATGGCATGCACCACCACCGAGCCGGCGAAATCATGGAACGCCTCGCCGGTGGCGGCCTGGATCCAGCCCTGGATGCCGAAGGCCTGGTTCCAGGCGATGCCTTCGAACAGCGGGTAGACGAAGCCGACCAGGACGGCGGTGGCGATCAGCTGGGGCCAGAAGCGGGCCCGCTCGGCGATGCCGCCGGAGATGATCGCGGGGATGGCCGCGGCGAACGTGAGCAAGAAGAAGAACTTCACCAGGTCGTAGCCGTTCTTCGCCGCCAGCTGCTCGGCGCCGACGAAGAAGCCGGTGCCGTAGGCGACCCCATAGCCGACCAAGAAATACGCGACGGTGGAAACCGAGAAGTCCACCAGGATCTTCACCAGCGCGTTGACCTGGTTCTTCTTGCGCACGGTGCCCAGTTCCAGGAACGCGAAGCCCGCGTGCATGGCGAGCACCATGATGCCGCCCAGGAGAATGAACAAGGCGTCCGAGCCCTGTTTTAGTGCTTCCATGAACCCCTCCAGGATGAATTTGCCTGTTATTGGTGCGCGCTGACGGTTTCAACACCCAGCGCACCACATTGAAGCAATAACTGCGCCACAAGCGTGCGGGCACGCCGCCGCGCTACAATGGCGGCCTGTCATCGGGGAGTAGCCTCCCTTCAAGCTTCGAGAGGGGCTTGCGTCAACACACTTGGATGCCTGCATCCATGGCGCAAGCGATTTCCGGATTTGGCGAGACCTTTGACTGCGCAGCCTCCGTTTTTGGCCGGGGATGCTGTGCGGTCAATGCGTGCTCATGCCGGCCTGGACTCGACTCATGGAAGCTTTTCTCATCTCCACCGGCATCGTCGCGCTCGCCGAAATGGGCGACAAGACGCAGCTGCTCTCACTCGTCCTGGCGGCGCGCTTTCGCAAGCCCTGGCCGATCGTCTGGGGCATCCTCGTCGCCACCCTGGCCAACCACGCGCTGGCCGGCGCCGCCGGCGCGTGGGTGACGACCGTGCTGGGCCCCGACGTCCTGCGCTGGGTGCTCGGCGGCTCGTTCATCGCCATGGCCGCGTGGATGCTGATCCCGGACAAGCTGGACGAAGGCGACGGCGACAAGCCGCTGCGCCTGGGGGTTTTCGGCACCACCCTCGTCGCGTTCTTCCTGGCCGAAATGGGCGACAAGACGCAGATCGCCACGGTGATGCTGGCGGCGCGCTACAACGTGTGGCTGGCGGTCGTCATGGGAACGACGCTCGGCATGATGCTGGCGAACGTGCCGGTGGTGTGGCTGGGCGAGCGCATCACCCGGCTGGTGCCGATCCGCGTCGTGCACATCGTGTCGGCGCTCATCTTTGCCGGACTGGGGGTCGCCGCGCTGGCCTGGGGTTAGTCCCGCGTCCCGTCTGCAGGCTTCTCTGCGCGGCGGTAGATCACGTGGTACGTCAGCCCCACCAGCACGCTGCCGCCCAGCAGGTTGCCCGCGATCACCGGCAGCAGGTTGGCGGCCATACCGCCCCAGGTGACGGCGGCCTGCCCCGTGCCCGGGCCGGCCTGCTGGACCAGCATGGCCAGGGGCATGAGGTACATGTTGGCGATGCTGTGCTCGAACCCGGCGGCGACGAAGGCGGTGATCGGGAAGATCACCGCGGCGGCCTTGTCGACGACGCTGCGCCCGGCCATCGCCATCCAGACCGCCATGCAGACCAGGACGTTGCACAGGACGCCGCGGAAGAACGCTTCCCACCAGGGCAGGGCCTGCTTGGCCAGCGCGATGCGGACCACGGCGCGGCCGATGGCGCCGTCGCCCATCGCGGTGTGGCCGCTGGCAAACACCAGCAGCGCCAGGCCCGCGGCGCCGGCGAAATTGGCCGCGCACACCAGCAGCCAGTTGCGCGCCACCTCGGCCGAGGTGATCCGGCCGTCCGCCCAGGCCATCGCCAGCAGGTTGTTGCCGGTGAACAGCTCGGCGCCCGCCACCACGACCAGCAGCAGGCCCAGTGAGAACACCAGGCCGCCGACGAGCTGGCTGGCCGCCAGGCCGAGCGTCGCGTCGGCCCGCACGATCACGAACAGCATCGAGCCCAGGCCGATGAACGCACCGGCGAGCACGCCCAGCATCAGCAGGGGGAGCGTCGCCATCCGCGCCTTGGCGACACCCACTGTCGCCACGCGCAGCGCCACATCCGCCGGGGCATAGGCATCGGATCCATACAGTTCGTTCATGCGGCCTCCAGGGGTCTGCCCGTATACTAGGGGCGCGCCGATTTGCCACAGCTTGCGGGCGCTCAATAAATTCAGCTAAAGATCCGACAGCCCGAAGACCCGGCCTCGCCTCTTTAGCGACGCCGGGTTTTTTCATGCTCGTTACGCCTTCATCGATGTCGTTCGCCGAACCGCTTGCACTGCAAAGCGGCGCGTCGATCCGCGGCTATTCGCTGGCCTACGAAACCTACGGCACGCTCAACGCCGACAAGAGCAACGCCGTGCTGATCTGCCATGCGCTCAACGCCTCGCACCACGTGGCGGGCGTGTACGCCGGGCAGCAGAACTCCGAAGGCTGGTGGGACACGATGATCGGCCCGGGCAAGCCGGTGGACACCGACCGCTTCTTCGTCATCGGCGTGAACAACCTGGGCTCCTGCTTCGGCTCGACCGGCCCCATGCACCCGAACCCCGACACCGGCAAGGTGTACGGCGCCGACTTCCCCGTGGTGACCGTGGAGGACTGGGTGAACGCCCAGGCCCGCCTGCTCGACGGCCTGGGCATCCAGACGCTGGCCGCCGTGATGGGCGGCAGCCTGGGTGGCATGCAGGCGCTGTCGTGGACGCTGCAGTACCCCGAACGTGTGCGCCACGCGGTGGTGGTGGCGAGCGCGCCCAACCTCACGGCCGAGAACATCGCCTTCAACGAGGTCGCGCGCCGCGCGATCGTCACCGACCCGGATTTCCACGGCGGGCATTTCTACGAACAGGGCGTGATCCCGAAGCGCGGCCTGCGGATCGCCCGCATGATCGGCCACATCACCTACCTCTCGGACGACGTGATGAACGAGAAGTTCGGCCGGGAGCTGCGCCCGCGCATCCTCCGGGCCGGCTCGAGCGGCGACGGGCCGCCCCGAGACGCGAAGGCCCCCTCGGGGGGCAGCGCAGTACACGACGTGACAAGCGTGGGGGCCTATCTGTACACGACGCAGGACATCGAGTTCCAGATCGAGAGCTACCTGCGCTACCAGGGCGACAAGTTCAGCGAGTACTTCGACGCCAACACCTACCTGCTGATCACCCGCGCGCTCGACTACTTCGACCCGGCGCGCCACCACGACGGCATCCTGGCGAAGGCGCTGGCCGGGGCCACGGCGAAGTTCCTGCTGGTGAGCTTCACCACCGACTGGCGCTTCGCCCCGCGCCGCAGCCGCGAGATCGTCAAGGCCCTGCTGGACAACCGGCGCGACGTCAGCTACGCGGAGATCGACGCGCCGCACGGGCACGACGCCTTCCTGCTGGAAGACGCGCGTTACCTGGGGGTCGTGCGCTCGTACTTCGATCGCATCGCCGCCGAAGCGCCCTCCCCCTCCGGGAGCGGGCCGGGATGGGGGCCGGCATGAGCGACCGCCTGACCATGCAATCGATCGCGCGCCTCGTGCCGCCGGGCTCGCGCGTGCTGGACCTCGGCTGCGGCGACGGCGCCATGCTCGACTATCTGCAGCGCGAGCGTGGCTGCAGCGGCTACGGCATCGAGATCGCCGACGCCAATGTGCTGGCCTGCGTGAAGCGCGGCGTCAACGTCATCCAGCTGAACCTCGACGAGGGGCTGTCGATGTTCGACGACGCCTCGTTCGACGTGGTGCTGCAGATCGACACGCTGCAGCACTTGCGCAACGCGGAAACCATGCTGCTGGAGACGGCTCGCGTGGGGCGCACGGGCATCGTCGCGTTCCCGAATTTCGCGCACTGGCCCAACCGCCTGTCGATCGCCCGCGGCCGCATGCCCGTCACCAAGCGGCTGCCTTACCAGTGGTACGACACCCCCAACATCCGGGTGGGCACGTACAAGGATTTCGAGGTGCTGGCCACGAAGAACCGGCTGTCCATCCTCGACAGCTACGGGCTGCAGGAGGGCCGCGAGGTGCGCTTCCTGCCCAATACCCGGGCCGGGACCGCGGTGTTCAAGTTCGAGCGGGGCTGAATTCGTCCGTCCTTGTTGTAGCATTCATGCATCGGGAAAACAGCCTCCCGGTTCTTCACGGATAGACGGTGTCCCGTCCAAGCGCTGGCAGCTTCACTCATGGAGTTTTCATCGTGGACACCACTCGCGCTTCCGTTTCGCCTTCCATTTCCCCTGAACAATTCTCCGCACTGCTGGGCCGCCCCGACGCGCCGCTGGTCCTCGACGTGCGCCGGCCAGAGCGCTTCGCAGAGAGCGCGCGGATCGCACCGCGCGCCCGCCGCTGTGCGCCCGCCGAGGTCGCGCGTTTCGCCGCCACGGCCGGGCCGGGCCGGGCCATCGTGTACTGCGTCCATGGGCAGGAGGTCAGCGAGCAGGCCGCGGCCGAGCTGCGCGCCGCCGGCTGGGACGCCCGCTACCTTCAAGGCGGCATCGAGGGCCTGGTCGAGCGCGGCCTGCCGACGGTGCGCAAGCGCCCCGACCTGGGCGTCACCGGCGAGGCGGCTTCACGCTGGATCACGCGCGAGCGGCCGAAGATCGACCGTATCGCCTGTCCGTGGCTGGTGCAGCGCTTCATCGACCCGGCGGCCGAGTTCATTTATGTGCCCACGGCGCAGGTCTTCGAGGAGGCGCGGCGGCTCGGCGCCGTGGCCTATGACATCCCCGGCGGTGCGATCACGCACGAGGGCGAACTGTGCAGCTTCGACACGCTGCTCGCCGCGTTCGAACTGGAGGATCCCGCGCTGCTGGCGCTGGCGGTCATCGTGCGCGGCGCCGATACCGACCGTCTCGACCTGGCACCCCAGTCGGCGGGGTTGAAGGCCTTCTCGCTGGGCCTCTCACGGCTGCACGCTGCCGACGACCTGGCGATGCTGGCGGCCGCGCTGCCGCTCTACGATGCGCTCTACGCCTGGTGCCGCGAGGCGCGGAGCGAGCCGCACAGCTGGAACCCGGACCTGATGAAAGACCTGCCCCGGTGAACGCCGCGGCCCTCACCGACCCGTCGCGCGACGCGCGGCCGGTCAGCTTCGGCGAAGCGTTCAGGTTCTGGCTGCGGCTCGGCTTCATCAGCTTCGGCGGGCCGGCCGGCCAGATCGCGATCATGCACCGCGAACTGGTGGAGCAGAAGCGCTGGATCTCGGAGCGGCGCTTCCTGCACGCGCTGAACTACTGCATGCTGCTGCCCGGTCCCGAGGCGCAGCAGCTGGCCACCTACATCGGCTGGCTGATGCACCGCACCTGGGGCGGCATCGTGGCCGGCGGGCTGTTCGTGCTGCCGTCGCTGTTCATCCTCGTCGCGCTGAGCTGGGTCTACGTCGTGTTCGGCGAGGTGAGCTGGGTGGCGGGCATGTTCTACGGCATCAAGCCCGCCGTGGCGGCCATCGTGTTGCAGGCGGTCTGGCGCATCGGCAGCCGCACGCTCCAGAGCCCGCGCAAGGTGCCGCTGCTGTGGGCGATCTCGATTCTCAGCTTCGTCGCGATCGCGTTCCTGCAGGTGCCGTTCCCCTGGGTCGTCGGCGCAGCCGCGCTCGCCGGCGCGATCGGTGGCCAGTACGTCCCCGGCCAGTTCGCAGCCGGCGGCGGCCACGGTGCAGTTGCAGGGCCGGCTGTGGCGCACGTCGACGGCGGCTACCTCATCGACGACACCACCCCGACGCCAGTGCACGCACGCTTTCGCAAGATGCGGCTGGCCGGCCTCGTCGCGGTGGGGGCGCTGCTGTGGGCGCTGCCGATGGCCGCGCTCGTCGCGGCGCAGGGCTGGGACGGCACGCTGGCGCAGATGGGCTGGTTCTTCACCAAGGCGGCGCTGCTGACGTTCGGCGGCGCGTACGCGGTGCTGCCGTATGTGTACCAGGGGGCGGTGGAGCAGTTCCAGTGGCTCACCGGGGCGCAGATGATCGACGGCCTCGCGCTCGGCGAGACGACACCCGGCCCGCTGATCATGGTGGTCGCGTTCGTCGGCTTCGTGGGCGGCTGGACGCGGCAGGTGCTGGGGCCCGACATGCTGTTCCTCGGTGCGGCGCTCGCGGCCACGGTGGTCACCTGGTTCACCTTCCTGCCGTCGTTCCTGTTCATCCTGGCCGGCGGCCCGCTCGTCGAGGCCACCCACGGCAACCTCCGGTTCACCGCGCCGCTGACCGGCGTCACGGCCGCGGTCGTGGGCGTGATCGCCAGCCTGGCCCTGTTCTTCCTGGCGCACATCGCGTGGCACACGCCGGCTGGCGCCGCATCGGCGCAAGTGGATTGGGTGGCGCTCGCCTTCGCGGCGGCTGCGGCGGTGGCGCTGCTGCGCTTCAAGCTGGGCGTGATTCCCGTGATCGGCGGCTGCGCCTTGGCGGGCCTGCTGCTGCGGATGGCCGGCTGGGCCTAGGTCCTTCGCCTGGGCGCGTTCGCGGCCGCCGCCCCACGCAAGCCAACGGACGTCGACTTCTGCCGCGCAAATCCAGGGGGAAATCCCCCGCCGCCCCCGGGCGGCGGGCTGTATCCTTGTCATACCACTCCTGTTTCTTGTATGACAAACCAGTTTTCCCCCGTCACGAGCGGCGCCCGGCTGTCCGACCAGGTGGCCGAGCAGCTCGCGGCCGAAATCCGCGCCGGCCGCCTGGCCCCGGGGGAGAAGCTGCCGGCCGAGGCGCGGCTGGTCGAGCAGTTCCAGGTGAGCCGAACGGTGGTGCGCGAGGCTGTTTCGCGCCTGAAGTCGCTGGGGCTGGTCGATTCGCGCCAGGGCAGCGGCGTGTACGTCAGCGCGCAGGCCCCCTATGCGCCGCTCAACTTCGAGGCCCGGCACACCGCCTCGCGCGAAGCGGTGGTGCAGATGGCCGAGGTGCGGCGTGCGCTGGAAGCCGAGGTGGCCGCGCTGGCCGCGCAACGCCGCACGGCCGCCGACGTGAAGCGGCTCAAGCAGTCCGTGCTGGCGTTGGACAAGGCCGTGAAGGCCGGCGGCGACGGCGTCGAGGAAGACCTGCGCTTTCACCAGGCCATTGCCGGCGCGGCGCACAACCCGTTCCTGGTCGGCACGCTCGACTACCTGGCGCAGTTCATGCGCGGTGCGATCGGCGTGACGCGGGCCAACGAGGCGCGGCGCGCCGACTTCGCCGCGCAGGTGCGCGACGAGCATCACGCCGTCGTCCTGGCCATCGAAGCGGGCGACGTCGCCAAGGCGCGCCAGGCGGCGGCGCGCCACATGAACAACGCGATCCGCCGCATCGAGATGGCGGACCCGGCGTTCTGGAGCCAGGAAGGCGCGCGGCTGGCGCGGCCGCTGGTCGCCCAGAGCTAGACCGACAGCTGGACGGTTGGCAGACCGCGCCCAAAGTTGTATGATAACCATACCAATTGAAGCGACGCTAGTCATGGACAAACAAGTGGGTGTGCTCGGCCTGGGGGCCATGGGCGGCGGCATGGCGCGGTCGCTGCGCCGCGCCGGGCACGCGGTGCATGTGTTCGACGTCCGCGCCGAAGCGGCGCAGTCTTTCGCCGCCGAAGGCGGCACGGTGCACGCCAGCGCGGCAGAGCTCGCGGCGCAATGCGACGTGGTGGTTTCGGTCGTCGTCGACGCGGCCCAGACCGAGGACCTGCTGTTCGGCGCCGGTGGCGTCGCGCACGCGCTGCGCAAGGGCGGCGTCTTCGTGATGTGCTCGACGGTCGATCCCGGCTGGTCGGCCGCGCTCGAAGGGCGCCTGGCCGAACGCGGCCTCCTGTACCTCGACGCGCCGATTTCCGGCGGCGCCGCCAAGGCGGCGGCCGGCCAGATCACGATGATGACGGCGGGCCGGCCCGAGGCCTACGAGCAATGCGGCGCGCTGCTCGATGCCATGGCGGCCAAGGTCTACCGCCTCGGGGACCGCGCCGGCGCCGGCAGCAAGGTCAAGGTGATCAACCAGCTGCTCGCCGGCGTCCACATCGCCGCCGCGGCCGAGGCGATGGCGCTGGGCCTGCGCGAGGGCGTGGACGCGGCGGCGCTCTACGAGGTGATCACCCACAGCGCGGGCAACAGCTGGATGTTCGAGAACCGCATGGCGCATGTGCTGGCCGGCGACTACACCCCGCTGTCCGCCGTCGACATCTTCGTCAAGGACCTCGGCATCGTGCTCGACCTGGCGCGTGCCAGCAAGTTTCCCCTGCCGCTTTCCTCCACCGCGCACCAGATGTTCATGCAGGCATCGACCGCGGGCTTCGCGAAGGAAGACGACAGCGCCGTGATCAAGATCTTTCCCGGCATCGAGCTGCCGGGCTCCAGGACGAACTGAACCCAAGGACACCCAGCGACATGAATATCCTCATCACCGGCGGCTGCGGCTTCCTCGGCGGGCGTCTCGCGCGCACATTGCTGGCGCAGGGCAGCCTGGCCGTGGCCGGCGGGCCCGCGCGGCCGATCGAGTCGATCACCCTGGCCGACCGCGCGCCGCCGCCCGACGACCTTGCGGCGGACCAGCGAGTCCGCTTCGCCGGCGGCGAACTGAATGCGCAGGTCGCCAGCGGTGCCCTGCCCGCCGCCGGCACCGATGTCGTGTTCCACCTGGCCGCCGCCGTCAGCGGCGAGTGCGAGGCCGACTTCGACCTGGGCATGCACAGCAACCTGGATGCCACGCGCGCGCTGCTCGACGCGTGCCGCAAGCTCGGCACCAGGCCGACATTCGTTTTCGCCAGCTCGCTCGCGGTGTTCGGCAACCTGCCGGGCCGGCCCCTGCCCGAGCCGATCGAGGATTTCACGCTGCCCACGCCCCAGAGCAGCTACGGCATCCAGAAATTCATCGGCGAGCAGCTGGTGGCCGACTGCGCACGCAAGGGTTTCGTGCGCGGCCGCAGCGTGCGGCTGATGACGGTGAGCGTTCGTCCCGGCAAGCCCAATGGCGCGGCCTCCAGCTTCCTCTCCGGCATGATCCGCGAGCCGCTTGCCGGCGTGCAGGCGGCAGTTCCCGTTCCGCAGGAAACGCCGGTGGCCCTGTCGTCGCCCGCGCGCACCATCGACGGCGTGATCCGCGCCGCCACCGCCACCGACGTGCAATGGGGTCCCCTCACGGCGGTGAACCTGCCCGCGCTGCGCACCAGCGTGGGCGAGATGGCGGGCGCGCTGGAGCGCGTGGCAGGCAAGGCCGCCACCGTCCTGCTCGACTGGACGCCCGACCCAGCCATCCTGCGGCTGGTCAAGACCTGGCCGGGCCATGTCGTGTCTGCGCGCGCAAGCGGCCTGGGCCTGCAACCCGACACCGATTTCGAATCGGTGGTGCGCGAGTACATCCGCGAGAATCCGGGCGCGGTGAAACTGCCGCTGCAGTGATGGGACAGCACATGAGCGACGCCGTGCCGCCCCAAGGCGCGAAGGCCCCCTTGGGGGGCAGCGCAGTACCCGCAGTGACGAGCGTGGGGGCCAGCCTCCTGCTCGGCTGCATTGCCGACGACTTCACCGGGGCAACCGACCTCGCCAACAACCTGGTGCGCGCCGGCATGCGCGTGGTGCAGACGATCGGCGTGCCGCAGGGCGCGCTCGACGCGCCGGCCGATGCGGTCGTCGTGGCGCTGAAATCCCGCACCATTCCCGCCTACGAGGCGGTGATGCAGTCGTCCGCCGCGCTGGACTGGCTGCAGTCGCAGGGCGCGCGGCAGGTCTACTTCAAGTACTGCTCGACGTTCGACAGCACCGCGCAAGGCAACATCGGCCCCGTGACCGAGGCGCTGATGGACGCGCTGGACACGGACTTCACGATCGCCACGCCCGCTTTTCCGGACAACCAGCGCACCGTGTTCAAGGGCCACCTGTTCGTGGGCGACGTTCTGTTGGGCGATTCGGGCATGCGCAACCATCCGCTCACGCCGATGACCGATTCGAACCTGGTGCGCGTGCTGCAGGCGCAGTGCCGGCGCAAGGTCGGGCTGGTCGATTACAGGGTCGTCGCCGCCGGCCCGGAGGCGATAGCGCGCCGGTTCGTCGAACTGCGGGCCGACGGGGTCGGCATCGCGATCGTCGATGCGCTCGGCAACGACGATTTGCTGCGGCTGGGGCCGGCGCTCAAGGACATGCCGCTGGTCACGGCGGGGTCGGGCGTCGCTATCGCGCTGCCGGCCAACTTCGGGCTCGCTGCCTCCGCGGCGGCGGCCGAATTGCCGCCCGCGAGCGGCATGAGTGCCGTCGTGTCGGGCAGCTGCTCGGTGGCGACGAACCGGCAGGTGCTGGACTTCATCTCGGCGGGTGGCCAGGCGCTGGCGCTGGAGCCGCTGCGCATCGCGGCCGGCGAGCCGGTCGCGCAGCAGGCCCTCGCGTGGGCCCGGCCGCTCCTGGCGCGAGGCCCCGTGCTGGTGTATTCGACCGCCGAGGTGCAGGCCGTGAAAGCCGTGCAAGGCCGCCTGGGCGTGGAGCAAGCGGGCGCCTTGGTGGAGCAAACCCTGGCCGAGGTGGCCCGCGGGCTGGTCGAGCTGGGCGTGCGCCGGCTGGTGGTGGCGGGCGGCGAAACCTCAGGCGCCTGCGTGCAGGCGCTGGGCATCAGCCAGATGCAGATCGGGCCGCAGATCGACCCGGGCGTGCCCTGGTGCCACGCGCGGACGGCGGCTGGCGCCCCCATCCATCTGGCGCTGAAATCGGGCAACTTCGGCAGCGACGATTTCTTCACCAAGGCCTTCGGGATGCTGGCATGAACGAGTCTCGCGCGCGCGACGAGATCTGCCGCGTCGGCAAGAGCCTGTTCGACCGCGGCTATGTGCATGCCACGGCCGGCAACATCAGCGTGAGGCTGGACGACGGCTACCTGATCACGCCGACCGATGCCTGCCTGGGATTCCTCGATCCCGCCGCGCTGGCACGGCTCGACCTCGAGGGCCGCCAGCTCTCGGGTGAGCGCGCGAGCAAGACGCTCGCATTGCACCGGGCCCTCTACGAGGCGGCGCGGCGTTTCGACTCGGGGACGAGCTGTGTCATCCACACCCACAGCACCCATTGCGTCGCGCTCAGCCTGCGCTGCCAGGAGCCCGAACTCCTGCCGCCGATCACGCCGTACTTCGTGATGAAGGTCGGCCACGTGCCCCTGCTGCGCTACCAGCGGCCGGGCGCGGGCCCGACGGCCGAAGAGGTGCCAAGGTTGATCGCGCACTACGGCGAGGGCGGCCGCCCGATTCGTGCCGTGATGCTGCAGCGCCTGGGCCCGAACGTCTGGCACGACACGCCGGCCGCCGCCATGGCGGTGCTGGAGGAACTGGAAGAGACAGCGCGGCTGGTGCTGCTCGCCCAGGGCCCCTGCCCGCCGCTCACCGCCATCCAGATCGAGGAATTGCGCCTGACTTTCGGCGCCCGTTGGTAAAGGAACCGCCATGCCCCGCTTCGCCGCCAACCTGTCCATGCTCTATCCGGAGCTCGATTTCCTCGACCGCTTCGAAGCCGCCGCGCGCGACGGCTTCCAGGGGGTGGAATTCCTGTTTCCCTATGCCCACGAAACGCAAGAGCTGGCCGCACGGCTGAAAGCCAACGGGCTGCAGCAGGTCCTCTTCAACGCGCCACCGGGCAACTGGGAGGGCGGCGAACGAGGCGTGGCCTGCCTGCCGGGGCGCGACGCCGAATTCCGCGAAGGCATGGCCCGGGCGCTGTCGTACGCGCAAGCGCTGGCCTGCCCGCGCGTTCACGTGATGGCCGGGCTGGTGCCCGCCGGCACGACGCGCGAGGCGCTGCGGCCGACGTACGTCGCCAATGTCCGCTGGGCTGCCGGCGAAGCCGCGAAGCTGGGCATCGATGTCCTCATCGAGCCGATCAACACCCGCGACATCCCGGGCTTCTTCCTGAACCGCCAGGACCAGGCGCATGAGCTGGCCGCGGAGGTTGGCGCGGACAACGTCAAGGTCCAGATGGACCTGTACCACTGCCAGGTCGTCGAGGGCGACGTGGCGATGAAGATCCACCAGTACCTGCCCACCGGGCGCGTCGGGCACTTCCAGATCGCCGGCGTGCCCGAGCGGCACGAGCCCGACGTCGGCGAGATGAACTACCCCTACCTGTTCGACGTGATCGACCAGGTGTCCGCCGAATGCGGCTGGTCCGGCTGGGTCGGCTGCGAATACCGGCCGCGCCTGGGTGCGCAGCCGGGCGGCACCTCGGCGGGGCTGGGCTGGTTCGCGCGGTATCGCGGTTGAGGCCGCGCGGCTGAGACAATCGGGGCGTGCCTTTCACGCTCGCGCAACCCGTCCACAGCGACCTCGTCGTCAAGAAGAGCCGGTTCATCGGCTGCGTGCAGGCCGTCCCTGATCGCGCCGGCGCGCAGGCGGTCGTCGCCCGGCTGCGCGCCGAGCACCCCGGCGCGACGCATGTGTGCTGGGCCTTCCTGGCGGGCGGACAGTCGGCCGCCAACGACGACGGCGAGCCCGGCGGCACGGCGGGGCGCCCGATGCTGGAAGTGCTGCGCCGGCAGGACCTGGAAGGCGTGCTGGCCACCGTCGTGCGCTACTTCGGCGGCGTGAAGCTGGGCGCCGGCGGGCTGGTGCGTGCGTACACCGACGCCGTCGCGCGGGCCCTGCTCGCGGCGCACAAGGTCCCGCTGCAAAAGACGCTGACGCTGCGCTGCACCGTGCCCTACGCGATGGAGGGCATGGTGAGACGCGAGTTGCAGCTGGCGGATGCGGCGCTCGGCGAGGTGAAGCACGGGGACGCGGTCGAATTCGAATTCGCCGTCACGGACGCGGATGCGCCCGCCTTGGTGGCGCGGCTCAACGAAGCGGGCCAGGGCGTCCTGCGCTGGGCGGAGTAGCTACACCGTCAGGACGTCCTTGCCGTCCAGCACCTGCTCGACCTTGGCGGCGCAGTTACCGACCGCCAGCACGGCGCGGCGGAGCTGCTCCTCGCTGCAGCCGAAGCGCTTGCGCCACCAGTTGACCTCGCGCGGGTCGTCGATGTCGATGAGGCCGCGGTCGGCGGGAACGGATTCGAAAACATAAGCCATGGCGTTCAGGTCTCCCTTGTTCTTGTGGGACTGCCAGGATGCATTTGGCGCGCACCGCAACGCCAGGCTTGACCGCCGGAATCGAAACAGGATGTCATCCGCTTCCTACTGCATTGCTATGATTTAGATAGCAATCTGCCGGATGAGCTCGGTGGCGGCGGCCGGCGCACGCTCCTTGGCGCCGTTGATGAGGAAGATGAAGGCTTCCTTCGCCGGGCCTGTCCCGACCCAGGCACGGGCGCCCTGCGCCCATTGGCCGAGCAGCCCGGGCGGATAGCCGGTGGGGCGATCGGGCTCGCTGCGCATCGGGCGGATGTACGCGAGCTCGCTGTGTGCGTCGGCGATGGCGGGAAATTTGTCCGAGTCGGTGTGCACCGTCGTGCAGCCGTAGCGCCGCGCGAGCGGAAGGTACTCGGGCGAGAGGAAGCTCTCATGCCGGACGTCGAGCACGTGGCGCAGCGGCCGGCCGTCCACCGTCTGGGGCAGCAGTGCCAGGAAAGCCTCGAAGTCGGCGGGGTCGAACCGCTGGGTCGGCATGAACTGCCACACCAGCGGCCCCAGCTTGTCGCCCAGCTGCGCGATGCCGCTGCCCACGAAGCGCTCGATCGACTCGCCGGCCGTGGCCAGCACCTTGCGGGTGGTGGCAAAGCGGTTGGCCTTGAGCGAGAACACGAAGCCGTCGGGGGTTTCGTCGCGCCACCTGGCGAACGTCGCCGGCCTGAAGGTGCTGTAGTAGGTGCCGTTGACCTCGATGGCGGTGAGCTGCCGGCTCGCGTAGTGCAGCTCCTGGCTGTGGGGCAGGCCCTTGGGAAAGAAGTTGTCGCGCCAGGGCTCGTAAGTCCAGCCGCCGACGCCGACGCGGATGCGCTGCAGGGAGGTGTTCGTGGGCATGTCGCATTCTTGCCCAGACCCGGCGCGGGGCTTGTCAGCAGGCGGCTGGCACAACCGCCGCACCCGGCGTACAGTGGCGGGCTTGCCCGCAGTACCCAAGGATTGCCTCCATGAACGCTCCCCTGCACCGTGAAATGCCCGCCGGCACGCTCGACGCCGCGAAAGCCCTGACCCACGCCACCGACCAGTGGGACCGGGACATCGTCAAGCAGCTCACCGACTACATCGCGATCCCCGCGAAATCACCCGGCTTCGACAAGGACTGGGTGAAGCACGGCTATATCGACACCGTCGTGCGCGACGCCGCCGCGTGGGTCGAGGCCCAGAAAGTAGAGGGCCTCACGCTGGAAATCGTGCGGCTGCCCGGCCGCACGCCGGTCCTGTTCTTCGAGATCGCGGCGACCAGGCCGGCCTCCTCGCAGACGGTGGTCATGTACGGCCACCTGGACAAGCAGCCGGAATTCACCGGCTGGCGCAGCGACCTCGGACCCTGGACACCCAAGTACGAGGACGGCAAGCTCTATGGCCGCGGCGGCGCCGACGACGGCTACGCGGTCTATGCGAGCATCGCCGCCGTGCAGGCGCTCAAGGCGCAGAAGGTCGCGCACCCGCGCATCGTCGGCCTGATCGAAACCTCCGAGGAGTCGGGCTCGAACGACCTGCTGCCCTACCTGGATGCGCTGCGCCCCCGGCTGGGCGACGTGGCGCTGGTGATCTGCCTGGATTCGGGCGCCGGCAATTACGACCAGCTGTGGCTCACCACGTCGCTGCGCGGCATGGCCGGCGGCACGCTGAAGGTGGAAGTGCTCACCGAAGGCATCCACTCGGGTGATGCGTCGGGCCTCGTGCCTTCGAGCTTCCGGATCATGCGCCAGGTGCTGGACCGCCTGGAAGACAGCAAGAGCGGCCGCCTGCTGCCGGCGAGTTTTCACTGCGAGGTGCCCACCGAGCGGCTGGCGCAGGCCCGGGCCACGGCGGCGATCCTCGGCGAGGAGGTGTACAGGCGCTTCCCCTGGGCCCACTACGACTGCGGCGGCTCCACCGCCTTCACGCTGCCGACCACGACCGACCCGCTGCAGGCCTTGCTCAACCGCACCTGGGCGCCGACGCTGTCGGTCACCGGCGCCGAGGGCTTCCCGGCGCTGCAGGACGCCGGCAACGTGCTGCGACCGTATACGGCCTTCAAGCTGTCGCTGCGCCTGCCGCCGCTGGTGGATGCGGCGCAGGCCGTGCAGGAGCTCAAGGCGCTGCTCGAGGACAACGCGCCCTACCAGGCCAAGGTCACGTTCGAATCCGCGGGCGCCGCCACCGGCTGGAACGCCCCGGCCACCGAGCCCTGGTTCGAGAATGCGCTGAATGCGGCGTCGCAGGCGCACTTCGGCGCGCCCTGCGGCTACATCGGCCAGGGCGGCACCATTCCGCTCATGAACATGCTGAGCACCGGCTTCCCGACCTCGCAGATGATGGTGTGCGGCGTGCTCGGCCCCAGGAGCAACGCGCACGGCCCGAACGAATTCCTGCACGTGCCCTACGCCAAGAAACTCACCGCCGCCGTGGCGCAGGTGATCGCGCAGCTCCCTTGACGATGCCGCGCGCGCCGCGCCATCATTCGCCACTCATGAGTGACGCCACCAGCGACTCGACGCTCTCACCCTACACCGCCAGCGATGGCGACAACCTCGCGCTGCAGGACTGGCCCTTGCCGGAGGGCCTGGCGCTGCGCGGCGTCGTCATCCTGGTGCACGGGCTCGGCGAACACGCGGGCCGCTACGACCACGTCGCCCGGCGGTTGAACGGCTGGGGCTTCGCCGTGCGGGGCTATGACCAGTATGGCCACGGCGAATCGGATGGCGTGCGCGGCGGCCTGCCCGCGACGCCCCGGCTGCTGGACGACCTGGCCGACGTGATCGAAAGCACCCGCGCGCGCATGCAGGCCGGTGTGCCGCTCGTCCTGCTGGGGCACAGCATGGGCGGCCTGGTCGCGGCGTGCCTGGTGGCGCTGCGCAAGCTCCCGATCCAGGGCCTGGTGCTGTCGTCGCCGGCCCTGGACCCCGGGCTGAGCGCGTTCCAGAAAGTGCTGCTCGCCACGCTGCCGCGGCTGGCCCCCAACCTCACCGTCGGCAACGGAGTGGACCCCGATTTCGTCTCGCACGACCCCGAGGTCGTGGCGGCCTACAGGGCGGACCCCAAGGTGCACGACCGCGTCTCGGGGCGGCTGGCGCGGTTCATTGCCGGCAGCGGACCGGTGGTGCTGGAGCGCGCTGCGAACTGGACCGTGCCCACGCTGCTGATGTGGGCGGGCGAGGACAAGCTCGTGAACCCGCGCGGCGCGCGCGCCTTCGCGGCCGCGGCGCCGGCGACGGTGGTGACGGCGCGCTGCTTCGACGGCCTGTTCCACGAGATCCTCAACGAGCTCGATTCGGAGCCCGTGTTCGCCACCCTCAAGCAGTGGCTGGACGAGCGCTTCTGAGCTTGAGCCAGAGCCACAGCAAGGCCGCGCCCAGCAGCACGACGGGCACGAGCGAGCCGTAATTCAGCAGCGCCCAGCCGCGTGTCGTGACCAGGACGCCGGACGCGAACGAGCTCATGGCCAGCGTCGCGAAGACGAAGAAGTTCAGGGCGCCCTGGGCGCGGTCCCGCTCCTCGGGCGCGTAGGCGGACAGCGACAGCGTCGTGCTGCCGGTGAACAGGAAGTTCCAGCCCACCCCCAGCAGGAACAGCGCCACCAGGAACTGGTGCAGCGCCACGCCCGAGAGGGCCACCAGGATGCAGCCGAGGTTCAGCGCCACCCCGATGCCCATGATGGGCAAGGGCCCGAAGCGCTTGATCAGGGTGCCGGTGAAGAAACCCGGTGCGAACATGCCGATCACGTGCCATTGCAGCACCAGCGCGGCGTCCGAGAACGGCAGCGAGCATTGCTGCATGGCGATCGGCGTGGCCGCCATCAGCAGGTTCATCACCCCGTAGCCCAGCGCGCCGGCCGCGGCGGCGACGATGAAGACGGGCTGCTTCATGATCTGGCCGAGCGGGCGGGCGCCGGTGGCGGCCCCGCGCGCGTGCGGCGGCGGGAAGTCGATGAAGGCGAGCAGGGCCATGGCCAGCAAGGCGACGACGGCGAGCGCGAGGTAGGCGCCCACGAACGGCACGTCCGACAGCTCGCGGGTGCGCGCGGCCAGGTTCGGGCCGGTCACCGCGCCGAGCAGGCCGCCCGCCATCACCACCGACACGGCTTTCTCGCGTGCCTCGGGCCGGGCCAGTTCGGCGGCGGCGAAGCGGTACAGGTTGGCGTTCGCGTTGTAATAGCCGGCCACCACGGTGGCGAAGCACAGGAGCCAGAAATTGCGCGTGAACGCCGCGTAGGCGCAGAGCAGCGCCGACAGCAGCGCCACCGTCAGCCCCGCCTGGAACGAGGCCTTGCGCCCGAACCGCTGCTGCGTGCGGGCCACCACGGCGGTGGAGATCGCGCCACCCACGACGTAGCCCATGACGGGCAGGGTGGCCATCCAGCCGAACGGCGCCAGCGCGAGGCCGACCAGGCCGTTGATCGCGATGAAGGTGACGTTGTTGGTGAGGAAGAGGCCCTGGCAGATCGCCAGCAGCCAAAGGTTGCGATTCATCCCCGCATTGTGCGGTGGGCCGCGCAGCCCTCAGGCCGGACGACGACTCAGGCGAGCGCGGCCAGGGCGGCCAGGGCCGCCGTCTCGGCGCGCAGGACGCGGGCGCCCAGCGTCACCGGCCGGAACCCGGCCGCCAGGGCGGCTTCCTCCTCGGTCTCGGTCCAGCCGCCCTCGGGGCCGGTGAGGAAGACGACGGGCTCGCCCTCACCGCGCACCTCGCGCAGCGCCACCGCCTGCGGGCGCAGCGACAACAGCAGCCCGGCCGTCCCGGTTGCGCCGCGCGCCAGCCACGGGCGCAGTTCCGCCACTTCGTGCACCGCGGGCACCCGGTTGCGACCGCACTGCTCGCACGCCGCCACGGCGATCGCCTGCCAGTGCGACTGCTTCTTGCCCGCGCGTTCGCCCGACAGCCGCAGCACGCTGCGTTCGGCCATCAGCGGCTGGATGCTGGCCGCGCCCAGCTCCGTTGCCTTTTCGACCAGCCAGTCCATGCGCTCGTTGGCGGGCATGGCCGCCGCGAGGTGGACTGCACGCGCGGCCTCGCGCTCCACCGGGTCGTGCGATTCGACGCGCACGCCGACGTCGTTGCGGCCCATGCGCTCGACGATCGCCTCGAACTCCCCGCCTGCGCCGTTGAAGAGGGTGATGCGCGCGCCCGGCTGCAGGCGCAACACCTGCACGTGGCGCGCAGCGCCTGCCGGCAAGTCCAGCGACTGGCCGGCCGCCAGCGGCAGGGGGCAGTGGAAACGGGGCATGCGCGATGCGTGCGTCAGACGCGGCCGAAGGCGAAGCCCGTCGTCGGCTGCGTCCCCTCGACCTCGTCGACCAGCCGCAGCAGGGGCGCCAGCTCGCGGTAGCGGCCGGCAGTGTGCCGGATGTAGCCGATGAAGCGCGGCGCGTCGGCGAGGTAACGCGGCTTGCCATCGCGCAGCGTGAGCCGCGCGAAGATACCCGCGACCTTGAGGTGCCGCTGCAGGCCCATCCATTCCACGGCGCGGTAGAACTCCCCGAAGTCCGGATCCACCGGCAGCCCGGCCTTCTGCGCCTTCTGCCAGTAGCGCACCGTGATGTCGAGCACGAACTCCTCGTCCCAGCTGAGGAAGGCGTCGCGCATCAGGCAGGCGATGTCGTAGGTGATGGGGCCGTACACGGCGTCCTGGAAGTCCAACACGCCTAAGCGTGTTTCCGTGCCCTTGCCCAGGCGCTTTTCATCCTCCAGGCGCTTTTCATCCTCCAGGCGCGGCATCATCAGGTTGCGCGGCATGAAGTCGCGGTGGACGTACACGCTCGGGGCCGCCAGGTTGCGCTCGATGATCAGCCGGAACTGGCTGTCGAGGGTCTCGCGCAACCGGCCCTCGACCGTGACGCCGCGGTGCCGCTCCAGGTACCAGTCGGGAAAGAGGGCCAGTTCGCGCGCGAGCAGCGGCTGGTCGTAGGCCGGCAGCACGCCCGGGCGGGATGCGGCCTGCCACGCGACCAGCGCGTCGATCGCGCGCAGGTACAGGCCCTGGTTGGCGTGGGGATCCTCGCGGTCTATCACCTCGATCATGGTGCGCGTGCCCAGGTCGTCCAGCAGCATGAAGCCCTGCGCCTCGTCCCAGGCCAGCACCCGCGGCACGTTCAGGCCGGCGTCGGCCATCAGCTGCGCGACCTTGACGAAGGGCCGGCAGTCCTCCTTGTCCGGCGGGGCGTCCATGATGATGAGGCTGCCGGCCGGGCGTTTCGCCGCCGGGCCGCTCCAAGGCGAAACAGCCCCCTCGGCGGGCAGCGAGGACACGCCAGTGCCGAGCGCGGGGGCCACATCCACACGAAAATAGCGGCGGAAACTCGCGTCGGCGGAGGCGATGCGCAGGCTTTCGGGCGCCAGGCCGTGCACGGCGGCAACGCCGCCCAGCCAGCGCTGGAAGGCGGCCCCGCGTTGCGGATCGGCCCAGGCGACGGTAACGGCGGGCGCGCCCGGTGTGTGTAGGGGTTCGCTCATGGATAATCCATTCTACAAATCCAGTCTGCCGGCCGGGCGCATCGCTTTGCCGCCGGCGGTCCACATGCCCTCGATGAAACACAAGGCGTTACGCGCCCGCTTCGCCCTGACACCGACTGCCCTGGTCGTGGGCGCCCTGCTGTACGGCGGCGTGGCGCGCGCGCAGGAGGCGCCGCTGCAGCTCAAGCCCAGCCCCGCGCTGCGCGAGGACATCCCGGGCGGCGCGCGCGAGCAACTGCCCACCTACATGTCGGGGGACCGCGCGTTCGGGCGCACCGACCTGGAAACCGTGATCGAGGGCGACGCCCAGCTGCGCCGGGGCGACACGGTGATCCGCGCGGACCGGCTGGAGTACTACCAGCCCGACGACCTCGCCAAGGCGCGCGGCAACGTGCGCATCAACCGCGCGGGCAACACCTTCGAGGGTCCGCTGCTCGAACTCAAGGTCGACGCATTCGAGGGGTTCTTCAACGAGCCGCGCTACCGTTTCCTCAAGAACAACGCCTACGGCGAGGCCGAGCGGGTGGACTTCATCGACGACAAGCGCGCGATCATCCGCAACGCGACCTACACCACCTGCCAGCGCCGCCCCGGGCCGAGCTGGCTGCCCGACTGGATCATCCGCGCCTCCAGCATCCGCATCGACAACGAGGAGGAGACCGGCCAGGCCAGCGGCGCCGTGCTCAGCTTCATGGGCGTGCCCGTCCTGCCGGTGCCGGAGCTGAGCTTCCCGCTGACCGACAAGCGCAAGTCCGGCCTGTTGCCGCCCACGATCGGGCTGGACAGCCTGAACGGGGTCGAGCTGATGGTCCCCTGGTACTGGAACATCGCGCCGAACCGCGACGCCACCTTCTTTCCCGCGCTGATGACCAAGCGCGGCGTGGACCTGGGCGGCGAGTTCCGCTACCTCGAGCGCGATTACGCGGGCCAGTTCCGCGCGAACTTCATGCCCAGCGACCGGCTGCGCGACCGCGACCGCTGGGGTTACGCGCTCAAGCACGACGGCGCCGTGGGCGCCCAGCTGCCGTTCGGGCCGGTCGGCCTGTCGCTCAACCTCAACCGGGTCAGCGACGACGACTACTGGCGCGACTTCTCCCGGTCCACCGAATCGCTGACGCAACGGCTGCTGGCCAACGACGGCACGCTGTCCTGGTCACGGGGCGATTTCTCGGTGACCGCTCGGGCCCTGAAATGGCAGACCCTGCAGGACGTGAACGCGCCCATCGTGCCGCCGTACGACCGCATGCCGCAGGTGGTGGGCCGCTACGCGCGCAGCAACCTGGCCCTCGGCCTGGAGGCCTACGCCGAAGCCGACTACACCAAGTTCGAGTCCGACCGCTCGCTCACCGGCCAGCCCAATGCGCAACGCAGTTTCGCCATGGCCCGGATCAGCCGGCCCTGGCAGGCGCCCGGCTGGTTCGTGATCCCGAAGCTGCAGCTGCACGGCACGCAGTACCAGTTCGACGCGCCCCTGGGCAATGGCCAGACGACGGCGAGCCGCACCGTGCCCACGTTCAGCCTGGACAGCGGCCTGGTGTTCGAGCGCGACGCCCGCTACTTCGGCCGCAACTTCCGCCAGACCCTGGAGCCGCGCGCGTTCTACGTGTACACGCCGTTTCGCGACCAGAGCCTGCTGCCCAACTACGACTCGGCCGCGAACGACTTCAACTTCGCGACCATCTATACCGAAAACGCCTTCGGTGGCAACGATCGCATCTCGGACAATAACCTGCTGACGC
>Ga0255338_1002840_pt1 | contig 23117 bp, 17 predicted proteins | sample MeOH1_35cm_T4_19_FD_203715 | JGI IMG/M metagenome (GOLD analysis project Ga0255338, IMG submission 203715) | Sandy soil microbial communities from University of British Columbia, Vancouver, Canada - MeOH1_35cm_T4_195 | ecosystem: Engineered > Artificial ecosystem > Sand microcosm > Unclassified ...
CGGGAACCAGGCCGGTCTCGAAGCCGTGGACGGACTCCAGCGCCGCCACGAGCTTGTCGCGCGTCAGGTCCCGGCCCACCTGCTTGAGCGTCTCGACCAGCAGCACGGCGCTGCTGTAGGCGGGGACCTGGCTGGTCTGGTGGCCGGGCACGAGGGCGCCGCCCCTGAACAGGCCGGCGTAGTGGCGCAAGGCCTGTGGCTTCTGGTCGGCGGGCACCGTGGGATAGGCCAGCAGGATGCGGCCCTCGAATGCGGCCGGCAACTCCAGCACCGCACGGGGCGCCAGCGGACCGGGCAGCAAGAGGAATGGCGCGCGTCCGCCGTCCGCCAGCTGGCGTGCCAGCGCGGCGACATCGGCCCCCGGCCCCAGCAGGAACACCGCTTCGGCGCCGCGCGCCTCGAGCGCCCGGGCCAGGGCCGCGGGGTCCGATGCGCCCGGCCGGAACTCGATGCGACCGAGCCGGCTCCAGCCCTGGCCTTTCAGTCGCCCTTCGACTGCGTCCGCCAGCGCCGTGCCTGCCGCGCCCTGGGGATGCAGCAGCACCGCCCGCGTGGCCTTCATCTTCGGCTCGCGGCCCAGATGCAGCGCCAGCACCTCGGCCAGCTCGCCGACGCCCGACAGCAGGTGGAACACCTGCTGGTTGCTGCTGCGCGGGTCGTCGCCGAACAGCGACAGCGGGCCGACGACCGGAATCCTGGCCTCGTTGGCAAGGCGCAGGAGTTCGTCCTCGATGCCGGCCGCGAACGGGGAAAGCAGGGCGAACACATCGCCCTGCGCCACCAGCGTGCGCAGCGCCTGCGTGGCGGCCTCGCGGTCTTCGCTCGCATATTCGGCGCTCACCAGTTCGAGCCTGCGGCCATGGATGCCGCCGCTGGCATTGACCTCGTCCAGGTGCGCTTGCAGGATGCCCTTGACCGCCTGCCCCAGTGCCGCGAAGCGTCCCGAGGCGGGCAGCAGGGTGCCGAGCCGCAAGCTGTCGCTGCCGACGCCGGGGTCCTGCTGCAACTCCAGCACTTTCAGCCAGGCCACGAGCGCCTTCCAGTCGCGGCCGCTGATCCGGTAGCGCGGCATGGAAGCATCGAGCGGATGGCCGGCGGGGTCGACGCCCTCGAGCAGGGCGCGCTTCAATGCGGCCTCGTCGAAGGGCGGATGGCGGCGGCCCGTGTCATGCTCATGGCCGTAGGGCTTGGTCAGTTCCGACCAGGTGATGTTGCCGGGGCGGACGCCCCCTTCCGGCCGTCCGCGCCCGTCGGCGCCATGGCAGTTGCCGCAGCGCACCGCCGCTCCCGGCAACTGCTGCTGCGCCATGCCGATGCGCCCGCTGAACGCATCGCCGAAAGCGCTCTCGCCTTCCAGGAAGAGCCGGCGGCCGGCCTGCTGCTGCGGCGTCAGCGGCGCGCCGGCAGGCAGCGGCGGCGCCCACGCCGCCAGGGAAAAGGCGAGCACGGCGGCAAGCCGGCGCAGGCGGGACAGGACAGCTTCGCGCACCGCCGGCACCTGCTGTCAGTTCGCACCCGGCGCCGGCGTCTTGCCGCCGGTGGCGACGAGGCGCGCGGCTTCGGCAATGGCCTTGGGCGGCAGGTTGGGCAGCATCCGGCGCATGCGCCTGGCATCGACGTCCATGATGTACAGCACCGTGGAATGCTCCTCGACGTTCTCCGAGAAGGCACCCAGTCGCTTGAGGATCAGGCCGATCTCGCTCTTGCGGCCGGTCAGGAAGGACCAGCCTGCCACGTCGGCGCCTTGTTTCTGCGCGAAGGTCTTGAGCGCCCGTGGCGTGTCGCGTTCCGGATCGCTGGTGAGCGTGACGAAGAACACCTGCTTGCCGAATGCGGCGCCCAGTTCGTCACGCACCTGGGCCAGCTGCCTGGTGATCAAGGGGCAGGCGTCGGTGCAGTTCGTGTACCCCACGTTCAGCACCACCGTCCTGCCCTTGAGCACATCGGAATAGAACCTGAGCTTGCGTCCGTCCTGGTCCGCCAGGTCGGCGTCGGTGAAATAGGCGCGGGGGTCGCGCGTGCCGGTCGGGGCCGGGCTGCGGACTGCCGCATCCGCGGCCGCCCCTTTGCCAGCCGCGGACTCGGTGTGCGCCAAGGCGGCGCCGGCCAGGAGCGTCGTGGCCAGGGCGGCCAGCAACAGGATGGTTCGCATCGGGTCCCGCCTTTCCTAATGGCCGGTCGCCACCGGCGCAGCGTGGCGCGCGGCCTGCAACTGCTCGACCCTGGCCAGGATCTGCTCCGAGCCCGGGAAACCGAAGAAGCGTGTCCATTCGCCGCTGCGCGGATCGCCCACCAGCACCACGGCAGGATGGTCGGCGAAGTTGGGCGTGTACACATCGAAGGCGACCAGCACTTCATCCACCGCCTGCTTGCTGCCGCCGAGGAAGCTCCAGCCGGGCCCGGCGTTGTATTGCGCCGCGTAGGCCTTGAGCCGCAAGGGGGTGTCGCGCAGCGGATCGACCGTGATGGAAATCATGGCGACCTCGCGGCCCACGCGCTCGCCGAGCCGCTGCTGCACGTCGGCGAAGAGCGCCGACAGCGGCGGGCACACCGTGGTGCAGGTCGTGTAGATGAAGGTGGCCAGCACCAGCCGGTCGGCCACGGTGTCCGACTTCAGGCGGGCCGTCATGCCATGCTGGTCGGTCAGCGCCGTATCGGGCAGCTTGATGCGCACCGTGCCCGGCGCGCGGGCCGCCGGTTCGTGCTGCACATGGTGGGAAGGGTCGTGGGCCCGCGCGCCGGGCATGGCCGCGGCGAGCGCCAGTGCCGCCACCACGATGCGTGCGCCGTGCCAGGATGCGTGTCTCATGGTCAGCCCCTGCCGGGAACGGAACTGCGCGCCGTTGCCGGCGGCGTCGCCGTGAGCGTGAAGAACGGCAGCTTTCCATACCCCAGCGCCAGCGAAGGCACGGCGACGTAGACGTAGTAGGCACCGGGCTGCGCCAGCTGCAACTGGGCCTCGTAGACACCGCCGCCGATTTCCTTCACCGGCACCTCGCTGCGGCCGCGCCCCGGCGCCAGGAAATACATGACGCGCGCGTCCTTGATGCCCGCCTTCGCAAGGCGGGTGGCGGGGTCGATCAGCTTGAAGCGCACCGCCAGGCCGGCGCCGGCGGTCGCCTTGCGCGCGCGCTCGTCGAATTCCACCGCCAGCGGATCGGACGGCTTCGCGAGCAGGGGATTGACCTGGGCCTGCACCGAGAAGCAGTGCAGCAGCTTCGGGCTGTCCAGCATGAAGGCCACGTCGTACTTCCCGGCCACCGGCATGCGCACCCGCCCGGCATAGACGCCGGGTTCGACTTCCTTCAGGCTGCGGTCCACCACCGTCACCGCGCGCGGATCGGAGCCGCGGACGCGGTAATTGCTGGACGGCGCATTCATGCCCTCCATGTAGTAGTAGGTCGTGCCGTCGGCCGGGTTGACCACGAACACGGTGCCCTCGCTGGCGGCGGTGGCCACCGAGTCGGCAATCACCAGCTTGCCGGCCTGGCTGGGAGAGCTCTCGCCGGCGGCAAAGCTCTGCACGGTGGCGGTCTTGCCCTTGCCCAGGGTGGAAAGGTTGATCATGCTGACGCGCTCCGAACCGAGGGCGCGGACGAACGCGAAGGTCTTGCTGTAGGCGAGCTGGTAGGGCTGGGCCTTGACCGGCACCTCCTGCACCAGCGTGTTGCTGGCGGTGTCCAGCACGTGCACCATGTTTTCCGCGGTGTTCACCACCAGCGCGAAGCGTCCGTCCGGCGTGACCTTCAAGGGTCCCAGCCCGGGCCTGGCCGCGACGCGGGTCGCCACCGCAAGCCTTTCGGTGTCGATCACGGTGACGACACCCTCCTTGCCGTCGGCCACGTAGAGCCGGCGCGACAAGGCGGAGTAGTCGAGCGACAGCGGCAAGCTGCCGGTCTTGAGGTCCTTCACCTTGCTGCGCGCGGCGACGTCGATCACGCTGACGGTGCCGTCGTTGCGGTTGCTGACGAAGGCGTAGCGGCTGTCCGCCGTGAACGCGAACTCGTGATGGCCGGCGCCGGTGGCGATGAAGCCCACCGGCTTGAGGCTGGCGGTGTCGATCACCGTCACGCCGCTGTCCCTGGCCTCGGCCGCGTTATTGCCCACCCACAGGTAGCGCTGGTCCGGCTGCAGCACGATGCGCATCGGATCCTTGCCGGCCGCCACGTTGCCGGTCACCTTGAAGTTGTCGGTTTCGATCACCGCCACCTCGCCCGCCTTGGGCATGGTGACGAACAGCTGGCGGGTGTTGTCGCGCCGGGCCCAGTCCGCGCCGGGCTGCTTCAACAAGGTGGTGGCGAAGGTGCTGGTCGCCCCGGCCATGGTCACCAGCGGGTCCACCACCGAAATGCTGGCGTCGCCGTTCATCAACACGACGAAGTAGCTGTTCAGGTCCAGCATCGGCCGCATGCCGATCGCGCCCTTGAGATAGAGCGCGACCTTGTCCTTGCAGGACTTCTGCACGCTGCCGGCCTGGCCCTGGATGTGCTGGGCCATGTCCATCCACGCGCCGGGCACCACGCCGCGCACCGGCTGGCCGCTTGCCTCGTCGCTGATCCGGAAGCGCACGTCGGCGATGTCGCCTTCCATCAGGTCCCTGGCCGCCTTTTCCACGGGCTGGGCCGAGAACTGCACCACCACGCCGTTGCGGGCCAGGCGGTGGTCGCCGTCGGCAGCGGCCGGGACTCCCGGTGCATCCGCTGCTGGCGCCAGGCGGAGAAAAAGCGCGAACAATGCGCCGATCGAGGCAGCCGTTGGCACTCGCTTCAGCTTCATGGCGAACTCCTGTGCCCTTGCGAGCGGACGGTCCGGCGAAACCCCGCCGGCGGTCTGCGCCGCCGGCGGGTACTTCCTGCTGCTTGCTTACTTCACGCGCATGACGCCCCAGACGCCGCTGGCGTTGCCGAATGCGGCTTGATCGCGCATCAGGTAGTCGCCGATCACGCCGTTGCCGCCGCCTGCGCTGGGCAGGAACACGTCGAAGTGGCTGGAGGGTGTCCAGCTCTCCTGGCCGGCGGTGGCAAACCCTTGCGGGTTCACGCCCAGTGCGCGGGAGCCGACCGACGTCATGAGGCAGGCACCGGTCAGCGCGTTGCGGGCTTCGCCCGGGCAGATGTACGGATCACGCTGCCACACGTGCCCGTGCAGGGCGAGGGTGGAGCCCCGCGTCGTGCCGTGCGGGTTGGTGATGTGGACCCGCGTCTGCTGGTTGCGATTCGCCTGGAACACCGGCGTCACCGGGTCGCCTCCCACGCCGGCCAGCGTGTTGCTGTAGGCCAGCTCGGGGTTGGCGATGTCGCCATAGCATCCGGTCTGTCCCGCGGCGCAATGCCCGAAGGGCGCCTGCGGCAGGATGCCGAAGCGGAACCACAGGGGCTCGATGCCGTAGTTCAGGGACATGCCGTTGGCCTCCTGGCTGTCTTCGGGGATGCCCACGCCTTCGCCGTTCAGGTGCTCGACGGGCGAGCCATCGCGGTAGTAGTGGGTGTTGCCCTTGGTCAGCACCAGCGAGAAGTCGCGGAAGGTGTTGGCACCGGCCGTGACCGTCGCCTGCGCACGGGTCGCCCGCGTGCCGGCGCCGTTCTGGTGGTCGAACACCTGCGTGTTCTCCACCCAGCTCGAGCCTTGCGGGTGCACCACCATGGCCCCCACCATGGACTTGGCGCCCTGCTTCACGACATCCGCAGGCTGCAGGTTGAAGCCGCCGAACTCCACCGGCGTGGCCGTGACGTTCACCGCGCCGTTGAGCGGCGTGCCGCCCAGGTCGCCCACGTACCACTGGTAGAACGTCCCGCCGCCGCTGGGGGCCGCGAGCTGGCCGCGCAGCGGATTCGCACCGACGATGCGGCCGTCATCCCGCGTCACGTCCAGCGCCACCAGTTGCGGGTGGATGCCGACGTAGCTCGAAGCGCGGATCAGGTTCTGGTTGAACGTGGTCGAACCCTCGGCGCCGAGGCGGTCGCGCTTGGCAACGCCTTGCAGCGTGCTGTAGGTGGCCAGGTCCGGCACCAGCGCCGGCAGCCTGTTTTCCAGCTGCACCTGCACGCAGTCGCCGGCCTGGGCGCGGATCACCAGCGGTTCCAGCGGAACGCCGGCCTTGAGCTTGCCTCTGCCTGCGGCGGGGCCGGTCGTCTCGATGTCGGCACGGTTCACGAACAGGATCGCGGTCGGATCGTGCAGCGGGCCCTGGTGCGTCAGGTTGACCACCGCACCGTTGTCCGTGACGAAGTTGCCCGCCACCGTGGTGGCGCGGTGGTTGTACACCAGCGTGCCTCCGGCCGGATTGACCGGCGCGCCCGCGTGCATGGTGCCGACCGGGCCCGCGGGGGCGACGGTGACGCCAAGCGGGTTGGCCAGCAGGTCGTTGGCCAGGCCGGCGGTGATGAAGTAGCTGCGGATCGGCGCACCCTTCGGGCAGACCCCGTTGAAGTTCTGCTGGTTGCCGAAGGCGACCGGGCCCGTGTTGGCGCCAGGCAGCTTGAACAGGTCCGCGCGCAACTGCTCATACGTGCGGATGATCCCCCACATGCCGCTCCACCAGCCGTCGTTGCCGGAGTCCATCGAGTAGGCGTAGTCCGCCAGCGGGCCGCGGTTGGCGTCCACCGGCAGGATCGGCGTTCTCAGCGTGAACTGCTCGGAGATGCCCACCGCCTGCGCGTTGCGCCAGCCGCTGTTGGGTGCCGTGCCATGGCCCGAGCCGCCCTGCAGCCACTTGACGCCGTGGATGGTGGCGTTGTGCTCCTCCTCGTGGCCGCCGGCCTGGATCTTCACCCGCACGATGTCGCCCTGGTAGCTGCGCATCATCGGCGTGAACGGATCGCCGCCGGAGAACCCGGCCGCGTTGATGTGCGGCGGGAACTTCGTGCCGTTGATCACGGTGTTGCCGTTGGGCATGACGTTGAGTTGCGCGATGATCCGGTCCGTGCGCGACTGCAGCGCGAAGGCGAGATCGCCCGGCTGGCCGTCGGCCTGCATGCCCGGCTTGCCGTCCGGCCCGGGCTTGTTCGGGTCGAACACGCGCAGCGCGATCGGCTCCATGCGGTAGTTCACCACCAGCACGCCCGGGTCCTGCACGTCGATCGCCTGCGGGCAGGGTCGCGACGGGCAGAAGTTGTTGAGCGCGTTGGCGGCGGTGTTCTTCACCTCCAGCACGAGGTCGGGGAAGACCGGGTTGATCTGCTGGCGCGCCGGCGGGTTGATGGCGAAGCGGAACGCATTCGCCGTGGTGCCGTCGAACTGCGCGTTGCCGGCGTTCACGACCACCGGCGGCAGACCGGGACCGGTGCCCGCCAGCGGCAGGCCATCCTGTCCGGTGCCCATGTACACGCCGGCTTCGTAGGCGTGCTGGAAGTCGCTGAACTCGAAGTAGAACTCGCGGAACGGCGTCAGCGTTTCGCTCCTGACGGTGCTGCCGCCGGTCGCGGCCGCGGGGGTCAGGATCGCCGCCTGCCAACTGGTCGGGCCGCCGTCGCTGAACTGCGAGCCGTCCGTGTTGGTGTCGGTGCGCGCGGGTGCGCCGCTCACCGGGTCGTAACCCAGTTGCGCTCCGGTCTCGTTCATCACCCAGCGCGAGCCGGCGGGCTCGGCGAGCAGGGTCGAGTAGAGGCCGATCTGCTGGTGGGTCGACGGTCCGTAGTGGTCATGCGTGAACACGATGCCCAGGCCCCGGTCCACGCCCTCGGTGTTGACCACCGGGTCGGTGAACCAGCGCTCCATCGTCGTGCGCGCGCCTTTCCAGGCTTGCGGGAAGCGGCCGCCCAGGTTGGCGGCAACCTTGCCCCAGTACGGGTGCGGCTGCGCCACCGGGCAGGCGCCGGTGCCGTCGCGCGGGTCACCGGATTCGGCGCCGGTGCAGGCGTTGAACCTGCGGATCGCCTGGATGCGCTCGCGGATCACGCTCGCGGCCATCGTGCCGTCCTCGTAGTTCCAGCCGTTGGCCGCGCCGTCGGTGGTGGTCAGGTCCCACTTCGGCAGGTGGATGTGCTGGCCGATGATGTCCGTCGGCGTGCGCACCTGGTAGTCGTCGATCTCGTACACGCCCGGCACCAGGTTGCTGTGGTGGTAGACGGTGCAATCGAAGGTGTTGGCGCGAAACACCAGCGGCTCGGGCGGCTTCTGCTTGGTGATGATGGGTGCCACGTCCTGCCACAGGGCGACGATGCGCTGCTGCGGGAAGTGGTAGCCCGTCTTGTTCAGCACCGCGTCGAACTGCAGGTTGGTGCCCTTGTAGATGCGCGGCGCGTCCGAGTTGAAGATGCTGGAGCCGCGCGTGCTCATGCCGTTGAGGCTTTCGCCGGAGAAGAACGTCCCCACCACGCCCGGTTTCAGCACGGCCCCCTGGTCGTCGATGCAGGGGTTGTGGAAGGGCGCGCCCACCACCGGACCGCCGCCCCCGTTGGTCACGAAGGTCGATGCCGTGGGTATGCCGGCGAAATCGAGCTTGACCGTCGGGCGGCTGCGAACGGCGTGGAACGCCATCGCCAGCTGCTCGAGGTCGGTGCCTTCCTCCGGGTAGTACACCGGGACGGCCTTCTCGAACTCCTTGGAGAAGTCGAGCCGCGCGGTGACGGTGAGGGTGGTGGCCCCGGCGGCGTACCCCTTCATGGTGTGGCGCGGCAGGCCGCCGTCGAAGCCGTCGGCCTGGTTCGGCTGCAGTTGCGACCACAGCGGATTGCCCGAGTCCTTGAGCGCCTGCGCCTTGGCCCTGGTCAGCATGTCCAGCGGCGGCGTCGGCGGGCGATGCCCGATCGTGTCCTCGACCCCGGCAACCCAGAACGGATAGCCGGGATTCCTGGTGCGGTCGACCACCTTGGCCAGCGAGCCCAGCGGCTTGCCGTTGAACGTCGAGGCGAGCGGATTGGTCACCACCGTGACCTGCCCCGGCATGGGCGCGAGGCCCTTGCCCGGCAGCGGCACGAGGGCGGGGATCGGCGTGCCCGCGACGATCTCGCCATCGGGATAGGCGCGCGCGCCGACCGCCGGCGTGCTGTTGCCGGTGGCCCAGCGCACGGTGTGGTAGCCGGTGCCCGACGCCGCCAGCCTGGTGCCGGCGCTGAAGGTGTCGTTGTTGCGCCAGTGGTACCACATGCCCTGCGCGAAGTGGGGGTAGAAGTGGCAGTGGAAGATCGCGTCGCCGGCGGACTTGTTGCGGTTGCCCGAGCCGCCGAAGTTGATCTCGTAGGTGTAGCCGGCCCCCGGCCCGATGCCCTGCGCATCGAGGTAGTTCGCGTTGTCGTCGTTGGGGTTGTACAGCCACTGGTGGTTGTGCAGGTGGAAGACGTGCTGTTCCTTGCCGATGTGGGTGTTGCGGAACTTGACGAAATCGTTGATGTAGCTGTGGTGCACGTTGGCCGCGTCTTCCGCGCCGATCACGTAGTTCGCCTTCGGCCCTTGCGTTCCGGGTGGCGGCACCTGGCCGGGCAGCAGGCTTTCGAGTCCGACGTTGGCGGGGATGTCGACCGTCAGCGCGGGGTCGTTCAGCGCGTGCGAGGTCAGGAAGAACTCCTCGTAGGCGCAGTCCGCGCAGTCGCTGGTGGGCCCGACGCCGAGCCGGTTGGCGATGATCTCGGAGCCGATGCCGCCCGAGCCGTAGTTGATCATGAAGGCGTCCTTGACGCCCTCCAGGACATAGCGGAACACCGGGTCGTTCTTGTAGAAGCCGGGGAAGGCCTGGCCGTTGGCGGTCTCGTCATGGAACACCGAGGCGAAGTCGCGGAACGGCTCCAGCCGGTTCGGCACCGTGGGATTGCGCTTGCCCACCGACTCCAGCGGGTAGGTGCTGGGCGGGAAGCTGCCGTCGGCATTGGGGCCGGCGACCACGGCGTTGATTTCCGAATGCACGATCTCGCACGCGGTGGCCGTCGCGCACTTCATCATGTTGAGGATCGGCAGGCCGGTCTTGCCTTCCGCCGCCCATGGATTGCCGGCCGGATAGGTCGCTTCGTAGCGGATGCGGGGGTGCCCTTCGGCGCTCAGTTCGGCGGCGCCCAGGACGCCGTCGTTGTTGACGTCCGCCGACAGGCGCATTTCTTCCTCGAACACCTGGCTGCGGTAGATCCTGGAGCCCGCGGGTTCGACGACCAGTTGACCGAACAAGCCGTTGGACGAGTTGCCCTGCAGGCCGTCGGAGCCGACCACGGCGCCGCCGCTGGTGACGTTGAACACGCCCTCCTTGCTGGCGTACACGCGGTAGCTCCTGCTGCCGCCCGGCGCGACTAGGCTGCTCGGGTTGGCGCCGGTGTTGCTGCCGTCGTCGGCGATGCTGTCGACGGCTTCCACGCCCGAGGCATGGAAGCCGACGAAACGGCCCCTGACCTGCTCGTCGAGGAAGACCGTGTGCTGCTGCCCCGAAGCTTCGGTCAGCGGCACGTTGTTCGGGTTGGCGAGGGTCGTCAGCAGGTTCTGCAGGTTGACCGTGAGGCAATCGCCCACGCGCACCCGCAGCACCAGCGGGCGGTGCCGCTTGTCGGGCCGCAGGTCCAGCTTGCCGGGGGTGGCCGGCCCGCTGACCGTCAGCGGCGACTGGGTGCTGGTGTTGATGACGTCGCGCTTGAGGGCGAACATCATGCCGTTCACGTTACCGGCGCCTAACCGGTTGTACATCAGCGGCTTGTCGAATGCGACGACGTTGGCGGTCACCTGCCGCTGGCACGTGATGGCGGCCTGCGCAGCGGGCGACATCACGGTCGCCAGCGCGGCCAGGCCGGTCAATGCCGTCGCATGAAGGGTGCGTGCCCGCCATCGGACCTCCGGGGGACTGGCCGCGGTTGGGAGACGCAAGATTCCCTCATGCCGTTCACACATGATCACTCCTCGAAGTGGGGATAGCTGCCCTGCCAACCGGCGATCGCCCTTCGCCGGTAGAGAAGAAAAGTAGTAAGCAGGGCTGGCAAAAGTAGTAGGCAAAGGGGCCTATTTCCTTGATCCAGATCACCTTTGCGAAGTGTCAAAACGTCACTAGTTCGACAGTTTCCCGGCCGCGTGTGGCATGAAATTTCGGAACGCGAGCGTTCCGAAATACCCCCTCGCGCCAAAACGGGCCGGCCTAAACTCCCCGCATGCACAAGCAGCTTTCCCTTCCACCGCCGTGCTCGCGGCGGGCCGGCGTGAGGCCCGACTGACATGGCCGACCTGTTCGACAACCCCATGGGGCTGTGCGGCTTCGAGTTCGTCGAGTTCGCCTCGCCCACCCCCGATGTGCTGGAGCCCCTGTTCGAGAAGATGGGGTTCACGCTGGTGGCGAAGCACCGCTCCAAGGACGTGCTGCTGTACCGCCAGGGCGACATCAACTTCATCGTCAACCGCGAGCCCAGGAGCCTGGCGGGCTACTTCGCGGCCGAACACGGGCCGTCCGCGTGCGCACTCGCCTTCCGCGTGCAGGACTCGCACAAGGCCTACAGCCGCGCGCTCGAACTCGGCGCCCAGCCGATCGAGATCCCGACCGGGCCGATGGAGCTGCGCCTGCCTGCCATCAAGGGCATCGGCGGCGCGCCGCTGTACCTGATCGACCGGTTCGAGGACGGCAAGTCGATCTACGACATCGACTTCGAATGGCTGCCGGGCGTGGACAGGCATCCGCAGGGCGTGGGCCTGAAGGTGGTGGACCACCTCACGCACAACGTCTACCGCGGCCGCATGGCGCACTGGGCCGCGTTCTACGAGCGCCTGTTCAACTTCCGCGAGCTGCGCTACTTCGACATCAAGGGCGAGTACACCGGCCTGACCTCCAGGGCCATGACGGCGCCCGACGGCCTGATCCGCATCCCGCTGAACGAGGAAGCCGGCAAGACCTCGGGCCAGATCGAGGAGTTCCTGATGAAGTTCAGCGGCGAGGGCATCCAGCACGTCGCCCTGCTCACGGACAACCTGCTGGAGACGGTGGATCGGCTGCAGATGGCCGGCGTGCCGCTGATGACGGCGCCCAACGACATCTACTACGAGATGCTGGAAGAGCGCCTGCCCGGCCACGGCCAGCCCGTGGGCGAGCTGCAGGCGCGCGGCATCCTGCTCGATGGCGACACGACCGGCGCCGAGCCGCCTCAAGCCGGCGCCGCCGGCGACGCGAAAGCTCCACCCCGCGCTCGCAAGCGGCTGCTGCTGCAGATCTTCAGCGAGCCGCTGCTCGGGCCCGTGTTCTTCGAGTTCATCCAGCGCGAGGGCGACGAGGGTTTCGGCAACGGCAACTTCAAGGCGCTGTTCGAGTCGCTCGAGCGCGACCAGATCCGCCGCGGCGTGCTGAAGGTGGAGACGGAGCCGGCCGGGTCGTGAATGCCTCCGGCCGGCGTCCCGGGCGCCGCCGGCCGGCCCTGGCTGCCGCCTTCAGGCGATCGCGTCGGTCGCCGGCCGGCGCTTGGGCACCTTGCGGAACACCACGTCGTAGGCGTGCTTGCCGGCCCGCATGCCCGACTCCTGCACGAAGCCGAGGGCGTTGAGGCGGGCGATCAGCAGGAACAGTTCGAGCGCGCTGAACAGCTCCACGCGCCGGTAGACCTGGCCGTTGCGGTTGCAGATGCCCGCGATGGAGTGCCTGGCGCCGTGCGGCGCGGGCGGCAGGCTGGCGATCACCTCCAGCAGCTTGCCGTCGTCCTCGTGCAGGGGGCGGCGGGCGAGCAGGCTGCTGCGGGGCGATTCGCCCTGGGGCGCGCTGGCCTTGGCTGTCATGGTGGGTCCGGCAGGATGCGCGTGCCGGTACCACCGGACATCCTCCCGAAGGGGGAGGCGCGCCGGTGGTGGGCTTTACACACCGCCTGCTGGACAAGGCCCCATCGCAGCGACATAATTCTTATGCGTTAACCTGAAGGTACCTATTCAACGGCCGCCCCCCAGCGGCCGTCTTTCTTGGCCCGCGCGGGCAAAGATCAGCCAGTACCTGGACAAGGCCTGGTCCTCGGCCACCCACTGGCGGTAGCCGAGCGCGTTCAGGCCCGCCCAGAAGTACAGCAGCTGCACCGGTCCGTGCAGCGCCACCTCGCGGTAGATCTCGCCGGCGGCATTGCAGATGCCGATGCGGCGCAGCGGCCCGGCGCCATCCGGCAGGGCGGTCACCAGCGCGCGGATCTGCTCCTCGTGCTCGCCCGGCGCGCAGCCCGGCACCAGCAGCGTCTCGGGCGCGTAGCAACGGGTCGGGCCGGGGCCGCCTGCAGGCGGCTCCGGCCAGTCCCGGCGAGGAGGCTCGCGCCGTCGCATGGGGCACATCCTAGGGGGGCCTCGCGGGCGCCAGGCGGGCCAATGGCAAGCAGGTGTGAAGCGGCGGCGGCAGCAGTGACGCGTTGTCACCGATGCCGCCGCGCTGCGCGCGCTGCCAGGCGGCGCCCAACCGCGGCCGGCGCCCCGGGGGCGGGACCGCCTGGGCGCAGGCCACGGCCAGCCTCTATGCCGGCCAGCTGGGGCGCGAAATCACCACCACCACTGAAATGAAAAGACCGCCGGCTTGAGGCCGGCGGTCGATCGACAGGAAGGGCAGCCGGGGCCTAATACCCGCCGTGCTCCTGGGCCGCCTTGAGCACCATCGCGATCGTGGCCGCGACGGGAATCACCGTCAGCACCGCCGCCGGGATCCACGAGCTGGGCTTGAGGTCCCGGCCGCCCAGCCGCACGCCGGCCGCCAGCAGCGAATCCGCCAGCAGCGCGATCACCAGCAGCGCGACGTAGCCGAGCGAGAAGCCGGCATACAGGTGCGCGTTGAGGATCAGCGCGCCGAGCAGCACCACCGCCAGGCCGGCCGCCGCGGGCGGGAAGGCCACGCGCGTCTTCGGCAGGTTCACCAGCATGCAGGCGCCCAGCGTCACGGCGAGCGCGCCACTGAGCTGGCCGATCTGCTGGCTGGAATCGAGCATCAGCGACAGGCCGGTGCCGCCGGCCACCACGGCCAGCAGCAGGGGGCTGCGGGCGCCGCCTTCGGGAGCGCTCGCGAAGGCGCTCCAGACGAAGGCGATCAGCACCGCGGCCACCGCGACGGCCAGCGCCGCCTTGGCCACGCCCAGGCTGGCCAGCGCGCCCCAGACCACGATGGTGGCGGCAACGAGGCCGACCACCAGCCGCAGCGCGAATCGCGCCGCGCCGGAGGAGCTACGCTCGACGCCCAGGGCCGCGGCGGCTGTGCCGACGGCGATCCAGGGCATCCAGTCGAGCGCCACGTGCGGCACCAGCGACCACTGCTGGTGCAGGGTCGCGAAATAGGAAGCGATGAAGGCGGCGGCCACGGCCACCACCGCGTTCAGGCGCAGCGCGCGGCTCGCAGCCAGCAGGGCCAGGGCCACGATCGCGGGGACGAGCGCGCTCTGCCACACCAGCTGCAGCATGAGGGAACTCTCGGGCATGGACGTCTCCTTCGGGAAGAAAAGGCCGGCCCCTCGGGGCCAGCCGGAACGCGATTACTGCTTGATGGCTTCGATGCCGATGCGCAGGTCGACTTCGTCGGTGGCGGCACCCGGCACGCCGTAGTTCATGCCGAACTCGGTGCGCTTGATGGTGCCGGTGGCGACGTAGCCCACGCGCTGCTCGCCCTTCATGCCCTTGCCGGAGCCGACGTGCCTGAGCTTCAGCGTCACGGGCTTGGTCACGCCGTGCAGCGTCAGGTTGCCGGCCACGGAGCCTTCGCCCTTGCCATCCAGCTTGACGCCGGTGGACACGAAGCTCAGGGTCGGGAACTGCACCGCGTTGAAGAAGTCGGGGCTCTTCAGGTGCTTGTCCAGGCCTTCGTGGTTGGTGTCGACGCTGTCGGTCTTGATCGTGACGTTGATCTTGCTCTTCTCGGGCGCGTCCACCACCAGGTCGCCGGAGATGTCGTTGAAGCGGGCCATGAAGCGGCTGATGCCGCCCATGTGGCCGATCTCGAAGAAGGCGCCGGAGTGGGCCGGGTCGACCTTGTAGTTGCCGGCCGGGGCGGCGGCGGGGGCGGCGAAGGAGGCGGCGGACAGGGCCAGGCCGGCGGCGGCGATGGCGATCGAAACGGTGCTGCGGATGTTCATGAGTCTCTCTCGGTTTCAGGGTAGGTCGGTGGATTCCGTAGGCGGCGGGGGGACCGCCAGCGCAACCCGCACTTTAGGGACCCAGCCCGGCCATGCGAAGTGCGTTTACGCACACGGTCCGCGATGATCTCCAGGACGAGTACCCGAGGACGGGATGCGGGAATTCTCGAATCCACCCTCTGGCACCCGATTGACGCAAATCAGTCCGCGGGACGCGGAATGTCGCCCTGGATGCATAGAGCCGTTGCTGAAACAGCAACAAAAACCGCGCTCCCTTCCGCGCGGCCGGGCGCTCAGGGCTGCGGCAGGTCGAGCCCCATGCCCTCGATGGTTCCGCGCGTGTGCTGCAGCAGGTACTCGAGGAAGGCGCGCGTGCGCGAGGGCATGAACTTGCGGCTCGGCATCGCGGCCAGCAGGGTCAGCCGCGCCGTGATCCACGGCGCCAGCACCCGCTGCAGCCGGCCCTCCTTCAGCAGCGGCGCCACGATGTCGATCGGCTGGGTGCCGATGCCGCCGCCTTCCAGCATGGCGCGCAGCAGCGTGTCGGAGTGGTTGGCGCTGAAGGCGGGCACCACGTCCACCTCCAGCACGTGGTCCGGATTGGCCGGATCCAGCAGCCGCAGCGGCCCGGGCTTCGCCCCCGGCATGCGCAGGCGCAGCAGGCGGTGCCGCAGCAGGTCCTCCGGCGCGGCCGGCTCGCCGAAGCGGCGCAGGTAGGCCGGCGCGGCGCAGAACACCGATTCGCTGAAGACGATGGTGCGGGCGATGAAGCCGGGGTCGATCGGCGTGGCGCCGCTCAGGACCGCCAGGTCGTACTCGTGCACCGCCGGGTCGGGCGAGTCCTCCACCTGCACGTCGACCCGCACGTCGGGGTGTTCGAGCTGGAAGTTCACCACGGCCGGCGCCAGCAGGTGCACCGCCACGATCGGCGGCGCCAGCACCCGCACGATGCCGCTCATCTCCTGCGCCTGGTCCTGCACCATGGCCTCGGCGGTGTCGATCTCGCCCAGGATCACGCGCAGGCGCTCCAGGTAGATCGCGCCGGCCTGCGTCAGCGACAGGCTGCGGGTCGTGCGTTGCAGCAGCCGCACCCCGAGGTGCTGCTCCAGGTCGCTCACCAGCCGCGAGACGACGGCCGTGGCCAGGCCCAGCTTGCGCGCCGCCGCCGCGAAGCCGCCTTCCTCCACCACCTGCTGGAACACCCGCATCGACTGCAGCCGGTCCATTCGTGCGCCCTTCCTGCTTTGCGCAGGATTATCGCGGGGCGCGCGGGGAAGGCTTCAGTGGCTGCCGCGATGCCGCTGCGCGCGTCGCCGCACGGCCTCGGGGCGCCGCTGCGGCAGCGCTTCGCGCATGCCCCATTCCACCAGCAGGCCGACGGCTCCCACCAGCAGCGGCAGCAGCATCAGGAACGCCCATTCGGGCGGCAGTTCGGCCCACCAGGCCGCCAGTTCGTCCATCCAGTCGGTCATGGCCACCTCCTACAGCAGCCGGAACGCCGCCACGGCCACCAGCGTGGCGGGCAGGGCGGCCAGAAAAAGCCCCAGCGGATGGATCGCCTCGTCCTCGAAGTGCGAGCGCAGGATCGCGAAGCCGGCCGGGTTGGGGGCGTTGGCGATCACGGTGAGGCCGCCGCCGGTCACGGCGCCGGCCACCACCGAATACTTGAATTCCTCGCTCAGGCCGTCCACCAGCGAAGCGAGATAGGTGAGCGCCGCGTTGTCGGTCACGGCCGTGAGTGCGCTGGCGCCGTAGTACACCGTGCTCTCGGACATGCCCTGCAGCAGCGGCGACAGCCACCACTGCTGGTGCCCGCCCAGCACCACCAGGCCGGCCAGGAAGAAGGCCACCAGCAGGCCCTCGCGCAGCATCAGCCGGTCCTGGAACTGCGGGTAGGCGGTGGCGAACCCCAGGAACAGCAGCAGCAGGCCCATGAACACCGCCGGATGGTGGGAGAAGAAGACGATGGCGGCGAGAAAGGCGATGTGGATCGCCAGCACGCTGGCCGGCAGCGGCGCCTGGCCGCGCCCCTGCGGGGGCGCCAGCCCGGCCAGCTCGTGGCGGAAGAAGAAGGCCACGCTGGCGGCGTTCACCGCCACGGCCAGGGCGGACTTCCAGCCGAACATCGTGATCATGTCGGCGAAGCCCCAGCCCCACTTGCCCGCCACCATCAGGATCGGCGGCGCCGCGAAGGGCGTGAGGGTGCCGCCGATGGAGATGTTGACGAACAGCACGCCCAGCGTCACGTACTTCAGCCGCGTGGAGACCTGCCGGCTGTAGATCTGCTCGCGCAGCATCAGCGCCGCCAGCGTCATCGCCGCCGGCTCGGTGATCAGCGATCCCATGAGCGGCACCGCCACCAGCGTGACGAGGTACAGCCCGATCGCGCCGCGCGCCGGCACGGCGCGTGCGAGCAGCGCGGCGACCATGCGCGCCACCTGCAGCACCGCCTTGCTGCCGGCCACCACCATGATGGCGAACACGAACATCGGCTCGGTGTAGTCGCGCGAATCGACGTACTGGGTGGCGGCCACGCGCCCCTGCAGCGCGATCATGAGGGCCACCAGCACGATGGCCCAGAAGCCGAACACCACCTCCACCTCGCCCATCAGGTGCCACACGCCGGCATGGGCCGGTTGCTGGTGCGCGAGGCGCTGGAAGTACTTGCTGGAAAAAGTGTGCAGGATCGCGAGCGCGAACAGCGCGCCCGCGAGCCACTGGACGGCGACGGTCATTGCCGTGCAGGCTATCGCTGCGGCCCCCGGCGGGGATCAGGGCAACGCGTACGCAATGCCCGTAAGGGCCGGGCAGGGCAGCAGGGCCGCTTCGCTGCCGCCCGGGCTTTCAGTCCGCCGGGCCGTCGTGCAGGCGCACGAGTTCCACCACGCTGGCGACTCCGAGCTTCTCCATCACGCGCGCCTTGTGCACTTCCACCGTGCGCGGGCTGATCCCGAGTTCGCCGGCGATCTGCCGGTTGTGCAGGCCCCGCATCACCAGATCCAGCACCTGCCGCTCGCGCCCGGTGAGCACTTCGCCGGGCAGCTTGCCGCGCGGCACCCGCGGCTGGCGCGCCGCCTGCGCCGCCAGCCGGGCGCCGGCGTTGGCGATCGCGGCCAGGATGTGGCTGCTGTCGAAGGGCTTTTCCACGAAGTCGGCGGCGTCGGCGAGGAAGGCGCGGCGGGCCGCGGCCACGTCGCCGTGCGCCGTCACCACCACCACGGCGAGGCCGGGGAAGCGCCGCCGCACCTCCTCCACCAGGTCCAGCCCCGACATGCCGGGCATGCGGATGTCGGCCAGCACGCAGCCTTGCCACTCGGGCCGCGCGGTGGCGAGGAAGTCCTCCGCGTTGCCGAAGGTGGCGGTGGCGTAGCCCTTGAGGCTCAGCATCAGCGAGAGCGAATCGCGCACCGACGCGTCGTCGTCCACCACGTAGACGGTGTCACACGGAAGCGGCGGCGGCGGCGGGGTCGAATTCATCGCGCGGGAGGGTGAACGAGAAGCGGCCGCCCGGGCCGGCTTCGGCCCAGAGTTTGCCACCGTGGCTTTCCACGATGCTGCGGCAGATGGACAGGCCCACGCCGAGGCCGCCCTGCTTGCCGGAGGCCGGCGCGTCGAACACGGCGCGCAGGCGCTGCGCCTCCACGCCGGGGCCGCTGTCGATCACGTCGACGCGCAGGCCGCCGTCGCCCGGGCCGACGCGCAGCAGCACGCTGCGCTCGCCGCCCGCCTGGGCGGCCGATTCGATCGCGTTGGCCAGCAGGTTGCGCAGCACCACGGCGATCTGGATCGGGTCCACCCGCAGCGGCGACAGGCCGGCGGCGGTGTCGACCTCAAGCCGCACGCCCAGGCGGCGCGCGAACTCCTGGTGCGCCTCGAGCGTCTCGCGCGCGAGCGCATCGATCTCGGTGGGCTGCAGCGAGGTGGCGCCGGAGCGGAAGAAGTCGCGCAGCCGCCGCGTCACCGCGCCGGTGCGGCGCGCTTCGGCCACCAGCTTCTGCAGCACCTGCGCGAGCTGCTGGCGGCGCGCGCCATCGAGCCCGGCGGGGTCGGCGGCCAGCGCCTGGCAGGCGTCGGCATAGTTGTTCAGGGCCGTGAGCGGCTGGCTCAGTTCGTGCGCGAGCGCGGCGGCCATCTGCCCGGCGGCGGAGAAGCGCAGGCTGGCGCGCAGGTCGGCCTCGGCGCGCGCGCGTTCGTCCACCGCCACGCCCAGCAGCAGGCCCGTCATGGCGGTGGCGGCCATCAGCGCCTGCAGCTCGAACAGCGTGAGGTCGCGCCGCAGCGCCAGGTGCGCGGCCGCCAGCAGGCCGGCCTGCGTGAACAGGGACGACAGCACCGCGCCCTGCACGCCGAAGCGCACGGCGGCCCACACCACCGGCGGCACCAGCAGGTAGAAGAACTTGAAGTAGTTCTGCTCGCCGCGGCCGAACACCACCCACACGGCCGCGCAGGTGAGCGCCGCGCCGGCCCACCAGGCGGGGCTGCGCAGCACCGCGGCCAGCCCCGCGCGCCGGGCCGGGGACAGCAGCACCAGCACCAGCGGCAGCAGCACCAGCACGGCGACCGCGTCGCCGACCCAGTAGCGCACCACCGCCTCCAGCGCGAAGCCCGAGGCGGGCATGCTGCCGGAGTGGATCAGCACATAGAGGACGGCGCTGGCGAGCGAGCCGGCGGTGACGATCAGCGCCAGCCAGAGCAGCTCGCGGTGGTGGGCCAGCGGAAAGCCCAGGTCCAGCGTGCGGCGCAGGGCGTAGGCCATGGCGGCGAAGGTGAGCGTCAGCGCCGCCGCCGCGGCCAGCGTGGTGAAGCCCTGCGGCGGCACGCCGCGCACCACCACCTCCGCCAGCAGCAGGCCCGCCAGCACCAGCCAGGCCTTGCGCGGTTCGCGCAGCAGCAGCGCGATGGCCAGCGCCTGCTGCGGGTTCCAGGGCGTGATGTTCAGGCCCGGCAGCGGGCGGAAGTAGCTGGCCCAGTCCAGCAGCACGTAGGCGGCCAGCCAGGCGGCGACCCAGGCCCAGGCGGGCAGGCGGCGGGAGCTGCTTTCGGTGACCGGCATCAACAGGCATGGTAGCCGGGCCTTGCTACGATGCGCGGCTGCACTCCCTTTCCAGGATGGACCCCATGAACAATCCCCACATCGCAGTGATCGGCGCCGGCACCATGGGCAACGGCGTGGCCCAGATCTGCGCCCAGGCGGGCCTGCGCGTCACCATGGTGGACGTGAACGACGCCGCCGTGGCGCGCGGCGTCGAGACCATCGGCAAGAACCTGGCACGCCTCGTGAGCAAGGAGAAGATGAGCGAGGCCGAGCGCGGCGCGGTGCTGGGCCGCGTCCAGGGCACGACCGACTACGGCGCCATCGCGCCGGCCGACATGGTGATCGAGGCGGCCACCGAGAACCTGGATCTGAAGCTGCGCATCCTGCGCCAGATCGACGCCCTGGTGCGCAAGGAGGCGGTGATCGCCACCAACACCTCGTCGATCTCCATCAGCCAGCTGGCCGCCGTGATCTCGCGGCCGGAGCGCTTCATCGGCCTGCATTTCTTCAACCCGGTGCCGGTGATGCAGCTGCTGGAGCTGATCCGCGGCATGCAGACCTCCGAGGAGACGCTGGCGCAGGCGCAGGCCTTCGCCAAGCTGGTGGGCAAGACGCCGATCGTGGCGCGCAACAGCCCGGGCTTCGTCGTCAACCGCATCCTCTGCCCGATGATCAACGAGGCGATCTTCGCCCTGCAGGAGGGCCTGGCGAGCGCCGAGGACATCGACACCGGCATGCGCCTGGGCTGCAACCACCCGATCGGCCCGCTGGCGCTGGCCGACCTGATCGGGCTGGACACGATGCTGTCGGTGATGAACGTGTTCTACGAGGGCTTCAACGATCCCAAGTACCGGCCGGCCCCGCTGCTCAAGGAGATGGTGGCGGCCGGGCGCCTGGGCCGCAAGACCGGCCGCGGCTTCTACGACTACGCCTGAGGCGCGCCGGGCCTGCGGCGCCCGGCACCTGCCTACAGGCGATCCGCCCAGTCCTTCACCGCCTGCTGCCAGGCCGCCGTGCGCCGCTGCGCATTGCTGCCCGCGGCGCCGGTGTTGCCGGCGATCAGCTTGTCGACCTGCGCCTCCTGCGCCTTGCTCAATTCCTCCGGGAACAGCGGCACCACGGTGACGATGCAGTCGGCGCGCTCGCCGTCCTCGCCCGGGAAGCCCTGGCCCTTGATGCGGTAGGTGTGGTAGCCGCGCTTCAGGCGCATCTGCTGCAGGCCCGAGGGCGTGGGCACCTCGGTCCAGCGGTTGGCCACCCAGGCGAAGCCATCCACCGGCAGTTCGCAGCGCACGGTGCCGTCCTCGTCGAGAGCGAAGAACTCGTGCGGCACGAGTTCCACCCGCAGCTCCAGCGCCACCTTGTCGCCCGCGTGCCGCCCCTGCAGGCTGGCGGAGACGTTCAGCAGGTCGCCTTCGCGCACGCCGGCGGGAATGCGCGCGCGGCAGCGGTACGGGCGCGCGGCCGCCTTGCCCGAGCCGGCGCAGGCCGCGCAGGCGTGGCGCACCGAGCCGCTGCCGTGGCAGGCCTTGCACTTCACGCCCGAGGCCGCCCAGGAGAACCAGAGCGGCTGGCGCGCCTGGCCGGTGCCGCGGCAGTCGCGGCATTCGCTGGCGTGCTTCTGCAGCCCGGTGGCGCCGCAGGCGCCGCAGTCCTCGACCAGCTCGCCCTCGATCTCCTGGACGCAGCCAGCGAGGGCCTGTTCCAGGGTGAGGCGCACGCCGTGCTGCAGCGTGCGCGCGGGCGCGCTGCGCGCGGGGCCGGAACCCGCGGCGTCGAAGTCGGTGATCGGGCCGAAGGCGCTGGCGCGGAAGCGCCGGATCTCCTCCAGCGCGCGGTTGATGCGCTGGATCTTGCGCAGCGCGTGCGGGCTCGCGTTGCGGTCCGGGTGCCAGCGCGCGGCGAGGCGCCGCCAGGCGGCCTTCACCTCCGCGTCGGTGGAGTCGGGGGTGAGCCCCAGTTCCCGGTAGCTGTCTTCGACGTTCACGCTGCCTGCATGGTAGCCGAGGCGAACGCGCTACCATCCTGTGCGAGGAGAACAGGCGCATGAAGAAGATCGGCATGGTGGGCATCGGCCTGATGGGCCACGGCATCGCGAGCAACCTGCAGAAGCACGGCTATCCGCTGGCGCTGTTCGAGCATGCCGGCAACCAGCCGCTCGACGCGCTCAAGGCCGGCGGCGCGCGCGTCTTCGCCAGCGCCAGGGAGCTCGCCGCCGCGTGCGAGGTGGTGATCACCGTGCTGACCGGATCGCCGCAGGTCGAAGCGGTGGTCACGGGCCCCGGCGGCCTGCTGGAAGGCCTGCGCCCGGGCAGCGTCGTGATCGACTGTTCGACGGCGGTCCCGTCGTCGACGGTGCGGGTCGCGCAGGCCGTGCAGCAGGCCGGTTCGCGCTTCCTCGATGCGCCGATGACGCGCACGCCCAGGGAGGCGGCCGAGGGGCGGCTGAACCTGCTGGTGGGCGGCGAGGCGGCGCTGCTGGAGGAATGCCGGCCCATCCTGCGCTGCTTCGCCGAGAACATCACGCACGTCGGTGGCGTCGGCGCCGGCCACGGCATGAAGCTGCTGCACAACTACGTCTCGCTGGGCATGGTGACCTTGCTGGCCGAGGCGGCGGCCTGCGCCCGGCGCAGCGGCGTCGCGCTCGATGCGTTCGCGGAGGTGCTGGCCAAGGGCGGCGGTGGCGGCATCGCGCTGGAACGCATGAAGCCCTACCTGCTGGCCGAAGACCCGGGCGGCCTGCGCTTCACGATCGCCAACGCCCGCAAGGACCTCGACTACTACAACGCGATGGCCTCCGACGCCGGTGCGGCGCAGGAGATCGCGGCCGCGGTGCTGTCGACGCTGGAGGGCGCGCTGCGCGAGGCGGACACCGGTGCCTTCGTGCCGGAGCTGGCGGGCATCCTCGCGCGGCGCTAGCGCAACGTTCGGTGCTGTTCGGAAGGAACAGCGATGCCGTCGCAAGAGATTGCGTTGCGGTGCGGTGCCGCGCTGCGCCCGTTGCCTCCGGTCCGGCACAGGACGGCTTTGTCCGTCTCACTCCATGTCCCCCGGCACGCCCCTGCGGGCCGTGCCTCCTCCTTTACTTCCGGAGACGGACAAAGCCGTCCTGC
>Ga0255338_1002841_pt1 | contig 23113 bp, 21 predicted proteins | sample MeOH1_35cm_T4_19_FD_203715 | JGI IMG/M metagenome (GOLD analysis project Ga0255338, IMG submission 203715) | Sandy soil microbial communities from University of British Columbia, Vancouver, Canada - MeOH1_35cm_T4_195 | ecosystem: Engineered > Artificial ecosystem > Sand microcosm > Unclassified ...
GGCCAGCGGGTTGAGCGCCTTGCCGCAGTCCTGCGCGACCCAGATCTTCTCGACCTGCACCATGCCCGTGTCCTCGTCGACGCGCACCTGCACCACCTGCGCCGCGTAGCTGAAGCCGGCCGTGGAGCCGACCGCCGCGCCGCGGAACTTGCCGCCCTGCGTCTCGGGCGGGGTGGACCAGGCGCCCTTCACGGTGATGGTGCCGCTCTCGGCCAGCGCCGCCTGCACGCAGTCGGCGAACGAGAGTGCCTGCTCGGTGCCCGCGACCACGCAGCGCTCGCCCAGCCAGTCGACCTGCTCCGGCGCCACGTTCAGCCGCTTGGCCGCCGCTTCCAGCAGCAGGCGCTTGAGCGCTTCGGCCGCCCGCAGCGTGGCGTTGCCGACCATGAAGGACACCCGCGACGAGTAGGAGCCGTTGTCCTTGGGCGTGAGCATGCTGTCGGCGCTGATCACGCGGATGCGGCTCATCGGCAGCAGCAGCACCTCGGCCGCCACCTGCGCCATCAGCGTGCTGGAGCCCTGGCCGATGTCGGAGGCGCCGGTCAGCAGCGTGATGCTGCCGTCGAAATCGAGCTTGAGGTTCACCACCGCATGCGGCTCGCCGGTCCAGTGCACCGGCTTGGCCGAACCGCTCACGTAGTGCGAGCAGGCCATGCCCAGGCCGACGCCCTTGGGCAGCTTGCCGCGCCGCTCGTGCCAGCCGGAGGCGCGCTCCACTTCGTCCAGGCACTGCGGCAGCCCGTACGAGTTGACCTGCAGGTCGTTGAGGGTGCGGTAGGGCGCCTCGATCAGGTTGGCGCGGCGCAGGGCGAACGGGTCCAGCCCCAGCCTGGCCGCCGCTTCGTCGAGCAGCGCCTCGATGGCGAAGCGCACGCTCACCGCGCCGTGGCCGCGCATCGCGCCGCAGGGCGGCAGGTTGGTGTAGACGCGGTAGCCGCGGTAGCGCACGGCGCCCACCTTGTACAGCGCATGCAGCAGCGCGCCGGCATAGAGGATGGTCACCAGCCCGTAGCCGCCGTAGGCGCCGCCGCGCTGCACCACCTCGGCCTGCAGCGCGGTGATCTCGCCCTGGGCGCTGAGGCCGATCTTGAGGTCGATCGCGGCGTGGGGACGCCCGCGGTGGGTGAGGAACACCTCCTCGCGCGTGAGCTCCGTCTTCACCGTGGCACCGGCCGCGCGCGCCAGCGCCGCCGTCACCATCTCGAAGTTGAGCGGCTCCACCCGGTGGCCGAAGCCGCCGCCGACGAAGGGCTTGATGACGCGGACCTGCGCTTCCTGCAGGCCCAGCGTCTGGGCCAGCATCAGGTGCAGGTAGTAGGGCACCTGGGTCACCGACTGCACGGTGAGGCGCTGCTGCACCGGGTCCCACTGCGCGATCGTCGCGTTCAGCTCGATCTGGCCGTGGTAGATCTCGGCCGACTCGAAGCGCTTCTGCAGCACGAGGTGCGCCTGCGCGAAGCCGGCCTCGACGTCGCCGAAGTCCTGTTCGACCACGCGCTCCAGGTTGCCCGGCTTCTTCTCGTGCAGCTGCACCGCATCGGGCGCGCGCGCCGCTTCGGCGGTGAAGTAGGCCGGCAGCTCCTCGTAGTCGACGCGCACGGCCTTCAGCGCCGCGAAGGCGGTGGCCTGGTCCTCCGCCGCCACGGCGAACACCGGCTCGCCGCGGTAGCGCACCCGCTCGCGGGCCAGCGGCCATTCGTTCTGCGTGATCGGGATCACGCCGTAGGGCGCGCTGAAGTCGTCGGCCGTGACCACCGCGCGCACGCCGGGCATGGCCAGCGCCGCGCTGGCGTCGATCGAGCGGATGCGCGCGTGCGCCATCGGGCTGCGGCCGATCGCGCCCACCAGCGTCGGGCCGACGGGCAGGTCGGCGGTGTAGCGGGCGCTGCCGGTGACCTTCTCCACCCCGTCGATCAGCGGCGTGCGCACGCCGATCGAGTGGGTGGGCGGCGCGGCGGGGCGCTCGGGAGCCTGGGCGTCCTTCATGGCGTCACCTCCGCGGCGGCCTGGACCGCCTCGATGATCTTGGTGTAGCCGGTGCAGCGGCACAGGTTGCCGGCCAGCGCTTCCTTGATCTCGTCCTCGCTCGGGTGCGGCACGCGCCGCAGCAGGCCCTCGGCGGCCATCACCATACCGGGCGTGCAGATGCCGCACTGGGTGCCGAGCTGCTCGTGGAAGGCCTGCTGCAGCGGGCTCATGCGGCCGCCGCGCACCTGGCCCTCGATGGTCTCGATCGCCTGGCCTTCGAGCGTGGCGGCGAGCGTCAGGCAGGCCAGCCGCGGCTGGCCGTCCACCAGCACCGTGCAGGCGCCGCACTCGCCGCCGTCGCAGCCCTGCTTGCTGCCGGTCAGCCCCAGCGTGTCGCGCAGCACTTCCAGCAGCAAGGCACCGTGGGAGGCGGCGATCTCGCGCACCCGCCCGTTCACTTTCAACTTCAACAACCGCGTGGGCATCTCAGGCTTCCTTTTTCCGCAGGTCGCGCACGCGCACGGCCTTGCCTTGCGAGCGGGCGATCGTGCCCGCATCGAGAACCGTCACCCGGGTGCTGATGCCGCACTGCACCTTCACCGCGTGGGCCAGCTCGCGCGCCAGGCCGGTGTAGGTGGCGCGGTCCACGCCCGGCTGGGCCTCCACTTCCACCTGCACCTCGTCCAGCACGCCTTCGCGGGTGACCACCAGCTGGTAGTGCGGCGCGAGCTGCGGCCGCCCGACGATCACCGCCTCCACCTGCGAGGGATAGACGTTGACGCCCCGGATGATCAGCATGTCGTCGTTGCGGCCGGTGATGCGCAGGATGCGCGCGTGGGTGCGGCCGCACTCGCAGGGCGCGGTGGTGATGCGGGTGATGTCGCGCGTGCGGTAGCGGATCATCGGCAGCGCCTGCTTGGTCAGCGTGGTGATCACCAGCTCGCCGGCCTGGCCCTCGGGCACCGGCGTGCCGGTCTCGGGGTCGATCACCTCGAACAGGAAGTGGTCCTCCCAGCCGTGCAGGCCGTCGCGGTGCTCGCATTCGCAGGCCACGCCGGGCCCCATGATCTCGGACAGGCCGTAGACGTCGACGGCCTTCAGCCCGATGCGCGCCTCGATTTCCGTGCGCATCGCCGCGCTCCAGGGCTCGGCGCCGAACATGCCCACGCGCAGCTTGCCCAGGCGCAGGTCGATGCCCTGGTGCTCGGCGGCCTCGGCCATCGCCAGCGCATAGGAAGGCGTCGAGCACAGCACGGTGGCGCCGAAGTCCTGCAGCAGCGTGATCTGCCGTTCGGTGGCCCCGCCCGAGACCGGAACGACCACGGCGCCGAGGCGCTCGGCGCCGTAGTGCGCGCCCAGGCCGCCGGTGAACAGGCCGTAGCCGTAGGCGTTGTGCACGATGTCGCCGCGGCGCGCGCCGGCGGCGAAGAAGGAGCGGGCCATCAGGTCGGCCCACTGGTCCAGGTCCTGCGCCGTGTAGCCCACCACGGTGGCCTTGCCGGTGGTGCCCGAGGAGGCGTGCAGGCGCGCGAGCTCCTCCACCGGCCGCGCGAACAGGCCGAAGGGATAGTGGTCGCGCAGGTCCGACTTGAGCGTGAAGGGCAGCAGCGCCACGTCCTCGACGCAGCGCAGGTCGCGCCCGCGCACGCCGGCGGATTCCATCCGGCGGCGCACCGTCGGCACGTTGGCGTAGGCGTTCTCGATCGTGTCGCGCAGCCGGCGCAGCTGCAGCGCGCGCAGCAGCTCGCGCGGCATGGTCTCGAGTTCGGGGTGCAGATAGCGCGGGGGCGCGCTGGTTTCGATGGGGCGGACAACGGCGGCCATGGTCACTCCTTAGCGGGGGGCGGTGCGTGGCACGCCGCGCACGGGCATGCGCGGCAGCGAGAATCCGTGCTGGTAGCCCGTGCGGGTGACCAGCGTGAACTTGAGGGAGCCGCCGGCGCCGGCGGCCAGCAGGCCGGCCAGGGCGAGCAGCGTCGCCTGCAGCAGCGGAATCGATCCGGTGGCGGCGGCGACGGCCAGCGCGGCCAGCGGCGCCGCGGTGCCGGCCCAGAGCAGCACGGGTGCCTGGGCGTCGATGGCGCGCAGCGCCGGAGGCGGCGCGTCCTGGCCGAGCCGCACTCGCCAGAGCTGCCACAGCCCGGCGCGGGCCAGCACCAGCGCCGCCAGCGGCAGCGCCAGCAGCAGCGGCGGCTGCATCCAGGCGCCGAGCAGCCAGAACAGGGCGAGCCCTTCGGTGAGCCCGGTCAGCACCAGCAGCGGCACGGTGAGGGGATGGCGCCAGGTGGGAATGCCGCGGGCGGCGCCGAGCAGGCGCGCCTGGCAGTACAGGAAGGCGAGTGCGGCGAGCGCCGTCGGCCACGCGCGCCAGCGCAGGCCGAGGACGAGCCCGAGCCCGAGCACGAACAGCACCATGGCGGCCAGCGCCTCGCGCGACATCCACGAGGTGCGCAGGTGCACCAGCACGTTGGGCGCGCGCAGCGGCCGGCCGATCTCCAGCCAGACGAAGAACAGGCCGAGTCCGACCAGCCCCAGGCCGGCCAGCAGCAGCGGGGCACGCAGCGCCTCGGGCGCCCACATGGCGGCGAAGAAGGCGAGGCCGGAGCCCGCCCCGCCGCAGACGAAGTTGCCGGCCGCGCGCCAGTCCCAGTGCGCTTGCGGCCGCTGCAGGTGCCTGGTGTTCATGGCTTGCGGTCCCACAGGTAGTGGAAGCCGGGCCCGGTGCCCAGCTCCTCGTTGATGCGGAAGTGCTCGTGTCTGGCCAGCAGCTGCGAGACGTTGCTTTGCGGGTCTTCGACGTCGCCGAAATGCAGCGCCTCGGCGATGCACGAATTCACGCAGGCGGGCGTCGCCTCGGGGTCCACGCCCGGCTTCAGGCCCTTGGCCGTGCCCTCATCGATGCGCTCGACGCAGAAGGTGCACTTGGTGGCCACCGAGCGCCTGGCCGCGTCGTCGCGCACCTTCTCGTTCTCGGTCGGCTCCTTGCCGTAGGCGAACAGGCCGGCCGGCGACAGGAAGCGGGCCTGGTAGGGGCAGGCGACCGTGCAGTAGGCGCAGCCGATGCACAGGTCGTAGTCGATGGTGACGATGCCGTCCTCGCGCTTGCGGGTGGCGGTGGTGGGGCACACGTCGGCGCAGGGCGGCTCGTCGCAGTGCTGGCAGCCCATCGGAACGAAGGCGCGCTGCACGTCGGGGTACTCGCCCACCTCGATGTCCAGCACGCGGCGCCACTGCACGCCCGGCGGCGTGGCGTTGGCATGCTTGCAGGAGGCGGTGCAGGTCTGGCAGCCCACGCAGCGCCGCAGGTCGGCGACCATGGCCCAGCGTGTCATGCCTGCTCCTTCGCGCGGCGCAGCGCCACCCGCACCACGTCGGCGCCGGAGCCGGTGGCATCGGTCAGGTCCATGCTCATGGTGGTGAGCGCATTCATGCTCGGCACGCCGAAGTCCCTGGCGTGCGGGGTGGCCCAGTGGCCGAACTGGCCGATGGCCAGCAGCGTGTCGGGGCGGATGCCCTGGCGCAGCACGGCCCGGCCGGTGATGCGCCGGTGCGGCGTGGCGATCTCCACCATGTCGCCGTCGGCGATGCCGAACTGCGCCGCCGTGGTGCCGTTGATGATCACGCCGCGGTGGCCGGCGATGTTGTCGGCCACCTCCTTGATCATCTGCATGCCGACGTTGCCGCCCCAGGCGTACTGCATGCTGCGCGCCGTCAGCAGCCAGAAGCGGTATTCCTCGGGCGTGCCGCCGTCCTTCTTCAGCGAGGCGATCCAGGGCGCGCCGAAGTCCTTGCAATGGGGCAGCGCCTGGTATTCCTTCAGCTGCTCGTCCCACCAGTCCATGCCGTTCTCGTGCAGGCGCCGGCCCAGCTCCACGCCGACGCGCGCCAGCCGCTCCTGGTAGGGCAGCTCGAAGCGCAGGCCGCGCTCCACCATGGTGGGATAGAGGTACCACTCGCTGCGCGGGAAGGGACGGGTGGCCAGGCCCTTTTCCTTCCACCAGTCGAGGCCGTGGGTTTCGGCGCCGCCGGTCAGTTCGGCGCTGGCGGCGCGGCAGACCGCGTCCCAGATCGCCTCGCGCCCGGGCACCTGGCCGGTGGGCAGCGAGAAGTCGCCGTGCGGGTTCTTCAGCGGCACGCCGGCGGCGCCCTTGTTGATGGAGGCGACGTACTTGTCGGTCAGGCCGGTGCGCGCCGCCAGTTCGGTGGCGACCTCGGTGAAGTCGCGCGCCTCGCCGCGCGGCGCCACCACCGGCTGGCGCAGCGCGAAGCCCTGGTGGTCCCAGAACTGCTCGATGAACTTGGTGCCGCCGATGCGGATCAACTGCAGGCTCTCCAGGTCCACCGCGTCGGGCAGCAGGACGTCGGCGAAGTGGTTGGTCTCGTCGCGGGTGTAGGCGAAGGCCACCACGAAGGGGAAGCGCGCCACCTTGTCGGCGAGCGCCTCGGTATCCCAGAACGAGATCACCGGGTTGGTGCGGTAGAAGAACCAGACGTCCGGCAGCGTCACGCGCGGCAGCCCGGTGGGCGTGGCGTCGAGGAACATCCACGAGAAGTGCGTCGGGCCCAGCGCCTGGCTCCAGGGGCCGTCGCTCGCCAGCGGCACCATGGTGCGGTAGGCGTTGCGGATGTTGGGCTTGGCCGACCAATGTTCCTTGTCGGTCGGGTTCAGGGCGAAGTGCATGAAACCGTCGGGGCCGGGCCTGGCGCTTTCCAGCCGCTGCGCCATCGGCCGCACGATGCGCACCGTGGTGCCGAGGGTGCCGCCGGGCACCTCGAGCGCGCCGACCAGCGTGGCCAGCACGGTGCGGGCCCAGCAGCATTCGTAGCCGCCCCAGCCGTTGTTGACCGTCTTGCCCAGCGTGACGGCGACCGGCCGGTAAGGCATGGTCTTGCCGTCGATGACGATGGTCTCGCCGATGCAGGCGTGCTCCAGGTACTCGTTGGCGATCTGGCGGATGGTCTCTGCGGGAACGTCGCAGACCCCGGCCGCCCACTCGGGGGTGTAGGTCTGCATGTGGCCGACCATGCGGGTGAAGGCGGTCTGCCCCTGCAGCAGGCCCTCGGCCAGCACGTCGCCATCGGCGCCGATCTCGATCGCGTCGACTTCGTAAGTGCCTTCCAGCGCCTCGCGGATGCCGGGCGCATCGTGCGTGCGGGCCGACTGGCTCGCCAGGTCCCACACCAGCGGCTTGCGGCTCGTGCGATCGCGCAGGAAGGTGCCGTTCGGGCCGACCAGGTAGGGCGAGCCGGTGCGCTGGGCCAGGTAGTCGGTGTCGAGCGACTTGCGCTGCGCCTCGTGCAGCATCACGTGGATCAGCGCGAACAGGAAGGCAGCGTCGCTCTTGGGGCGGATCGGCACCCACTGGGCGGAGCAGGCGCCGGTGATGGACAGGTGCGGCTCGACCTGCACCCGCTTCATGCCGCGCGCGCGGGCCCGCGAATGGCGCCAGATGCCGGCCACGCCGCTGGAGGCTTCCGAGTTGGTGCCGCAGGAGATCAGGTAGTTGCACAGTGGCGTGTCGGGCGACACGATGAAGGCGCGGTGCCAGAACTCGCCGTACAGGTGCTCCGAGTGGTAGCACTTGACGCCCTGGCCGGAGCCGAAGCCCATGTCGACCGGCCCCCAGGCCGAGAGGAAGGCCGGGAAGGTGCCCATGTAAGACTGCGGGGTGCCGCCGCCGCCGAAGCTGGCCGCCACCCGCGGATAGCCCGATTCATCGCAGAGGCCGGTCGCGCGGATGCCGTTCAGCTTGTCGGCGATCAGCGTCAGCGCCTCCTCCCAGGAGATCGCGACGAAGCCCGGATCTTCCTTGCGGCCCTTGCGCGGGTTGGTCCGCTTCATGGGCGTGAGCACGCGGTTCGGGTTGTACGTCTTCTGGATCAGGCCGTAGGCCTTGACGCAGACCTTGCCGCCGCCGGGGTGGACGGCCGCGGCGCAGAAGTTGGGCTCCACCTCCGTGGCCACGCCGCCCTGCACCTTGACGGTGAGCAGGTCGGGGCCGGCCACGCACTGATAGCAGTACGTGGGCACCTTGCGGGTGGCGGCTTGGGCGGACATGGCGCGCTCCTCAGGCCAGCCCGGCCTTCTTCGCCTTCTCGGCCAGGCGCTGCTCGGTCGCGGCCTTGTCGACGACGAAGCGGTTGTGCACGGCGCGGCAGATCGTGTCGACGCCGTCGCTGCCGGTCACGGTGAAGGTGACGGCGCGCTTGTTGACGGCGCTGATCTCCACTTCGAGCGTGACGGGCATGCCGAGCAGCGAGGCCGCGAGGTGGTCGAGCTCGACGCGGGTGCCGACCGAATCCTCGCCGGCATCGAGGTGCTGCAGCAGCAGCTCGCGGCAGGCGATCTCGATGTCGCGCACCAGCATGGGGGTGGCATAGACGCGGGCCTTCTCGCCCATGAAGTCGATCGTGCGGTCGCGCGTGACTTCGAGCTTGGCGGTGTGCTTCAGGCCGGGTTGGAGGCTGGCTTTCATGGGGGTGTTTCCTTCAGGCGGATCCGAGGTAGGCGCGCTGCACCTGGCGGTCGTGCAGCAGGTCGCGGGCGCTGCCTTCCAGCACGATGCGGCCCGTCTCCATGACGTAGCCGCGGTTGGCCACGCCGAGGGCGGCGCGGGCGTTCTGGTCGACCAGCAGGATGGTGGTGCCCACCTTCCCGAGGGCCGAGATGCGGCAGAAGATTTCCGATACCAGCCGCGGCGCGAGGCCCATGCCGGGCTCGTCCAGCAGCAGCAGGCGCGGGCGCGCCATCAGCGCGCGGCCGATGGCCAGCATCTGCTGCTGGCCGCCGGAGAGGTTGCCGGCCAGCTCGCGGAACTTCGCGCGCAGGATCGGGAACAGGTCGAGGATGGGGTCGACGTGGTCGGCGCTGCCGCGGGCGAAGGCGCCCAGCCGCAGGTTGTCTTCCACCGTCATCGGTGCGAACACCTGCCGGCCTTCGGGCACCTGGATGATCCCGGCCTGCACCCGCTGGCGGGCATGGAGCTTCAGCAGGTCCTGGCCTTCGAACGCGATGCTGCCGCCGCTGGCCGGCTGCACGCCGGAGATCGTGCGCAGCAGCGTGGTCTTGCCGGCGCCGTTGGCGCCGACGATGGCCACCAGCTCGCCGGCCTTCACGCTCAGGTCCACGCCGCCGAGCGCGGGGATGCGGCCGTAGCGGCTGGCGAGCGCCTTGACTTCAAGCATGGGCTGCCTCCGCCTGGTCCTGCAGGGCCGGTTCGGCGGCGCCGAGATAGGCCTCGATCACGCCGGGATGGCTGGACACCTCCTCGGGCGTGCCCTCGGTGAGCTTGCGCCCGTGGTCCAGCACCACGATGTGGTCCGAGACCTCCATCACCAGCGCCATGTTGTGCTCGACCAGCACGATGGTGGTGCCGCCCTGCGCCAGGCGCTGGATCAGGGTGTCGATCTCGCGTGCCTCGGTGGCGTTGAGGCCCGCGGCCGGTTCGTCCAGCAGCAGCAGGCGCGGCTCGGTGGCGAGCGCGCGCGCGATCTCCAGCCGCTTGAGCGCGCCGTAGGGCATGGCGTCGGCGCGCGTGTCTTCCTGGCCGCACAGGCCCACCAGCCGCAGCAGCTCGCGCGCGCAGCGGCGCGACTCGGCTTCGCCGCGCTGCAGCGCCGGCGTGCGCAGCAGCGCGGCGGCCAGCGAGTGGCGCTCGCGCAGGTGGCGGCCGGTCATCACGTTTTCCAGCGCCGTCATGTTGAAGAACACCTGCAGGTTCTGGAAGGTGCGGGCGATGCCGGCGGCGGCGAAGCGGTGGGCGGGCTGGCCGGCGAGCTCGCGGCCTTCCAGCGCGATGCTGCCGGCGCTGGGCCGGTAGATGCCGCTCAGCATGTTGATCAGGCTGGTCTTGCCGGCGCCGTTGGGGCCGATGATCGAGTGCACGGAGCCCTGCTCGAAGCGCAGGTCGACGCCGTCGATCGCCTTCAGGCCGCCGAAGGACTTGCTCAGACCCTGCACGGCGAGCAGCGTCATTGCGGCCTCCCGCCCCACCAGCGCGCCAGCGTGGGCACCAGGCCCTGCGGGAACAGCACCATGGTGGCGACCAGTACGGCGCCGAAGACCATCATCTCGTAGTCCTTCAGCGCGGTCAGCAGCTGCGGCAGCACCGTCATCACCGCGGCGCCGACGACCGCACCGAACACCGAGGCCATGCCGCCGAACACCACCATGATCACCAGTTCCACCGAGTGCAGGAAAGTGGCCTTGGCCGGCGTGATGAAGCCGGCGTAGTGCGCCGTCAGCGCCCCGGCCAGCGCGGCCAGCATGGCCGAGAGCGTGAACACCTGCAGCTTGAAGCGCGCGCAGTCGATGCCGAGCGTCTGCGCCGCCACTTCCGAGCCGTGCAAGGCACGCAGCGCGCGGCCGTTGGGCGAGTCGATCAGGTTGAGCGCCAGCCACACGGTGGCCACCAGCAGCGCGCCGGTGATCCAGTACCACACCTGCTCGCCCTGCACGGCCAGGCCGAACAGCACCAGCGGCGGCACCTGCATGCCGTCGGGGCCGCCGGTCCAGCGGTCCTCGGTGGTGATCGCGATCGAGATGATCACGCCCAGCCCCAGCGTCGCCATCGCCAGCGGATGGCCCTTCAGGCGCAGCGTGGGCCGCCCCAGCAGCCAGGCCAGCAGGCCGACGACGGCGCAGGCGCCCGGCAGCGACAGCCACACCGGCACGCCGTAGCGCGAGGCGAGGATCGCGCTGGCGTAGCCGCCCAGGGCGAAGAAGCCGGCGTGGCCCAGGCTGATCTGGCCGGCATAGCCGATCAGGAGGTTGAGCCCGATGCACACCACCGCGTTGAGCGCGACCTGGATCGCGATCTCGTAGGCGTAGTTGTTCGGCAGCGCCAGCGGCGCCAGCGCGACCAGCGCCGCCAGCAGCAGCGTGCCGCCGCTGCGTGGTCGGGCCAGCCAGGCGCGCGCGGGGGCGGGCGCCTCAGACACGGTCGCTGCTGCGGGCACCAAGAAAGCCTCCGGGAAGGAAGAACAGGACGGCCAGGATCACCACGAAGGCGATCGCGTCCTTGTAGGCCGACGAGACGAAGCCGGCGCCGAGCCCCTCGAGCAAACCGAGCACGAGGCCACCCAGCACGGCGCCGGGAAAACTGCCCAGGCCGCCCAGCATGGCAGCCGCGAAACCCTTGAGGCCCAGCATGATGCCGGCGTCGTAGGAGGTGAAGGCGATCGGCGCGATCAGCACGCCGCCGACGGCGCCCAGCAGGGCCGCGAGGCCGAAGCTCGCGAACAGCACGGCGCGCGTGTTGATGCCCACCAGCTGCGCCGCCAGCCGGTTGAAGGCGGTGGCCAGCATCGCCTTGCCGGCTAGCGTGCGGCCGTAGAAGTAGCGCAGCGCCAGCACCGCCACCGTGGCGCCGCCCAGCACCCACAGGCTTTGCGGCAGCAGGGTGGCGCCGGCGATCGCGATCGGCTCCTCGCCCGAGAAGGCCGGCAGCCGGAACACGCCCTTGCCCCACACCAGCTGCGCGAGGCCGCGCAGGAACAGCGACACGCCGATGGTGATGATGATCAGCGTGACGGTGCCGGCGTGGCGCGCCGGCGCGATCGCCACGCGCTCAATGACGAGCGCCACGATCACCGCGACCGCCACCGCCAGCAGGATCGCCAGCGGCAGCGGCACGCCGGCGGCGGCCAGGGTGGCGGCGCTCATGCCGCCCACCATCACGAACTCGCCCTGCGCGAAGTTGATCGCGCCGCTGGCGTTGAACACGATGGTGAAGCCCAGCGCGACCAGCGCGTAGATCGCGCCCGTGGTCAGGCCGCTGGCGACGAACTGGAGCCAGGCTGCGCCCATGGCTTGCTCGCGCGGTTCCGGCCTACTTCGCCAGGGACCACTTGCCGTCCTTCACCTCCAGCATGCGGAAGGCGGTGAGGTCCAGGCCCATGTGGTCGTTCGCGTTCATGTTGACGACGCCGCCGGTGCCGACGTAGCCCTTGGTCGCTTCCAGCGCCGCGCGCACCTTGGCCTTGTCGGTGGAGCCGGCCGCCTTGATCGCGTTGACCGCAAGCATCAGGCCGTCGTAGGCGTGGCCGCCGAAGGTGGACACGTCGCTCTTGAACTTGTCCTCGTAGTTCTTGCGGTAGTTGCTCACCACCGGCTTCTGCGGGTCGTTGGCCGGCAGGATGTCGGACACCAGCAGGGCGGCGGCGGGCAGCCGCACGCCTTCGGCGGCGGGGCCGGACAGCTTGATGTACTCGCGCGAGGCGACGCCGTGCGACTGGTACAGCGGCAGCGTCAGGCCGACCTGGCGGTAGTTGCGGGTGACGATCGCCGGGCCCTGGCCGAAGCCGGCGTTGAGCACCGCCTGCGCGCCGCTCGCCTTGATCTTGGTGAGCTGGGCGGTCATGTCGGTGTCGTTGGCGCCGTAGGTCTCGTCGGCCACCAGGTCCACGCCGTACTTGGAGGCGACCTTCACGCACTCGGCGCGCATCGACTTGTCGAAGCCGCCGCTGCCGGAGATCAGCGCCACCTTGCTGAGCTTGCGCGAGCGGGCGTCTTCGAAGATCTTCTCGCACGCCATGCGGTCGGTGTGCGGCGTCTTGAAGACCCACTTCTTGGTCGGCTCGACGATCGGCACCGCGCCGGCCAGCGAGATGAAGGGCGTGCCCGACTGCTCGGCCAGCGGCACCGCGGCCATGGTGGCGCCGGTGGTGGAGCCGCCCACGATCACGTCGACCTTGTCCTGCTCGATCAGGCGCTTGGCGAAGGTGCGGGCCTTCTCGGCGTCGCCGGCGTCGTCGTAGGAGAAGAGCTGGAGCTTGCGGCCCAGCACGCCGCCTTCGGCGTTGATGCGCTCGACGTACATTTCGAGCGTCTTGAGCTCCGGATCGCCCAGGAAGGCGGCGGGGCCGGTGACGGACAGGAAGGCGCCGATGCGGATCGCCTCCTGCGCCTGCACCGAAGCGGCGGCGCCAGCGAGCGCCAGAGCTGCCAGGACGGGCCGCACGGCGGCCCTCGAGAGAGTGGAAAGGCCCATTGCTTTGTCTCCTGTGTGTACGCCCGACTCGTGCAGTGGCCGGGGTTCGGGGCATTGTGGTAGCCTGATGCCGGAATTTCTTGATCTGCCACAAATTGAAGCGCGCCCCGACTCCACGCTTACCCTCGGTCCGACGGCCGAGGCCCCCCATTCCGCCCACTTCCGGCGCGGTCACCGTGCGGCCCGTGCGCCGCAGCGACCTCGACCAGGTGATCGCGCTCGATGCGCAGGAAACCGGTCTCGAGAAGCGCGACTACTGGGAGCGCGTCTACAAGCGGTACGGTCGCGCGACGCGCGGCGAGCAGAGCTGGTTCCTGGTCGCTGTGACGGGCAGCGAGATCGTGGGCTTCGTGATCGGCGAGGTGCGCGACTGGGAGTTCGGCTCGCCGCCCTGCGGCTGGCTGTTCGCGATCAACATCTCGCAGGAGGCCCGGCTGGCGGGCATCGGCTCGCGGCTGATGACGGCCTTCTGCGATGCGCTGCGCGCCGCGGGCGTGCGCAAGCTGCGCACCATGCTCGCGCGCGACGACACGCTGGTGCTCTCCTTCTTCCGCAGCCAGGGCATGATGGCCGCGCCCATCATCCCGCTCGAGCTGGAAGTGCCGGCGGCGGCGACGAAGGCACGCGGATGAAGCTGCAGGTCAACACGCTGCTGGCCCTGTACAGCGTCATGGAATTCGCCGCCGATCCGCAGCGGCACATCCCGGCTTCGGAGATCGCCGACAAGTACGGCATCTCGGCGCACCACCTGGCGAAGGTGCTGGCGGAACTGGCCCGCGCGGGCGTCGTGACCTCGGTGCGCGGCGTCGGCGGCGGCTATCGCTTCACCGCCAACGTGCGGCGGCTGACGCTGATGGACATCATCCAGCTGTTCGAGGATTTCTCCCCGGCTTCGCACCAGCACGGCGACACCACGCCGGTGGACCGCGCGATCGGCCAGGTGCTGACGGAGATCGACCAGATCACGCGAGCGACCTTCAGCTCGATCACCGTGGCGACGATGCTGCGGCTGGTGGAGCGGCAGGAGGATGGCGGGAAACTTCCGGACGCAGAGGACGCAAAGGGTACGCAGAGGACGCAAAAGAAGACCTTCTAAGGTTTTCTTTGCCTCTTTTGCGTCCTCTGCGTATCTTTTGCGTCCTCTGCGTCCGGCTGTTGAATTGACGCTCGTGAAAGCGCACGCCCTCAGGGCAGCGTCTGAAGCTCCTGCGGCTGGATCAGGCGCAGCAGCCAGTCCCAGCCCTGGTCCACCTCGGCCTGCAGGGCCGCGACCTCGCCTTCGGAGAGACCCCGGTAGCGCTTCTGCAGCGCCAGGTACTCCGCCACCGAGCGCGGCCGCAGCGAGTAGTTGAGCGTGTACTTCGTCCCGTCCTCCACCTCGTAGAGCGGAAACGCCCCGCACTCCACCGCATAGCGCGCCGCCTGCATGCCGGCGCTGTCCTCCAGCCCCCAGCCGTCGATGCAGGGCACCAGCAGCGTGAGCATGCGGAAGCCCCGGATGGACTTGGCCTTCTCGACCTTGCGCAGCATGTCAGGCAGGAAGCCGACGCTCGCCGTCGCCGCGTACGGAATCCCGTGCGCCGCCATGATCCCGGTCAGGTTCTTCTTGCGCGTCGGCTTGCCCCCGGGCGTGGAACTGGTGCGGGCGTAGTGCGGCGTCGAGGAGGACTTCTGCGCGCCGGTGTTCATGTAGCCCTCGTTGTCGAGGCACACGTACAGCATGTCCTCGTTGCGCTCGGCGGCCGAGGACAGGCATTGCAGCCCGATGTCGTAGGTGCCGCCGTCGCCGGCCAGCACCACCACCTGCGTGTGGCCGCGGCCCTGCGCATCGAGCGCGCGGCGCAGGCCCGAGGCGGCGGCGGCGCTGGCCTCCAGCGTGGGCTGGTAGACGGGGATGCGCAGCGAGCTGTAGGGCTGCGGGCCGGCGATGATCGCCATGCAGGAAGGCGGGATCACGGCCATCGTGTCCGGGCCCATGATGGCGAGCACGTGGCGCGCCGACAGGGCATCCATGCAGCCGGGGCAGGCCGCATGGCCGGAGCACAGCATGGCGTCGCGGCGTTCGATCGTTTCCATCTCTTATCCCCAGGTCGATTCGGGCGCCGGCGTGCGCACGAGCGCAGCGGCCACCAGTTCGGCGACGTGGCGCGGCTGCACGTCGACGCCGCCGACGCCGGCCAGCACGCCGTGCACGCGCGGCGCGTTCGGCACTCCGTAGAGCGCGCCGCGCACTTCCTGGTGCAGGATGCCGCCCAGGCCGGGCGAGTGATTGCGGTCCAGCACCAGCACGTCGGGCACGCCGGCCAGCGCGACGCGCAAGGCCTGCTGCGGCAAGGGCCGCAAGAGGCGCAGCTTGAGCAGGCCCGCCGCGACGCCCTGCGAACGCAGGTCGTCGATGGCCTGGCGCGCCGTGCCGCACAGGCTGCCGAGCGCCACCACGACGATGCGGGCGTCCTCGCAGCGGTAGCGCTCCAGCAGGCCGTAGCTGCGGCCCGTGAGCTCGCCCCAGACGCGATCGGCCTCCTGCGCCACCTGCAGCGCGCGGTCCATCGCTTCCTGCACCGACTGGCGGTGCCGGTAGTACATCTCCGCCGTCACCACGTTGCCCCAGGCCGAAGGCGCCGCCGTATCGAGGTGGCGCACGCGCTGGCAGCCCGCGAGATAGCGGTCCGCCGTCTCCTGCGAGGGAACGTGCACCGGCTCCAGCGAGTGCGAGACGTAGAAGGCGTCGTGGTTCACCATCGCCGGCAGCTGCACGGTTTCGGCGATGCGGAAGGCCTGCAGCACCGTGTCGAGCGACTCCTGCGGGCTCTCGCTGTAGAACTGGATCCAGCCGGTGTCGCGCTGCGCCAGGCTGTCGGTCTCGTCGGGCCAGAAGGCCCAGGGCGAGGCGACCGTGCGGTTGACGTTGCACATCACGATCGGCGCCCGCGCGCCGCTGGCGTAGTGCAGCACCTCGTGCATCAGCAGCAGGCCTTGCGAGGCGGTGGCGGTGAACACGCGCGCCCCCGCCAGCGCCGCCGGGATGCAGGCCGCGAGCACCGAGTGCTCGGATTCGGGCGTGAGGACTTGCGCCTGCATCGCGCCGGCGGCTTGGAACTCCGTGATCAGCTCCAGGATCGGCGTCTGCGGCGTGATCGGATACACCGGGATCACCTCGGGCCGCGCGAGCCGCGCCGCCCAGGCGGCGGCGTGGTTGCCGTTCAGGAGCAGGGTCTGGCCATCGCTCATCGCAGTTCCTCCTCCAGCACCATCGAGCCTGTCGGGCATTCGCGCACGCACAGGCCGCAGCCCTTGCAGTAGTCCGCCAGCACGCCGTAGCCCGTCTCGTCGTGGGTGATCGCGAGATCGGGGCAGAACTGGAAGCAGTTGTCGCAGCTGGTGCAGGTGCCGCAGGAGAAGCAGCGCGCCGCTTCGGCCGGCACCTGCTCGGGCGACAGGCCCATCTGCACCTCCTCGCCATCGGCGAGCCGCTGCTGCACCTCCAGCCGCGGCGCCTGCGCCCGCGGGTGCTTCGGGTGCCAGGCGGTCGCGATCTCGTCCAGCCGCGTCGGTGCCACCGCCTGCGCGGGCGTACGTTCGATGCCGCGCAGCGCGCGGTCGATGTCGATGGCGGCCCGCTTGCCCATGCCCACCGCCTCGGAGAAGAAGCGCGCCATGCTGGCCAGGTCGCCGCCGGCCCAGACGCCGGGCAGGCCGGTGGCCTGCTGCGCGTCGACCCGCAGCAGGCCGCCCGCGCCGAGCTCGGGCGGGAACAGGGACAGCTCCGCATCCTGGCCGATTGCAGTCAGCACCGCCTCGGCCATCAGCTTGAAGGGAGCATCGCCGGTCGGCTCGATGCGCGGCGGCGTGCCGGCCCGGCCCGGCTCGAAGCGCACGCGCACGCATTCCAGCAGCAGCGGCCCGTTGCCCGCGACCGTGCGCACCATGGTGCTGTCGCACAGCTGCACGCCTTCCTCCAGCGCCTCCTGCACTTCGTCGCGCTGCGCGGGCAGGGCATTGCGGCCCTCCAGCGCGATCACGGTCACCTCGCAGCCGTTGCGGCGGGCGCTGCGCGCCACGTCCATGGCGCTGCTGCCGCCCCCGATCACCACCACGCGCTCGCCCAGCCGGGGCGCGTTTCCGGTGGCGCAGCGCGCCAGGTATTCCGTGCCCTCCATCAGCCAGGGCGCCTGCGGCGGCAGCTGCGGCAGGGTCTTGGCGCGCGCGGCGCCCAGCGCCAGGTACACATGCTCGTGGCGGGCGCGCAGCTGTTCCAGGTCGTCCGGCGTGCGCAGCGGCGCGTCGAGGTGCACCTCCACGCCCATGGCGAGGATGCGCTCGGTCTCCGCGTTCAGCACCCGGCGCGGCAGGCGGTACGGCGGGATGCCGTAGCGCAGCAGGCCGCCGAGCCGCGACCTGGCCTCGTACAGGCTCACCTGCCAGCCACGCAGGCGCAGGTGGTAGGCGGCCGCAAGGCCGGAAGGCCCGCCGCCCACCACGGCGACGCGGCCCGCGCGTTCGCTTGCCGGCGGCGCGAAGCTCCAGCCGGCCGCCAGCGCCGCATCGCCCACGGCGCGCTCGAGGCGGCAGACGGACACCGCCTCGTCGTAGCCGGCCCGGTTGCAGGCCGTCTCGCACGGGTGATGGCAGATGCGGCCGGCGATCGCGGGGAAGGGGTTGTTGAGGGTCAGCACTTCCCAGGCGCGCTTCAGGTCGCCGGCGCGCGCATGGCCGATCCACTCGGCGATCAGGCCGTTGACGGGGCAGGCCTGGTGGCAGGGCGAGGGCCGTGCCAGGTGCCGCGGCAGCGCGGCGCGCCAGGTGCCGGTCTTGAAGACTTCGGTGGTGCCCGTGGTCCAGGTGGTAGGCGGCAGCGGCGCGTTCATGACGGCACCTCCTCGGCGGCAGCTTCGTAGCCGAGCGTGCAGGCCGCCGCGTTTTCCGCGCCCTGCCGGCCTTCGCGCAGCAGGTCCGCCAGCACGCCCAGGCCCGGTGCGGCCAGCGCGCGGGCGAGCGCGCCGAGCAGCGCCGAATTGACGATGCGGCCCAGCCCCTGCGAGCGGGAGATCGCGATGGCGTCGATCGGCAGCACGCGGTAGCCGGGCAGCTTGGCCCGCCATTCGGCGCGCGTGTGCACCGAGTTCACCACGATCATGGTGTCCGGCCCTGCGCGCGACAGCAGCGGCGGCTGCAGCAGGCTGGCGTCGAAGCACAGGATGGCGTCGGCCTGCTCGATGTCGCAGCGCAGGCGGATCGGCACGTCGTCGACGCGGATGAAGGAACTCACCGGCGTGCCGCGCCGCGCCCCGCCGTAGCTGGCGAAGGCCTGCACCTGCCGGCCCTGGGCGAAGAAGGCGCGCGCCAGCACGTTGCCCGCGGTCTGGGCCCCTTGCCCGCCGCGGCCCTGGATCATGATCTGCAACATGGCTGCCTTCCATGGAGATGGTTGCCACGATGGGCCAAACCGAACTTCCGGACGCAGAGGACGCAAAGGGTACGCAAAGGACGCAAAAGAAGACCCTTCGCGGTTTTCTTGGTCTTTTTCGCGTCCTCTGCGTATCTTTCGCGTCCTCTGCGTCCGGCTGTTGAATCGATGCTCATGAAACACCCGGCATCCGCTCAGGGCGGCAGCACCGCGGTCGCTTCCAGCTCGATGACCGCGGGGTGGTCGAGCAGGTCGGCCACGAAGATCATGCTCATGGCGGGATAGTGGCGGCCCATGCGCTCGCGCCAGATGGCGCCGAGCTCCTTGCGCGCCGCCAGGTACTGCGGCTTGTCGCAGCAGAAGGCGGTGATGCGGCAGATGTGCTCGGGCCGGCCGCCGGCCTGGCGCAGGATCGCCAGGATGTTGTCCAGCGCCTGCGCGAACTGCGGCGCGATCGCGTGCGAGGCGAAGCGCTGCTGCGCGTCCCAGCCGACCTGGCCGGCCAGGAACACGATGCGGCCCGCTGGCGCCTCGATACCGTTGGCGTAGCCCTGCGGCGGCGCCCATCCTTCGGGAAGCAGTGTCTTCATGGCTTCAGTGCGGGTAGCGCGGCGGATCGGGATCCTCGTCCCAGCCCTCGGGCGGCTGCGGCGTGCGCTGCAGCCAGGACTGCAGCAGCACGATGTGCTCGTGCTCGTCGGCCTGCAGCTGCTGCGCCGCGCGCTTGAGCTCGTCGCCGTCGCAGCGCTGCGCCAGGCCGGCGAAGAAGTCGTGCGCGCGCTGCTCGGCGTCGAGCGCCATGCGCAGCGCGTGCCACGGGTGCATCAGGTAGTGCGCCTCCTCGAAGGCCGGGGCCGCGGGCGCATCGGGCAGGGCCGGCGGCTGCGGCGGGCGCGACCAGCCCATGGTGCGCATGATCTCGGTGGCGTGCAGGGCCTCCTGGCTCGCCAGGCGGCGGAACAGCGCCGCCACTTCCTGGTTGTTGTGGGTGGCCAGCACGTCGGCCAGTTCGCCGTAGCGCTCCACCGCCTCGCGCTCCAGCGCGTAGGCCTGCGCCATCAGTTCCGCCAGCGTGCCGGGGGTGGCGGTGCGGACCTTCATCGCATTCATAGCGCGAACTCCTCCTCCATCTGTTCCAGCGTCCGCGTCGGCGTGCCGGGGCCGCCGCTGTAGGGGGCGCGATGGCCGGCATAGAGCACGCCGATGTTGAAGCCGTCGTCGGTCATGATCCGCTTGGCGGCCCGTGCCGCATCGTCGGTGGGGCCGACCGACGCCGGGTGGGTCAGGTTCTTCCACTCCTTCTGCTCGGGGCGGAAGGTCACGCAGGGGCTCAGGATCTCGATGAAGGAGAAGCCGGGGTGCCGGATGCCGGCGGCGATGAGTTCCGCCGTGGTGTTCTGGTCGCCGGAGAAGGCGCGGGCCACGAAGTTGGCGCCGGCCGCCAGCGCGATCACCAGCGGGTGGAAGGAGCGCACGCCGGTGCCGCCGGGCGAGAGCTTGTTGTCCCAGTCCGGCTCGGTGGTCGGCGAGGCCTGACCCTTGGTCATGCCGTACACGTGGTTGTCCATCACGATGTAGGTCAGGTCCACGTTGCGGCGGCAGGCGTGCAGGAAGTGGTTGCCGCCGATCGAATAGCCGTCGCCGTCGCCGCTGGCCACCAGCACGGTGAGGTCGGGCCGCGCCACCTTCAGGCCGGTGGCCGCGGCCAGCGAGCGGCCGTGCACGCCGTGGAAGCCGTAGCAGGAGGTGTAGGCCGGAATGCGCGAGGAGCAGCCGATGCCCGAGACCACCGCCACTTCGTGCGGCGGCCGCTGCACGAGGGCGAGCGCCTTGGTCACCGCGTTCAGCACGGTGTAGTCGCCGCAGCCCGGGCACCAGATCGGCTTGGTGGCCGACTTGTAGTTCAGGGGCGTGTACGGTTCCGCGGCCGCGAGCTCCGGGAGATGGGTCATGTCGTTCACTTCGTCTCCTCCTTGGCGGCGGCCCACTCGAGCACGGCGGCACAGATGTCGGCCGGGCGCAGCGGCAGCGGCCCGGGGCGGTGGAAGCCGGCGGCCTCGCGCGGTATGGCCGCCAGGCCGCGCAGGTAGCGCAGCAGCTGGCCTTCGTGGTTCTGTTCCACGACCATCACGCGCTCGACGCCGGCGAGCGCCTGCGCCATGGCGGCAGGCTGCAGCGGCGCGATCAGCCGCAGCACGATCACCCGCACGTCGACTCCCCGGGCGGCGGCGCGGCGCGCGGCCTCGCGCACCGGCCCGGTGGCGGAGCCGAAGGTCACGAGGGCCAGCGGCGCATCGCCTTCGATGTCGGCCCAGCGGCCGCCGTAGTCGTGCTGCGCGAGCTTGCGCAGCCGCTTGTCCAGTTGCCGCTTGTGGTCGGTCGCCTGGCTGCTCGGCACGCCCGTCTCGCTGTGCTCCAGGCCGTCGGCGGTGTAGGTGGTGCCCGGCGTGCCGGGAATGGCCATCGGCGAAACGCCCCTGGGCGTGTCGCCATAGCGCTTGTAGCCGGGCGTGTTGGCCTCGGCGACCAGGCGCCTGGCCTTGGGCGGCGGCAGCTTCGGCGCGTCGACGATCGAACGGGACTGGCCCATGAACTGGTCGGACAGCACCAGCGCCGGCGACTGCAGCGCCTCGGCCAGTTCGACCGCCCATTGCGTGGTCTGGATGCAGTCGGAGATCGAGCTGGGCGCCAGCACCAGCCGCGGCGCGTCGCCGTGCAGGCCGCCGACGGCGAAGGACAGGTCGCTCTGCTCGCTCTTGGCGGGGATGCCGGTCGAGGGGCCGCCGCGCATCACGTCCATCACCACGATCGGCACTTCGGCCGCCACCGCCAGGCCGAGGCCTTCGGTCATCAGCGACAGCCCCGGACCCGCCGTCGCGGTGAAGGAGGGCACGCCGCCGAAGGAGGAGCCGATGATCATGTTGATCGAGGCCAGTTCGTCCTCGGCCTGCAGCAGCGAGCCGCCGGCCTGCGTGAGCGCCGGCGCCATCCACTCCAGCACCTCGGTGGCCGGCGTGATCGGATAGGCCGCGACGAAGCGGATGCCGCCGCGGATCGCGCCGTAGCCGGCGCCTTCGTTGCCGCTGACCAGCCAGCGCCTGGCTTCCTGCTGCCGCAGCTGGCGCGGCGGCGGCGCGTGGCCGGAGGCGGCCGCCACGCCGGCCCGCACCGCGCCCAGGTTGGCCTCCAGCGCCGCGGCGTTGCGCGTCCAGCCCTTGCGCACGGCGTCTTCGAGCGCCTGCACCGGCACCCCGGCCAGCGCGCCGGTGATGCCCAGGGCCAGCATGTTGATCCAGCTGCCGGGCAGCTCCTTGGCCATCTTCTTCAGCGGCAGCGAGAGCACGTGCGCGCCGCTGGCGGCGAACACCTCGGGGATCTCGCCGCCTTCGGCATCGCACACCAGCAGGCCGCCGGCGCGCAGCGGAATCTCGTCGGCGAAGCGGTGCACGTTCTGCCAGTCGAACGCGAGCATCACGTCGAAGGCGTCGTCGAGCGACTCGAGCTGCGAGGTCGCGAGGCGCACCAGGGCGGCCGCCTCGCCGCCGCGGATCTGCGGGCCCATGGTCTTCACCATGAGGCCGTACAGGCCGCTGCGCGCGGCCGCTTCGAGCAGCCAGTTGCCCGCGCTCATGACGCCGCTGCCGCCGCTGCCGGCGATCGCGATCGACACGCTGTCGAGTGCCATAAAGGGGGTGGGGGGGGCCGACGCGCGCGGCCGGGTTTCGCTGATCAGGGATGCATCCACGCTGTCTGTCTCCTCTCGTGTGCCATGGATCGGAGTAAACGGGCAGGGCCGCGGCGTGACCTTGAACCAGATCAAGGTTTCGCTTCGCAGCGGCCTCCAGAATGCGCTAAATCGGCATTCGGGTACCTGTTTACCGTTTGTCGGCCGGCCCCCGCCCCGGCGCCCCGCGGGTAAACCCGAATCGAGAGGAGACAACAGATGAGCATCGATGCGTACCGCTGGCTGATGGCCGCACCGCAGGAGCCGATGGTGAAGCGCGAATTCCTCGCCACGGCCGGCCCCGGCGAAGTGGTGGTGGAAGTGTCCGGCTGCGGCGTATGCCACACCGACCTGGGCTACTACTACGACGGGGTGCGCACCAACCAGCCGCTGCCGCTGGCGCTGGGCCACGAGATCAGCGGCTACGTGGTCGAGGCGGGCGCCGGCGCCGAGAGCTGGAAGGGCAAGGCGGTGATCGTGCCGGCGGTGCTGCCCTGCGGCGAATGCGACCTGTGCCAGCGCGGCCTCACCACCATCTGCCGCGCGCAGAAGATGCCGGGCAACGACATCCAGGGCGGCTTCGCCTCGCACATCGTGGTGCCGGCCCGCGGCCTGTGCCTGGTCGACGAACAGCGGCTGGCGAAAGCGGGCCTCAAGCTGTGGCAGGTGTCGGTGGTCGCCGATGCGCTCACCACGCCGTTCCAGGCCGTGCGCCGCGCGGGCGTCGCGCCGGGTTCGCTGGCGGTGGTGATCGGCGCCGGCGGCGTCGGCGGCTACTGCGTGCAGGTGGCGAACGCCTTCGGCGCCAAGGTGGTGGCGATCGACGTCGACGAGCGCAAGCTCGAAGCGATCGGCAAATACGGCGCCGCCAAGACCCTCAACAGCCGCGGCCTCGACGCCAAGCAGGTGAAGCAGGCGGTGCAGGCCTTCGCGAAGGAGCAGGGCCTGCGCGCCACCGAATGGTTCATCTTCGAGTGCTCGGGCACTTCCGCCGGCCAGCAGGCCGCGTGGAACCTGCTCGTG
>Ga0255338_1002842_pt1 | contig 23108 bp, 18 predicted proteins | sample MeOH1_35cm_T4_19_FD_203715 | JGI IMG/M metagenome (GOLD analysis project Ga0255338, IMG submission 203715) | Sandy soil microbial communities from University of British Columbia, Vancouver, Canada - MeOH1_35cm_T4_195 | ecosystem: Engineered > Artificial ecosystem > Sand microcosm > Unclassified ...
GATCCGGGTCCAACAGCACCCCGCGGGCCAGTGGGGGCTCGTGGCGGCGGAGCGCTCAGCCCCGCAGGTGCGGTCGGCGCACCCGCGGCACATCCGGTGGGAGCAGCCGGGCTACCCGCTGCACCAGGGCGCCACGATCCCGCAGGTGCTCGCTCACCACCCGGAGCATCCGATACCCCGCCTCTGCCGTCGCATCCTGCCGGGCCTTCTCGGCGAGCAGGTCCGCCGTGCTCGTGTACTTGCCGCGGCCGTCGTACTCGAGGAGCGCCTTCCACTCCTCCCAGCCGAGGTCGGACCAGTACACGCCCGCACCGGTCGAGACCCTCAGCTGCGTCTGCGGCTGCGGCAGTCCCGCCTGGAGCACGACGAACCTCGTCGCCGTCTCACCGGCGGACTCCGCGCCCTCGTCGGCCAGCTCGATCACGGCGCGTGCCCGAGCGACGCCGGCACGCCCCGCCATCTCGTCGAGCATGGCGATCGCCACGGTGCGGTCGGCACCCGCGCGGAGGGCGGCGTCGGCGACGACGAGACCCGCCAGCGGAGCCAGGGAGCGGGCGCAGTCGACCATGGTCAGCTCGAGGTCCGTGACGGGCAGGTCACCCACCACCGTCAGATGACGCTCGTCGGCGATCCCGCTGTGCCGGACCAGTGCCCTGTCTCGTCGTGCGCCTGCCCGCACCGCCTGACGAACGTGGGTGACGCGAGGCGTCCGCCACACCGGCAGCCCCCAGAGCAACGCGGCCGACTCGTGGCTGAACCAGTGCGGGGCGACGAGCCGGGCGTGGACGCCGGAGATCGTGGCCAGTGCTCGCGCGGTGCGACCGTCGGCGCTCCCCGACGAGACGTACGCCCCGCGGGTCACCCTCTGCCAGGCAGCGCTGCGCGACTTCGCCACCATGAGCCCGTGCGGGTGGTCGCGCGCCAGGAGCACCGGCGCGGGGGCGGCGGGAGCTGGGGCGGGAGATCCGGGTCGTCGTGCCACGGCAGCGAGACTGCCCGTGCCAGCATCTGCCCGCCCGCACCCCCGGGGCACCCGTGGAAGCGCCCACGTACGCCAGGGCTGGGGACTGCTCGCCGCATCTTTACGCGCGCCCCGCAACCTCGCACCCGCCGCCCGAAACCTCGCGCCCGCCAGCTCTGCACTTCCTCGCCAGTTCTGCACCAGGAGGTGCAGGGCCAGTGAGGAAGTGCAGAGCCCACGGGCGAAGAGCGACAGCCGGTCACCCGCCAGGGTGGGGCTGGAGTGCGGGCGGGGCTGGAGTGCGGGCGGGCGTGGGACCAGCCGGGGGTGCCCCTACGCCTGGCCGTCGAACAGGCTGGTCACCGAGCCGTCGTCGAACACCTCGCGGATGGCCCGCGCGATCAGGGGCGCGATGGACAGGACCGTCAAGCGGTCGAACCGGTGCTCGTCGGGGATCGGCAGGGTGTCGGTCACCACGATCTCCCGCGCGCCCGAGGCCTGCAGCCGCTCGGTCGCCGGGTCGGACAGCACCCCGTGGGTGGCGGCGACCAGCACGTCCTTCGCGCCGGCCTCGAGCACCACGCGGATCGCCTCGGTGATGGTGCCGCCGGTGTCGATCAGGTCGTCGACCATCACGCACGAGCGACCCTCGACGTCGCCGACCACCCGGTTGGCCACCGCCCGGTTGGGACGGCGGATGTCGCGGGTCTTGTGCACGAACGCCAGCGGCGCGCCGCCCAGCTTGGCCGCCCACTGCTCCGCGACGCGGATGCGCCCCGCGTCCGGGGACACCACGGTGACGTTCGACACGTCGACGCGGGTCCGCACGTACTCGACCAGGATCGGCATCGCCCAGAGGTGGTCCACCGGGCCGTCGAAGAAGCCCTGGATCTGCGCGGCGTGCAGGTCGACGCTCATCAGCCGGTCGGCACCGGCGGTCTTGAACAGGTCGGCCATCAGCCGGGCCGAGATCGGCTCGCGGCCGCGGTGCTTCTTGTCCTGCCGGGCGTAGCCGTAGAACGGTGCCACGACGGTGATGGTCTTCGCGGACGCCCGCTTGAGGGCGTCGACCATGAGCAGGTGCTCCATGATCCAGGTGTTGACCGGCGTGCCGTGCGACTGCAGGACGAAGGCGTCCGCGCCGCGCACCGACTCCCCGAACCGCGTGTAGATCTCGCCGTTCGCGAACTCGTACGCGGTGGTGGGCACCAGCTCCACCTCGAGGTGCTCCGCGACGGCGGCCGCCAGGTCCGGGTGCGCCCGGCCGGACAGGAGGACGAGCCGCTTCTCGCCGTCGTGGGAGATCAGGCCGGTCGCCATCGGGGATCCTTCGGGTCGGGGGTGGGCTGGTCGCTCGTCGCGCCTCCGCCGGGTGGCGCCCCGGCCCGCTCGGCCGCCGCGGCCGACGGGCTGCCGGGCCGCGTGCGGACGACCCACCCCTCGACGATGCGCTGGTCGTTCGAGCTGACGGCCAGCGCCCCGGCGGGCACGTCACCGCGCACCACCGTCCCGGCTCCGGTGAAGGCGCCGTCGCCCACGGTGACCGGCGCCACGAGCATCGTGTCGACGCCGATCCGCACGTGCGAGCCGATCCGCGTGCGGTGCTTCGTCGTCCCGTCGTAGTTCGCGGTGACGGAGGCAGCGCCCACGTTGGTGCCGTCGCCGATCTCCGCGTCGCCGATGTAGGACAGGTGCGGCACCTTGGAGCCCGTGCCGATCGTGGTGTTCTTCGTCTCGACGAAGGCGCCGATCTTGCCGGCCGCGCCGAGCACCGTGCCGGGCCGCAGGTAGGAGAACGGCCCGACCGCCGCGCCCGGCCCGACCACCGCGAGCTCGCCGTGCGAGCGCACCACCGTGGCACCGGGCGACACCTCGCAGTCCGTCAGCGTGGTGTCCGGGCCGATCGTCGCGCCCTCACCGACGATCGTCGCGCCGTGCAGCTGCGTGCCGGGCAGCAGCGTGACGTCCTGCGCCAGCTCCACGTCGACGTCCACCCACGTGGTGGCGGGGTCCACCACGGTGACGCCCGCGCGCATCCAGTCCTCGAGGATGCGCCGGTTGAGCTCGGCGCGCAGCGCGGCGAGCTGCACGCGGTCGTTGACGCCCTCGACGGCCATCGGGTCGTCGGTGCGCAGCGCGCGCACCCGCAGGCCGGCCGCGTGCGCGACGGCGACCACGTCGGTCAGGTACAGCTCCCCGGCGGCGTTGTCGCGCCCGAGCCGGCCCAGCGCGTCGCGCAGCACCGCGGCGTCGAACACGTAGATCGACGCGTTGATCTCGCGGATCGCGCGCTGCTCGTCGTCGGCGTCCTTCTGCTCGACGACGCCCACCACGCCGCCGTCCGGGCCGCGCAGCACGCGCCCGTAGCCGGTGGGGTCGGCCACCTCGGTGGACAGCAGGGTGACGGCGTTGCCGTCCTCGACGTGCGCGGCGAGCAGCTCGCCGAGCGTCCCGCCGTCCAGCAGGGGAACGTCGCCGGCCATCACCACGACGGCGCCGGCCACGGTCCCCCGCTCGTCGAGCTCCGCGAGCGCCACCTGGACGGCGCGGCCGGTGCCGGGGACGTCGTCCTGGTCGGCGACGATCGCCTCGGGGTCCACCTGCCGCAGGTGGTCCACCACGCGCTCGCGCCCGTGCCGCACCACCACGGCGATCCGCTCCGGGTCCAGCGACCGGGCGGCGACGAGCGCGTGCGCCAGCATGGAGCGGCCGGCCAGCGTGTGCAGCACCTTCGGGGTGGCCGACCGCATGCGAACGCCTTCCCCGGCAGCCAGCACGACGACGGCGGCGGGGCGCGGATCAGTCACCGTCGGAAGGCTCCTCGCGGATCAGAGCGGGCTCTCACGGGCGTGCCGAGCCGGCGGACTCGGCACCTGAGCGTACCGCCGTGCCGGACCGCTCCCGCCCATCGCCCGGATCGTCGGCGACGGCCCCAAGGGCCTGCGGGGCACCCCCTCGGGTCGACGTACGCTCGTGGTCGTGGCCACGTTCTCCGCCGTCTCCCGTCAGCACATCCTCCAGGCGATCGCCGAGTGGGACACCCGGGGTGGCGACGACTTCCTCGGGGTGTACGGGTTCGGGCCGTCGACCGTCGCTCCCCTGCTCCACGAGGGCCGCAGCTACGACTCGCGCGCGATCCTCGGGGTGGCCCACCGCTACGCCACCGGTCGCCTGGCGACGTCCGACGAGTTCCACGGCGGCGCGCAGGGGATGGCGGACCTGCTGCGACGGCGCGGCTTCGACGTCGCCGGTGTGCCGGCGGGTGCGGGAGCACCCGCTGCGCGCGCGGCACGGGCCACGAGCGCTCGTCCGACGAACGCACGCGGGTCGGTGCCGCGCTCGCCGGCGGCGCGCCGCGCCGCCACGGTCGACGTGCCCGCCCCGGTGTGCCCCACCTGCTACATGACGCTGCCCGCGACGGGTGTCTGCGACACCTGCGGCTGAACCGCCCGCGCCGGCGCCGCTTCCGCTTCCGCACGCCTCGCATCGCTCCGGAGCTTCGTCGGGAAGGAATTGGGCTGCGCGTGTCGGTGGTGGAACCTACCCTGCTGGGGGTGCGTTGACCGGCCGGCGCCGACGCCGTCGATGCGCGCCTGCGGCCCCGCCCGCCCACCGACCCACAGCTGGAGACCTGCGTGCTTCGACGACTGCTCTGGCGCTACCTGCGCCCCTACCGCCGGCTGCTGGTCGGGGTGCTGGTGTTCCAGTTCGCCTCCGCCCTGGCGATGCTGTACCTGCCCAGCCTCAACGCCGACATCGTCGACCAGGGGGTCGCCGCGGGCGACACCGGGTTCATCTGGCGCACCGGCGGGCTGATGCTCGCGGTCTCGCTGGGCCAGATCGTCGCCGCGGTCATCGCCACGCTGTTCGCGGCCCGCGCCGCGATGCAGGCGGGCCGAGACATCCGGGACGACGTGTACGACAGGGTTTCCGGGTTCTCGGAGCGGGAGATCTCGCAGTTCGGCGCCGGGTCGCTGATCACGCGCAACACCAACGACGTCCAGCAGGTGCAGATGCTGGCGATGCTGGGCTCGACCATGCTGGTCAGCGCGCCGCTGCTGGCGATCGGCGGCATCGTCATGGCCCTGCGACAGGACGTCGGGCTGTCGTGGCTGATCGCGGTGTCGGTCCCCGTCCTGCTGATCATCGCGGGACTCGTGATCAGCCGGATGGTGCCGCTGTTCCGCTCCTACCAGCTCAAGCTCGACGCGGTGAACCGTGTGATGCGCGAGCAGCTGACGGGCGTGCGGGTGGTGCGGGCGTTCGTCCGCGAGGCCATCGAGGCGGAACGGTTCCGGCTGGCGAACACCGACATCATGGTGGTGGGACGCAAGGTCGGGTCGCTGTTCGTCGCCCTGTTCCCGCTGGTGATGCTGGTGCTCAACGTCACCGTGATCGGCGTCATCTGGTTCGGGGCCATCGAGGTGGACGCGGGGAACGTGCAGATCGGCACGCTGCTGGCGTTCATGCAGTACGTCGGCCAGATCCTCATGGGCGTGCTGATGGCGTCCTTCATGACGGTGATGATCCCCAGGGCCGCGGTGTCCGCCGAGCGGATCGGCGAGGTGCTGGCCAGCCGGTCCACGCTGCTGGAGGCCGAGGACCCGGTCCACACGCTGCCGCGGCCCGGCGAGATCGTCTTCGAGGACGTGACGTTCTCCTACCCCGAGGCCGAGCACCCCGTGCTCGACGGCATCAGCTTCCGGGTGGAGCCGGGCCAGACCGTCGCGCTGATCGGCTCCACGGGCTCGGGCAAGACCACTCTGGTGTCGCTGATCCCCCGGCTGTTCGACGCGACCTCCGGCACGGTGCGGGTGGGCGGCGTCGACGTGCGCGACGCCGCGATGGAGGCCCTCTGGGCCGGCATGGGCCTGGTGCCGCAGCGGCCGTTCCTGTTCGCGGGCACGGTCGCCTCGAACCTGCGCCTCGGCCGCGAGGACGCCGACGACGGCGAGCTGTGGCAGGCGCTGGAGATCGCGCAGGCCAGCGACTTCGTCTCCCAGATGGACGGCGGGCTGGAGGCGCGCATCGCGCAGGGCGGCACCAACGTCTCCGGGGGGCAGCGGCAGCGCCTGGCGATCGCGCGCGCGGTGCTGCGCCGGCCGCACGTGCTGATCTTCGACGACTCGTTCTCCGCGCTGGACCTGGCCACCGACGCGCGGCTGCGGCAGGCGCTCTGGCGCGAGCTGCCGGAGGTCACCAAGGTGGTGGTCGCGCAGCGGGTGTCCACGGTGACGGACGCCGACGCGATCCTCGTCCTCGAGGACGGCCGCATCGCCGGGTTCGGCACGCACGCCGACCTGCTGGCGACCAACCAGACCTACCGCGAGATCGCGGAGTCCCAGCTCTCCGTGGAGGCCGGCGCATGAGCGAGCAGACGCTGACCGACGAGGAGAAGCTCGAGATCGAGCTCGGGGAGCAGGCGCGGATCGCGTCGGACTCCTGGGACTCCGTCGCGCCCGGGAAGGCCGACAACTTCCGGGACTCGTTCACCCGGATGCTCGGCCTGCTCAGCCCGTACAAGGCGGCCCTGGCGGCCGTGACGCTGATGGGCACAGCGGGCGTGGCGCTCACCGTGCTGGCGCCGCGCGTGCTGGGGCGGGCCACCGACGTGGTGTTCGAGGGCTTCGTCTCGCGCTTCATGATGCCGCCCGGTCTGACGCAGGAGCAGGCGGTCGCCGGGCTGCGGGCCGCCGGCCAGGACCGGCTCGCCGACATGGTGGCGGCGATGGAGCGGCTGGTCCCCGGCGTGGGGGTCGACTTCGACCGGCTCGGCCGGCTGCTGCTGACGGTGCTGGCGCTCTACGTCGCCGGTGCGCTGCTCACCTGGGCGCAGGGCTTCGTCATCAACGTGGTGATGGTGCGGGCGATGTGGCGCCTGCGCGAGTCCGTCGAGGCGAAGATCAACCGGCTGCCGCTGGCGTACTTCGACCGGGTGCAGCGCGGCGAGCTGATCTCCCGCGTCACCAACGACATCGACAACATCACGCAGACCATGCAGCAGTCGCTGTCCGGGGCGCTCACCGCGATCCTCACGGTGCTCGGCGTGCTGGTGATGATGTTCTCGATCTCCTGGAAGCTCGCCCTGGTCGCCCTGGTGTCCCTCCCGCTGATGGGCGTGATCTTCGGCATCATCGGCCCGCGTTCGCAGAAGGCGTTCGGGCTGCAGTGGCGCAAGGTCGGGCGGCTCAACGCCCGCGTCGAGGAGTCGTTCTCCGGCCACGCGCTGGTCAAGGTGTTCGGGCGGCGGCGCGAGTTCCACGCGCGGTTCCGCGCGGACAACGAGGAGCTGTACCAGGCGTCCTTCAAGGCCCAGTTCCTGTCGGGGATCATCTGGCCCGGCATGTCGTTCGTCGGGAACCTGACGTACGTCGGCATCGCGGTGCTCGGCGGGCTGATGGTGGCCAGCGGCACGATGCGCCTGGGCAGCGTGCAGGCGTTCATCCAGTACGCCCAGATGTTCTCCCAGCCGCTGTCCCAGCTGGGCGGGATGGCGGCCGTGGTGCAGTCCGGCACCGCGTCCGCCGAGCGCGTGTTCCAGCTGCTCGACGAGGACGAGCAGACCCCGGACCCGGACGGCGCGCCCGCACCCGCGCAGGGCGACGGCACCATCGAGTTCGAGCACGTGGTGTTCTCCTACCGGCCGGACCAGCCGCTGATCTCCGACCTGTCCTTCACCGTCCACCCGGGCGAGACGGTCGCGATCGTCGGACCCACCGGTGCGGGCAAGACGACGCTGGTCAACCTGCTCATGCGCTTCTACGAGCTGGACGGCGGCCGGATCCTGGTGGACGGCCAGGACATCGCGACGCTGACCAGGCGCGACGCGCGGGCACGCACCGGCATGGTGCTCCAGGACACGTGGCTGTTCGCCGGCACCATCCGCGAGAACATCCGCTACGGGCGCCAGTCCGCCACGGACGAGGAGGTGCTGGCCGCGGCCCGTGCCACCTACGTGGACCGGTTCGTCCACTCCCTGCCCCACGGGTACGACACCGTGCTGGAGGAGGACGCGGCGAACCTCTCGGCGGGCGAGCGGCAGCTGATCACCATCGCCCGGGCGTTCGTCGCCCAGCCCTCGGTGCTCATCCTCGACGAGGCGACGTCGTCGGTGGACACCCGCACCGAGCGGTTGCTCCAGCACGCGATGGCGACGCTACGCGAGGGCCGCACGTCGTTCGTCATCGCCCACCGGCTGTCCACCATCCGCGACGCGGACCTGATCCTGGTGATGGAGCACGGCGCCATCGTCGAGCAGGGCACGCACGACGACCTGATCGCCGCCCGCGGGGCGTACCACCGCCTGTACCAGTCGCAGTTCGCGGGGGCGGCCGTCGAGGAGGCATGACCTCACCCGGAGGCGGACGACGTCCCTGCGCCCTGGACCCCCGTAGTCAGGAGCCAGTCGAGTGCCTGGTCGGCGGACCAGCCGTCGCGGTGGAGCACGGCGAGGCGGCTCGCACCCGCCAGGTCCGAGCCCAGGGTGACCAGGAGCTCCTCAGGGCGACGGTCCGCACGGATCTGACCCAGACCGACGTCGGCCGTCAGCGAGTTGCACAGGCACACCCGGTCGGTGGTGTCGTCCGCCGAGCCGCCCTTGCGGACGAACATGGCAACCGGCTCGGCCGGGCACCGGTACCCCACCTGGCCGTTGTCCTTGAGGAAGGCGGAACGCAGGTAGCCGAGGTCGCACAGCCGCGGCCGGGCCCGGCGCACCTGCAGGTCGGACAGCGAACCGTCGAGCTGGGCGACCTTGAACGGGAAGCCGGTGGGCGAGGCCACCGGGTCGGTCAGCACCTCCAGCTCACCCGCCCGCAGCAGGGTGAGCAGCCGTTCGCGTACCGACGAGGTCAGCCCGGAGTCGGTGCTCAGCGCGAAGACCGTCCCGACCTGTGCGCCGACGGCCCCGGCCGCGACGGCGGCGTGCACCCCCTCCGGTGTGCCCCGTCCGCCGGCGAGCCAGAACGGCAGCCCCGCGGCGGCCACCTTCGCCACGTCGGCGTCGTCCCGGGGACCGAACACGGGCTGGCCGCGCTCGTCGAGCACCGGCCGCCCGCGGGGCGGTGCGTTGTGCCCGCCCGCGCACGGGCCCTCGACGACGAACCCGTCCGGCCGGATCGCGGCGTCCCGGGTCAGGTAGGCGACGAGGACCTCGCTCGAGACGATCGCCAGGAACATCGGCCGGTGGAGCATCGGCAGGTCTGGGCCCAGCAGCCCCGACGGGTCGATGGCCACCGCAAAGCTGCCTGCCGGGGCACCCGCGACGTCGACGGGCAGGCTGGTCGGCCGATGGGTGGCGAGCTCGTCGAGCAGGTGCGGCAGATGCCGCGGGATGCCCGCGCCGACCAGCACGGCGTCGACCCCCGCGAGCATCGCGCCGTAGACGGCGGCGGGCATCGCCATCTGGATCTTCTCCAGAAAGTTGACACCGACGGGCCCGCCGTGGCCCTCCTTGGCGAGCCACACCTCGACGAAGGCGGCCAGCACGGTCAGCTCCTGCCCGGCGCGCGTCGAGCGCACGCTCACCCTCGGGACCGGCGTGTATGCGGCCCCGGGCGCCCGTCCGCCGGTTCGCAGGTAGCGGGTGAGGACGCGCTCGACGACGCCCTGGGCCGGGAAGGCCGCCATCGCGCGCCGGGCCGAGCCGTCGCCGTCGCCGTCCTCGAGGCGTCGCGCGAGCACCAGGTCGAGCGCGGTGCCGGACACGACCCCGAGCTGGCCGCGGCGAGCGACGGCCGACGCCAGGCGCCAGGAGGACACCGCCACGCCCATCCCGCCCTGGATGATGGTGGGCAACGTCCGCTGCAGCGGTCGGAGCGGGGACGTCGTCGGCACAGCGCCTCTCCAGACCTACGGGGGCGTAAGTTACGCAACCGTAGGCTGGGCTACGGTGCCTTACCGGGACCAAAGCCCCCTTGTGGCGCGGGACCTGGCAGGTCGCAGGCGCTACTGACCCATCGCGTGGACTCCGCCGTCCACATGGACGATCTCTGCCGTGGTCGCCGGGAACCAGTCGGAGAGCAGGGCGACCACCGCGCGCGCGGCCGGTCCGGCGTCACCGACGTCCCAGCCCAGGGGGGCTCGGGAGCCCCAGCCGCCCTCGATCGCCTCGAACCCGGGGATCGCCTTGGCCGCCGTGGTCCGGACGGGGCCCGCCGCGACCAGGTTCACCCGGACGCCTGCCGGCCCGAGGTCACGCGCCAGGTAGCGCGCGGTCGACTCGAGTGCCGCCTTCGCCACGCCCATCCAGTCGTACACCGGCCACGCGACGCTGGCGTCGAAGGTCAGGCCCACCACCGAGCTCCCGCGCGTCATCAGCGGTTGCGCGGCGACCGTCAGAGCCTTGAGCGAGTAGGCCGAGATCTGCAGCGCCGTCGCCACGTCCTCCCACCGCCCGTCGAGGAAGTGCCCACCGAGCACGGACTGCGGCGCGAACCCGATCGAGTGGACCACACCGTCCAGCCCGTCCGCGTGCTCGGTGACCCTCTCCGCGAGCAGGGCGAGATCCTCGCCCGACGTCACGTCGAGCTGGACCACCGGCGCCGGGACGGGCAGCCGCCGGGCGATGACCTCCGTCAGCCGCAGCTGGCGGCCGAACGAGGTGAGCACCACCCGCGCACCCTGCTCCTGGGCGAGCCGCGCCACGTGGAAGGCGATCGAGCCCTCCGTGAGCACCCCGGTGACCAGCACCGTCCTGTCGTCGAGCAGTGCCATCGGCCGTCTCCCGTCGCCTCCGTGCCGGACGAGGTCGCCGGGCACGGACGAGGCTAGCCAGTCGGAGGCGGCAGCGGGAGGTCGACTCGCCCCAGGCCCTCAAGGGTCAGCCGGGCTCGGAGGGCTCCGCCCCCAGGATTCGAACCTGGACTGCAAGGCTCCAAAGGCCTGCGTGCTGCCGTTACACCAGGGCGGACCGGACCGGCCGGCCCCAAGTCTGCCAGGGGCTTCGGCCCTGCCCGGGACCGCTCGCTGGCACACTGTGCCGATGGCCACCGACTCCCGGCGGGCCGCGCGCCGGATGACGGGCACGCAGCGCCGCGAACAGCTCCTCGACGTGTCGCGCCGCCTCTTCGCCGAGAAGGGCTTCGACAACACCAGCATCGAGGAGATCGCGGCCCGCGCCGAGGTGTCCAAACCGGTGATCTACGAGCACTTCGGCGGCAAGGAGGGCATCTACGCCGTCGTCGTCGACCGAGAGATGCAAGCGCTGCTCAGCGCCCTGACGGGTGCACTGGAGGGCCCCGGCCACCCCAAGGTGCTCGTCGAGCGCGCGGCCCTCGCCCTGCTGGAGTACGCGGAGAAGTCCGAGGACGGCTTCCGGATCCTGGTGCGCGACTCCCCCGTGGCGCAGGCGACCGGCACGTTCTCCTCCCTGATCGGCGACGTCGCCACCCAGGTGGAGCACCTCCTGGTCGACCAGTTCAAGCGCACCGGGCTGGACCCGCGCAACGCGCCGATGTACGCCCAGATGCTCGTCGGGATGGTGGCCCTGACGGGCCAGTGGTGGCTCGACGCCAAGAGCCCGAAGCGAACCGAGGTCGCCGCCCACCTGGTGAACCTCGCGTGGAACGGTCTGAAGGGCCTGGAGCGCCGCCCGACGCTCACCAAGGCGCGGACCGGCCGGCCGGCCGACGACGCGGGCTCGTCCGTGCGGCCCGCCGACGCCGGGTGAGGCGCCGCTGCAGGCGGCCGGTTCGCCGGAGCACGGCGGTCCTCGCACGGGCGACGCGGTCGCCGGGTCACCGGTCTCTCGACGTCGAGTAACCTGACGCCGTGGCGGACCGGGCCCAGCGCGACGAGGTGGATCGCATCGTCGCCGCGTGGCGACGGGAGCGGCCGGACCTCGACCCGGCGCCGCTGGAGGTGCTGTCGCGCGTGATGCGGTTGGCGCGCCACCTCGACCTCGCCCGCCGCGGCGCTTTCACCCGCCACGAGCTGGAGACCTGGGAGTTCGACGTCCTGTCCGCGCTGCGCCGCCAGGGTCCCCCCTACCGGCTCTCCCCCGGCGCACTGCTCACCCAGACGCTGGTCACCAGCGGCACCATGACCAACCGGATCGACCGGCTCGCGGAGCACGGCCTCGTCGAACGGCTCCCTTCGCCCGACGACCGGCGCGGCGTGCTGGTGCAGCTCACCGCGGAGGGGCGCACCCGCGTCGATGCCGCCCTCGCCGACCTCCTGGACTCCGAGCGCACCCTGCTGCGGGAGCTGGACCGCGCCGACCGCACGCAGCTGGCCGACCTGCTGCGCGTGCTCGTCGCGCCGTTCGACGGGGCCTCGTGACCTCTCGCCCCGTCCGGCTGCGCGACGCGGGGCGCGGCCTGGCGCTGGCTGCCCTGCTGCTCTACACGCTCAACATGCGGGGGCCGATCACGGCGCTCGCGCCCGTCATCGGGGACGTCAGCGCCGACCTGCACCTGACCGCGGCGGCCGCCGGCCTGCTCACCGGTGCGCCGGTGCTGGTGTTCGCGCTGACCACGCCGCTGGCGGCCGCGTTCGTCGTGCGCCGTGGCACCGCGCTGGCGGTGACCGCCTCGCTGCTGTCCGTGCTGGTCGGCACCGTGCTGCGGACCACCGACGGCTTCGCCGCGGCGCTGACGGGGACGGTGCTCATCGGCCTGGGCATCAGCGTGGGCAACGTCGCGGTGCCGGTGGTGATCGCGCGGGACTTCTCGTCGGGCGTCGCGCGGGTCACGGGTGTGACCACCGCCTCGATGAACGTCGGAGCGGTGCTGACCACGATGGGGATGGCGCCGCTCGCCGCTCTCGTCGGCTGGCGCTGGGCGCTGGCGTCCTGGGTGGTGGTCACCGTCGGCGCGCTGGCCGTGTGGTGGCGCGTGCACGGCGCCGCCGCCCGGGCCGCGCACGGTGAGGAGCACGACGAAGCCCCGCGGACCGGCGGCAGCGCGCCCGACGAGTCCACGCCCGACGAGCCCACGCACGACGAGCCCACGCACGACGAGCCCCTGCACGGCGACGCGCGGTCCGCGCGTCACGGCGGGCCGCGCCCCGCGACGGTCGCCGTGCCGTCGGTCTGGCGCCGCCCCGTCACGTGGTTGCTCGCCGTCACGTTCGCCACCCAGGCGTCGTCGTACTACGCGCTGTCCGCCTGGCTGCCGTCGATCCTGCACGACGACGCCGGGCTGTCCGTCACGGGCTCCGGTGCCGCGGCCGCGCTGTTCCAGGCGTTCGGCATCGCCGGGAGCCTGCTCGCCCCGCTTGCGCTGCACCGGCTGCACCCCCGCGCCGTCACGCTCGGGATCGCGGCGCTCTGGCTGGTGATGCCCGTGGGGCTCGCGTTGGCGCCGGGTGGCTGGCCGGCGTGGACGTCCGCGGCGGGCGTGGCCCAGGCGGCCAACTACGTGGTGATCATGTCGGTGGTCGCCATCGTCGCCGGCTCGCCGGCCGCCGCGGCGCGCATGTCGGCGATCGTGCAGACCTGCGGCTACGTGATGGCCGGGGTGTGGCCCAGCGTGCTGGGCGCGATCCACAGCGCGACCGGCGGCTGGCGGGTGTCGCTCGCCGTCGTCACGGCGTGCCTCGTGGTGATGGCGGTGCTGCACACCATCGCGATCGGCGCGCTGATCCGGCACCGCGCGGGAAGCAGCGGAACCTCGGCACGGTTGGCGTCGGCGGTGTCGGGAGGAGAGTCGTGACCGTCGTCGTCACCGGGGCCAGCGGCCACCTGGGACGGCTCGTCGTCGAGGCGCTGCTGGCTACCTCGGCGACCTGGCGCTCGCGCGGGACACCGGCCTCGTGATCTCGGCGACCGGGCACGGCAAGGTCGCCGGCGCCGCGCCGGGCTGGTCGGAGCCGGGCTCGCCGCGCCGGTGGCGCAGTTCGTCGCGGCGATCGAAACGGCTGTCGCGGCGGGTGCGCTCGCCGACACCTCCGGCGACCTGGCCCGGCTGATCGGCCGCCCGACGGCCCCCCTGCGCACCACCCTCGCCGCCGGCTGACCCTGCTCCCCGGCGCCCCCTCCCGCTCTGTTGCGTCCGAGAGTGACGGGGCTATGGGCACGTCACTCTCGGACGCAGTGGGGGGTGAGGGCGGGGGTGGGGGGTCAGGAGTCGGCCGTCTCGGCGGCGGTCAGCCAGGCGGACTCCAGCTCGTCGCGCTCGACCGCGAGGGCGCGCAGCCGCGCGTCGAGCGCCAGCACCACCTGATGCTCGGTCGCGTGCGCGGCGAGGTCGTCGTGCAGCGCCGACTCCTCCTCGGCCAGCCGCGCCAGGCGTCGCTCGATCCGCGTCACCTCCTTGCGCGCGGCCCGCGCCTCCGCCGCGCTCGGGGCGTCCGCCGACGACACCGCGCCGGCCGCGACGTCCCCGCGCGAGGGCGCCCCACCCGCTTCCGTGCCCACGTCCGACGAGCCTGACCGGGACCCGGCGCCCGACGAGCCCGCCCGCGGTGCGGCCCCGGCGCCGGGAGAGCCCGCCGCCGCGCGCAGCGCCAGGTACTCGTCGACCCCGCCGGGCAGGTCGCGGATCGTCCCGTCACCGAGCAGCGCCACCTGGCGGTCGGCGACGCGCTCCAGCAGGTAGCGGTCGTGCGACACGACGACGATCGTCCCGGGCCAGCCGTCGAGCAGGTCCTCCAGCGCGGCGAGCGTGTCGGTGTCCAGGTCGTTCGTCGGCTCGTCGAGCAGCAGCACGTTGGGCTCGCCCACCAGCAGCCGCAGCAGCGCCAGGCGCCGCCGCTCGCCGCCGGACAGGTCGCGCACCAGCGTCTGCTGGCGCTCGCGCGCGAACCCCAACCGCTCGACGAGCTGCGCCGCCGTCACCTCCTTGCCGCCGACGACGAGCGAGCGCCGCTCGCGCTCCACCACCTCGACCACACGGAGGTGCGCCAGCTCCGAGAGGTCCTCGACCTCCTGGCGCAGCTCGGCGGTGCGGACGGTCTTGCCGCGCCGGACACGGCCGGAGGTCGGGGCGATCCGGCCCGACAGCAGCCCGAGGAGCGTCGTCTTGCCCGCGCCGTTGACCCCGACGACGCCCCAGCGGTCGCCCGGACCCAGCCGCCAGGTCACGCGGTCCAGCAGCACGCGCTCGTCGAACGCCAGCGTGACGTCCTCGAGGTCCAGCACGTCCTTGCCGAGCCGCGCCGTCGCGGTGCGGGCCAGCTCCAGCCGGTCGCGCGGCGGCGGCTCGTCGGCGATCAGCGCCGCGGCGGCGTCGAGCCGGAACTTGGGCTTCGACGTGCGCGCCGGCGGACCGCGCCGCAGCCACGCCAGCTCCTTGCGCAGCAGGTTGGACCGCCGGGCCTCCGCGCTCGCCGCCTGTTGGGCGCGCTCGGCGCGCGCCAGCACGTACGCGGCGTAGCCGCCCTCGTACGGGTCCACCGCCGCGTCGTGCACCTCCCACGTGCGGGTGGTGACGGCGTCGAGGAACCATCTGTCGTGCGTGACGACGACGAGCGCCCCCGCGGAGCGGAACCGCTCCACCAGGTGTGCGGCGAGCCACGCCACGCCCTCGACGTCCAGGTGGTTGGTGGGCTCGTCGAGGAACAGCACCTCGTCGTCCCCGACGAGCAGGGCCGCCAGCGCCACCCGCCGCCGCTGGCCGCCGGACAGCGTGTCCACGTCGGCGTCGAGCGGGACGTCCGGCAGCAGGCCGGCGTGCACGGCGCGGATCCGCGGGTCGGCAGCCCACTCGTGGGCGTCGGCGCCGGGGTGGATCGCGTCCAGCACCGAGCCCGCAGGCAGCACGTCCCGCTGGTCCAGCACCGCGACGCGCACCCCGCCACCGCGGGTGACGCGTCCCTCGTCGGGCGGCTGCAGCCCGGCCAGCAGCCGCAGCAGCGTCGACTTGCCCGCGCCGTTGGGCCCGACGACGCCGACGCGCACCCCGTCGTCGAGCCCCAGGGACACGGCGGCGAGGATGGTGCGGGTGCCGAGCGCGACCGACGCCCGGTCGGCGCCCAGGAGGTGGGCCATCAGCCCAGCGGCCGCACGGTGCCCGACGGGAAGTCCGCGACGTGCGTCAGGCCCTGCCCGACGAGCGTGTCGAAGAACCGTGCGCTCGGCTTGCGCGGCGCGCGCACCAGCGTGACGTCCGCGCCCTCGGCCTGCAGCGCGGCGCGCGCCGTCAGCAGGGCCGCGACATCGGCGTCCTCGCCGTGCAGCAGGGCGACCCGCCGGCCCGCCTCGGGCTCGGCGGCCACCAGGTCGATGATCCGCTCGAACCCGATCGAGAAGCCCGCCGCGGGGACGTCGCGGCCGAGCCACTTGCCGACCACGCCGTCGTACCGGCCGCCGCCGGCCACGCTGTAGCCGAGCTGGGCGTGCTTCACCTCGAAGATCGGGCCGGTGTAGTACCCCATGCCGCGCACCAGCGACGGGTCGAGCACCACGCGGGCGCCGGGCAGCACCTGGCGCACGGCGGTGACGATCGCCGGGAGGTCGTAGAGCGACACGCTCCCCAGGCCCGGAAGGGTCAGGGCGCCGGCCGCGAGAGCCGCCTCCGCGTCGTCGCGCACCGCGAGGACGGCGTCGAGCACGGCGCGCACGCCGTCCGGGGCACCGAGCCCGACGAGCTCCTCGGCCACCGCCGCCACGCCGATCTTGTCGAGCTTGTCCAGCGCGATGAGGGCGTCGCCGGTGCGCTCGTCGGCGAACCCGGCGGCGCGCAGCAGGTCCGTCAGCGTGCGGCGGTCGTTGACCAGCAGCGTGACGTCGTCGGCCATGCCCAGGTCCGTGAACGCGGTGAGCGTGGAGACCAGGAGGTCCACCTCGGCGAGGATCGACGGCTCGCCCAGGATGTCGATGTCCACCTGCGTGAACTGCCGGAACCGGCCCTTCTGGGGCCGCTCGGCGCGCCACACGGAGCCGGTCTGCAGGGCCCGGAACACCTCGGGCAGCTCGGCGACGTGCGACGCGTAGTACCGCGTCAGCGGGACCGTGAGGTCGTACCGCAGCGCGAGGTCGGTGGCGTCGGTCGGGAGGATCGGCTCGTCGGGCGTCAGCCCGCGGCGCAGGATCTCGAAGAGCATCGACTCGTTCTCGCCGCCCTGGTTGCTGCGGAGGCGGGACAGCGGCTCGATGGCCGGCGTCTCGATCTCGGCGAACCCGAACCGGCGGTACGTGGCCCGCAGCGTGGCGAGCACCCGCTCCCGCACCTGCTTCTCGGCGGGAAGCACGTCCCGCATCCCACGGGCGGGGACCACCTTCTGCGCCACGGCCGACAAGGCTACCTGCTCCCTGCCGGCTCCCCTCCGGCAACCCAGTCCCCGCTTCCCCCCCGCCCCCTCCACAACGTCCGAGGAAGTGTGGCCTCTAGCACCCACTTCCTCGGACGTCAGCCACGGCCACAGCGCAACGTCCGAGGAAGTGTGGCCTCTACCCCTCGCTTCCTCGGACGTTGCGGGATCAGCTCGTGGCGGCGCGGTGGCCGAGGACCTCCTTCAGGTGCACCCGGGCGCCCATCCGCAGCACGGACCGCTCGTACACCTTCGCGGCCAGCGCGATCACCAGCGCGGCGGCGGCAGCCAGGAGCAGCAGCGCCCCCAGCGGCTCCCACCACGCGGCGTCGCCCAGGTACAGCCGCACCGGCATCGCCACCGGCGCGCTGAACGGCACCCACGACGCCACCCGCAGCACCGCGTCGTTCGACGCCCCGAAGACGACGAGGAAGTACGGGAGGATCACCAGCCACATCACCGGCTGGAGCACCGGACCGGTGTCCTCGATGCGGGAGACGAGCGAGGCGGCAGCGGCGAACATCGCGGCGAGCAGCACGAACCCCACCGCGAAGAACACGACGAACCACGCCATCGGCGCACCGACCAGCGACAGCACCTCGTCCTGCCCGGTCAGCACCAGCCCCAGCACCGCGACCGCCGCCATCGCGGCGATCTGGCCCAGCGCCAGCACGCTGTTGCCGATGATCTTGCCGCCCAGCAGCGCCCGCGGCGGCACCGCCGACAGCAGGATCTCCACCACGCGGGTCTGCTTCTCCACGACGGTGTTCTGCGCGATCGTCGAGCCGAAGCCCATCGCCGCCAGCATGAAGACGACGCCGAAGCCCAACGTGATGACCATCCGGACGTTCTCGTTCGCGGTCGCGGGGTTGAGCACCTCCACCGCCGGCGCGACGGTCAGGGCGCCCACCACCTGCTCCGGCGCCTCGTCGAGCGCCACCACCCGCACGCCGGCGGGCCCCGCGTCCAGCACCACGGCGGCCTCGACGTCCCCACGCTCCACCTGTGCGCGCGCCCCGGCCTCGTCGGCCGCCGGCACGGCGGCGATGCCGGCCAGCCCGGTGAGGCGCGGCGCCAGCTCCGGCACCACGGCCACCCGGACCCCGGCGGGCGCCTCGCCGCCGCCCGCACCGCCCGTCGCGTCGGACAGCGGCCCGCCGTCCCGCGACAGCAGCGAGGGCACGACGATCCCCGCCAGCACGACGAGCAGCAGGATCGCGGTCGAGATGACGAACGACCTGCTGCGCACCTGCGCGTTGATCTCGCGCTCCGCCACCAGCAGGGCCGCGCGGCCCTCCGACTGGGGCACCGCGAGAGTCGGGCCGCTCACGCCGCCACCTCCTGCGCGTGGCGCTGGTCCTCGATGACCTCGCGGAAGATTTCCGCGAGGCGCGGGCGCACCGGCGCGAACTCGTGCACCGTGCCGCGCGCCAGCGCCCCGGACACCACGCGCTGCGCCGTCGCCTCGTCGGACTCGAAGAGCACCTCGCCACCGGCCAGCTCCAGCAGCTTCACGCCGGGCTCGTCGCGCACCCAGCCGAGGTCGGCGCCCGCCCGGAGCGCATACCGGGGCCGCGTGTAGGCGGCGCGCAGCTCCTCGCGCTCCCCCGCGGCGACGATCCGCCCGCCGGCGATGATCACCACGTCGTCGCACAGCCGCTCGACGACGTCCAGCTGGTGCGACGAGAACAGCACCGGTGCGCCGCGCGCCGCCTGCTCGCGCAGCACGCTCTGCACGGTGTCCACCGCGATGGGGTCCAGGCCGGAGAAGGGCTCGTCGAGCATGAGGAAGCTCGGGTCGTGCACCAACGCCGCGGCCACCTGCGTCCGCTGCTGGTTGCCCAGAGAGAGCGCCTCGAGCTTGTCGTCGGCCCGCTCGGTCAGGTCGAGCCGTTCCAGCAGCGCGCGCGCCCGCGCGTCCGCCTGCTCCCGGTCGAACCCGCGCAGCCGCGCCAGGTACGCCAGCTGTTCGGCGACCTTCATCTTCGGGTACAGCCCGCGCTCCTCCGGCATGTAGCCGAACGTGCGGCGGGTGGTGCCCTCGAGCGGCCGCCCGTCCATCGTCACCGTCCCCGCGTCGGGCGCCAGCACACCGAGGACGATCCGCATCGTCGTCGTCTTGCCCGCTCCGTTGCCGCCGACGAATCCGGTCAGCCGGCCGTCGCGGCACGCGAAGCTCACCCCGTCGAGCGCCACCCGGTCACCGAACGACCGGCTGACGCCGTTGATCTCCAGCATCGCTCCCCCTCCGGCCGGCGGGTCCGCCGGCACCGGGAAGCACGCTAGGGCGCCGCGGCCGCGCGCGGATCAGGCGCGGGGCGGAACCGGGGCCTCCGCCGCGAGGCGGAAGGACCGAGGACCTACGACGTCCACCCGTGCTCGTGTGCGTGGACCACGGCCTGCACCCGGTCGCGCAGGCCCAGCTTGGCCAGCACGTTCGAGACGTGGGTCTTCACGGTGGCTCGGCCCAGGTGCAGGTGGGCCGCGATCTCGTCGTTCGTCAGCCCGCGCGCGACGAGGGCGAGCACCTCCGTCTCGCGCTCGGTGAGCCCGGGCGGCGGCGTGCCATCGACGGGCTGGTCCGCGCGCGGCTGCACGGCCGCGGCGATGACCGCCCGCGTCACCTCGGGGGCCAGGAGCGCGTCCCCGGCGGCGGCCGAGCGGACGGCCTCGACCAGCTGCTCCGGCCGCGAGTTCTTCAGCACGTACCCGACGGCGCCCGCGCGCAGCGCCTCGATGAGGTAGTCCTCGCGGTTGAAGGTCGTGAGGATCACCACGGCGGCGTGCAGCGACGGTTCGGCGACGATACGTCGTGTCGCCTCGAGCCCGTCCATGTCCGGCATCTGCACGTCCATGCACACCACGTCCGGGTCCAGCTCGACGGCGCGGGCCACGCCCTGCGCACCCGTCGCGGCCTCGCCCACCACCTCGAGGTCCTCCTGCGCCGACAGGATCGTGGCGATCCCGGCGCGCAGCAGCCCCTGGTCGTCCACCAGCAGCACCCGGATCACGGCGCGCCCTCCGCCGCGTGGGCGAGCCCGCCGGCGAGCGGGAGCCGGGCGCGCACGAGGAAGCCGCCGCGCTCCCGCGGCCCGGCGGTCAGCGTCCCGTTCACCGCGGCGACGCGTTCGCGCATCCCGACGAGGCCCAGGCCCGACGAGCGGGCCGCGGCGCGGCGGCCGCCGGAGCCGTCGTCGGACACCTCGACCTCCACCGAGTCGGCGAGCCAGCGCAGCCGCACGTCCGCCCGGGCGCTGGCGCCGGCGTGCTTGCGCGTGTTGGTCAGCGCCTCCTGCGCCACGCGGTAGGCGGCGAGCGACGTCATCGGCGCCACGGCCACCGGCCGGCCCACCACCTCGTAGGCGACCGCCAGCCCGGCGGCGCGCACCTGCTCGACGAGCTCCCCCAGCCGCTCCACGCCGGCCGACGCGACGCCCTCCCCGGGCGTCGCGTCCACGGGCGTCCCCGCACGCAGCACGCCGAGCACGCCCGCCAACTCGTCGACCGACTGTCGCGCGGCCTCCTCCACCTGCTCCAGCGACGCCGCGGCGGCCGTGGGGTCGCGCGCCAGGAGCGTGCGCGCCGCCGCGGCCTGCACGCCCATGAGCGAGACGTGGTGCGCCACCGAGTCGTGCAGCTCGCGCGCCAGCCGCAGCCGCTCCAGGGCCACGGCCTGCCCCTCGGCGCGCAGCCGCTCCACCTGGAGCAGGCGTCCGCGCCAGGCGGTGCGCGCACGGTCGCGCGCGGCGTTCCACGTGTGCTCGCCGAACCACCACGCCCCGGCGAAGTACAGGACGTTGGAGAGGATCTGGATCAGCATGTACGCGACGAACGGCGAGAACGCGCCCACCCGGTCGAACTCGGCGAGCGTCTCCTCGTCCGTCGCCGCACGGAAGAGCGAGACGAACAGGTAGACGAACATCCCGACGACGATCCCCAGGCGCGTCCAGAACGCCACGCGGCGGTTCGCCTCCCACGCACCCACCGTGTACAGCGCCACGAACAGCGCGATGTTGGAGAACACCACCTCGGGCACGAGCAGCACGCCCTCGAGGGCGAACACGGCGGCGACCAGCGCCGCGACCGCGGCCGGCCACCGGCGGCGCGCGGCGAGCGGCAGCGTGACGCCCGCGAGCGCCAGCGCCGACACCCATCCGGCCGCCGGCTCGTCGTAGATCCCGGCCACCCGGTAGAGCACCATCGCCAGCAGCGCGCCGACGAACAGGCCGGCGGCCAGCAGCAGGTCGGCGCGGCGACCCTCGGCGTCGGGCTCGCCGCGGCGCCAGCCGGGCAGGTCGGGGTCGACGAGGTCGGCGGCGACCTCGTGGACCACCTCAGTCACCGTTGGCCACCACCCGGGCGCCCGGCACGGGCCCCATGGCGGTGAGCACGCGGTCCGCCACCCCGGCGGCGGTGAACGCGGCGGCGAGCACCAGCGCGTGCTGCCGGTTGCGCGCCAGCGCGGCGACCGTCGGCCCCGAGCCGGAGACCACCACGCCGAGGGCGCCCGACTCGCGGGCGACCTGCAGCGGCTCGGCCAGGTCCGGTGCGAGGTCCAGCGCGGCGGGCTGGAGGTCGTTGTGGAGGGCGTGGCCCAGGCCGACGGGGTCGCCCGCCAGCAGCGCCTGCATCAGCGGCACGTCGTCGGCGTCGCTGGGCACCGGCGGGGCGTCGCCGCGGTGGAGCTCGTCGAACCGCTGGTAGACGTCGGCCGTGGACAGGCCCTGGTCCCGCACCGCGAACGCCCAGTGGAACTCACCGCGCGACAGCGCGGGGGTCAGCAGGTGCCCGCGCCCGCCGCCGACCGCCGTGTGGCCCGTGAGCACGAACGGCACGTCCGACCCGAGGCGGGCGGCCAGCGCGACGAGCTCGTCACGCGACAGGCCCGCGTTCCACAGCGCGTCGCACGCCAGCAGGGCCGCTGCCGCGTCGGCCGAGCCGCCGGCCATCCCGCCCGCCGTCGGCACGCCCTTGACCAGGTGCAGGTGCACGCCCTCGTCGAGCCCCGCGTGCGAGGCGAGCATCCGGGCGGCGCGCAGCGCCAGGTTGGTGCCGTCGACCGGCACCGCCTCGGCCTGGAGCCCACTGACCGTGACGCGCATGTCGTCGCTCGGGACGGCGACGACCTCCTCGTAGACGGAGACCGCCTGGAACACGGTGGACAGCGGGTGGTACCCGTCGCCGCGCCGCGCGCCGACGCGCAACGAGAGGTTGACCTTGCCGGGGGCGCGGACGCGCACCTCCCGCCTGGGCAGCGGATCGACGGGGGTCAGCGTCACGTGCTCACTGTGCCAGGTCCGTGGCGGCCGGGGAGGCCGGGGAGGTCAGGACTGCCCCCGTGGCCCGCAGCTGCTCGGCGATCCGCGCGAATCCCGCGACGTCCACGGCCTCGCCCCGCGACGTCGGGTCCACCCCTGCCGCCCGCAAGGCGAGCTCCGCGGCGCCCGACGAGCCGGCGAGGCCAGCCAGCGCGGAGCGCAGCATCTTGCGCCGCTGCCCGAACGCCGCGTCGACCACAGCGAACACCTCCTCGCGGGCCGCGCTCGTCGGCGGCGGGTCGCGGCGGTCCAGCCGCACCAGGGCGGAGTCGACATTGGGGGCCGGCCAGAACACGGCGCGCCCTACCGTCGCCGTCCGTCGCGCCGCGGCGTACCACGCGGCCTTGACCGACGGGATGCCGTAGGTGCGGCTGCCCGGCGGGGCCGCGAGCCGGTCGGCGACCTCGGCCTGGACCATCACCAGCGCCCGGCCGATCGAGCCGAAGCGCTCGAGGAACGTCAGCAGCACCGGCACCGAGACGTTGTAGGGCAGGTTCGCCACGAGCGCCGCCGGTGGCGGCCCGGGCAGCGCCCTCAGGTCGAGCGCGTCGGCGAGCAGCACCCGCAGACGCACGTGGCCGGTGGCGTCGCGCAGCGTCGCGACGAGCTCGTGGCGTGGAGCCCGCGGGGCGGGCTCG